>Ga0194112_10001745_pt1 | contig 31666 bp, 19 predicted proteins | sample TA2MahC400mmetaG_FD_146191 | JGI IMG/M metagenome (GOLD analysis project Ga0194112, IMG submission 146191) | Freshwater microbial communities from Lake Tanganyika, Tanzania - TA2015016 Mahale Deep Cast 400m | ecosystem: Environmental > Aquatic > Freshwater > Lake | place: Tanzania: Lake... | reverse complement strand
GCTGGCCGATTGGCAGTGGGGCGGTCGAGTCGGTGTGTCGGCAACGACAATGTCGGTTCAAGCGACCGGGACAGTTCTGGACACCGCATGGTCTGCGACACTTGCTGGCCGTGGTCGAAGCGCAAACGAACGACCACTGGGATGAACTCTGGCAACTGAACTGACTGTGGCAGTGCCCAAATACGCCCCTGGGCGCGAGCGAAACAGGCGCGCACCAACGCGCACAAATTTCCCCGCGGCAACACCGACCCGCACATGTGCATGATCATCGGCTACAACAAGGCCACCAAGGAAATCGCCACCTCCGACTCGTGGGGGCCGGGCCACGAGGAAAAATGGCGCACGCTGGAGGAAGCCCAAGCCGCGTCGTGCGACGAATACTACGTCGTCGCGTGGCAGTTCTCCCGCCGGTTACTTCTTTTGTTCCGGCTCTGCTTCCGCGACGGTCTGCTTGACGGTTTCGCCGGCGGCCACGGCCTCGGCCACGGCCGCCTGCACCTCGGCCTTGAGATCATCGGGCGCGCTCTGGCCGAGCGTCGGCGCAGTCTCGGCAATGACGGGCGCTGCGTCTTCGTTGATCGGCGCGACGGTCGCTTCCTTCTCAACGAGAAGATCGTTGCGAATTTCCTCCTCGTGCGGCTTCGGCCCGGCGGCAAGCATGTCCATGGTGTCAATGCGCTCTTCCTGCGCTTCGCGGGTGCGTTCGAGTTCTTTGCGGGCGGTTTCCTCGCGCGGGCTGAACTTGACGCTGACGACCTTGCTGACGCCGTGTTCCTCCATGGTGATGCCGTACAGGGCGTCGGCCATGCCGATGGTGCGTTTGTTGTGCGTGATGATGACGAACTGGCTTTGCGTGATGAACCGTTGGAGGATGCGGATGAACCGGTTGATGTTGGATTCGTCCAGCGGCGCGTCCAACTCGTCGAGCACGCAGAACGGCGACGGCTTGACCATGTAGATGGAAAACAACAGCGCCGTGGCCGTGAGGGTCCGCTCGCCGCCGCTCAAGAGCGTGATGCTCTGGAGCTGTTTGCCCGGCGGTTTCGCCACGATCTCGATGCCGCTTTCCAGCGGGTCGTTCTCGTCGAGAAGCAGGAGGTTGGCCTTGCCGCCGCCGAACAACTCGGTGAAGATCTGCTGGAAGTTGGCCCGTACTTTTTCGAAGGTCTCGCTGAAGAGTTGCTTGGTGGTGGCGTTGATCTTGGTGATGACCTGCAGGAGCTGTTCCTTGGCCTTGACGAGGTCCTCATGCTGCTGGGTCAGGAATTTGTAACGCTCTTCCAGTTCGTCGTACTCCTGGATGGCCTCGGTGTTGACCGATCCCATCGCGTCGAGCTTGGTCTGGATCTCGGCGACCTGCGCCTCGACGGCGTCCCAATCCGTCTCGCGCGGCACCTGTTCGGTGATGGCCGGGCCTTGGTCGGCAATGGTGATGGTAATCGCGTCGGGCGCCACTTCCTCGATGTTGACTTGGTATTTGTGCCGGACGTGGTCGCGTAGCTGGTCGGTTTCCATCCGTTTCTTGGCGATCTCCACGTCGAAACCGGACTTTTGCTGCTGGGCATCGTTCGCCTTTTGCCGGAGCGCCTTGAGGTCGGCCTCGGCGTGCGCCACGCCGTCGGCGACTTCGGTGCGCTGGTTCTCCAACCCGGCCATCTGCTGCTGGAGTTGCCCGCGCAACCCGGCCAACTCGGCAATCTTCTGCTCGGACTCGGCGTTCTCGGCGCGGAACTGTGCGATGCGCGTCGTGCTCGACACGATCTCGCCCGCGCACGTCTGCATCCGTTCCCGGAAATCGCGAATGCGGTCCGCGATGGGTTCGCGGTTGTTCTCAATGGACACGCGCCGGTGTTCGAGGCCGCCGACGCTGACCCGCAGTTCGGTGATCTGGTTGTTGATCTCCTCGCGCCGGCGCAACAGTTCGTCCACGATTGTCTGCGCCTGCGCCATCTGTTCGCGCCGCCGGCCCTGCTCCGCCTCCATGTTGCGGATCGCAGCCAGAATCTGGTCGCGGCGCGTCTTGTCTTCGTTGTCCTGCTGCTCGATGGCTTGGATTTCGAAAATGACCGTGTGGATTTTGCTTTCGAGATCGCGCTGGTCGGTGGTCAGCGAGTTCAACTCGCCTTCCTTGCCGGCGAGGGCGATTTCCTTGGCGTGCAGATCGGCGCGGAGCGCGGCAAGTTCCTGTTCGAGCGCAGCCTCTTGGGATTCGAGCGCGGCTCGCGTCGCGGCCTGTTCGACAACGCGCGCCTGCAACGTGACAGTCTCGGCGCTCAAGGCGTTGATCTCGGCGATGTGGCTGGTGGACACGGCGCTGAGAATGCCGTGGTTGTCCAGAAACTGTCCCCGACGAGTGGCGACGGCGATGCCCGGATGGGCCGCGCGCAGGGCGAAAGCGGCGTCAAGGTCGTCAACGATCACGACATTGGCGAGGAGCGAACGCAACAACGGCTCGAAGCGCTGGTCTCGAATGCGAACAACGGAGATGGCCGTTGTCGTGGCGTCCGCCCCGGACGTTCCACTGTTGTCCCCAGCCGCCGGGACGGCGGCGGCTGCACTGGCAAGCTCCGGCGCCGTGACGGCGTGCGTGGCGAGCAGCGCGCGGGCAGCGTCCAGATCGTCGGCAAGGATGGTGCGGATGTTGTGGTTGAGCGCGGCTTCGATGGCCGGGCCGTGCGTTGGATCCACTTCGAGCAGGTGGCCGAGTGTGATGCAGCCATCGGGCGCGCCGAAAAACTGCCGCAACACGTCGAGGTGGGCGGATTTTCTTGAGGCGTCGGCCTCGGCGGCGCGGTGGGCGGCGGTGGCGTCGGCGAGTTGCTGCGAAGTCGTCTGCAACAAGGCATCGCGTTCGGCAAGCGCGGCCCGAAGCGGTTCGAGGGCGGCGCGCAGTTCGGACAGGTTGGCGTGGAAGTTTTCGAGTTGCTGTTGCTTGGCGGCACGCTGGTCTTCCAGTTGGAGCCGTTCGGTGCAGAGCCGCTCGGCGCGGAGTTTGTCGTTGCGGCTGCGGCTGTCGAGCGCCCCAAGTTCGTTGTGGCTGTTGGCGATCTGGCGCTCGGCGTCCACGAGGGAAGTTTTGGCGTCGTTGAGCGCGCGGTTCCGCTGGCTCAACTCGGCTTCGAGCGCCTTGAGGTCGTCCTGCCGGGCGCGGAGTTTGCCCTGCTCGACGGTGAAAAGCGAATCCAGCTGCTCGAACTCGGCGTTGAGCTGTTCGAGTTGCTGTTCCTGAATGTGGATCTTCTCCTCGGAACGGGCGACCTCGATGCGGTTGCGCTCGATGGCCTGCTCGGACTCGGCGATGCGTTCGATGTTGGTCTTGATGCGCTGCTGATGGCGGTCGGATTCGTTGCGGAGATCGTGGTCGCGGCTGGTGGTGTCGGCGATGGCGCGCTCGATCTCGCTCAGGCTGCGGCGAAGCTGTTCGATCTGCGTCTCGGAGGCGGCGATCTCGGAACTGTACTGCTCGGACTGGGTGGCGACGGCGACGATTTGAGATTCGAGATTGGAAATCTCCGAGTGGAGCAAGTCGTAGTGATGGCGCGAGAGTTTGGTGTCGAGTGCCTTGAGTTGGTCAAACAACTCCTTGTAGCGGCGCGCCTTGCCGGCCTGGCGCTGGAGGCTGATGATCTGGCGTTTGACCTCCTTGATGATGTCGGTGAGGCGGACAAGGTTCTGCTCGGTGTATTCGAGTTTGCGGAGCGCCTCTTTTTTCTGGTGCTTGTACTTGTTGATGCCGGCGGCTTCCTCGAAGATGTTGCGGCGGTCTTCGGGATGGCTGCTGAGAATCTGGTCAATCTGCCCCTGCGCCATCAACGAATAACTGGAGCGGCCAATGCCGGTGTCCATGAACATGTTCTGGATGTCACGGAGCCGGCACGGTGTTTTGTTGATGAAGTACTCGCCGTTGCCGTCGCGATACACGCGTCGGGCGATGGTGACTTCGTTGAAGTCGAGGTTGACGCCGGGCAGCGAGATGCACTTGGCGTCCACGTCGGCAAAGGTCATGTTGACCTCGGCCATGCCGATGGGTTTTCGGCCGTCGGCGCCGCTGAAGATGACGTCCGCCATCTCGGAACCGCGGAGCGCCTTGGCGGATTGTTCGCCGAGCACCCAACGGATGGCGTCGGCGACATTGGATTTGCCACAACCGTTGGGTCCAACAATGGCAGTCACGCCCGGCACGAAGTCCAGGCTCGTCTTTTCAGCAAACGACTTGAAGCCGATGAGCTGTAGGCTCTTCAGATACATGTAGGGTCCCCACCCCTTTCTTGGTTTGGCCACAAAATAGCGGCCAGCCTGCGAAAAACAAGCAAAAAATAAGGGTGAATTCACTGCAACCTCGAAGTTCCGGCTGTATTGCGCAGTGGCTGCTGTTATATTCTTGTCGCGAAAGGATGACTCAATCATGAATCTGAAACAATGCCTTTGCCTCACCGCGCTGGCGGCGCTGTGCGGCTGCGCAGCGTTTGAACAAACGCCGGATGATTTGCAGCGGAAAATCACTTCGCCCACCAAGGGGCAACTCTACGAGAGGGACCCGGAAAAATTGTTCTGAGAAATCGCCTTGCCAGCGACGCTTCCCATTGTTAGGAGGATTCCCATGCAGACCAATACCTCAACTCAACCGACCGAAACCTTGCGCACCCTGCCCGGCGATGAAGTCCGCCAGATCATGTGGCGGTTCAGCGACCGCTACGATCTCCAGATGGCCGTGCAGGCCGCCCGCTCCGTCGCACGCAGCGTCGTGGCACGGCTCGTCGCCGACGGCGTCCGCAACACGCACGACTGGAACGCCCGCAAGGAGGAAATGCTCAAGGCAATGGACGACGCCGGCATCACGGCGGCGTTCATGGACCCCGAAGACGGCGGCTACATCCCCGGTCCGAAGAACCTCGTGCTCGCGCTGGTCGCGTTCGAGTTGTCGTGGGTGGACGGCGGCGCGGCGACGGGCAGCCTCGCCGGCAACCTCGCGCTCTCGCCAATCTACGAGTGCGGCACCGACGAGCAACGGCGCTTCTACATGAACATGGCTTGCCCGCCGAAACCGGGCGAGGACCGCAAAGCCTGGCGCGGTGCCTTTGCGTTGACCGAGCCGTTGCCGTACGTCGGCGTCGAGACCGGCATCCTCAGCGGCAAAATGCGCGTCGCCGAATGGAAGGAAGGCCAGGAGCCAGTGCTCGAAGTCAACAAGCGCGGCCGGTTCATCACCAACATGGGTTTCGCCAATTTCGTCACGGCCGCCGTTGACACCGACGACCCGCGCATCAAATCCAGTTGCATGATCATCCTCCACAACGACGACCCCGGCACATGGGACCCCGGCACCGCCACGAAGAAACTTGTCCACCAACTTTCCTCGACCTGCGATCCGGTGCTCAGCTTGAAGGTGCCCGCCAGCCGGATCATCGGCGGTTACACCGTCAAGGACGGTGTGATCGTCCCGAACCTCAGCCACGGCGAAGTCATCGAGGCGGTGTTCAGCCACACGCGCGTCACGGTCGGCCTGATGACCGCCGCGAAACTGCTTTCCGCCATCGAGCCGGTCATCCGCTATCATCGCACCCGTTTCCGCGGTGGCGCCGCCGCTTCGGCCGGCACGCCACGCTACGATCTCGGCCTCCAGACGAAGGAAGACGCAGTCCAGCGTCTCATTGATGTCTGGGCCACCGGCGAAGCCGCCGCGTCGCTCGGTTTTGCCACGGCCCGGCTCTTCGATGAACTCGATCCGCTCACGAAACAGAAGAACGCCATCTTTGAGGAACGCAACATCACCGGCGCGCGCGCCCAGTTCAAGGCGCTCCAGAAAATCGAGAAGGACGCCATCGAGTTTCTCCGCGCCGGTAAGCTGCCCGAAGACGACCCGATGATTCAGTACGTGGTGCGCAACAGCCAGGCCAACGTCCTCTGCCCGGCCTGCAAACTCTGGAACACCGGCCACGGCGCCAACGTGATGCGCGAGGCCGTCAGCCTCGTCGGCGGTTACGGCATCATCGAGGATTGCCCTGGATTCCTCGGCCACAAGTGGATGGACGCCCAGCTCGAAGCGACCTACGAAGGTCCTGAAGCCGTCCAACGCCGGCAGATGTCCATCACGATGACCAACGAGTTGTTCCTCGCCCAGTACAAGGGCTGGATCGCCGACATGCGCCGCATCGGCGGCGAACGTCCCGGCACCGGCGCGTGCGCGCTCGGCACCGCGATGCAACTCTGGCTCTGGACGCTCGGCCATTTGCAAAAAGCAACTGACGCTGACGGCAAGAAACTATTCCATGGCAACCGCCAAGGCGTGACGTTCCCGCTCGCTGATGCGCTCTGCTGGCTGCTGGCCGCCCGCGCGCTGATCCTCGACGTGCTCGAACTCGAAGCCAAAGGCCAGCAGAACCCGACCGTCGCCGAGGCGTTGCCCGGCTTGCTGCGCTTCTACACTGACCTCGCGCACACGCAAGTCGCCCGCGCCGCCGGCGAAGTCGGCCGCATCTGCGCCGAGTTGGCCTACGGCTACAACCGCCACCCCGCGTGGGACGCCGCCAGCATGGCCGCCTGCTACCAAGCCAGCGAACTCGAACAGATGGAGACCGTCATCCCCGGCATCGCCGGCGCTGCGCGCGCCTACGGTGAAGTCGCCGAGAAGGGACAGGAACATCCGCTCAAACCCGGACCGTGCGTTCATTTCGACGGCATGGAAGAGTTTGTCCGTCTGCGCGCGAAGATGGACGGCTGCCTGACCGGTTCGCGTCTAGCCAAGGATCGCGCCGCCGAGGCGCTGACCCAAGTCATGATCCCCGAAGCGCTCGATTACCCGGTGTGAGATAACCGGTGAAAACTATTTCCGGCGGACAGACGGGCGTGGATCGCGCGGCGCTCGACGTCGCGCTCGAACTTGGCATCCCTTGCGGCGGTTGGTGTCCGCGAGGACGACGCGCGGAAGACGGCGTGATCGCCAGGAAATATCCCCTGCGCGAAACGCCATCCGCAGACTACCCGCAACGCACGGAGTGGAATGTTTGCGATTCCGACGGCACGCTGGTCTTGACGCGCGGCAAACCCACCGGCGGCACTGCGTTCACCATCGAACTGGCGCGCGCCCACCGTCGTCCCTGTCTGGTTGTGGACTTGGCCAATCCCATGACGGTGCCACAAGTCCGAGACTGGATTGCCAAGAACCGGATCCTCGTCTTGAACGTTGCCGGGCCGCGAGCGGAAGGGAATCGAGGCATTTACAAACAGGCGAGAGCTTTTTTGAGAGACGTGTTGAAGCGAGTGGTGCCCGGGACAGGACTTGAACCTGCACGGCTTTCGCCATACGCCCCTCAAACGTACGTGTCTGCCAATTCCACCACCCGGGCACTCCCGTCGGGAAGACGGCGCATAAAATAGATGGAAACCCAGCCGCCGGCAAGCTAAGATTTACGACACTATGTCTGGACATTCCAAGTGGTCAAAGATCAAACACACCAAGGGTGTGCTCGATTCCAAACGCGGCAAGGTGTTTTCCAAACTCGCCAAGGAAATCTCCGTCGCGTGCAAAAGCGGCGGCGGCGACCCCGGGTTCAATCCGCGCCTGCGCACCATCTTGATGAAGGCGCGCGCCGTCAACATGCCCGCCGACAACATTGACCGCGCCATCAAAAAGGGCACTGGCGAACTCGAAGGCGTCAACTACGAGGAACTCACCTACGAATGCTACGCCCCCGGCGGCGTGGCGCTCATCGTGGACGTGCTCACCGACAACAAAAACCGCACGGCAGCGGAAGTCCGCGCCATCCTCACCAAACACGGCGGCAATCTCGCCACGGCCAAACACCTTTTCCACCGCAAAGGCCAGATCATCATTCCCAAAGAGCAAATTGGCGAAGACGATCTCTTGGCGCTCGTTCTCGATGCCGGCGCGGAAGACATGGTCTCACACGACGAGACCTACGAAATCACCACCGACCCGCATCAGTTCGAGGCGGTCCACAAAACCATCGAAATCAACAAACTCAAACCTGTCAGCGCCGAAGTGGCTTGGCTGCCATTGACGCCGGTGACGCTCACCGACGAGAAGACCGCCAAGGCCGTCCTCAACCTCATCGAGTTGCTCGAAGACCACGACGATGTCCAGAACGTTCATTCCAGCGCCGATATCCCCGACGCCTTGATTGAGAAGGCGCAAGCCGCCGCGTGAAGATTCTCGGCGTTGATCCCAGTCTGCGTTCGACCGGTTACGGGTTGATCGAAGCGCACGGCAACGAGATGCGCGCCATCGTGTACGGCGAAATCAAGAATCGCGCCGAGACCCTGCCCTCTGCCTGCCTCGTGCGAATCGGCGACACCATGGCGCGTGTGTTGGAGGAGCGCCTGCCCGATGCTCTTGCCATCGAGGGACTGGTGTACGTCCAAAATACAAGGATTGCCTTCACGCTTGGCCAGGTGCGTGGCGTCATCATCGCGGTGGCCGCCAAACGAGGCGTGACGGTGTACGAATACGCCCCGCGCAAGGTCAAACAATCCGTCACCGGCCTCGGCGGCGCCGGCAAACAACAGGTCGCCCAGATGGTCAAGGCAATGCTTGGCTTGAATGAAATTCCGCCCCAGGATGCCGGCGACGCGCTGGCACTGGCCATCTGCCATGCCCAATCCTGTCGCGGCACCATCTTTGCCCTCCCAACACCCCTCTAAAACGCCCTGCGACAGCAAGATGAAATTATCACTACAGCTGTAGCGTTGGTTTCAACCATCAGGTTGCGCTGTGGGCGGTCATTTGAGCTGCGAACGCGGGAAGGATGCGACGGCGCAGTTGCCACGCTGCCTCGCCTTGGTAACCACGAGGCCAGAGGACGCGCGGCAACAACGGATCCAAGGAGAATGCGTGTTCCCACGCGACGCGCTCGGAACGCAACCACTGACTGGCATGGACAAAGCCGCCCTGTTGACCGGCAAAACGCGGGAGGCGTCTGCCAAAGCTGTCGAGGTAGGCAGCATAACGTTTGTTGATCTCGTCGAAATCCCACGCGCCTCGCACAATGGCCGCGTTGGAATAGCCAGCGCAACATTGCGCATCCATAATCGTCAGCGATTCCACGTCATCCCGAAAATCATCAAGCGCCTTGGCGAGGTCGGTCAACGGATCCGTGTGAATCCAGACGCTGTTTTGAAGGTAGCCGAACCCGTGCCGTCGCAGCCAGCGCAACAACTGCTGACGCACCGTTTGCCGCCCTGTCGGCAAGTCGAATAAAATCATCCGCCATTTGCCGTCCCAGTTGCGGCCCCAGCGGGGTTCGGGATCGCGTCCGCCCAGCGCGGCGAGCCGTCCAGATTCCGTCAACCGGTACACCAGTTTCTCCGCTCGGCGTTCCCGCTGCATCAACCCCTGCCGCGCGAGATAGTGAAGTTGGTTGTTGAACCGCCGGCGATGCTCCCATGCTTCGTACGGTTCCGTGAGCCGTTGCAGTGTCGGGCGGCTCAACGCATCCATCCCCCAGCACAATGCCAGCAGCCAGTCTTCCAACATCGGTTTCAATGTTTCCTTCATGGTGGGCCTCTGAAGATGAGAAATGTGTAACAGATGTAGCATAAAAACCATCATGCTGGTCAAGCGAAATTCCGGACATTCCGGGGATTGGAGAGATTGGACGAATGGTAATTTCTTCATGTTCTTTGCGCCTGATTCGTGGTAATGCATGTCCCATGATCGCATTCCTCCAAGGCAAACTCACCGGGCCAACGCCAACCTGCGTGGTGATTGATTGCCACGGCGTCGGCTATCAGGTCTTTATTCCGGTTTCGAGTTACGACAAACTTCCGCCCGCCGGCCATGACGTGAAACTGCTGACGTACCATCACGTCAATGCGCAAGACGGCACGCAACAGCTCTTTGGCTTCGCCACGCCGCCGGAGCGCGAGATGTTCCTGTTGCTGATCAGCATCAGCGGCATCGGACCGAAACTTGCCTGCAACATTCTCTCCAGCGCCTCCGTCACCGGCCTGCGCAGCGCCATTGCTGCCGGCGACACGAAGACGCTCTCGTCGTTGCGCGGCATCGGCAAGAAGACCGCCGAGCGCCTTGTGGTGGAGTTGAAAGACAAGGTCGGGGCTGAACCGCAACTCGCCCCCAAGACCGTCGCTGATCCTAAACTTTCCGACGCCATGCTGGCCTTGGTCTCGCTCGGCTACAAACAAGCCGACGCCCAGAGAGCGGTGCTTGCCGCCGTGGAAGTGCTGGGCGCGGGCGCGAGCGTCGAGGCGTTGGTGCGGGCGGCACTGCGCAGCACATAAGATCCCGATGTTTCCGCCTACGGGAGAACAGACATACGACAGAGCCGTCCATCTTCGGTGGCGGCGACGACTGTCGAACCATCGGGCAGCAAGTCCACAATCCTGCCGGTCATTGCGGAACTGGCAATGACAGACCCGTTCCCATCCAGCACGACAATCCTGCCATTTAACGTTCCAGCCACGATCAGGCGTTTTCCTGTCGAGGCCAGCGCCGAGATCCCGGCGCCGAGGTCGGCGGCCCAGCGCCGTTTGCCGTCGGCACCGAAACAGTAAACGTAGTGACTGAGCGATCCGGCAAGAATCTCGTCCTTGCCGTCGGCGTCAACGTCTGCCGCGAGCACATGCTTCACCTCGTCGCCGGTGTTGAACTTCATGCGCAGTTTGCCGTCGGCGGCAAGATAGTGAATGCAACCGTCGCCGCTGCCGAGGATGACGCCGCGGGTTTTGTCGCCATCGAAGTCACCGGTCGTCACGGCGTACGCGATGGGGCCGTGCGAGTATGACCACACTCTGGTGCCGTCGCCCCGGAGCGCCGGCACCGAGTAGTAATGCGTGCCGCAAACGACCTCCGCCTTGCCGTCGCCGTCCAGATCGGCTACCGCGCCGGAACGCGAGGGGTGCACGCTCTCGTAGTTCCAAAGCGGCGTGCCATCGGCTTTGAAGGCGTAGAACCGCCAGTTCTCAGCGCCGGCAATTATCTCGGGAATGCCGTCGCCGTCGAGATCGCCGGTTCGGACCAGATTGACGTAGGCCGGGCGGCGATAGTATTTGAGTTCTTGTTTCCAACGCTCCTTGCCCACGCTGTCGAGGACGGAGACGTGGCAGTCCTGCCGCGCCAGGATGATTTCGTCTTTCCCGTCCCGGTCGAGGTCGGCTGCGGCCACGTCGTTCAACTGGCAACCGATCTCTGCCGCCCACAGTTGCGTGCCATCCGGTTTCAGGGCGAACAGTGTCCCTTCGCGGGTGGCAACGAGAATGTTGGATTTGCCGGCGGCGATGCGTGTGATGTGGGACGACGGCGCGGCGAGACGATGATCCCACAGGACTTGGAGCGGCTTGGCTGCGGCTCCGGCAGAGATCATCGCCTTGGGTTTGCGCGTCGTCAGCCCGGTGCCGTCGGTCACGATGACGCCGGCATCGGACTTGAGCAGAATACCGACGTCGCCGGTGTCCGTCTGCACCAGTGTGCCGTCGGCGCCGGCGAGCGGCAGCACTTTCCACGGCGCCACTGTGCCGTCTGGTTTGCCGTGTAACGCGGTGGCGAACAAATACGGTTCACCGGCGTCGAGGTCAACGGACGCCGTGGCGTTGAGCGAGCGCACGACCGGTTCGGCGTGCGGATAACCGCGCCAGTTCTCGCCCAGCGCCGTGTCGTTGTGCAAGGTCAGGCCCGGGCCGGGCGCGAGGTCCAGTCGGAGAGACGGGCCTTTCTGCGTCAACAACATGCCGTTGACGGACATCTCGGCTGCGCCGACGCCGTGCCAGAGCAGGCGCAACTGGTAACGCCCTTTTGTCTTCGGCACGATGCGGTCGAGCACCACGAACGCTTTCTGCGCCTTCAGCCAGACCACCGCCCTGTCCCAGTCAACGCCGGTGTAGTTGGCCATGCGCGTGCGGCTGAACCCGTAGCGCGAGGTCTCGCCGGTGCCGAGCAGCTCGCAGTATTCCGGGATGGGCGACGACTCGCCGTCTTTGAATACGAGCAGGGAGTTGTGATACTTGACCTGCGCCTTGAAGTAGTCGTTGTCCGCCAGCCAAATGCGGTCGAACTGTGTCAGGCGCGGCAGGCTGTTTCCATCGAGATGTTTGTGGCCGCCGTTGCTCAGGCCATCGAGCAGCAAGTATGCGGCTTGCGGGTCCATCGCCTCGCGAAACGTGATTTTGTCAACACACTTCGCAAGCGGCGGCTGTCCGGCGGCGGGGAAGGTTGAGTGATACGCCGGTTCGAGCGGCCAGACGCGGACGCCGTTGAACCGGTCCGTCTTGATCCCTTCGCCGGCGCGGTTGAACGCAAGGAGCTCAGCGGTGTTCTTGACTTGTCGCTTGAATGCGCCGGCCCAGAGCGTCGAGGGATCGTTCGTGATGAAGCTGAAGATATCCAGGCAGACCAGTTCGGAACTCCAGCATTTCCAACTGCCCGTATCGCCGTACGGCACCTGATATCCGAGATTGTCCATCGTGCCAATGCAGTAGTCGGTGATCCGTTTGGCGTTGCCGTTTTCGAACACCGCGAAGTCGGGGCGCGCGACGGCGTATCGCATCAAATGGCCGTTGGACAACCATTGGTAGCCGTTGCAGTCCTCGTGCGACTTGAAATAGCCGGCTTGGCGTTTGAAGATCCGGTCCGCCATCTCCAGCCACGTCCGGCCTTCGAGCGTGTCGTAGTCGTTGCTGAAGTAGAGGCCCGCAAACAAAGCGCCCAGCGCCGGGAACGTCTGGTGATTGAACAACACGCGCGTGCCGTTCACCGCGCCGGCGCATTTCGGGATGACGGCCTCCGTCAGCCAGCGCGCCAGCGCCTTGGTGACGCGCAGCCGTTCCTCGTCCGTCAAGGCGGGATCGTGCTCGATCACATCCCAGCCCGCAACGACATGACTGGAGGGGAAATCACTGTCGAATCCCCACGCGCCCCCGTACTTCCTCGCGTCCGCAACCGCGCTCTTGGCATACAAATCCCAGACAGCCACGAACAACTTGGCCTCAACGTTGTGACCGGTCAACAGGTAACGCTGTGAGATCGTCTGCAGCATTCCGGCCAGCGAAGTGTGCGCGCCTTTGTCGAGCCGTTGTTGCGCGTCCTTCAGGCCATCCTGCAACCGCTTCGCGCTGGGCGCTTTCCCGGCCCAGCCGAATCGCTTGAGAAACGCCTCGCCATACTTGGCCGTGAACAACCGTGGCAGCGCCAAGTCCGCGCCCTGCGGTTGCTGGCCGATGGCGTCCGCGAACAACCCCGCGGCTTTCATCAAACCCGCGTCGTCTGAAGCGCCAACGACGATGGCGTTTGCTCCCTTGCCAAACGGGTTGAACACCGTGTGCACAAGCGCCCCGCCGACGCCGGGACAAACGACATCGGCCGGCGTCAGGTAACGCGAGTACAACAGGAGCATCGCCGGGTTCGTGTCAACGTTGCCAAGAAGAATGACGGCCTGCGAAGGCTCGCGATCAGCGGGCGTGCCCGGACGCGCTCCGGGCGCGACGCCGGTGTGCTTGCGAACGGCTTCGACGATGACAGCCGCAGCCTCGCGCCCGGCCTGTGAATTGGGATGGAGGATGACAGCTTTGGCCCGCCCGCCTTGGACCAGAACCGTATCGCGCAGCAGTTTCTTCGGAGCTTGCAGACTGGAAATGCTCGTCAACGCCGGGCCGGTCCGCAGATTGTCAACGCAGACCGAGACGGTGGCTTTCGGGGTGGACGTGCCGATCACAAACTCGATGCGATCCACTGTCGTGGCCTTGCGTTCACCGACCATGGACGGTTCCCAGTTGAGGCCGTTCGCTCCCATCCCGCGTTGCAGCGAGAGCGTCAACCAGTCCTTGCGTTTCGCAAAAGGCCGCCCGTGAAAACTCCACGCCGGTTTCTTCTCGCCCCGGTTGTAGGCGCGAAGATACAACGTTCCCGCGGTGTCCGGCGTTTCGCACCGCACGTCGAACACGAGCCTCCGTTCATCCAGATTCACCGGTGCCGGCAACGGGATCATGACGCCGAAGTATTGGTTGCCGGTTTTTTCCTTCGCGACGGCGCCGAACCGGAGCGCGCCGTTGCTGTTTCCTGCTCCCCTGACAACCTCCAGCGAGCGCGGCGTGTTTGTGGTCCACGTCGGCTGCACGCCTTTGATGGAATTCAGGGGCAGGAGTGGTTGTTCCGGCACAGCAGCAAAGCCGGCTGCCGAGACGATGGCGATGCAAAGCGTGAAAAAGAGTTTCATCCAGTTTTCCTTCATGACGGCGAGAGCTCGACAAGAATCATCTTGCTGATCAACAGGCGCGGCAGAGTCACGGCCAGTGTTTCGCTGCCTGATTTCCACTCCAACGCCTGGGCCGTGTCGGTGTCGGCATCGAACGCTGTCACGCAGCGCGGCTTCAGTCCGCGCGGCAGTGGGATGCGCAGCGAGATGTTCTCAATGGGCGCAGGCGGCAGCGCGTCCACGCCGAGCGGCGTGTTGTAGTTGAGCACGTGCGCGACGATGCGGGCGGGATGGCGTCGCGCAAACAGGTTGATATACACGCGCCTCAACTCCGGCCGGCCGTCGTCCACGATGGCGGCTGCGTCGCGCAGCCATGTGCCGAGAATGTTCGCGTCCGGAAGTTTTTCGATTCTCGTCACGCTGCCGGTCATCGCGAGCAGGGGCGAATCCGCAGGATGGGCGCCGGCCAACAGCAAACGCCCGCCCGCGCGCGCCCACGCCGCGACGGCGGCCAGCCGCGCCGCATCAGCGTGCGCGATGTCGGGCATGATGATGGCGGAGTAGCGTGACAGAAACTGCTCGTTGAAATTCTCCTCCATCAGGAAATCAAACGGCACGTGCGACGCCAGCAACATATCACTGAGCGCGGTGACGCTTGTCATGTGCTTCGCGCTGAAGAGCGTTTGTTCGCTCCAGTACGCGACGCCGACCGTCGCGAGCGAGTCGTTGCCGCTCAACAGCCCGGCATGGCGCTGGTGAAATGTGTTCCACCGGCGGATCACCTCTGCGCCCGATGGCAAGTTCGGGCGAATGAGAAAGCCGCCGCCGTTGCCAAAGGCGGCCATCTCGGCGCAACCCAACGACGCCGATGCCTTGTTCATCTCGAATGGCGGTTGCGATTTCGGGTAACCGCTGCGGGTGAGGATGATCGGCTTTACGCGACGGCGCAGGCATTGGACGAACTTCAACTCGACGATGTTGTGGTTCACGTTGGTTCCGTCCGCCAGTCCCGGATGCGTGCCGAGCGGCCCGAACGATTTCTCGAACATGATGAAATCGCTGTCGGCAAACGCCAGCTTGACGTTTTGCGGACGCCTATGACCGCCGTTTGCGAACATCTTGAACGACGGATTGATCATCGCCGCCGCCGAGCGCAGCAGCGCTTGATAACTGTGGATGTTCTCCAGCCAGAACCGTTGCGCTTCGGCGTAGCGCGCGTCGCCGGTCTTGCTTGGCGCGTGCAGAAGGTTGTCGTCCTTCAGGCCGCGTTTCTGCGCCCAGTCCCGGAACAGCTTCTGGCAAAGTTCGCAATAACAGCGTTGCGAGCCGCCGTTGTCGGTGAACACGCCGTCGTAGCCGCACCGGGCCACCATTGCGACCTCGCGCGTCATCCACTGCTGCCAGGCCGGGTTGTTCACACAGGCCGCGTAACGATGGTTCGGTTGATAGCCGGGGTAGTAATCGCCGGTGTACGTGTAGAACCGATGAATCTCGCCGTCTGGTTTCCGCTGGAGCCACGTGAACGGATCGGCAACGGGACGCGGCCCCAGGTCGAAACGCGCGGCGTAGTCGTTCCAACGATCGTAGAAGCTCCAAAATCCCGCCCGCCGCTCGTGATGGCCGGCAATGGTCATCGTGCAGACGTAGGGCATGACCATCTTGACGCCGGCGGCGTGGAGTGCGCGCACCATCTCGGTGAGCTTCGTCATGCGCTGGGCGACATCGTCCGGCGAAATCGGCAGCGTGAAATCACCCATGCCGTAGGCGACGTTCTCGCCGCCGATCTTGCGCACCGGTCCCCAGTTCGACGTCATCGGGACATCGCTGCCAAGATGGAGCAACTCCGGCGGCGCGGCGCGGTTGGTGGCGAGCCAGTCGGCACGGTCGAGGTGGTTGGTGCCGTAGTCGAGCACGTACGTGACCGGCGGTTCGGTGGGCACACCGGCAGGATCGTGCAGCCGGAGAATCGTTGCCAACAGTGCGGGTAGAAACATGGCGGCATGGTGAACCCAAGCCATGCCGCGCCGCAAGACTTTTCCCTCGAACCATTTGAATCTTGCGTTCCCTCTCGGACCGGCGGATAACCCGACAGCGTGAAACCACCATGCTGGCTCGCCTTGTTGCCGGTGATTGTCTGCATCGCCGCGGACGATTCCGCCAAACCACCGTGGCCGGGCACGTACAAGCTGCGGCCCGCGGACAAAGACAAGCTCACCGCCGCGGATTTCCCCGGACCCGACGGCATCGTGTATCCCGACTGGACTTACGCCGGCCTGCCCGGTGGAATCCCGACCGTGCCGGTCGTGGCAAAGATCGAGGATTTCGGCGGTCGAGCGGATGATGATCGTGACGACGCGGACGCGTTGGAGCGCGGTGCGGAGGAAGTCGGCAAGCGCGGCGGCGGCGCGCTCCTGCTTGGCGCGGGTGTCTATCATCTTGACCGGCCCGTGCTTATTACGGGCGATGGCGTGGTGTTGCGCGGCGCAGGGGCAACGAAAACGAAAATCATTTTCCGTTACGACGCGCCGGCGGGCGGCGTCGGGTTTCTGCGACCAAAAGCGAATTCGACTGTCACCCGCGATACGTGGATTGAACTGCATTGTCAGCCGAAGAACCTCGTCGGCATCGGGATTCGCGTCGGCGACCGTGTCATCTCGGAGATCAAAAAACACGCGCATTGGGGAGCGAGATTCACGTTGCGAACAACAGGCGCCGCTTTGCTGGACCGGAAACTGCGTGGTCGCCAAACGCTCACGGGCGTCGCCGAGTATGATGATGGAAGCAAACGGACAACGCAAATCGAAGTCGTCGTGAGCAGTGAGCGATCTGAGGCTGAGGCCCGTGTCCCGCGCGACATCGCGGCGATCATGTTTGTTGGCGGCTACGCCGACCATCAACAACGGCCGTTGTCTCGCGACGGCAAGCGAGGCGACACAGAACTGGTTTTGGAGAACGCAAGCGGCTTGCATCCGGGTGACCGCGTCGCGTTGCGCGCGCCGGGAACTGACCGCTGGAAGAAACTCGTCCGATGTGCCTGCACGTGGGGCGAGTATCGGCGGACGGAATTGCAGGTCGTGGCGGTGGAAGGCAACCGCGTGCGCGTCAATCAGCCGTTGCGGATTGATTTTCCGGTCGTGGACGGCAGTTATCTTCACAGCATCCAACCCGTGCGCCGTTGCGGTGTCGAGGACTTCTACCTGGAGCAAACGCACGATCTGTGGACGAGCGGCATCTTCTTCAGTGGCGCGTGGGAATGCTGGGCGCGCGGAGTGACCGTGAAAAAGGCTGGCCGTTTCCCGCTCTATTTCAAGCCCGGCAAGTGGAACGAGATTCGCAATTGCGTGCTTGACGACGCGTGGTTCAAGGGCGGTGGCGGCACGGCTTACGCCGGATGGGAGTATTCGCACGACTGCCTGATGGAGAACGTGACGACTTACAAACTGCGCCACGCGCCGTGTTACCAGTGGGCCGCGTCGGGCAACGTCATCCGCAACTCGGTCTTCCACGATTCCGACGGCCAATGGCACTCTGGTTGGACACATGAAAACCTCTTCGAGAATTGCGTCATCAACTCCAAGCCCGGCCACGGCAGCTACGGCTTCGGTCTTTGGGCGTCGCCGCCGGAAGACAAGGCTCACGGACCGAACGGCCCGCGCAACGTCGTCTATAACTGCGACGTCCGCTCGACCAAAGCCGGCCTTTCGATGGGCGGGATGAACGAGAATTGGTTGATTCTTTTCAACCGTTTCCTCGTCGGCAGCGGCCCCGGCGTGACGGCAAAGACCGCAAGCTTTGATCACATCATTCGCGGTAACGTCTTCTGCCTCGCAGACGCAAAACAGCCAGCGTTGAATCTGGCCACGGCGGATTGCATCGGGGTCGAGTTCGTGGACAACATCGTTTGCGGCGGCGCAGAGACTCTTGTACGCAGCCAAGCCCCGCTGGCGCGCAACGAAGGCAATCAACGCCGGCCTGCCGCCGATTTCGACCAACCGCCACCACGGCCTGTGCCGGCGGTGCCATCCATTTTCGAATGGCAGCGGCAACAAGCTGCTGCGCGACGCAGCGGCCGCTAGAGCGAGTACTGCGGAATCTTCATCGTCTCGCCGTCTTTCATGGCGGACAGGTGCGCATAGTAGCCGGGAACGGTCATGTTCAGCGCGTCAATAATGTCAACGCGCGGCTTGCGACCGCGCAGAATCGCGTCAATGAAATCGTCGCCGAGATACCCGTGCGAGCCGCCGTGGCCACCGGGTGAAACGCCGGGCGGCAACGGATACTTCGTGATCGCCAAGCCGCCCTTGATGGCCTCGCGGTAACGTTGCGTGCCGGTCGCGTCGCCTTTGAATGTCTTGTTGAATCCGCCGTATTCGCCGCGAATGCGCCCTGCTTCGAGATACTCGCCTTGCGAGTAGCAGACGATCATTCGGGAAAGCCCGCCTTCGGCGGTTCGGAACAGGCCGACTTCCGACTTGAAGATGTTGCCAATGGCGTTGGGAACCCGCTTCTCTTTGTCGAACAACGGTGTGCCCTGGCAGGAAACGTCAAGTAAAGGTTTGTGCGTCACGCCGACGTAGTAGGCCGTCGCGTGCGTGGGATACCACATCGGGCAGCCGTTCTTGCGCCAGTCCTTGTACGAACCGAGCGAAGGCTTCCCCAACGAATGCGGGTGACAGTATTCCCCCTCGGAATAGACGATCCGGCCAAACACGCCGGCGGCGAAGAGTTTTTCCATCGCGTAGAGATCATCATGGAAGCAAGAGGTCTCGAACATCGCATAAACTAATCCCTTGTTTTTCTTGCAGCAGGCCAGTAATCGCTCGGCGTCTTCGATGTCGCCCCGGAACGCCGGCACGGCGGTCGCCACGTGCTTGCCGTGTTCCATGCAGAGGATCGCGTGCTTGGCGTGCGCCGGCGCATCGGTGGCGCAATAAATTGCCTCGATGGAATCGTCCTTCACCATCTCTTCCAGCGACGGATACGTCTTCTTGCATTGTGCCCGCTTGGCCATGTCGGCGCACCGGTCCGGAAACAAGTCGCTTACCGCGACCAGTTCGACATTCGGATGGTTTTGAAGTTCAAACGACAGGCCGAACTGGCAGACCCCGTGGCCGACGATGCCGACCCGGACCTTGCGGTCAGTGAAAGGTTTCCAGACTTTGGTTTTATCAACGAGAGTCTTTGTGTCATCGAACCCCTTGATGACCTCGGCGGCCTGAGTCACAGGCGACAAGGCACCGGCAGCAGCAACTGAGGTGGCGAGGAACGAACGACGGGAGATGTTCATGGCGGAAATATCCTTTCTGTTACTTGGGGAACACCACAACGCGTTTGTCAGTGATAAACGCAGGGGCATCGTACAATGGAATGTCTTTCAGCACGGTTTTGCCACCCTCAGTGACGATGCGATCCTTGGGCAACTCATAGATCGCGCCCGTGACCGTGTCCACCCAGACTGGTTCATCGAAGGTGACGCCCGTTAACGTGATTTGGGCCGGAGTGGTTTCATTTTGGTTTTCGGGATTGGATGAGCAATCCCAGAATGCGAGCAAGTGCGAGCCGCGGCCTTTTTTTCTGAACAGGTAAGCGGTCGTTTGTTTTGCGCATTGGATGTCGCAGGTGAACCCGACGATCGGCTCCAGTGAACTGTCGAAGACGGAAGCGATATTCTGGACAGTGTAGTATGCCGGCTTGACCTTCAGCAATTTGCCGTCCTCGTTGCACTTGACCAGCCCCATCCGCTTCATGAAGCGATCCGTGCGAGTGCGGATCCAGAGGGGATCAATGAACTTGCTGTAACGTTCGGGTTGATCATACGCCGGATCGTAGAAGGTGAATATCAGCGACTCGATTCCATGACCGAGATCACCAATCATACGACGGGCATTCCACTTGCACTGCGTCAATTCGCTGTTCCACTCGGCCGAGGAAATCTTGGTCGAATAGTGTCGGTCCGAGGTCGCGCCCGCCTCGCCCTGCCAGACTTTCATGCCGGGCGCGTACTTGCGAACCATTGCGGCAAATTCCTCGACGCGGGGATAAACGGTGTCAGGATTGAGCGAGTAATCGTGATAAACGATCCAGTGGAACAGGCCGGTCTTGCCTCTCTCGCGGAGGGCTTTCATGTAAGGCTCGGCGAAGCGGACATTGGGCGAGCCGATGACCAGCCCGGCAATTCGCGCATCGGGAATGTGCTTCTTGATGATCTCAGCGGTGCGGATGTTGTTATCGGCCACTATTTCCGTGGTGTTGCCCTTGGAGTTGCTTGGCTCGTTCCACGTTGACCAATCCTTCACCTTGTTCTTGTAGTGCGCGGCCAAGACGTTGATCCAAGCGTCCCACGCAGCCAACGCCACTTCACCGGTCGGCATCCCGTCGCTCAACGAAGCCCCGCCACCGCCGGGATAAATCGGATTGCCGTAGGAGGTCTCGATCAGGACGTCCATCCCCTGGGCGCACAAGTAGTCCACGATCCTGTCAAGCCAGGCAAAATCGTAAACGCCCTTCTGCTTCTCCGTCTTGGCCCAACCGGCTTGAATGCGAACTCGCTTGATGCCGAGCGGCGGGATGTAGGCTTTGAATTGCTCGAAATCGCCGTAATCGCGGTCGAGCATCTCGCAGCCGATTGCCAGATTGGAGCGCCCCACGTCTCTTGCGTTCCGCGGTGTAATTGTCCCAATCCGCTTCAAGCCGGGCTTCAACGTCGTCTGGACCCGGTCATGCGTATCATCAATCATGGGTGGCGCTGTGTGGCCAAGAGCCTGACACATGGAAACAACCAAGAGGATAATGAACGCTTGCATGGAAGCCAAATCAACTTCGGTTGTCGTTTTGTTCAGCGGGCCGGGGCCTTGAGCTTCTCGATCAGATACGTTTGCACGGTCGGATGTTTCACGTCGGGCGCGCCGGGATACACCAGCTCACAATCGACACCGACGCTCTTGCATTTTTCCTGCAACTTCACGCCGAAGTTCGAGGTGTGCGTCGGGTCTTTCTGGTCCTGGCCGAGCGCGGGCGGCGCATTGAAGCTCATGTAGATCGGCGGATCGTCAGCGGTGACGAGCGCATACGGCGAATACTCGGCAATCCACGGCAGGATATTCTCCCGCCCGGCAAGGAACTCGGTGAAGTTGGCGAAGCCGAAGGCGTGTCCGCCATACCGGCTGTTCGGCGTCCATTCCTTCATTTGTTTTGGGTCGAGTGTGGTCTGTGCGCCCGACACGGCGGCGCACCAGAGCCGCGTGGACTCGCGGGCGATGGGATCGCTGCTCTTGTTGTCGGCGAGATCAGGATGAAACGCCAGCCACAAACTCGAACAAGCGCCCGCCGAGCCGCCGCTGGCGCCGATGCGTTGCTTGTCAATGTTCCACTCGGCGGCTTTGCTGCGCACAAATTGCAGCGCGCGCGCCGCGTCGTGCAACGGCGCCTTGACCGGTGGCACAACGCCGTCCGCCGTCGCTTCCTTGATGAACCGGTACTCGACCGACACGACCGAGATGCCCGCCGCCAGATAGTCGGCCACGCCGGCGACGCGGCCCTTGCTGCCGCCCTGCCAGCCGCCGCCGTGGATGTAGAACAGCAACGGGGTTGGTTTCTTGGAGTTAGCCTTCCAGAAATCGAGCACCTGTTTCGGGTGCGTGCCGTAGGCGACATCAGCCATCGTCGGTTTCGGGTTGGCCGGTGTTGTGGGCTTGGCCGGTTTCTTCGCGGCGGGTTTGTCGGCGGCCAGCGCGGTTGCAGCCAGGCCAATCAACAACCAAGAGGTCATCATTGTTATACTTTTCATTCTGCTCATCCTTTCTTCGGTTCAAAAGCGCATTTCATGGTGTTGTGATTCTGAGGCCGTCAATCGTACCACGGAACAGATGACCTGCGGAATAATTTGTGACGGGCCGCTTGTTGTCGTGGCCGACGCAGAAATCTTCCTGTGGTTGGCGGGTGATCAGGCCGGGAGCTTTGCCGGTGGCGGCGATCTTGTCGTTCACCGTCAGCGTCATGGTGTGGTCTGCTGCCAATGCCGCGCGGATGCGCACAGAACCGGCCACGGCGTCGGGAGCGGCGATCTCGCTGATGGAACTGCCCGCGCGAATCGCAAAGACCGGGCGACCAGCTTTGAGATACAATGCGTAGCCGACCGCACTGCCGCCGTGCGCCACAAGGATGGCGTCAGCCTGCGTTGTCTCGACGACACACGAAATCGTAAACGGTTTGCCGCCGACCTGCGGGGCGGCATCGGAGTCCAAGACGGCGCCGGGGCGAAGCGCATCGAGCGCCACGCGCTTTGATTTTCCCTTCTTTGGTTTGGCGTTTGGCTTTCCGCCCTCGCTCGGGTAGAGCGTTTGCGGGTTGGCGGCTTCACCGGCGGGACGGCGGTTGGCGGTGATCTCGGCGTCCATCTTGGTAGCGAGAGCTTGGAGCTTCGCAACGATGTCAGGATGTTTGTCGGCGAGGTTTGTCTGTTCGCCGATTTCTTGGTCGAGATTGTAGAGGCGCGGGCCTTTGTCCGAAATGTCCTTCTGCTGCGTGACGGCGAGCTTCCATGGGCCTTGGCGGACGGCTTGGAGATTGTAGCTGGAAAAATAGTAGTGCGCTTCACGCTGCGATTGCTTCGACTTGCCGAACAACAACGGCGAGATGTCCCGGCCATCAATGACCGGCTTGGCGGGCACGGTGCCGCCGGCAATCGCGACGCACGTTGGCAACATGTCAATCGTTCCAGCGACGGCATCGCACACGCTGCCGGGCGCGATCTTGCCGGGCCACCACGCGAGTGTTGGGACGCGGACGCCGCCTTCCCACGTGCTACCTTTGCCACCGCGCAATGGCCCTGCACTGCCGCCGTCGGCGCCCTTGACGAGCCACGGGCCGTTGTCGCTGGTGAAGACGACGAGCGTGTTGTTATCGAGCTTGAGTTCGCGCAACGTGTCGAGCACGCGCCCGACGCTCCAGTCAACTTCCTCGACCCAATCGCCGAAACGTCCGTTGGCGGACTTGCCCGCGAACGCCGCGCCGGGATGGATGGGCGTGTGGACGGCCGTGTGCGGGAAGTAGAGGAAAAACGGTTTAGTTTTGTTGTTGCGGATAAACTTGACCGCTTCGTCGGTGTAACGCTCGACGATCCGGTTCTGCGCATCGTCGGTGAGCAGTTCCAACACCTTGTCGTCGCGCACCAACGGTACGACGCGTTCGCCGGTCTGCGTGGATTTGCGTTGCATGTCGTTGGAGTACGGGATGCCGAAGTAATGATCGAAACCTTGCTTCATCGGCAGAAACTCCGGCGCGTCGCCGAGATGCCATTTGCCGATGCACATCGTGGCGTAGCCACGTTCCTTCAAGCGCTCCGCGATGGTGAACTCCGCCGGGTTCAGGCCGTTCTTGTTGCCGGGACCGTAAACGCCCGGCACGGAGACGCGCACGCCGTAGCAGCCGGTCATCATCTGCGCGCGCGACACCGAGCAAACCGGCGCGGCGTAGAAGCTCGTCAGTTTCATTCCCTCCCGCGCCATACGGTCGAGCTGCGGCGTCTTCTGTTTCGTCGCGCCGAACGGCCCGATGTCGCCGTAGCCGAGGTCATCAATGAAGATGATGACAACGTTCGGCTTTTCGGCAACAGCCAGCGAGGCGAACAACAAGGCGACGAACATGAGAATTTTCATTTGGTTGGCTCCGTTTTGCGGATGGTAACATAAAAGGCGCTGCACAGCGCGTTGCCGGCTTGGTCGAGCAACGTGGCTTCGATGTCGGCGGGGCCGGCCTCCATCTTGGACGTGAAGACGGCCGCTTTGTCTTGGTTGCCCACGGCGATCTCCTGGACGTCCGCGCCGATCTTGAGACGGACACGTGCGACGGGCAACGCTTTGGGCGTGCCGCCGTAGAGCAGTCCGTTGACCGGTTGGTCACGCAGATACGCATCCACAGTTTTCTGGCTGGCGGGAATTCCAGTGAGCGATGCGTCCGCTTCACGCGGCCAACGACGGACTTCGACGCAGTAAACGCCGTCCTTGGCAACGCGCACCGGCCAATGGCCAAACACTCCCGCGCCGCCGGCCACGGCAGCTTGGTTCCACGGGCAATTACCTTGAGTCGGATACCAGTCTTCAGAGCACAGTTCGACTTCCACCGCTTGCGCGGAACCGATGATGGGCATTCCGCGCCAGCCTTTGTCGCGCGCGCTCACGCTCGTCCAGTAACGTTGGTAGGCGGCGCGCAATTCGTCGGCGACTTTCGGTTTTTCGCCGGCCAGGTCACGCTGTTGGCCGGGATCGGCTGTCATGTCGTAGAGTTCCTTGTCGTTCACCAGCCGCCAACGCTCAGTCATCACCGAGCAGTTTACCCCGTACCGGGGCGGCGACGGATTCGGGCCGGTCTGATTCTGCGGTGTGCCGAGCACGAGCGTGCGTTCGGGCCGTATCGCGCGCGGGTCCGCAAGCAACGGCTTGAGACTGACGCCATCGAAGACGATTGGCTTCGGCAATCGCAACCCGCAGAGATCCACCAGCGTCGGCAGCCAATCCAGATGCGCGGCGAGTCGGTCCACCGTGACCGGCTTGTCAAAGCCGCCCCCCGGCCAGTGGAGGAAACAGGGAACTCGATGACCGCCGTCGTATGGCGAACCTTTCTTGCCACGCATCCCGGCGTTGAAGGTTTTCTCGCCCTCGGCGGTGCCGTTGTCGGTGAAATAGATTAACAGCGTGTTGTCGCGGAGTCCCTCCGCTTGGAGGAACGCCCGCAACCGGCCGAGGTTTTCGTCCACGCGTGCGATGCTGGCGTAGAAGTACGCCACGTTCGCCGGCACCTTGTCCCGGTAGCGTGCGGCCCATTGCGGGTCGGGAATGCTGCACGGATTGTGCGGGTTGTAGGGAGCGAGATAGACGAAGAACGGGCGGCGTTTGTTGTCGCGGATGAATTGCATCGCCGCGTCGAAGAACACATCGCACTCGTAAGCGGCACGGGGTTTGTCTTCCCAACGTCCGTTGTGAATGTAGTGGTCGTTGACGCGGTCGTTATCCCAGAAATCGGTCGCGCAACCAGAGCCGCCGTCGCCTTTGCCGAGCCATTCGTCGAACCCGCGGTCAATCGGACGGTAGGGATAATTCGTGCCGAGATGCCATTTGCCGAAGTGGCCGGTGCGGTATCCGTTGTGGCGGAAGACATCGGCCATCGTCACTTCGTCATCGCGGAGCATGTTGCGCCCGCTGATCGTTCCCCAGCCACCGACGCGATGCGCGTAGCGGCCGGTCATCAACGCCGCCCGCGTCGGCGTGCAATAACTATCCACATGGAAATTGGCGAAGCGCACCGACTCGTCGTGAAGCCGGTCGAGGTGCGGTGTCTTGATGACGGGATTGCCGTGGCGAGCGATGTCGCCGTAGCCTTGGTCGTCAGTCAACAGCACGATGACATTCGGAGCGGCGCACCATGATGCCGACGGCGTCAGCAGCAGCGCGGCGAGGGTGAGAAGGCGTGTGATCATTGTTGCGGGATTGGACTACCTAATCTGGCTAAAGTTCAAGTCAGAACTACGGAAAACGACGGGGGCTGCAAAGAACGATAATTCCGTAGTTGATCAACTACGGAATTATCGTTTTGTCCATTCCGCGGCCACCAATTTCAGCAGCGTGGCGTGCGCAGGAGACTGCGCTTCCCCGGCCAGCCGATAGGTGATCGTCCTCCCGACCGCGTCTGTCTGAAGATAGCCGCGCCGACAGAGCTTCGTCGTGTGCCGGCACAGCGCGGGCGGCGACATGCTCAGCGCCTCAGATAGTGCCTCCGCCGTCGCCGGCCCGTGTTGGCGCAAATGCCGCAGCAGTTGTAATCGCCGCACGTTGGCAAACGCAGTGAACGCGTTGAAGAGAAGCGCGTGCAACGCGCGGTCTGCGTCCGCCTGCGAGGACTTGCGCGTCAGCGCTTGGCCGCAGGCGCGCAACGCGACCGACGGGTCGCGCAGCAGACCGTACAACCACGCCGCCACTCGTCCGCTGAATGCCTGTTCGGTGTACGGCGACGCCGCCACGCCGTAACACCACAGCCCGGAGCGCCGCCGTTGGATCAACCCAGCGGTCACTAGGTGTTTGAGATGAACGCTGATCGAATCGCGTCCTTGGCCCAGTTCACCGGCCAGGCGGGATGGAGGACACTCGCCCTCCCGCGCCAGCGCGCTGAGGATGCGCAAGCGTGTGGGGCAGGCCACGGTGCGGGCCACGCGCACAATGATTTCATCCATGCGAACCTCCGTAGATAATTCCGTAGTTGATCAACTACGGAATTATAGTCTCTACTGACCTTTGTTGACAAGCCTGCGGTAGGGATGGCGCGCCGCGAGCGGGACAACCGGTTGCCTCTTACGGGAAGAACACGGGCACGGCCCATTTGCCGATGGCGATGGTCTCGCCGGCGGCGCAGTCTTTTTGGTAGAGCGTGCAGTAGTTGCCAAGCGATCCGGGATTGAAAAGGCGCACCTCCGGCAGCGAGACCTTCTCGAAGCCTTGGTTCAGCAGGGCCTGCGTCTGTGAATCGCGATTGCGTTCCGGCGCCGGCGTGAGGAACCAGACCGTGCCGGCGCGCTTGCAGGTCAACGACTTGTTGTCGTTCATCGGGACCGGGAGAAAGTGCGCGGCCTTCAACGCGTCAGGCAGTTCGGCGGCAATGTAGTTGCGGTCAGCGAACAGCTTTGCGCCAGGCTTCAACGCTTGCGGCTCAGCGCCGGCGATGGCGAGGGTGCCGGGCTTGGTCTTCCGCAGCGGCTTGCCGTCGGCGTTTGGATTCACAGGTGCGGTCGAAGTCTTTGGCTTCTCCTGTCCGCCGGAAGCTTTGCTGACAAGCTGACGCAGGCGCACGGCGTTGCTCACCGCTTTGCCGGCGGCGACGTCTTCTTCGCGGAATGCTGCCATCAGGATGTTCCGGTCGCCGGTGCGGCTGAAGTCGTAGATGATGCGGATCAATCCATCGGGCGTCTGTTGGCCGTCGGGGTAGGAAACGCCGAGTCGCTCGTCGAGCATGAGGCCGCCGGTCCACGTGCGACCGTCGTCGGTGGAAACATACGCGGTCAGATGGGACCGGCTGGTTTTGGTTTCGAGCGGGCCGTGTTTGACAAGAAGGAGGTTACCGGAAGCGAGCCGGCTGATGAAGAACCGCGAGGGCGTGTGAAGGATCGCCGATGGTTTCAATTCGGGCCACGTTTTGCCGCGGTCGGCAGAGACACTTTCGCCGATGCCGTACTTGGTTCGGACGAGCAGCCAGAGTGAACCATCGCGTCGCTCGATGAACATGTGCTCGTCGAACTGGCGGGCCTCGACCGGCACGTTGCAACCGCCACGCAACGTCCACGTTTTTGCCTTGTCGGTGGAGACGAACAGGCGCGCGCTGTTGTCGTGCAGACGCCACGCCGAGATGGGCAGCGCCCATTCGCCGGTAGAAAGCGTGAGCGGCTTGCACATCATCACGCCGTCGGCGATGCGGCGCGGCTTGGTCCATTTCGGTTGCTCCCCGTCTGGTTGTCGGGTCTCGATGCACCAGACGCCGAGACGCGGGTCGGTAATTCCCTTCTCCATCTGCGCCCAGAAGACGAACAGCCGTTTGTCCGGCGACACCCAAAGTTCCGGATCGAACGCGCGCACCGGACCGCCGGCGTCGGGGTCAATCACCAGCACTTCCTTCCACGTCGCGCCGCCGTCGCCGCTGGTGCTGAGCACGACGTAGTTGTTCTGGTCCTCGCCCGGCGTCACGCCGGCGTACCAGTTGGCCCAGAGCCGGCCACTGGGGGCGACGGCCATGCTGGGGATGCCTTGAAAAGCTCGGTTGGTGACGGCGTGTTCCGGGAGCGGCGGAGCGACATGCCGCGGTGCAAGCAGCGCGGCAAGAAGAAAGGTTGCAATGATATTCATGGTGCCAGTTTATTGGGTTTGGTCCAGCGGATGCGAGCCAGAAGGAGATCGCCTTTGATTCCGTTCTTCGGTTGCCATTCGCCGACGGTCACCCACGATTCCGTCGGGCTGACGTTCAGCGGATGGAAGTTGCCCATCAGCGCGACACAATCGGGATCCTTCACGCCGTCGCCGACGAGCGGCAACACGATGCGCTCGGTGGCGCGGCGAAGCCGAAGGGTTTTGGTGTCAACCTGCGCCATCCAGAGCGGGGAGCGCCAGCGGATGACGTTGACGTTGGTGGCGTCCTTGCGCGTATAGACCAGCCAAAGCGCGTCCGAGTGCGGCAACCAATGCTGTTGCGTCGTGGACATCGCGAGCGGCTCGCCGTCGTCCCACATCCACGGTTGTTTCGGCGTCCACTTCAGGCCGTCGTCGCTCGCGCAGACGTAGCCACGTTCATCTTCGGCGCGTAGCGTGAGGAAGAACTTCCTGCCGAAACGAACCAGCGACGGTTCGAGCAGGCCGCGCCCTTTGTCGTGCGGGATGGCTTCGCCGACTTGTTTTACCGACAACGTCTCGCCGTCGAAGGCGCAGACGACGCTGGCGACAGAACGCGGTTTTGTTTTCGTGTCGCCGTGGGTGAACGCGAGCAGGATGTCGCCGTTTGGGAGCAGGACGCGCTGGCCGCAGTTGTTGGAGTAGATATACGCGCCGCGCGGATCGTTCCACTCCAGTTTGCGGCGCGGCCCCCACTTGCCGTCGCGCCACACCGCGTACATCGGCCAACGAGGCGGTTGGTCTCTGGAGAATTTTGGTCCGGAATAAAAGACGTTGTGGCCGAGCGCCAGAACCGTTTTTGTCTGTGGATGCCATTCCGGCACCACGTCGCACACGCCTTCCTCGACGCCATTCGACAGCTTCACCCGCCCAAGCGCTGGCAACGGCTCCGGTTCCGTCCACGTCTTGCCGAGGTCGCGCGATGTCATCCAATGCACCGGCCCGAAGTAGTCCGAGCCGGTGATCGTCTGGAGCGTCATCAACACCATCGGGCCGTCTTTTCCCGGCACCACACAGGCGCGCGGATGAAACCACGTCGGCCCGCTGCCGTCGCGACCTCGACGAAGCGTGACCTTCTCAATGGAAGCAATCTGCGACGGCGCAGTCAGCGGCGCCAGCAGCAAGGCGCTGAGGATCAAGCGTGCGGTATTCATTGGTCGTCGGTGCGGAACGGCGAGGCGGGCAGGCCGGCGCCGTTGATGAGATTGCAATCAGGATAGGTTGCCCATGCGTAACGGGCGGCGACGGGCTTCTTCACTTCGGGATTCGACACAACCACCTTGTCGCCCTCGATGCGGGCTTGCGCTGGTTTCCATTGTTTGTCTTCGCCGGCAATGACAAAACCTTTCAACGCGCCGGCCTTCGCCTTCAAGCCGCCATCGGCGTGCTTGAACGACAACACCATCTCCGCGCCGCGCACTTCGTGTCCTGCCGGCAACGGGCCGCTCGTGGAGGCGACTTTCCTGCCGTACACGTCGCCGAGCGCCCACAACGACAGCCGGCGACCGACTTCCTGTTTGTTCTTCGGGTGAATGTTTCTTTCTTCGCCGATGTCCACCGTGATCGCCATGCCGGTGCGCGGCAGGCGCAACGTCTTGAGCATCGCCTCGCGCACGAGCATCCAGTCCTCGCCGTCGCGCTTGAAGTTTGGCAGTTGCACCCACGCGAACGGGAACTCCTCGCCCCAACGCGCGCGCCAGTCGCTGACCAACAACGGCAACTGATATTGATAGAGTGATCCTTTGCCGGGATGCGAGTTCGCTTCGCCCTGATACCAGACCGCGCCGCGCAACGCATACGGAACCAGCGGCGCGATCTTGCCGTTGAACAAACCGCCCACGTTGCCTTTGCGTGCTTGTTTGGCCATAGGGTCTTTCGGTCTGCGCGGAGCCGGCTTGCCCGCCGCCTTGGCCTTCGCGGCCTGCTCTTTCCAACGCGCCATGGCTTTCTCGTAGCTGGCCTTGGTTGCCGCCTCGTCGAGCGGAGCGGCAGGCGTCTTGGGCGCCTTGAGTTCCGGTACTCGATTCTGGGCTTCGGTCGCAATCCACGCTTCAATCGGCGTGCCGCCGACAGACGAATTGACCAACCCCACCGGCACCTTCAACTCGCGGTGCAACTCGCGTCCGAAGAAGAACAGCGTCGCTGAAAATGCCCCGACAGTCTCTGGCGAACAAACCTCCCATGTGCCAGTGCATTTGTCCTGCGGTGTTGTGGCCGTGTTGGAGGTTTCCTTGAACATGCGGATGTTCGGAAGCTTCGACGCGGCCTGTTCCTGCTCGAAGTTCTGTGAGCGATTGACCGTCATCGCCATGTTCGATTGCCCGGAGCCGAGCCAGACTTCGCCGACGAGAACGTCGTGGATCACGATGCTTCCGACTTTCAATTCGCGCGGCTCAGCGCAGGCCGGCATCGGATCGAGTTTGACCATCCACTTGCCGTCGCTGCCGGCGGTCGCGGTCTTCTTCTGTCCGGCGAACTCGACGGTGATCTTCTCGCCGGGACCGGCCCAGCCCCAGACGGGCACCGCTTTGTCGCGCTGCAAGACCATGTGATCGGAGAACAGCGCGGCGAGTTTCAGTTCCGCAGCGTTCATTGTCGCCGGCAAAGCCAGCAGCAAAGTGATGAGCAAAGTGAGGATGTGTTTCATTTGTGTGCCTTTCCTATATCACAATCCTTGTTTGAGGATAATCCGGAACCCGATTGCGTGTTTGCATGGAAGCGTTTGAGGCCGCTTGATTGTCAGGCCTTCCGGCGAACGGGACCAATGCAAGGTCTCGTTGCTTCCCAGCATCGCAACACTCTTGATCTCACCGGCAAGCGGCCCTCCGGTTTTCAGCGTTTTGATCACGATGTCATTTGTCGGAGGTGCCAGCACAAAGGCGTAGAGGTTGCCATCCTTGGTCGTAAAGCGGATGTCTGCTGCGCTATACGGCTCCAGATTTTCTCCTTGCCGTTTATCTGAAACTTGCTTGGTCCCCTCTCCATAAATCTTCCACGGGCGAGTGCCGTAGATGCCCTCGCCATTGATGGCCAACCAATCGCCGATAGACCGCAGGATGGCAGCCTGATATTCAGGCAAGGTGCCGTCGCCGCGAAGGGCTATATTCATCAACACGAGGCCGTTCTTGCTTACAGTATCGACAATGTTCCCGATCAATGCGGGCACAGGCACAATGGAACGAGCAGGTGTCCAATAGAACCAAGTACCCGATAACTTTCTGGTCCCCCATATCCACGGAGAAGGGCGAATGTCAGCCGCCATGCCACCCTCCAAGTTTAAGGTAAAGCCACGGAGGTCCATGTTGCTGCCTTTATGACTCAGAACCACCTGCTGTTTGCCGCCATGCTTGGCCTTGTCTCGATTGATATACTCTGAGAACAGCTTTACCCCCAGCCCGTTGCCTCTTTTCTCGTCGGGGAAAGGCCCATCCACGTTGATCCAGTCGGGGTTATATTTCTCGATCACTTCCCAGGTACGCTGATACCAGTGCTCGGCCCACTTCATATCACGTTGAAAAATCGGATCGTAATCCATCATGAAAAACGACCATTCCAATGTGCCGGGTTTTTGATACCTCCGGC
>Ga0194112_10001744_pt1 | contig 31672 bp, 14 predicted proteins | sample TA2MahC400mmetaG_FD_146191 | JGI IMG/M metagenome (GOLD analysis project Ga0194112, IMG submission 146191) | Freshwater microbial communities from Lake Tanganyika, Tanzania - TA2015016 Mahale Deep Cast 400m | ecosystem: Environmental > Aquatic > Freshwater > Lake | place: Tanzania: Lake... | reverse complement strand
GCGGCGGGGCAGACCCTGACTTGTCCTTGGATTCCCACAGGAGCCGCCAAGGCGGTTCCGGCATCCCCGCAAAGAGCCGCTCCCGGGCCGCGCCCAGTGCCTTCTCGGCCAGGCGCTCCTGGGCCAGGGAGGCCGCTGCCTTCGTCCCATTTGAGCGCGGCGGGTCGGGAGACCCGCCGCGCGGCCCGGGCCCGGGGACCGGAACCGGCACGTCAGGGTAGGCCTCCTTCAAGCGAAGCCATTCCACCGCGGCCTGGGCAAGCCAGCCCTGGCGCTGATGGAGGTCCGCCAGCGCCGCCAGGCCGGCCGCCGCCGTCGGGGGATGCTCGGACCGCGCCATTTCGCGCAGGATGGCCTCGGCCACCTCGAACGGCCCTTTCTTCTCGGCCATCGCTGCGGCCTCCAGCCCCGCATCCGCGGCCGCCGGCGTGCCGGGATAGAGCCGCAGAACCTGCCACAGCGCATCGGTGCCGCCGCGGTCGCGCGCGGCCGCCAGCGCCGCCTGGGCCTGCGGCGCAAGATGCGCCGCCACCTTTTCACCGTGCTGGGCAAAGAGATGCCGCAAGCCGCCTGCGGCCAGCATCCGCGGACTGGCCCGCCATGGGCCGTGCGCGGCCTCCATGTCCACCAGGGGGTCCTTGCTCGGCAGTTTCGCCAGCGGCAGCAGCGTCTCGACGGCCCGGACGGGGTCGCCGCCTGCCTCGCTGGCCTCGGCCGCTGCGAGCGCCGCGCGGACCTTCTCGGCGGGGGACTCGGCGGCGGCACAGGCCTCGCGCAGGATATCCGGCGCACGGGCCGGCTCACGCCGGGCCAGCAGCAGGAAGGCGTCGATCAGTTCCCGCCGCGCGTCGGCCCGGAGGTTGTCGCGGGCGGGGGCCTCGCCGAGCGCGGCCTGGTAGTCCCGGATCGCCTCCTCGATGCGCTCGTACTTCATCAGGATGCGGGCCCGATCCACGAAGGCGGCGGCCCGGCGATGCGGAACCGTCCGCGCATTCTCCTGGAGTTCATCCTGCTGCCGCTTCATCTGGGCCAGGCGCTTGTCGAGGTCGTCCTGGCGGCGGCGGAGGTCGGCCACGCTGCGCGTGACCTGCCCTATCGCATCGCCGAGGGCAGCCACCCGCTCCAGGAGTTCATCGCGGCGTTTCTGGAAGTCGGCCTGCGCGGGGCGAGCCCGAGCACCCTCCGCCGGCGGCAGGTTAGAAAGGTCCGCCAGTTGCCGGCCCAGGTCTTCCTTCGTCCGGCCGAGGTCGGCCAGCCGGCGCTCGGCATCGGCCAGCGACCGAGTGACTTCGGCCCGGCTCGACTCGACCTGCGCCAGGGGCGCCTCCACGCCGGCCAGGCGCTCGAGGGTCTGGCGCCGTTCGGCGTCCAGGGCCTCCAGTGTCCGGCCGAGTTCGGCCAGTTTCGGCGCCGCACTGGTCAGGGCGCAGGCCTCGGCGATGCCGATGACGAAGAGCGTTTGCCCGTCGCACGACAGGTTCCCGACGGGCGTGTCCTCGTTGGTGGCCATGCGGATGGTCGCCCGCACACCGCCGTCCTGGCGGTCGAGACAAAGGACGGACCGGCCGCTGGGCACATAGACGGCATCCTCGGCCAGGAATCCGCGGCCGCACGCGCGGTCGGCCCCCTGGAGGCCGTATTCCCAGAGAATGCGGCCGGTGGCCAGGTCTATCCGCCGCACGCCGGCGGGACCGCCGACAAACAGGCTGCCGCCGTCTCGCCCCAGGCAGTACTGCCCGTCGGCCACCGGAACCTTGCGCACCACGCGGCCGGTGACGGCATCCAGGACGAGGACGGCCTCGGCGTCGGTCGGCATCGCGACCAGCCTCGCGCCGTCGGCGAAAATGGCGTTCTCGCGCCAGCCTTTCGGCATGAGCGGGCCGATGGCCGACGACGCAGCCTTTTCCGCCCACGACCGCTCGTAGCGGCTGGCCCAGTGCACAGCACCGTCGGCCCCGTCAACCGCGAACACAAAACCCTGGCCCGGCAGGACGTACACGTCGCTCCCGTGCGCCGCCAGGGCCACGTTGCGGCACACGTCAAAGCGGGATATTATGTATGAACACAGGTACGTCTGCCACTGCATCCGGCCGGTAGCAGGGTCGAGTGCCGCAAGGTACAGGTCCCCCTTGCGTTCGACGGGCGCCAGGAGGCGCCCGGCACAGCGGATCGGAGGGGCGAGGAACTGGACGGCGCCCAGGGGGTCCGCCTCCTCGTCCAGGGTCCGGCCCTGGCGCCACACTTGGCGGCCCGTGCGGGCGTCGCAGGCGACCAGGCAGTTGCCGGCCGGCTGTTTCTGGTCCTGGCCCCTCACGCCGCCGACAACGACGCGGACCTGGGCATTCCCGGACAACCCGAGCCGCCAGAGTTGGGGATCCTCAATGTGATAGATCGCGTCGCCGATGATCCGCATCGCCCTGCCAGACTGGTCCTCGGGCACAAGGCCGTCCGTCCTGCCCTGCATCATGGCCATTACCATGATCTGGTGGCGGATTTGAATCGCGGCCGCGGAGTCGCCTTGCCTGGACTCCTCGGCCCTCGGCTCGGACTGCCACCGGACCCTGCCGTCGGCCATGTCGAGGCAGACGAGAGACGACTGCACTTTGACAAATGCGGCGCCGTCCTTGAACAGTACGCCGCCCGGCGGGAAGAAGGCGCCCTGCTGCCACTGGCCGAGCAGGCGCTGGCGGTACCGCTCCTCTGCGGCCTTGCCGGCGCCTCCAAACACTGCGGCGCCCCCATCTTGCGCTATGACCATGTTGACGTTGGCAGGAAGGCTGGTCGAAATGAGCGGCAGCGCAGCGCTCCACGCAGGCACGCAAAGGGCGCGGGGCGCCTCAAAGGCGCCGGAAGGCGGACCCCGGACTCTCGCTGCGCCCTCCGCAGAAACATCCTCCGCATCAGTGCCCACCGCAGCGGGGGCCTTCGTCAACTCGGCCTCGACGGCGGCCAGGGCCTCGCGGCTAACCCCGCCCGGCCCGGACTCCTGGAGCCGCTTCCATGCCTCGCGGCCCGCGGCCGCATCGCCCGACCGGTGGCAGGCAATCGCCAGCCGGAGCAGCACTTGCCCCTTCGGCACGTCGGGGTCGGGATGGTCCGAAAGAAGCCGGTTGAAATGCCGCCGCGCCGCCGAGTAATCGTGCCGGTCCAGGGCCAGACACCCAAGCAGATAGGTAGCATCATCGCCGTAAGAACTCAGGAAGAACCGCTGGGCCACGGCGCGGAGCACATCTTCGTCGCGGGCGGCGGCGGGCGGCCCGAGGATGGCCTTCGCCTGCGGGTCGGCCTCCATGCGGTAGGCCTCAAGGGCCGCCGGCCCGGCGGCGGCCAGCATCCGCTCGGCCAACCGGCGCGCAGAGCAGTACACCAGGCCGTTCTCCGAGGCCAGGGCGTCGCCCGCCCGGTCGATGAGGGCCTGGAGGAGGGTTGCGGCGTCGCGGTACTGGGGCGGCTTTGCGCCGAGCAGTTCCGCGGCTCGACGGAGTTGGCGGTCGGCCTCGAAGTCGCGGGCGAGTTCCGCCCCGCGCATTAGCACCTCGCGCTCTTCCGGCGTCTGCTCCCGGCCGTCATCGGCGGCGGCCGTCGCCGCGAGGGGGGCGGGCGCCGGCACCGGGGGCGCGGCTGCCGCAGTAGCGGCGGCCGGCACGGCAACGCTGTGGCCCACGCCGCCGGCCGCCATGCTTTCGCTTGCGAAAGCATGAGCCCGGCGCCCGACGACCATGCTTTCGCAAAGGCGCGAAAGCATGGCGCCCAGGATTGCCGCCGACGCCAACAGGATGATCAAGAGACATGCCGACCGGAGTGGCTTGCGCTTGTCCGCCCCCACGCCGAGAGATGCCATCGCCATTACCGCCTCCGGCACGGCCGCCCCCTGCGCATACAGTCACCATCCTGCCGATGCAGGCAGTCCCAAGAAGTTTAACACCGCCCGCGGCGCACCCGCCCCGCTTGTTCTGTGGCACTATTATATTAGACACGCCGGCCGCCGAAAGGTCTGTGCAAGTTTCGCGCGGAACCCGGCTCGCCAAGGCGACGCCGTGGCAAGCCCGTCCGGCCCGTTTTCGTTGGACGAGCCGCAGGGGCGGGGCTACACTTCCTCGCAATGGCCAGGCGACGCAATTCCGTCCGGCAGCCGGCCGACGCCGCCGGCGAAGCGGCCCGCGCGATAACCGTTCTGGTGTGCACTGCCGATGAGACCCTGCGCGCGGCCTGGGGCCAGGTTGAGCCGCCGCCGGCCTTCCGTCTGTCTTCGCAGCCGCGCCTGCGGCCGGAACACCTGGCCGGGGCCGCCGACCTGGTGCTCGTTGACGCGGCGGCGGCGGCCGAGGCCCGCGGCCCGCTGGCCCAGGCCCTTGATGCCGCGCCCGAACGCTGCGTCTTTGCCGGAACGCCCGATGCCCTCCAGCGCCTCGGCCCGGTGCGGATCGCACGGGCCTACGACGTGCTCCCCCTGCCCACAACGGCGGTGCTCCTGGCGCAGCGCCTGGCCGCCTGGGACCGCAGCATCCGCCGCACCGCCGCCCTGGAGGAAGTGGGCCGCCGCGTCGAGGACCTGGCCGAGCGCAGCGACCGGCTGGCGGCCCGCCTGGCCGAGGCGGAAGCCCAGGCCCAGGCCGCCGGCGCCCGCGCCGAGCAACTCAAGGCGGTGCTGGAGCGCATCCGGCAGGCCGCACACCTCGCGCGGGAGGTCAACTCGCTGGATTTCGACCGCATCGTCCGGGTCTGCATCGAGCGGCTGCCCGCCCTCGTGGAGGCCGAGCGGGCCAGCCTCTACCTGTACGACGCTGTAGCCGACCGGCTTGTCCTCCAGGCCCACACGCACGGCCGCCCCATAGCGGAGCGCGTGGACCTGCGCGAGAACCCCCGCAGCCCCATGGCCGCGGCCGTCCGCCGCGCAGAGGTCCTGGTCATCGGCGAGTTCGGCGAGTTCGAACGCACCGCGGACGTGGCCCTCGTGCGCGAGTTCCAGAACCAGTACGCGACACGCTCCTGCATCATCGTGCCGCTGAAGGGCGGCGGGCGGGTGCGCGGCGTCCTGAACCTGGCCGACAAGCGCGGCGGCGGACGCTTCGACGAGGCCACAGACCTGGCCGTCGTCGAGCAGATAGCCGAACTCATCGGCGCGGGCATCTACAACCTGGAACTGTACCGCGAGATGGAGCGCCAGGCGATGACCGACCCGCTGACGGGCCTGGCCAACCGCCGCGCCATCGAGGACGCCCTGGCACGCGAGACCGACCGCAGCCGCCGCTACGGCTCGCGCCTGACGATCCTCATGATCGACGTGGACCACCTGAAGATCATCAACGACCGGCACGGGCACGAGACGGGCGACGAACTGCTGCGGACCCTGGCGTCGACGATCGCCGAGACGGTCCGCAGCGTGGACGTGCCCGGACGCTGGACGGGCGGCGACGAGTTCGTCGTCGTCCTGCCCGACACGCCGGCCTCCCAGGCGCGGCGCCTGGCGCAGCGCCTGCTGGACCGCGTGCAGGAGCGGCCGGTGGTTCGCGGCACGGAGCGCCTGGTCGGCGGCCTCTCGGTAGGCGTGGCGGAGTACCGCCGGGACGAATCGGTCGAGTCACTCCTGCGCCGGGCGGACCATGCCATGTACGCCGCCAAGCAGAGCGGCCGCAGCCGCATCGCCATCGACGGCGAGCCCCCGCCCGCCGAAGACAGCGTGTAAGCGGGTCACGGCCGCGTGTGCGTGCGTCTTCGGGCAGTGTGGAACAGCCACGCGCCGTTGGGCATCAGAGCCGCGACCGTAAGGGAGCGGTGCCGTGGTGTCCGGCGAAGGCACCGCTCCCTCACGGTCGCGGCTCTGATTCGCGCCCTGACGAGTAACAAGATTACGGCGGGCCGATGAAGTTGCGGTACTCCGGCCGCGTGGTCCACGCTGCATAGCGCGGATCGGCGGACCATTTCCGGTAATCGTCCTGGACGGTCGTGGCCAGGTCCCGGTCCAGCACCGTCCGGCCGCCCTCGGCGACGGCGACGTGCGCCGCCGGCGGGCCGGCCGTCGCGAACATCACCACGTACGTCCTGCCGGCCAGGGTGAACTTCGCGCCCGCGCGGCCGGCCGCCTGGACGAATTCGGCCGCGGGCATGGCCTGCGTCTGCCGGTCAGCCGCATGGAGCACCACGAGGAAGTTCACATCCGCGGGCGTGCCCTGGCGCGAGAGTTCGACGCGCCAGCCTTCCAGGCCGATCGTGTTCTCGCGGTTGTGCAGGTTGGCGGCGCCCTTGTGCCTGGCATAAGTCTCCGGCGTAGGCCCGTAGTTGGTCCCCTCGACCTCGAACTCGTGCCACGGCCCGCCGATGGTGCGGACCGCGCGGTCGCCCTCGGCGGGCAGGAGAACCTTGGCGAACAGGCGGCCGGTCATGCCGGGCCAGCGATCGTCGAGGGTGAAGGTGTCGCCGGCGGTGTGGAGGAACCAGCCGCCGGGCTTCGGGTTGTGTTCGGTCGCCTGGCCGTCGGCCGTCAGGATAAACTGCTCCTGTGGCCGCATGGCCGGGTCGGGCTGGGTGCGGCCGTTCCAGGCGGGTTCGTAGAGGCAGTGGAGGAGCCATCGGACTTCGAGGCCCGCCTCGGCGCAGGTCACCCGGTCGAAGACGACAAACGTGTCGGGCCTCAAATACACGAACTGCCGCGTGATCGCCTTGACGCGCGTCGGCGGATAAGAGTGCGTGGCGTCGCCGGCGGCGTAATCGAGAAGGGGCGACGTCTCGTAGGCGATGATGCGGCCCTCGCGGAAAGGCCGGTCGCCCGGCTTCGGCTCCGGCATGCCCCACAGTTTCCACCATGCCTTGTCCTGGATGGGCGACTGGCCGCCGCTGACGACCGTGGCAAGGGCCTTGCCGTCCCATCCTTTCAGCGTTAGCGGTTCGCGGCCGACCAGGATGGAGTTGTGGGCGATCGTCTGGCGTGCGTAGTGGGTGATGTGCGGCAGGCCCTCGGAGTGGACCTGCGAGCCGGCGAATCCCAGGGCCGCGTTGTTCAGCGAGTGGACGGCCCCCGTGTCCGCCGCCAGCACGCCGCGCTTGTTGATGATGAAGTGCAGGTTGTCTGCGTTGTTGCGGCCCCACAGTCCGTCTATCTCGCCGTAGCGGCCGCAGCGGAAGAGCGCGTAGGTGGCATCGGCCGTCCAGTCGGACCGCATGACTGCGTGGCCGTTCTCAGGGAAGAGGGGTGCCGGCGGAAGCATGGCGGGCTCGACCGGCGGCAGGTCGGGGGCGTACCAGAGAAGTTTGCCCCACACGCCGCCTTGCCCCAGGGCGCTCGTGCCCCAGCCCATCGAAATCTTCGAGATCACCTCATTAATCCACCACTGGCCGACGCCGTCGCGGAATCGCGTGGCCGCCAGGACCGCCAGGTTCTCACCTTCGAACTTGGCGGGCGTCACCGTCTGCCAGTGACCGCACATGGCGTTGACGCCGACGTGCACGGCCGCCGGCTGCGGCGTCCACGGCCTGTAATGGAACAGGTAATACTCGGGCGTATGAGCGGCAAAGTCACACCGGCCCACCCAGTCCTGGCCCGTGGCGGTGGACCAGGCGGCGGCCATCGTGAACCACTCCGTGTAGAAGTGCTCGCCGTAGTAGCCGTGGCTCATCGAACTGCCGCCGCGCCCCTGCGACCAGAGGTTGTTGTACTCGACGCCTTGGACAAGGTCCGCGCGGTAGCGCTGGCGCAGGTCCTTGTCGATCACGTCGTCGAAGCCGTGGCCCCAGGCCGCCAGGTCGTGCACGACGTGCGGCCGCCAGCGTTCCTTCTGGATGATCTCGACCAGGCGGGCCGCTTCGGCCTGCTGCTCATCGGGCGCAAGCGCCCCCATGACGAGGTCGGCGGCCAGGGGATACGTCTGGTCCCACGAGGGAGCGAGTTTCGCGCGGGCCGACTCGACGTACGACCGGTCGCCCGTCAGGTAATAGAGGACCCCCAGGAGGATGGCACCGGCCTTGTTGTCGGCGGCGAGCGCCTTGGCGCGCTCCAGCTCGGCCGCCAGGCGCGGAGACGTCAGGCGCTGGCGCAGGCGCGGCACGTCGGCCTTCGTGAAGAGCAGTCGCGGGTGCTCCTTGCGCGCCAGCGCGCAGGAGGCCGGCACCTCGACGCCGCCGATCGTGACCGTATCGGTCGATGCCGCAAGGCACGGTCCCGCCCCCGCCAGGCCGGCCAGGGCGGCCAGCGCGAAGATCGCTCGGCGCGACATGCTCGGCTCCTTTACCCGGGACTGCCTCCCGGCTCGCCTGGGCTACGCCGTGGCAAGCCCGGCAGGGATTTTCAGAGTGGCCCGGGTGGCATGCCCACGCCGCCGTTGCGCGGGCCCGCCCTGGGCGGGCCGACAAAGCATGCCCAGCAAACAGCGCGCCGGGCATGTCACCCGCCGATTACTTCAGCGTCCGTTCCAGGTCCAGCAGGCTCAGGTAGAACGACGCGAAGATCGTCTGGATGCCCAGGATGATGATTATGATGGAGAGCGTGGCCAGTTTGGTGACGCCCACGTGCACGCCCGCCTGCGCGCGGGCGATCTGGTACAGCCACACGGCGGTGACGGCGCCCAGCGCGAGGCCGGCGGCCAGGATGGCCGCGCCGGCGACCAGGCCCTTCTCCAGCGTGAAGTGCTTCTCGAGAAAGCGGGTGATGCGGTCATCGGGCGAGAGGCTCGCCCCTCGCGCCCCGAGGATCTTGGCGTACACGCCGAACTTGGCGATCTGCATCCCCAGGATGATGAGCGCCCCGGCGAAGATGGCCGTCGAAATGCCCAGCGGCACGCCGAAGACCACCACGTCGCCGAACTCCAGGAGCACCATCAGGGCAGCGCCCAGCAGGAAGAGGGCCAGCCCAGGATAGATAAAGAGATATTTGGGTCTCAGGATGAGCATGAACCGCAGGTGCCGCCAGCCGTCGCTGAAGGTCTTCAGGTGCGGCACGCGGCCGCCGGCCGTCGGGTAGTAGTCGATTGCCGCCTCGCGGATGGCCAGCCGCCGGATGGCCGCCTTGATGACCATCTCGCTGGCGAACTCCATGCCGTCGCACCGCAGGTCCAGGGCCTCGATCGCGTCCTTGCGGAAGCCCCTCATGCCGCAGTTCACGTCGCTGATGCCCGTCTTGTAGAAGAAGTTCAGCACGGCCGTCAGCACGGGCGTGCCGACGCGGCGGTGCAGCCGCGGCATGGCCCCGGCGTGGATCGTGCCGCGAAGGCGGCTCCCCATCACCAGGTCGGCGCCGTCCTGGAGGGCGCGGACGAACTTCGCAAGGTCCGAGAAGTCGTAACTGTCGTCGGAGTCGCCCATGATGACGTACCGGCCCCGAGCCTCGCGTATGCCCCGGCGCAGGGCCGCCCCGTATCCACGGCGCTTTTCGCGAACGATGCGTGCCCCTGCCGCGGCGGCCACGTCGGTCGAGCGGTCGGTCGATCCGTTGTCCACGACCACGACCTCCCCCGCCACGCCGAGTCTCCGGAAGGCCTCCATCGCCTTGCCGGTGCAGACGCCCACGCTGCGCTCCTCGTTCAGGCAGGGCATGACGACGCTGACGAGAACCTGCTCGGTCATCGGTCGTCGCCTTCCTTCGCGCCGCCGGCCATCCAGTCGCGGAACGCCGCCAGCCTGAGCCACTGCCGCAGCGGCACCTTGCCCAGCAGGTGACGGGCCAGGTATATCGGCCGGAAGTAGAACCGCCGGAAGGCCTGGCGCCGGAACCGCGTGACCTCCTCGGCCGCCAGGGCGTCGGTGTTCATGATGGAGTCGCCGCCGAAATCATACTGGCTCCACCGCTCGGCCTTTATCCACCCCTTCTCGCGGGCCAGCCTCCCCAGTTCCGTCCCCGGGTACGGCACGGCGCAGTAGCACTGCATGTAGTCGAGCCCCAGGCCGAGCATGTAGCGGATGGTCCGGCGGGCCGTCTCCCTGGTCTCGCCGGGGAGGCCGAAGATGAAGTGGCCCATGGTCTGGATGCCCGCCTCGCGGCAGAGTTGGACGGCGTGGCGGGCGTCGTCGGGCGTCTGGCGTTTGCGGGCCGCGTCGAGGACCGCCTGGCTTGCGCTCTCGACGCCCAGGCCCAGCAGGTAGCACCCGGCCCGCTTCATGGCGGCCAGGACCTCGGCGTCGACCGCCGTCACGCGCGTCGTGGCCGCCCAGTGGACGGGCAGCCGCCGGCGCACGATCTCCTCGCAGACGGCCAGGGCGTACTTCTTGTCGAGCGTGAAGACCTCCTCCCAGAACAGAATCTCATCAATGTTGTATTTATGTATACATTCATCAACCTCGCGGACCACGTAATCGACGGAATGCTTGCGCACGCGGCGGCCGTAGTAGGCGTCCACGATGCAGTACGTGCAGGCGTACGGGCAGCCGCGGCCCGTCTGAATGAGCGTGAACGGCTTGCCGTTGTGCGGCAGGACGTAGCGGTCGTTCCTGAGGAGGCCCCGGTCGGGGAAAGGCAGGCGGTCCAGGTCCCCGAGGAGCGGCCGCGGCTCGGTTGCCCGGACGCCGGCCGGCGTCCGCACGAGCAGCCCGCGGATGCCCGCCACGTCGGCCTTGCCCGCCGCCAGGGCGCCCAGGAGTTCCTCCAGCGTCTCCTCCGGCTCGCCGGCGATGGCGTAGTCCATCAGCGGGTAGTCGGCCAGGCTCTCCGTGCCCAGCAGCGTAAAGTACACGCCGAAGCCGAGGACCTTGACCGCCGGGAACGCCTCCTTGACGGCCCCGGCCACTGCCATGTCGTCGTCGATGCTGGGGAAGCCCGCGGCGACGACCACCAGGTCGGGCTGCTCGGCCCGGATGTCGGCGAGGACGTCGTCCAGGGATAGCGATTCGACGTTACCGTCCAGGAGGCGGACCGGCCCGAACCGCTCGGCGATTGCCGCCAGGGTGGCGAGCGAGAGGGGCGGCCAGACGGTCGCCCACGACGACGCCCGCTGCATGCACCGGCCCTCCCGAATGAACTTGCGGCGGGTCCGCAGCGTCGGGTTCAGGAAGTACGTTTTCATCCGGTCGCTTTCCGGGGGCGAAGAACACCTTGGCCTGGGTGCCATGCTTTCGCGCCTTTGCGAAAGCATGGTCGTCGGGCTCATGCTTTCGCAAGCGAAAGCATGGCACCCGCGCGGCGGCGCTCCTGAGCCGCCGCGCCGCCCTGCTCCCTTATTCTTCGGCATTTCGCCGGCCGCAGAATTATACGAGCCGGGGCCGCCCGGGTCGAATCATCCGCGGCGCGGCTACTTGGGGGGGCCGAGTGGCCGGAGGGCGGCCTGAAGGTCGTCGCGCGCGCCCGGCAGGTCGGGCGCCAGCCGCACGGCCTCGCGCAGCGCCGCCGCGGCCTCTTCGTGACGGCCCAGGCGCACGAGCGCCCGGCCCAGGTGGTGGTAAGCGCTGGCAAATGCGGGCTCATGCTTGATCGCATCACGGTACGCAGCGACGGCGCCCACCTGGTCGCCCTGCTCGGCCAGTATGCGGCCCAGGTTGTAGCAGGCGTGCGCGTAATCGGGCTTCTGGCGGATCGCCTCGCGGAAGTGCGCTGCCGCGCCGTCCAGGTTGCCCTTGCGGGCCAGGGCGGTCGCCAGGTTGTTGTGGGCGAGCGGGTAATGCGGCTTTATGGCAATGGCCGCCCGAAACCGCTGGGCGGCCTCGTCCACGCGGCCCTGCCGCAGGAGCGCATAGCCCAGGTTGTTCTGCGTAAGGGCGCTGTAGGGGTTGATGGCAAGGGCCTTGCGGAAGTGCATCTCTGCCCCGGCCCATTTGCCTTCCTCGGAGAAAAACGCACCCAGGGTGCAGTGGGCCAGCCCGTTGTTCTCCGTCACCGCCAGCGCGTGGGAGAGAAGGCTCTCGGTGTCCGACCAGTGTGCAACCTGGCCCGCCGCAAACACGCCGCACGCTGCCAGAAATGCCGCCGCCACGCCGGCGCAAGCCCCCGGCACTGGCAGGGGCTTGAGCCGCCCCTGCCGCGCCGCCAGATCCGCCCCCAGCCACACGAGGGCGATGAAAACACCGACCAGCGGCAAGTACGTGTAGCGGTCGGCCATGGCCTGTTCGCCCACCTGCACCAGGCCGATGACCGGTACGAGCATGCCGACGTACCAGAACCAGCCCACCGCCAGGTACGGCCGCCGGCGGGCCAGCAGAACCACCGCCACCGTCACCGCCGCCAGCAGTGCTCCGGCGGACACGACTTGCCAGGGGGGCTCGTCCGGCCCGAAGGGATACTGTACCGCCAGCCTCGTCGGACAAAATGTCTTGATAAGATACTTAACGTACGACAAGACCGCGTTGCCGGCGCGCACCTGGAAGGGGATCGCCTGCCCCAGCGACATTGCCCCGCCCGCCTGCTGCACGTAATAGGTAATCACGGAAGATGCCGCCGAGAGCGCAAGGAGCGGCAACTTCTCCACTGCAATGCGGAGCGCGGAATGCGGAGTGCGGAGTGAAAAAGCGAACCGTTCAGACTTTGCCGTCAACTCCGCATTCCGCACTCCGCATTCCGCATTCCCCGTCAGCCGCCCCAGCGGCCAGAAGTCCAGAAGCAACATCACAAACGGCAGCGTAACCAGCATCGGCTTGGCCATCAGGCCCAGGGCAAGCAGGATGAAGACCGGCACGTACCGCAGAACGCCCGGTCGTTCGGCGTACCTGGCATAGGCGAGCAAGGCAAGAAGGCCGAACAGCGCGCTCAGGACGTCCTTGCGCTCCGCCGCCCAGGCGACGGACTCCACGTGCAGCGGATGCAGCGCAAACAGGGCCGCCACCGCCGCGCTCGGCCACGGACCGGCCTTCGCCAATCCGGCCGCCGCAGCCGAGGCTGCTCCGGCCGAGGCGGCGGCTTCGGCGGGCAGGCGCGCGGTCATGCGCTTCAGGACCAGGTACAGGAGCACGCTGTTTGCCGCGTGTATGGCAGCGCTCACAAGATGGTGCCCGCCCGCCCACAGGCCGAAGAGTTGGCAGTCCAGCATGTGCGACAGCCACGTCAGCGGATGCCAGTTCGACTGCCTCGTGGCCGTGAAGGCCCAGGCGAGGCCGTCCCACGAGAGCCCGGCGGCGACGTGCGGATTCTCATAAACATATGCCGGATCGTCGTAAATGACAAACTCGTGGCGTGCCCCCGGCCCGTACACGGCCGCAACGGCCAGGACGAGAAGGCCCGCGATGGCCAGGTCGCGCCGCATGGTCAAGGCCCGTTTCCGGGCGGCGGCGGGGGCGCCGGCGGCGGCTCCGGCCCCTGCCGCAGGGGCCGGCCGGCCTCGAACTGCCGGCGCCGGGCGTTGATGCGGGCCGCAAGGTCGCGCCGCCCCTGGGCGGCGGCCATCGCCGAGGCCTCCCGCGCCGCGGCCGCGGCGTCGGCGAAGCGCCCCGCCTCGGCGTACGCCGCAGCAAGCGTGTCCAGGCACTCCGGGTCCCGGCGGCCCGTCAGGGCGCAGGCCCGCTCCGCCAGCGCCACGGCCTCGGCGCCGTTGCGCAAGGCCGCGTCCGGGTCCGCCGCGCGGATGCGGGCGAGGTGGTCCATCGCCGGCGCCATGTCCGGCTTCCGCCGCAGCGCCTCCGCCAGGTGCCCGGCTGCCTCCCTGGTGTTGCCCTGGCGGGCCAGGCAGACGCCCAGGTGGCCGAGCGCTTCGGCGTAATCGGGCTGGAGCCGCACGGCCTCGCGCAGGTGGCCGGCGGCCTCGTCCAGCCGCCCCTCGCCCGCCAGGGCCGCGCCCAGGTTGTAGTGCGCCGGGGCCAGGCCGGGCTCGCGGCGGAGCGCCTCGCGGGCGTGGGCCTCGGCCTGGCGCGTGCGGCCCAGGGCGACCAGGACGGCCGCGAGGTTAACGTGGGCCGCCGCCAGGTCGGGGTCCAGCCGCAGGGCCTCTTGCAGGGGCGCAACGGCATCCTCGTATCGGCCGGCCTGGTGGAGCGCTCCGCCGAGGTTGGCGTAGGCCCGGACGAATCGCGGCTGCGCGCGGATCGCCTCCCGAAAGTGCGCGGCGGCCTCGTCCGGGCGCCCCTGGCGGAGCACGCATCCGCCCAGGTTGTCGAGGGCCTCCGCGAAATCAGGCTTCAGGCCGAGCGCCGTGCGGAATTGCGCGGCGGCCTCCTCCAGGCGGCCTTCGGCCATCAGCGCCACGCCCCAGGTGGAGTAGGGCGCCGCCCAGCCGGGCTTCAGGCGGAGGGCCTCGCGCGCGTGGGCGATGGCCTCCTGCGGACGGCCCTCCGCAACAGAGGCCACGGCCAGGTTGTAGTGGGCATCCGGCAGGTCGGGATCCAGCCGCACGGCCTCGCGCAGGTGCTGAATGGCCTCGGCTGGCCGCCCCAGATGGAGCAGCGCACCTGCGAGGTTCGACCGCGGCAGTGCACGCTCCGGTTCCAGGCGGATGGCGGTGCGGAAACACCTCATGGCCTCGTCCCATTGCCCTTGCTCGGTCAGGGCCACGCCCAGGGAGTCATGCGCCATGCTGTAACCCGGCAAAATGCGGACGGCCTCGCGCAGATGGAAGACGGCCTCGTCAAGGCGGCCTTGCGCCATCAGCGCGGTCCCCAGGTTGCAATGCGCGATGGCGCTGGCCGGCACAACGTCAATCGCGTGGCGGAACAGGGCCTCCGTGTCCGACCAGAACCGCACCTGCCGGACGGTGAGCATCATGCAGGCGGCCAGGACGGCGGCGGCCAACGGCGCAAGCACCCTCAGCCGATGCCTCCAGCCCGCCAGCACGTCCGCCAGGCCCCACACCGCCGCCAGAAACAAGCCCACCAGCGGCGCGTAGGTGTACCGGTCGGCCATCGCCTGTTTCCCGACCTGCACCAGCCCGATGACCGGCACCAGCGTTCCCAGATACCAGAACCAGCCCACCGCCAGGTACGGCCGCCGCCTCGCGGCCAGAATCACCCCCGCCGTGATGGCCGCCAGCAGAACTCCCGCCGCCACAGGCTGCCACAGCGGACGCTGGACCAGGTAGGGGTAGAACACGGCAAGGTGGGTCGGCCACATGGCCTTGCCCAGGTAGACGGCGTAAGCCACCAGCACGTTGACGGCTCGCAAGGAAGGCGTGCAGAAGTCGGTAGACACCACCGCCCCGCCGCGCTCCTGCGCAATGAAGGTGACCATGCTGGAGGCGGCCGCGAGCACAAACAGCGGCGCCTTCTCCAGCACCACCCGCAGGAAGCGGGATGCGAGACGCGGCACACAGCCGTCGCTTTGAACTGCCGTCAGCCGACCCAGCGGCCACCAGTCGAGAAGCAGCATGACAAATGGCAACGTCACCAGCATCGGCTTGGCCATCAGGCCCAGGGCAAGCAGGACGAACACCGGCAGGTATCGCCCCACCGACGGCCGCGCGGCATACCAGGCATACGAGAGAAGCGCCAGGAGACCCAGGAACGTGCTCAAGACGTCCTTGCGCTCCGCCACCCAGGCGACCGACTCCACGTGCAGCGGGTGAAGGGCAAACAGGGCCGCCACCACGGCGCTCGGCCACTGCCGCGCGGTCATCCGCCTGAGCACAAGAAAAATCAGCACGCTGTTTGCCGCGTGAAGGGCCACGTTCACCAGGTGGTGCCCGCCCGCCCACAGGCCGAAGAGTTGGCAGTCCAGCATGTGCGACAGCCACGTCAGCGGATGCCAGTTCGCCTGATGCGTAGCCGTGAAGGCCCACGCCACCCCGGACCACGACAGCCCCGCCTGCACGTGCAAGTTCTCATAAACGTAGCCGGGGTCGTCATAGTCGACAAAGGCGTAGCCGCCGAGCGGCCAGAAGGCGGCCGCAACGGCCATCACAAGCAGTACCGCGATGGCTAGACGATAGCGCATGGTTCTCTTGAGACCACGGCAAACGGCCCGGCCTTCCTGGCGGGCCCCATGAGCGCGGGGGCGCTCGAATCACGGCCCCCGGGGCGCCGGCCGGCCGGCTTCATACAGTTGGCGCTGGGCGTCGATGCGTGCGGCCAGGTCCGCGCGGCCCCGGGCGGTCGCCAGCGCGGAGGCCTCCTTCGCCGCCTGGGCGGCCTCGGCGAACCGCCCTGCTCCCGCATATGCGGCTGCGAGGTTCACGTATGCGTCAGCCTGACCGGGGTCGAGGCGTACCGCCTCGCGCAATTCCGGAATGGCCTCCTGGTTGCGGTCCATGTGGTAGAGCGCCACGCCGAGGTTCAATCGCGTGCGCGCCACGTGCGGCGCCAGGCGGGCCGCCTCGCGCAGGTGCTGCACGGCTTCCTCCCGGCGGCCGACGCGGAACAGGCACACGCCCAGGTTGTCATGCGCATCGGCGTAGGCGGGGTCCAGCCGCACGGCCTCGTAGAGGCGCGGCAGGGCATCTTCGGCCCGGCCGGCGTGCATGAGGGCCAGCCCCCAGTTGTTGTGCGGGGCCGCCAACTCGGGGTCCAGGCGAATCGCCTCGCGGCAGTGAGCAATCGCCCCATCCAGGCGGCCCTGGACGATAAGGACGGCGGCGAGGTTCCCGTGGGCGTCCGCATTGTCGGGGTCCGTCCGAAGTGCCTCCCGCAGTTCGTAGGCCGCCTCGTCCAGCCGGCCGAGACGATAGAGAGCAGCCCCGAGATTGGCACGGGCACAACCGCTATGAGGGGCCAGCCGAACGGCCGCGCGCAGGTGCTCCGCGGCTTCCTCGAAGCGGCCCTGCTTGTACAGGATGGCGCCCACGTTCTGACGGGACGTGCTGTGGTCCGGCTTGCTTCGCAGGGCCTCCTGGAAGTGCAGGAGGGCCTCCTCCAGTTGGCCCCGCTCAGCCAAGGCCGACCCCAGGTTGCCGTAAGCCAGGTAATTGCCGGGAACCGCGTCAGCCGCGCGGCGGAAGAGCGTCTCGCTGTCGGCCCAGTAACCCACCTGGCGCCACGTGAGCATCATGCATGCCGCGATAGCCGCCGCAGCCAGCGGCACAAGGATTTTCATGCGGTGACGCCAGCCTGCCGTCAGGTCGGCCGCCAGCCACGTCACCGCCACGAACACGCCGACGAGCGGCAGATACGTGTACCGGTCGGCCATGGCCTGCTCGCCCACCTGGACCAACCCGATGACCGGCATAAGCGTCCCCAGGTACCAGAACCATCCGACGGGCAGGTACGGTGCCGTATCAGAGCCGCGACCGTCAGGGAGCGGTGCCGTTCGGCGTCTCGCGGCCAGGAGGGCTAGCGCCGTCACGGCCGCCAGGAATGCTCCGGTCGCAGCGGCCTGCCAGAGCGGCCACGCCTTGTACGGATAGAAGACCGCCAGGCCGCTCGGCCAGAACGCTTTCGACAGGTACAAGACGTACGCGACCAGGGCGTTGGCCACGCGCGCATCGAGCGGGCACGACTCGCGCGGGACGACGGCCCCGCCCTCCGCCTGGGCCGCATACGTCAGCACCGAAGATGCCGCCGCCAGCACAAGGAGCGGCAACTTCTCCAGCACCAAGGACAACAGACGAGAGGCGGGAATCGGGAAACGGGAAACGGGAAACGAGAAACGAGAACCTGGAGCCCCGAACCTGGAACCTGGAACCGCCGTCAACCGCCCCAGCGGCCAGTAGTCCAAGAGGAGCATTACCAGCGGCAGGGTCACCAGCATCGGCTTGGCCATCAGGCCCAGGGCCAGCAGGGCGAAGACCGCGGCGTAACGCAGGCGCGACGGCCGCTCAGCGTGCCATGCGTACGCCAGCAGTGCCAGCAGGCCGAAGAACGTGCTAAGGACGTCCTTGCGCTCGGCGATCCACGCCACCGACTCCACGTGCAGCGGATGCAGCGCAAACAGGGCCGCCACGAAGGCGCTCGGCCACGGGCGCGACGTCATGCGCGCGAGCACCAGGTACACCAGCACGCTGTTGGCCGCGTGCAGGGCCACGTTCACCAGGTGGTGCCCGCCCGCCCAGAGTCCGAACAACTGGCAGTCCGCCATGTGCGACAGCCACGTCAGCGGATGCCAGTTGCCTATGTGGACCGTGGTGAACGCCCAGAGGATGCCCTTGGCCGTAAGTCCCGGCCGGACGTTCCAGTTGTCCCGGACGTAGCCGCCGTCGTCGAAGTTCAAGAACTCAAAACTGCTGACCGGCCAATAGACGGCGCCCACGGCCATGGTAAGCAGCGCAATAATGGCAAGGTCGCGTCGCACTCCGCACTCCTCACGGGTCGGCAGACCCGCCTCGCAAAGCGGGCGTCGCCGGGGACACCACCGACTCGGTTCCCTGGCGAACGGGCCGGCCAGCCTCGTAGGCCTGCCGGTGAGCATCAACGCGGGCGGCCAGATCGCCGCGGCCCACCGCAGATGCCAGGGCCGACGCTTCCCGCGCCGCGGCCACGGCCTCGGCGAATCGGCCGGCCTCGGCGTACGCTGCGGCCAGCGTGGCAAGGCAGCCGGGCTGCCGCCGGGCCGTCAGTGCGCAGGCCCGCTCGGCCAGGGCCACGGCCTCGGCCCCGTTGCGCAGGGCCGGGTCGGGGTCCGTCGCCCGAATCTGCGCCAATTGGTCGAGGGCAGGCACGAAATCCGGCTTGTGCCGCAGCGCCTCCCTGAGATACACGACCGCCTGCGCGGCGCCGCCGCGGTGGACCCAGCACACTGCCAGACTCGTCAGGGCCTCAAAGAAACCAGGGCGCAGGCGGATGGCTTCGTGCAGATGGTCGGCGGCTTCCGTCCAACGCTCCTGGACCATCAGGGCCAGGCCCCAGTTGTACTGCGGGTCAGCCCACTCCGGTTTCAGGCGGACCGCCTCGCGACAGTGTTCGACGGCCTCCTGCGGCATGCCCAGGACGATCAGTGCGGCGGCAAGGTTCGTGTGAGCGGCCGGCTGCCACGGGTTCAAACGCAGGGCGCGCCGCAGCACCTCGACCGCCTCCTGGTTCCTGCCCAGGCGGTACAGCCCCCCGCCGAGATTCGACAGGGCGCGGGGCCGGTCGGGCCTCAGGCGGACCGCCTCGCGCATATGCCCCAGGGCCTCGTCCAACCGGTCCATGCGGGCCAGGACCGCGCCAAGATTGTCGTGTGCGTCGGGATAATGGGGCCGCATCCGCAGCGCCTCGCGCAGCCAGGACGCCGAATCTTCCAACTGGCCGCAGTCGCCCAGCGCAACACCGAGGTTGTTTGCAGCCAATGCGTTTTCGGGTGTAACTCGCAACATGTGGCGGAATAACACCTCGCTGTCGGCCCAGTAGCCGACCTGCCGCCACGTGAGCGTCAGGCAGACCGCCACGGCCGCCACGCTCGCCAGCGCCGCCGCCTTCCGTCCGTGGCGCCAGCCCCTCGCCAGGTCCGCCGCGCCCCAGGCCGCCATGATGAATACGCCCACCAGCGGAACGTAGGTGTACCGGTCGGCCATCGACTGCTCTCCCACCTGCACCAGGCCGATGACCGGCACCAACGTTCCCAAGTACCAGAACCATCCCACGGCCAGATACGGCCGACGCCGCGCCGTATCAGAGCCGCGACCGTCAGGGAGCGGTGCCGTTCGGCGTCTCGCGGCCAGGAGGGCTAGCGCCGTCACGGCCACCAGGAATGCTCCCGCCGCCACCGGCTGCCACAGCGGCCGCTCACTCACATACGGATAGAACGCCGACAAGCCGCTCGGCCAGAACGTCTTGCCCAGGTAGGCAACATAGGCAACCAAGGCGTTGGCGAAACGGAGCGGCAGAGGGCACGCCTCCACGCCCGCCATCGCCCCGCCATGCGACTGGGCCACGTATGTAACCACCGACGACGACGCCGCCAGCACCAGGAGCGGCAACTTCTCAAGTCCAACGCGGAGTGCGGAATGCGGAGTGCGGAGTGAAAAACCAAACCGCCGCGCCTTCGCCGTCAACCCCGCATTCCGCACTCCGCATTCTTCACCTGCATTTCCCGTCAGCCGCCCCAGCGGCCACCAGTCAAGAAGCAGCATGACAAAGGGCAGCGTCACCAGCATCGGCTTGGCCATCAGCCCCAACGCCAGGAAGATGAACACGGCCGCGTACCGCCACACCGACGGCCGCTCCGCGTACCACGCGTACGCCAGAAGCGCCAGCAGGCCGAAGAAGGTGCTCAGGACGTCCTTGCGCTCCGCCACCCACGCCACCGACTCAACGTGCAGCGGATGCAGCGCAAACAGGGCCGCCACGAAGGCGCTCGGCCACTGCCGCGCGGTCATCCGCCTGAGCACAAGAAAAATCAGCACGCTGTTTGCCGCGTGAAGGGCCACGTTCACCAGGTGGTGCCCGCCCGCCCACAGGCCGAAGAGTTGGCAGTCCAGCATGTGCGACAGCCACGTCAGCGGATGCCAGTTCGCTTCGTGAAACGTGGTGAAGGCCCATCGCGCCCCCTCCGCCGTCAGGCCCTGCTGCACTTGCCAGTTATCAGACACATAAACATCGTCGTCGAAGTTGACGAACTCGTAGCGGCCGACCGGCCAGTACGCCGCCGCGCAGGCCAGGACCAGAAACCCCACGATTCCCAGGTCGCGTAGAGTTGTCACAGGTCGTTTCCAGTGCGCGGCAAAGACGCCGCAGGCGCCGCAGACGCCGGCGGCCCTGTGCCGCGACGGACCGGCCGGCCCGCCTCGTAGGCCAGGCGCCGGGCATCAATCCGGGCCGCAAGGTCGCGCTGCCCCTGCGCGACCGCCAGCGCCCAGGCCTCCTGCGCCGCGGCCACCGCTTCGGCGAACCGTCCGGCCTCGGCGTACGCCGCCGCCAGCGTGTCGAGATATACCGGGACCTGCCGGCCTGTCAAGGCACAGGCCCGCTCGGCCAGCGCCACCGCTTCTGCCCCGTTCCGGAGCGCCGCATCAGGGTCCGTCGCGCAGATGCCGGCCAGTTCGTCCAGGGCCGACAGGAAATCGGGCTTCAGCCGGAGGGCCTCGCGAAGGCGCCCCGCCGCCTCCCGGCTGCGCCCCAGGCGGGCCAGGCAGACGCCTGCGTTTCCGCGCGCGTCGGCGTAGTCGGGCCTCAGGCGAAGGGCCTCCTCCAGATGGGGCAGTGCCTCGGCCGGCCGCCCCAGTTCCATCAGCGCAAGGCCCCAGTTGTTGTGCGGAATCGGCTGCTCGGGACGCAGACGAAGCGCCTCGCGGCAGTGATAGACGGCCTCGTCCATCTTGCCCTGCGCAATCAGGACGGCGGACAGGTTGGCGTGGGCGTCGACCATGTCCGGCCGCAGGCGAAGGGCCTCACGCAGTTCCCCGGCCGCTTCCTGGTTGCGGCCAAGTTGGAACAGCGCGGCCCCGAGCCTGGAACGAGCCACGGCCCGCCGGGGCCGCAAGGCGACCGCCTTCTCGAGGTGCGGCAGGCCCTCCTCCGGCCGCCCCTTCAGCGAAAGGGCCATCCCGAGGTTCTCATGCGGATCCGCCGACTCGGGCCATATGCGCAGCGCCTCCCTGAAGTGGTAAATAGCATCGTCCAGGCGGCCGCGCGCAGCCAGAGCCGCTCCGAGGTTCCCGTGGGCCACGGCGTTGTCGGCCACCACCTCCAGCGCGTGGCGATACAGCGTCTCGCTGTCCGCCCAGTAACCCACCTGGCGCCACGTCAATATCAGGCAGGCCGCCAGGGCCGCCGCAGCCAAGGCCGAAAGCACCTTCAGCCGGTGCCGCCCTACGCCAAGCAGGAAACGGCCATGCTTTCCGAGCAGCGCGAAAGCATGGCACCCCTCCCAAGCAGGCCGTGCCACGTCGGCCGCACCCCAGGCAACAAGGATGAATATCCCCACGAGCGGCATGTACGTGTACCGGTCGGCCATCGACTGCCGCCCTACCTGCACAAAGCCGATGACCGGCACGAGCATGCCCAGGTACCAGAACCAACCCACCGCCAGATACCCAAGCGCCCTCCGCCGCGCCGCCCATATTACCAGCGCCGTAGCCGCAACAAGCGCAGCGCCCGACGCCAGCGGCTGCCACAGCGGACGGTCAATGACATACGGGTAGAATACGCACAGGCCGCCCGGCCAGAGCGTCTTTGCGAGGTACGTCACGTACGCCGTCGGCACGCTGGCGAGGCGTCCGGCCAACGGAAGGGTCTCCGTGGAGAGAACCGCCCCGCCCTCCGCCTGGGCCGCGTACGTGATCACCGACGATGCCGCTGCAAGCACCAACAGCGGCACCTTCTCAAGTGCAATGCGGAGTGCGGAGTGCGGAGTGCGGAGTGAGAACCCGAACCGCTGCGCCTTTGGCGTCAACTCCGCATTCCGCACTCCGCACTCCGCATTCCGCGTCAGCCGCCCAAGCGGCCAGAAGTCCAGAAGCAGCATGACAAAAGGCAGCGTCACCAGCATCGGCTTGGCCATCAGGCCCAGCGCCAGCAAGATGAAAACCGCCGCGTACCGCCCCAACGACGGCCGCGCCGCGTACCAGGCGTACGAGAGGAGCGCCAGAAGCCCCAGGAACGTGCTCAGGACGTCCTTGCGCTCGGCCACCCACGCTACAGACTCGACGTGCAGGGGATGCAGGGCGAACAGGGCCGCCACGAAGGCGCTCGGCCACCGCCGCGCCGTCATCCGCGCGAGCAACAGATACACGAGCACGCCGTTGGCCGCGTGCAGGCAAAGGTTCACCAGGTGATGCCCCCCCGCCCAGAGACCGAACAACTGGCAGTCCGCCATGTGAGACAGCCACGTCAGGGGGTGCCAGTTCGCCTCGTGCAGCGTGGTGAAGGCCCACGCCGCACCCCGAGCCGAGAGGCCCTGCTGCACAACAGGATTATCATATATGTATGTATTGTCATCCAGGTTGATGAACTCCGCGAGCGCGACCCCCCCGTACGCGGCCGCGGCCGCCAGGACGAGAAAGCCGATGATGGCCAGATCGAGTCGCACGGTCATCCTTCCAGAGCCGCGACCGTAAGGGAGCGGTGCAGTTGCGCACGCCGCCCCAAGGCGCCGCTCCCTTACGGTCGCGGCTCTGATGTTGGCGCCGGCGGCTCGGCGCCGCGCCGGACTGGCCGGCCCGCCTCGTAGGCCAGGCGGCGGGCGTCGATGCGGGCCGCCAGGTCGCGCTGCCCCTGCCGGGCGGCCAGCGCCGAGGCCTCCCGCGCCGCGGCCACGGCGTCGGCGAACCGCCCCGCCTCGGCGTACGCCGCCGCCAGCGTGTCCAGATAGGCGGGGTTCTGCCGGCCCGTAAGGGCGCAGGCCCGCTCGGCCAGCGCCACCGCCTCGGCCCCGTTCCTGAGCGCCGCGTCCGGGTCCGCCGCGCGGATGCGGGCCAGTTGGTCAGCCATGTCACCCCAGTCCGGACGCAGGCGCAGCGCCTCGGCAAGGTGAGGCGCAGCCTCGGCCGTCCTGCCCTGTGCGGCCAGGACCCATCCGAGGTTCTTCTGCGCGTCGGGAAGGAAAGCGTCCATCCGCACTGCCTCGCGGAAGCAGGCGATGCCCTCTTCCGCGCGGCCGGCGGAAACCAGGGCGAACCCCAAGTTGTTGTGCGCCTTGGCGTCGTCCGGCCGGAGACGCACCACCTCCGCCAGAGGGCCGACGGCCCCCCCGAAGTCGCCCTTTCGCAGCAGGGCCACGCCCAGACTGCGATGCACGTCGGCCCTGTCCGGCCGAAGCGTTGCGGCCCGGCGGTAGTGGGCAATGGCCTCGTCCAGCCGTCCGAAACTCAGCAGCAGGCCCGCCAGGTTATCATGGCCCCCCGCGTTGTCCGGGTCAAGCCGCACCGCCTCGCGGTAGTGGGCCATGGCCTCGTCGCGGCGGCCCTGGGCCTCCAGGATGACGCCGAGGTTGCTGTACGTCATCGCATCATCGGGCTTCAGGCTCAGGGCCTGGCGGTACACCGCCACCGCTTCATCCAGGCGCCCCTGCATGTGCAGGACGTAGCCCAGGCCGCTGTAGGAGGCCAAGTCGGCGGGGTCCAGGCGGATCGCCTCGGCCAGATGGGTGGCGGCCTCGGAGAACCGCCCTTCGCCCAGCATGCCCGCCCCCAGGTGAAAGTGCGCCAGGGCGCTCCCCCGGATCACCGCCAGGTTGCGGTGGAAGAGCGTCTCGTTGTCGGCCCAGTATCTCGCCTGGATGCGGGCCGCGACCGCCAGCGCCGCCAGCACGGCCGCCGATCCCACGGCAAGCAGGAAACGGCCATGCTTCCGCAGCGGCGCAAAAGCATGGCACGCCTCCCACGCCCCCCACGACACCATCAGGAATACCCCGATCAGCGGCACGTACGTGTACCGGTCGGCTATCCACTGGCGCCCCACCTGCACCAGGCCGATGACCGGCACGAGCGTGCCAACGTACCAGAACCATCCCACGGCCAGGTACCCAAGCGCGACCCTCCGCGCCGCCACTACGACCACCACCGTAACAACCGTCAGGAATACCGCCGCGGCAACCGGCTGCCACACGGGCCGGTCCGCCACGTACGGGTAGTAAACCGTCAGGCCCTGCGGCCAGACCGTCTGACCGAGGTATGCCACGTACGCCACCAGGGCGCTGGAGACCCGCGACGAGAAGGAAATCGCGTGGCCGAAGCGCATCGCGCCGCCGGCCTGCTGGGTGACATAGGTCAGCACGCTCGCCGCCGCCGCGAGGGCCAGCAGGGGCACTTTCTCCAGTACAACGCGGAGTGCGGAATGCGCAGTCCGGAGTGAAAAAGCAGACCGTTCAGCCTTTGCCGTCAACCCCCCACTCCGCATTCCGCATTCCGCATTCCCCGTCAGCCGGCCCAGCGGCCAGAAGTCCAGCAGCAGCAGCACCAGCGGCAGCGTCACAAGCATCGGCTTGGCCATCAGGCCCAGCGCCAGCAGGCCGAAAACCGCCGCGTATCGGACCACGCTCGGCCTCCGCGCGTACCAGGCGTACGCCCCCATCGTGAGAATCCAGAAAAGCGTGCTCAGCACGTCCTTGCGCTCCGTGACCCACGCCACCGACTCCACGTGCAGCGGGTGCAGCGCGAACAGGGCCGCCACGGCCGCGCTCGGCCAGCGGGCCCCCGTCATCCACGCGAGGACCAGAAAGAGCAGCACCACGTTGGCCACGTGCAGCGCCAGGTTCACCTGGTGGTGCCGGCCGGCGCTCATTCCAGCAACGTGTGCAACGGCCATGTGCGAGAGGCGAGTCAGGGGCATCCAGTTGGCGTCTTCCGTGGCCGTCAAGGCCCAGGCGATGCCGTGCCACGTCAGGCCGCCGAGCACGTAGGGGTTCTCGTACACGTCGCTGGGGTCATCGTAGATGGTGAACTCGAAGCCGCCCACCGGCCAGTACACGGCCACGGTGACCGCCGCCAGCAGAATCGCCAGGCCCAAGTTGAAATTCTGGCGCACGGTCACGGCCCTCCGCCCGGAGGCCGGCCGCCGCCCGGCGCGGGCGTCGCCGCAGGCGCTCCCGCCGGCGAGCGCCGCAGGTCCGCGAGGCGCTCTTCGCAGCGGGCTGCCATGTCCTGGCGCCCCTGGCGCCTGGCGGCATCGGCGCAGGCGCGGTACCAGTGAGCGGCCTCGTCGCTCCGGCCGACGATCCTGAGAACCTCGGCCAGGTTGCCCATCGCCGGCAGGTCCGAAGGATCGGCCCGGAGGGCCGCGAGGAACTCCCCGATGGCATCTTCCGCCCGGCCCTGGGCCGCCAGGATGCTCCCGAGGTTCGTCCGGGCGCGAGTCAGGTCCGGCCGCACGCGCAGGGCCTCGCGGCAGTGGTAGGCGGCCTCGTCCAGGCGGTCCTTCCCGATGAGAATAACCGCCAGGTTCGCGTGGGCCGGGGCGAAATCGGGCGCCAGACGCAGCGTCTCGCGGTAGTGCGCCAGCGCCTGGTCGGCCTCGCCGCGGTCTTGGAGGATGTTGCCCAGGTTGTTGTGGGCGATCCAGGCGTCGGGGTTGCTGGCGAGGGTGTGCCGCCAGAGCGTCTCGGCGTCCTCGTAGGCGCCGCCGCCGTGCCACGAGATCGCCGCCAGGATCGTCAGGACGCCCGCCGCCGCGACGGCAGCCGCGCGGCGGCCCCACGGCGGCATCCTCGCGGCCGCACGCGCCGCGGCCCCCGCCCCCACGGCCACGAGGCCCAGCGCCGCCAGGTACGGCATGTGGCTGGCCACATAATAATACGCATACCAGTACACGTTTACGAACCCCAGCGCGGGCGAAAGCATCACGACGAAAAAAAGGACCCCGACGAGCGGCCCCGGGCCCAGCCGGCGCCTCGCCAGGGCCAGCGCCGCCACCACGCCCGCCGCCCCCGCCGGAAACAGGTACTGCCGCCAGTCCCCCGCGTCCACCTGCCACTTCGGGTACACAAAGCACAAGTCCTGCGGCCAGGCGAGTTTGCCGGCGTAGAACCACAGCGCCCGCCCGGCGATGAGCACGCGCTCCGCCGGCGCGTAGCCGAAAGCCTCTCCGGAAGCCCCCACATGGCGGTACTGCACCCAGATCGTCACTGCCGCCATCGGCGCCGCCAGCGCAAGATACGCCGCCGCGGCCGCCGCATCGCGCCACGTCGGGCGCCCGCGCTTCCACCATGCCAAGAGCGGCAGCGCCGCCGCCAGCGCCATCGTCATCGGCTTGGCAAGCATCGCCGCCGCGTACGCCGCCAGCGACAGGCCGTAGAAACTTGCGCCGCGTCGGCCGCCGCCCTCGTCCGCCGCCTCGACCGACCGCACGAAGCACCACGCCGCAAGCAGGGCGAAAACCCCCGACAGCACGTTCTTCCGCTCCGCCACCCACGCCACCGACTGCACGTTCAGCGGATGCACCGCGAACACCGCCGCCGCCAGCCACGCCCCCGGCACCGCCAGCCGCCGAAGAATCCGCCACGCCAGCACCGCGACCGCCGCGTGCAGCAGCACGTTGTCCGCGTGATACCCAGCCGGCCACAGGCCCCACAGCCGGTACTCCAGCCACCACGAGGTGTACGTCAGCGGGTAGTAGTCGAGGTTGGCCCGAGGGTCAATCCACGAGCGGCCGAGGCCTTCAAGGCTGCGGATGTTACGGTTGTCGGTCAGCAGCGCGTCGTCATCCCAGACGAACCCGCCGCGCATCGCCGGCACGTAGGCCGCCAGCGTCAAGACCAACAGCGCGGCCCCCGCCGAAAGCGGGCGCACCAACTCCGTCCTGGTTGTCCGAACCCAGTCGAAGGGCATTCCGCACCACACAGACTATCGGCGATGTCAGGGCATTCTACTCAGGAAACAAGGGCCGGAGAACTGTGAGGCTCTCAGCGGCCGCGCGATCGGGCTCGTCGGCGTAGGTGTACAGTTCCACCGCCGCGGCGCCCGCGTAGCCGATGTCGTCCAAGGCGCGCCGGATGGCGGCGAAATCGATCTCGCCCAGGCCGGGAATCAGATGGTAATGGCGGCGGCCCTGGATGTCTTCCAGGTGGAGGTGCTTGAGGCGCCGGCCGAGAACTCGGGCCGATTCCGCCGGGTCGTCGCCCGCGCAGCGGGCGTGGCCCACGTCGAGGTTCGCGCCGAGACGCGGGTGGTCCACCTCGTCCAGCAGCGCCGCCAGGTCGGCCGTGGTCTCTAGGAACTGGCCCGGCTCCGGCTCCAGCGCCACCTCGACGCCCGCCAGGTCGGCCATGCGGACCACTTCCTCCAGGCCGCCCAGGAGCCGCCGGCGCAGCACGTCCGGCGGGCCCACGGGCAGCCCCAGCGCCTCCAGGTCGCCCGGCCGGCCTCCCGTGACGGTCACCACGGGGGCGCCCAGGACGTTCGCCAGGGCCATCACCCGGCGAATGATGCGCAGCCGGTCCTGGCGGTGGACCTCGCTGGGAGAAATCAAACTAGGTTCAAACGTGAGCGCCTGCGGCAGGGGCCGGAAGTAGCCCATCGCCGTGTTGCCGTTGACGGCCACGCAGCGCAAGCCCAACGAATCAAGCCGCTCCCTAAGACGCCGCGCCTGATGTTCCGAGTACTCCGGCGGCCAGGCATGCGGCGAATCGGCCAGGACCTCCACCGCCCGGTAGCCGGCGGCCGCGATGCGGTCGCACGCCTCCGGCAGCGTGAACTTCGTGTAGGCGTTCGTGCTGAAAGCGAGTTGAATCATCGGCGCCTCTCCACTGAAGGCACGGCCCCCGGTGGTACCACAACGCAACTCGGCACTGTGCGCGGTGGGTCTCCCACTTTGCGCGGTAGGTCTCCCGACCCACCGCGCCAGAATGTGCGCGCGTTTAGAGCGTCATAAGCCCCGTCAACGCGGCGGGTATCCGAGCCGCGACCGTAAGGAAGCGGAGCCGTCGCTCGGCACAGAGTCACCGCTCCCTTACGGTCGCGGCTCCGACGTAGAAGGCCGCCAGTTCCTCGGGCGGATACAGCCATACCGCGTACTCGCGGTTCCGGAGGACGGCATTGTAACGCAGCCATCGCACGATGCGCTCCAAATCCGCCCGGGCGGCAGGCGGCCCGGAGGGGTCCAGCGCAGCCAGAACCGCGTTGATTTCGTGGGTGCGCAAGTACGCCCTGTGCCGCTCATCGCGCCGGAGGGCCGGCATCTGCGCAATGAGCCGCCCCTTCTCGCCCGCAAGGGCCCCAAACTCCGGCCGCCCGCGCGCGGGCTCCGGCAGAAGCCGGTCGGGATTGAACCGCCAGTCGCGGACCCGCCGCCGGGCGCGCTCCAGGTCACCCGGCGTTGCAGGGTAAGCCTCAAGCGGCAGGTGGACCGTGCACGAGGCCAGGGTGGTTTCCGGCGGCCGGACGCCCCAGAGACGCTCAAACATCGCATCCGCGACCTTGTCGTACAGCGCCCCGCCGAGGCCGTGGACGAACACGTCGCCCAGGGCCAGACGGGCAAAGAGCGTCATCGCCAGGGCCCGCGGACGGATTCTCCAGCCGGCCCGGCGCAACCCGGCAAGGCGCGCCGCCAGGACCCGCGCATCGCCGACTTCGGCCGCGCTGAACGTGGCGACGGCCTCGCCATCGGCCAGCAACACCATCGCGGCCGGCCGCGCCGCTTGCGAGGCGCGTGCGCGGGGCTCGGGATCGCCTTGCGCCTCGACCCACATCCGCCGCCGCCGGCCGCCCGCGCGCCAAATCCACAGCGGCAGTTCCACGCGACGGCCGTCGCGCCCCAGGTCCGGCACCGGCTGTGCAGCGCTGCGCTCGCGGTAGGCGCGGCGGTACTCGGCGAGCGCCCCGTTGTAGGCGGCATGAACGGACTCGTGCCCGTCCAGCATCCAAGCGACGAAGAAGCGGAACGACTCGGTATCGGCCAGGGCCGAGACGGGAAGTTCCAGGTTCCGCAGGCCCGACTCCTCCTCGACGCGGCGGCGGGCTATGCTGAGCGCTTCGCCGAGGCTCGCGGCCGCGGGCGCTGCCGCTTCAATGGCGGCAGCCCACCGGCGAAGCGGGTCGGCGCATGGCGGCGGCACGTGGCGCAGGGCCTCGTCAAACGCCGCGGCGCGCAGGCGCTCGGACGGCTCCTCCTCGAACGCGGCGCCGCCGGCGGGCGGCGCGAGCGCCACCTCGGACAAGCGTATCTCGTCGGTTCCGCTGCCGGCCGCAGCACGCTCCGGAAACCGCAGCACGTGCCCGTGCGCCGCGTCGTTATCCACGACGAGGTTCACGGCCGCGCCGCCGACGGCCTGCGCCAGGCGCCCCGCGAGGAAGTTCTTCATCCACACGCCGGGATGGAAGGGCTGCGGCTGGTGGCCTGTGACGATAAGCGGCGCGTCCTTGCGCCAGGCGGCGGCCGCGAGGCCCCACCGCTTGGTTGTGCGACGGGCAAGGCCGGCGAGTTCGGCCCGTGCGGCCGCGCGGAACTCCTGCACCGGCCGCCCTGCCAGGTCGAACGCATACGAGGCCAGCAGGAGGCGGTTGCGCTCCACCAGCGCCGCCAGGTCGGCCGCGGCCGGACGAGTGTAAACGCCGCCGTCCTGCCGCGGCACGCGGAAGTACTCACGCTCGATGGGACTCACGGGCCGCCCCCCTGCGCGCCAGCTTTGCGCGGCGGGTCTCCGGACCCGCCGCGCACCCCGCCCCCGTGTGCATTCTCGGCCTCCCACGCGGCCAGTTCCCGGTCCATCACCGCAAGGTAGTGCCGCAGGCGGACGCGCGGGTCGTCCAGCCCGCCGCGAAACGTGCGCGACGGATCGACATACGCCAGTCGCACCGGCACCTCCCGCACCCGGAGGCCCTGCCGCGCGGCCTGCACCCAGAACTCCAGCGGCATGGCGTAGCCCCGCTCCGTCAAGTGCAGCCGCCCGAGGGCCGCCACGCGGTAGGCCTTGAAGCCGCAGAAGGCGTCGGTCAGCCGGTACGGCGTCACGCGCGCCAGGATGGCGCTGATGACAACGTTAACGCTGCGGCGCTCCTCCGGCACGGGCGATGTCCGCAAACTATCCGGCAGATAGCGCGAGCCGGAGACCACGTCGACGTCGCCCCTGGCGGCCTCGGCCAGAAAGAGGTCGATGGCCGCCGGGTCGTGCTGCTCGTCGGCGTCCAGCGTGATGACCCAGTCGAACCGCCGGTGGATGGCGATGGCAAAGGCGTCGATGAGGCTCTTCCCGTACCCCTCGTTCGCGTCGTGGTGGTGCACCTCGACGAACGGGTGGGCGTCGAGGATTTCGGCGCTGTGGTCGGTCGAGCCGTCGTCTATCGCCAGGATTTCCGGCGAATAGCGGACCATCTCCGCCAAGACCCGCTCCAGGTGCTTCTCTTCGTTGAAGACCGGGATGGCGATGAGGCTGCGCATGGTTCATCCGTTCAACGACAAACCCCATGCTACGGGGCCGCGGGCGGATGCGTCAAGCGGGCAGACGCGGGCCGAAATGACGAATGACGAAGCCCGAATGACGAATCAATGACGAAACGGCAATGACAAGACGCGGCGCGGCCGCCCTTCGCCCTTCATCATTGCCCTCTCGTTCGTCATTCGGGCTTCGTTATTCGGACTTGTTTCTGGGAAAGATGCGAACGAGAACAACGCCGTGCGCCAGCACGCGGGCCTCCAGCGCGCCGTCGAAGACGCCCAGATCCCTCTGCCGCCACAGGTCGCGCACGCGGTGGGGGCTGCGAAGGCCGAGGTCCGACCAGCGGGCGACCACGGCGCGCGGCTCATCCGCGAGGTTAAAGAGGCCCACGGCCAGGGAACCGTCTTCCATCGGCTTGGCCAAGACCTGCGTCGGCCCCTCGGCAGCCGCGCGGCCGGCCTGGCGGCCCAGCGGGTCCTGGTTCACCTCCAACACTTCATCATTCGTTACAAGGTTCAGCGTGAAGGCGTCGAGATTCTGGAGGTCGCAGCCCAGAAGGAGCGGCGCGGCCAGGAGGCACCACAGCGAGATGTGCGCGTACTGCTCGTTCGGCGTGAGGAGAGTCGGGCGAAGGCTCGGCCCCCAGCCGACGCGGCCCACGACCAGCATGTCGGGGTCGTTCCACCGGCCCGGCCCGGCCAGCGGCCGCCACTTGTCCTGCGAGAAGCCGATGCCGGAGACGGACTCCCACGTGTCGGTGATGTCGCCCGTGGTGCGCCACGAGTTGGCGAGTTCCGCCCACGTGGCCGCCAGTTCAAAGGGGGCCGAGTTGGAAAGGCTGAAGACGATGTCGCGGCCGCAGTCGCGCAGGGCCTCGGCCATCTCGCGGGCGTGCTCCACATCGTTGGGCTTCCAGTCGTACTTGAGGTAATCCACGCCCCAGGCCGCGAACCGGCGGGCGTCGGCCGCCGCGAACGAGACGGCCCCGAAGGCGTGGCCCTTCTCCGTCACGCGGCCGTCGTCGGTGTCGGCCGACCCGCCCGCGAAGCCCGCGTACGAGGTCTTCCAGGGCGTGGAATAGATGCCCAGTTTCAGGCCCAGCCCGTGGACGTAGTCGGCCAGTGCCTTAAGGTCGCCCATGCGTTCCTTGGGCTGAAGGGCGTACTCCGGCGGCCTGCG
>Ga0194112_10001742_pt1 | contig 31686 bp, 26 predicted proteins | sample TA2MahC400mmetaG_FD_146191 | JGI IMG/M metagenome (GOLD analysis project Ga0194112, IMG submission 146191) | Freshwater microbial communities from Lake Tanganyika, Tanzania - TA2015016 Mahale Deep Cast 400m | ecosystem: Environmental > Aquatic > Freshwater > Lake | place: Tanzania: Lake... | reverse complement strand
TGTCATTGCGAGTTTTCCATGGCGCATCGCGCCATCCGTAGGTGGCAGAAACTTGCGCCCAGCGCGAGTACGTGTACAATAGGCGTGAGTGCTCAGACAGTCAAGACCGTGAACCGCACTGGTGCGTGCCTAGCCCGCTTGCGAGTTTGGTTCAGGTCAGGGGGTGATTCAAGCATTGGTGGCTCTGGCAAGCTGGAAGCCGAGACCCCGTTGGGTAGCATACAGATGTTCAAGCCTGACCTGGTCTGACACTCCCATCTTTGATCTCAGGAGGACTCGAACAATGAATACCACCCAAGCCCCTCAACCCTGCCATGAACCATTTGGCTTGGTCAACCCCAACGCTGCCGGTCTCGACATTGGCAGCGCAGAGATTTGGGTCTGCGTGCCCGCCGACCGTGCCCCCCAACCCGTGCGCAAGTTTGGCACCTTCACGCCCGATTTGCAGGCCCTGGCCAACTGGTTGCAAGCTTGCGACATCGAGACCGTGGCCATGGAATCCACCGGCGTGTACTGGATTCCGGTCTACGAACTCTTGGAAGCACGTGGCTTCCAGGTGTATCTGGTGAACGCCCGCCACGTCAAAAATGTGCCGGGGCGCAAGACGGACGAAAAAGATTGCCAATGGATTCAGCGCCTGCACACCTACGGGTTGTTGAGTGCCTCATTTCGCCCCGAAGCCGAGATGTGTGCCCTGCGCGCCTACTTGCGCCATCGCGCTAATCTGGTGGATTATCGTGCCGCCCACATTCAACACATGCAGAAGGCTCTGCAACAGATGAACGTACAGTTGACGCAGGTGTTGAGTGACATCACGGGCGAGACGGGCCTGGCGATCATCCGGGCCATTGTGTCGGGTGAGCGTGACCCCGTGAAGTTAGCGCAGATGCGCAACCCCCGCTGTGCCCACAGCCAAGATGAAATCGCCAAAGCCTTGACGGGGCACTATCGCCCGGAGCATGTGTTCGCCCTCAAGCAAGCGCTGGCCTTGTACGACTTCTACACCGCGCAAATCCAAGACTGCGACATCGAGATCGAACGGCACTACAGGGTCTTCAAGCCTGTGGTGGACGCGGAGCAAAACCCTTTGCCGCCCACACGCAAGAAGAACACTCACAGCAAGAACGCCCCATCGTTTGATGTGCGCACCCAACTGTACCGTCTGACAGGGGTGGATTTGACCGCCATTGAGGGCTTGAATGAGGTCACCGCTCAGATCATTATCTCCGAGATCGGCACGGACATGAGCAGATGGTCTACTGAGAAGCATTTCTGCTCGTGGCTCCACTTGGCGCCCCACAATGACATCACCGGTGGCAAGGTGATACGCAGTCGCACGCTCAAGGGCAAGAATCGCGCAGCCCAGGCCTTTCGTTTGGCGGCGCAAGCGGTCGGGCGCACGGATACAGGCCTTGGCGCACTCTATCGGCGCCAGCGTGCCAAGTTCGGGCCTGAGGCGGCGATTGTGGCCACAGCGCACAAACTGGCCCGCATCGTCTATCACTTGTTAAAGTATCGCGAACCCTATCAGGAGATGGGACGGGAAGATTATGAACGGCAGGTGCGTGAGCGTGAGGTCACCCAGTTGACGCGCAAAGCCGCCAAACTCGGCTTCACACTCACGCCACAAGCCGCTTGACTCCTTATACATCAAGTTTCTGGGTAGCGGTTTTTGCGAAGCAATCTCCTGCTCGTTGCTTGGGGATTGCTTCGTCGGCAAAAACCGCCTCCTCGCAATGACAGCCTGAGTAGTCACTTTACCATTTCTTCATAATGGCGCAATAGCCTGATGGATTCTTCGATGTAGCCCGCCACCTCCTCTCGCCAACCTTGCCCCTTGACTGGCGTGAAGGGATCTGGGCCGGAGGCGGTGCACTCGACGATGATCGAACCGTCGTATCCGATGTCCTTGAGGGCACGCATGACGCCCGCGAAATCGGTATGCCCGCGACCAACCGCTTGGCGGTTGGAGTCGGCGGCATGGAAAAGAACCAGGTGCTTCCCAACCGTGCGGATGGCGCTGCCCAGGTCGGCCTCCTCAATGTTCATGTGATAGGCGTCCAAAAGAAGGCCCACGTTGGGCGCTCCCACCTCCTCCACGAAGCGCATGGCTTCTTCGGCGGTATTCAGCAAATGCGACTCGTAGCGGTTGAGCACCTCAATGGCCAATCGCAAGCCTAGCTCCTGAGCTCGCTCGGCGATGCGCTGGACGCCCACCACGTAGTTCACGTACTCCTGCTCGTAGGTGGTCGCCGGGCGGATACGGCCCACCGCGCCGTGGCATCCCACCATCGGCGCTCCTACCGCAGCGGCGAAGTCTAGCAGGCGCAGGTAGTAATCCACCGCCTCGGCCCGCACCTCGGCGTCGGGGTGCGGCAGGTCCACGTCCTCCGGGGTGAGGGAAAGCACCGCCAGCCCGTGGTCATCCAGGACAGCTTTGACCTCGGCGGCATCGTAAAGCTCCGAGTCGCCCTTCAGCTCCAGCCCATCGTAGCCAAAGCCAGCCAGACGGGCCGCCGTCTCCACCAGTGGCTCATCTCCGAAGATCCAGTTGCAGGCTCCATATTTCATACTCATTCCCTCCGGCGAAAGTGTTGATAACTATATCACACCTGAATGAGGTTGTCAAGCAGTTGACAAAGCAAGAAATAGGTGTAGAATTTCAACCAGAGCCTTTTGGACAAGAGTAATGAGGCCACGAGTAACGAGGCAACGAGGCGCCCGTTAGCTCATTGACTCGTTCCGACAAAGGAAAGGACAGCACCATGTACAAACGCCCAAACCGCACCATCATCAAAACCTTTCGTCTCTTGGTGACCGCCGCGCTGCTGGTGGCCAGCCTCGCCGCGCTTTCCGGCACCCCTGCCTCTGCCAGTCAGTAGCGCCGGCAATTGCCTGGATTTTGACGGCACATACGACTATGCCGACGGCAGCGGCGTCTCCACCTCCCTGACCAACCTCACCCTGGAAGCCTGGGTCTATCACCGCACGCTTCCGGCTTCCATACAGCGCTATGTCACGGTAGGCAGCGAAGTCGCTGTGCTCCGGCACGATGAGGTGAATCAGCCAGGACAACTGCACTTCTACATCAAAACCGGTGGCTCTCTTCGCCATATCCGGGTCAACAACGCCCTTCAGACCGGGAGGTGGTGCCATGTGGCCGGTACCTGGGACGGCACGACTATGAAGCTCTATCTCAACGGAAGGCTGGTGGGCGAGAGCACGCCGGGAGGTAGTTTGGATGCTCCGGATGGAAGCGTGAGAATCAGCCACCCCACCGAAACGCTGGACGGCTGTCTGGACGAGGTGCGCATCTGGAACGATGCGCGCACCCAAACCGAGATTAACGAGAATATGGGACAAACGCTCAGCGGCAGGGAGAGCGGCCTGAAGCACTACTGGAAGTTCGATGAGAGTTCCGGTTCGACAGCGCATGACAGCGCCGGTTCAGTAGATTTGACCCTTCACAACATGACCGATGACGATTGGGTCACTTCAGGCGCCTTCCTTGATTTCGGCGATACCCCGGCGCCCTACCCGACGCTGTTGGTGGATGACGGCGCACGCCATGTGGCAACGGGTCCAACCCTGGGTATCAGCCGCGATACGGAAAGCAATGGACAGCCAACCACCGGCGCGGACGGCGATGACAGCGACGGCACGGATGACGAGGACGGCGTGAGCGGGTGGACGAACGTGCAGGTCGGCAAGTTAGGCGCCTCGGTCACGGTCAACGTGCAAGGTGGCCCGGCCAAACTCGATGCCTGGGTGGACTGGAACCGAGACGGTACCTGGGGCGGTCCCTTCGAGCAAATTGCCAACAGCGTTGTCGTGAGCAACGACAACAACCAGATTACCTTCGACGTGCCGGGCTGGGCTAAAGCCGGCAACACCTACGCCCGCTTCCGCCTGAGCACGGCCGGTGGCCTCGGCGTGGCCGGACTGGCGGACGACGGCGAGGTGGAGGACTACCAGGTCGGCATCAGTTCGCCTGCGTCCAGCTCTTGCGACTTCACCGCCCACACCATCACCACCGGCGCCAAGGGCGCCATGAGTGTGTTCGCCGCGGACGTGGACGGTGACGGAGATATGGACGTGCTCTCCGCTTCCGATGGCGACGACAAGATTGCCTGGTACGAGAACGACGGCCGCCAGACCTTCACCGCCCACACCATCACCGCCGCCGCCGACGGCGCTTCCAGTGTCTTCGCCGCGGACGTGGACGGTGACGGAGATATGGACGTGCTCTCCGCTTCCGCTTACGACGACAAGATTGCCTGGTACGAGAACGACGGCCGCCAGACCTTCACCGCCCACACCATCACCACCGGCGCCGACGGCGCCAGGAGTGTGTTCGTTGCGGATGTGGACGGCGATGGGGATATGGACATGCTCTCCGCTTCCCTCTATGACGACAAGATCACCTGGTACGAAAACGACGGCCTCCAGACCTTCACCGCCCACACCATCACCACCGGCGCAGACGGCGCCAGGAGTGTATTTACTGCGGACGTGGACGGCGACGGGGATCTGGACGTGCTCTCCGCCTCGGAACTCGACGACAAGATCGCCTGGTACGCGAACGACGGCCGCCAGACCTTCACCGCCCACACCATCACCACCGCCGCCTACGGCGCCCAGAGTGTATTTACTGCGGACGTGGACGGCGACGGGGACCTGGACGTGCTCTCCGCTTCCCTCTATGACGACAAGATCACCTGGTACGAAAACGACGGCCTCCAGACCTTCACCGCCCACACCATCACCACCAGCGCCAACTATGCTTCGAGTGTATTCGCCGCGGATGTGGACGGCGACGGGGATATGGACGTGCTCTCCGCTTCCTATGGCGACAGCAAGATTGCCTGGTATGAGCAGGAGAGCGTGCCCGCGGTCACTACGGCGAACGTCACCAACATCACCGCCACCAGCGCCGACTGCGGCGGCACTGTGACGGATGACCGCGGAGCGACTGTTACAGCCCGCGGCGTCTGCTGGAACACCACCGGGAATCCCACCGTCGCCGACAGCCACACCACCGACGGCAGCGGGTGGGGCGGTTTCACCAGCCACCTCACGGGCCTCACCAGCGGCGGTCAAACCTACTACGTCCGCGCCTACGCCACCAATTCAGCAGGCACAGGCTACGGCGAACAGAAGGTGTTTGCAACGCCCATGACCCCGCCGGGCCATGCCCTGGACTTCGACGGGACGGACGATTACGTCCAGGTCGCCGATGCCAACAGCCTGGATCTGATCACCAACTACACCCTCGAATGTTGGTTCAAGGCCGGCGGTTTCGGCGGCTTGCGCGGCCTGCTCAGCAAGTACCAGACCGCCAGCGCCAACGGCTACCTGCTCCGCCTTACCGACACGGATCTGGACTTCGACGAACAGACCACGACCGGCCTGAACCTCCAGGCTGGCCGCTGGTATCACGTTGCCGCCGTCAACAGCAGCGGCACGCGGGCCCTGTATCTCAACGGCGTCGCACAGACGCTCAGCGGCACACCGCTCACCGCCGCGGCCAACAGTAACCCGCTCCGTCTGGCCAGCGACTTCGGCGGCCGCTACTTCGCCGGCCAGATGGACGAGGTGCGCGTCTGGAGCGCGGCCCGCACCGAAACACAAATCCGCGACCACATGCACAAGGTCCTCGACGGCGATGAGGCCAACCTGGTGGCTTACTACCGCTTCAACCATTATTCGGGAACCGCCCTGGACGACCTGACCGCCAACGACAACGACGGCACGCTCAAAAACATGACCGATGACGATTGGGTGCCTCCACGGCCCCGGTTGGGAACGATACGATCCAGAACCAGACCGACGTGAGGGGGATCTGGCAAGGGGGCCTCACCACCGCCGGGTCGTCTGGGATGATCTTCACCAACAGCACCTTCCTGCAAGATACCGGCGACGATATGATCTTCGGCCATAACAACCTCACCGGGAGCACCACTAATGATCTGCCCACCGGTGGCGACTGGGACGCCGGGAACGGCCAGCGCTGGCTGCGGGTGTGGTACCTGGACAAGAGCGACGTCAACAGCAACGGTGGCAGCGTGGACCTCACCTTCGATTTCAGCGATGGGGGGATGTCTGGGACGCCTGGCGGCGCTTCCAGCAACTACCGGCTGTTGGAGCGCAGTGGAACCAGCGGTCCGTTCAGCGACATCACTGCGGCTTCCGGGGCTACCGCCTCCATCTCCGGGGATCAGGTCATATTCAGTGGCGTGAACGCCAATGAACTGGGCAGCTACTACACCTTCGGCACGGTGGACAAAAACGAATCCCCCACGGCGGTCACCGTGCAGGGCTTCACGGCCCGCTCGGGGCTAGAAGCCAGGTTTCTCGAAGCAATCTGGTTTCTGGGGGCGCTGGGCGCGGTGGGGGGAGTGCTGCTGTGGGTGCGGCGGCGGGTGGGGCGGCTATAGCCCTTGACAAATCGTCCCAAAGGACTTACAATGTAGACGTTCAGAAATGCGGAGAGGAGAATGAAGGATGGGAGAGACGATTCTGGATAGGCCAGTAGCCAGTGTAACACTACGAGAACTTGTTGATACGTTCCGCGAGGTCATCCACGAGGTTCTCCGCGAGGAACGAGAACACTACATTGACGATGAGGGCTACCTGGTCTTTGCCAATGAGAGGGCCTATGCCGAGTATCTGGACAAACAGAAAGGCAAATTGCCCAGCGAGGTTCAGGCCTATTTCATTGATGAGCACGGCCTCAAGGTCGTCTACAGCGATTATGAGCCCACACCGGAGAAAGCCAGGGAATTGACTGAGGCTCGTAAAAGAATCGCTGAGGGAAAAGCGAAGCTCTATAGTCTGGAGGAAGTGACCCAAGAACTCGGTCTGGAGGAATAGGCCGATGTTCGAGGTTGTACTGGAGGAGCGAGCAAGACGTCAACTCGCCAAGCTGCCCAAGAAGATCGGCCATGGCATATTGCGGAAGCTACGATGGTTGGGCGAGAACACCGAGGTCATCAGGCATGAACGATTGACGGGCCGCGAAGAGTACAGCCTGCACTACGGTCAGTATCGCATTCCCTACCTCTTGGACTGGACGAAGCGGGTGATCATCGTCACGGATATTGACAAACACGACGAGGCCTACCGCCGGCTCAAAAGGAGATAACCAAGCGGGGCAACCGCAAGGGGTTGCGACGGCGAACAAAAAGGCCCTCCAGGTTTCGAGGAGGGCCTTTTTTGTTCATCCCCCAATCTCCGACATGGCACGCCCCCGAGGGATGACCTGCTCCGACAGGTGATGCCGCTCCGGCTTGGCGTGCACGGCCTCGGCAATCAGGTGCTTGATGTCCTCAATGGTCGCTCCCCGGCGCAAAGGCGTTCGGAGGTCAATCTCGTAATCCGAAAGGAGGCAGGGGCGCAGCTTGCCGTCGGCGGTGAGGCGCAACCGGTTACACTGGTAGCAGAAGTGCTCGCTAATGGGCGTGATAAAGCCGATGGTGCCCTGAGCGCCCGGCAGACGATAGTAGCGGGCCGGGCCGCTGCCGTCCCCCAGCCTGGCCGGGATCAGCTCCCCCAGTTCCTCTTCGATCCTTTCCCGCACCTCGCTCATGGGCACGTAGCCGTTACCAGCCCAGTCGGCATTGTTGCCCAGTGGCATCACCTCGATGAAGCGCACGTGCCACTCCCCCCCACCCCCCCTTGCTCCCCTAACCCCCCAAAGTTGGGGGGAATGGGGGGCGGAAGCAGGGGGGGGTGCATAGGTCAGGCGGGCGAAGTCCACCACCTCGTCGTCGTTGAGCCCCCGGATCACCACGGTGTTGACCTTGACGGGCACGAGGCCCGCCTGCTTGGCCGCCGCGATGCCCTCCAGCGTGTCGGACAGCTCGCCCAGGCGGGTGATGCGGCGAAACCGCTCTGACCTCAATGTGTCCAGGCTGACGTTGACCCGCCTGAGGCCCGCCGCTCTCAACTCCTCGGCGTAACGGGCCAGCAGGATGCCGTTGGTGGTCATGGCCAGGTCGTCGAGGCCGGGGATGCGAGCCAGCATGGCCACCAGGTCCACCATCCCCAGCCTGACCAGCGGCTCGCCGCCGGTCAGCCGCACCTTGCCGATGCCCAACTCGGCAGCAGCCCGCACCACGGTCTCGATCTCCTCGTAGCGCAGGACCTCATCGTGGGGCCGCCAGGGGACCCCCTCCGCTGACATGCAGTAGACACAGCGCAGGTTGCAGCGATCGGTCACCGAGACCCGCAGGTAGCTGATGGAGCGATTGAAAGAGTCAAGACAGGGCATGTAAGCGCTCACTTTTTCTCAGCCAGATAGCTGGAAAAGCTAGCCCGCTGGAACGCCTTACGACGACAATACCTGCCCTCAGGAGTGCGAGACCGGCGAATAGCACGGCTTGTCGGAGCAGTAGTTGGCGGGCGACTGGCTACTTGACCTGGATCTCGACAATGCCCTTGACCTGGGCTTTGCCCGATAGCTTGGGTAAGACGGCTCGCAGTCCGCCGGCCGGGTCAAAGGCGACGATGCAGTCAGTGCACCCCTGCACGTCGGTCATGGCCACCTCGGCCGTATAGCCGTCGCTGGCGACCAGCACCAGCGTGGCTCCTTCCCCGGCTCCTGCAAGCTTCAGCAGGGCGTTCATGGGGACGCCGGTGTAGGTGGTGGTCGTGCCATCCTTGCCGGTGTAATCCACGTCCAGGGTGTCCATCGCCCTCAGCTCGTCCTCGGTCCAGGCCATCTCTTTGCCGCCGCCGGTGATCTTGAGCGCGACGCCGGCCGGCTGCTCCGCGCCGCCGTGTGCCTCGCGCCATAGAGCTGAGTCAGGCATGAAAAGCGGCGCGCCGAACTCGGCCACGCCGAACTGGCTGATCTTTTCCTGGGTGGGCAGCGAGACCAGCCAGTCTATGAACTGGTTGGCCAGGTCGTTGTTGATCTGCGGGCTCTTGGCGGGGTTGACAGCGATGACGCCGTAGGGGTTGAACAGGATGGGGTCGCCCTCGACCAGGATGTCGAGTTCGATCCCCTTCAGCGTGCGAGCCAGGTAGGTGGCCCGGTCGCTGAGGGTGTAGGCTTGCTGCTCGTCGGCCATGGTCAGTACAGCGCCCATCCCCTGCCCGGCCGAGATGTACCAGTCACCCGATGGCTCGATACCCGCCTCGGCCCAGATTGTCTTCTCCTTGGTGTGGGTGCCCGATTCGTCGCCACGTGAGACAAAGGGCGCCCCCGCTTCGGCGATCTTGGCCAGGGCCTTAGGGGCCTTTTTCATGCCCTTGATGCCCACCGGATCGCTGGCCGGGCCGACGATGATAAAGTCGTTGTACATCACGTCTTCGCGGCGCACACCGTGTCCGGCATCCATGAAGGCATCTTCCTGGGCGCGGGCATGGACCAGCAACACATCGGCGTTGCCATCCTTACCCAGTGCGATGGCTTGCCCGGTGCCCACCGCGATGACCTCCACCTTGGCATTGTACTGAGCCTCGAAGTCGGGCAGGAGATAGTCCAGCAAACCCGAATCAGCGGTGGAGGTGGTGGTGGCCAGGATCAGTTTTTGCGGCTCGGCAGGTTTGGGAGTATTCGTAGGTGGGGGCGGAACCGGTGTGGCCGTGGGCGCCGCAGGGGGCACCGGAGTCGCGGTCGGCGCAGGGGTGGTGCACGCCGCCAGCAGGCCGAGCACGAGCAGAGCGGTGATGAGATGGAACCAGAACTTCTTCATGTTGTTTCCTCCTTTTTTTATTTTTTATCAATACACCATTTCGCCGCGCACAAAGGCCAACGTGCGCGGATCGCGGGGCGATTGGAAAAAGGTCTCCACGTCGGCAGTCTCGACGATCCGCCCCTCCAGGAGCAGGGCCACGCGATGCGCCAGCCGCTTGGCCTGGAAGACGTTGTGGGTCACCAGTACCAGCGTGGTGCCTCCTTCCTGGTTAAGCTGCTGCACGATCTCCTCGATCAACCCCACGTTGTAGGGGTCCAGGTTGGCCGTCGGCTCGTCCAGCAAGAGCACGTCTGGCTGCAACACGATGGCCCGGGCCAGGGCCACCCGCTGCGCCTCGCCACCGGACAGCGTCCGAGCCCGCTGCCGGATAAAGTCGCGCAGTCCCACCCGTTCGAGAGCCTGTTCGATCCGCTCGGTTTGGTCGCGCTTGCCGTGCAGTCCGAGGCCGTAGCTAACGTTGGCCCACACACTGCGGTTTAGCAAGATCGGTCGCTGGAACACCGTCGTCACCCGGCGGCGATAGGCCAGGGGCATCGGCTGGCCCGCGCTGAACTCGGCGTCCAGGAAGCGGATGCGGCCCTGGGTGGGTGACTCCAGGAAGTTGAGCAGCCGCAGCAGGGTGCTTTTTCCCGCGCCACTGGGACCCACCACTGCAAAGATCTCACCCCGGTGGATGCTGAGGTTTTCCACCTCCAGCACGCACCGGCCTTCGTACACCTTGGTGACATTCTGCAAACGGTAGATCAAGTCGTTCATTCGTCGAACGTCCTGCCTTGCAGGCGGAGCATGGCCACGTTGGTGAGGAACGATATTCCCAACAAGACCACGCCAATGGCCATGGCCAAGTCAAAGTTGCCTTTGCGCGTCTCCAGCACAATGGCCGTGGTCAGCACCCGCGTACTATGCTCGATGTTGCCGCCGACCATCATCACTGCGCCTACCTCGGAGATGATGCTGCCAAAGCCGGCGATGACCGACACGACCACGCCGATACGCGCCTCGGTCAGGATGGCCAGTGTCGTCTGCCAATTGGTGGCACCCAGCGCCCGGACCTGGAGGCGCAACTGAGGGTCTACCCCCATGACGGCGGCCATGGTGAAGCCTGCCACCAGGGGGAAGGAGATGATGGTCTGGGCGACGATCATCGCGCCGGGGGTGAACAGCGACGGGATCAGCGGCGCGTTGAGCTGCCCCAGCGGCCCGCTGCGCGACAGCATCAGGTAGACGAATAGCCCCACGACCACCGGCGGGAAGCCCATGCCGGTGTATAGCAGGGCGATGACCATCCGTCGCCCAAAGAAACGGCTCAAGCCCAGCGCCGCGCCCAGTGGAATGCCGATGAGCGTGCTGAACAGCAGCGCCGTGCCCGAGACGCGCAGCGACAGTGCTACAATCTCGAACAGGGCCGGGTCGAGCGTCAAGATCAGGCGAATGGCCTCGGCCAGGCCGCGCAGGATCTCGTCTATGGTAGCCTCCTACTTGACCTGGATCTCGACCACGCCCTTGACCTGGGCTTTGCCAGAGAGGCCGGGCGCGACGATGCTAAAGCCACCCTGGTTGCGGAAGGCGACGATGCAATCGGCGCAACCTTCGATGTCAGCCAACGGCACTTCGGCGCTGTAGCCGTCGTCGGCGACGAACACCAGCGTCGTGGCGTCGGCCTTGGGGCCGGCCTTGCCCAGCAGGTCGGTGATGCGCACGCCGGTGTAAGTCTCGGTCTGACCTTCCTTGTTCGTGTACTCGGCCTCAATGGTATCCATGGAGCGGATCTTCTCCTCGGTCCAGCCGACCTGCGTCTCCACGTTGCCGGTGATCTTGAAGGCGGCGTTTTCGGGCACGCCAGCGGCCTGGGCATTCACCTGGAGCTCCGTCAGTTGGAAGACCCAGCGGTTGGCTGGTGTGTGAGGGCAGACCAGGCGGATGGGGCCGTGGTCAGGGTCGGCCTGGGCGATCCATTTCCCATTTTCCTTCAGGGCGACGATGGCGTCCTGCAGCTCGTCTTTGCTGATCTCGATGGCATAGCCATCAGCGGCCAGGACGGTGATGCTCACGTACTCGCCGGCGCCGGCCTTGCTCAGGATCTCGGTCAGCGCCACGCCGCTCCAGTCGCCGGTCGTGTCCTCACCCAGCGACTTCTGCATCAGGATATCCTTCAGGTCGGTCTGGGGCATCTTGGCCAGGTCGGCGTAGCTCAGGGTCAGTGGGCTGCTCACCGCGCCGCTGACGCCGAGCGTCCAATCCACCTTAGGGGCTCCACCGCCACACCCGGCCAGCACGACGGCCAGCAAGATCACGACAGCACAAAGACTTTTTCTAATCATTTTGACCTCCTTTCTCAGGTAAGCTTTCTCGGAAAATCCCATAGCGGGTTTTCACGGGCAAAAAAACCTTTGGAACATCCGGCGTTTTAACAATTTACCTCCACCGTATCTATAATGCCACCGCGCCTACCATGACCCATTAGCTCTCTGGGGCTGGGACAGCTACCGTGAGTGCTGGGTCTATAGCCACAGCTTCTACGAACTAACCAACTGATGGTCATCAGATACGAAGGGAACTTCAGCAGCACAGCTCTTCCGCACTAATGGACGCCCACCGAGGCAGCAACTCCGATGACCCAGGAAGCGACGATGACCACCGACGAGAGAGCGTAAAACGCTTCCCGCCTGACCTGGACCAGGACGGCCGTCGGTGAGTGCAGATACTTCCCTGCCAGATAGCCGGCCGTCACTCCGACCGCCGCGAACAGCGCGCTGCATGGCGCTGTCCCCAGGATAAAACGTCCCAGCTGTGCCCTCTTGAACAGCAGCGCAAAAGCCAGCACCCACCCGCTTGCCGATAGTACGCCGGCGAGAGGGATCGTCACCTTCACCTCCTCGAAATACCTTCCCAGGCCATAGACCACGACGCCGAGGACCAGCGATTCGAGGACGATGGCGACCATCGGGTTGATCACGAAGCGCTGGGGCCCAAACCACAGGATATCAGCCCCTTTCATCGCCGCCGCCGTGACCCCGGCGGCTAACACAAAACCAGGCGGATTCTTCGGCTTGAACGTGCCCATCCCGAATGAGATGATCGAATAGCCGAGAGCGGCCATGATTGCCCCTGTGCGGGGCAAGTGTATCAGGTGCAGAAATCCCCCCAGTGTTGCTTCCAGCAGGCCCCAGAGGGAGCCAACGATAATCGCTCCTATCAGGCAATATCGTTTCCCCATTTTTTTCTCTCCTTTATCTCTCAAATATATCTCAGGATACAAACCGCAGAGGTAGGCGGAGGTTTCCCCCGCCTACTATTGCTCGTCACTTGATCTCAATCTCGATCACCCCCTTCCCCCAGACCTTGCTGGCTATCCCGGGCGCCGCCATGCTCAGGCCACCTCCCTACACACACTTAGCTTTCTCGGAAAGTCCCAGAGCGCGTTTTCACGAGTGAAGAGCAGCTTGGAACTTCATCCCCAAGATGTCCCCGGCGTCGGCACCTTCTACGACTTCCAAGACCGCTTGTTGAAACGCCCATGCCAGCCTCGCACCGCCCAACGTCGGCCCTACCAGCATCGTGACCAACGGGACAAGGCTGATCACCACAAAGTAAAGAACGAGAGGTCTCAGGTCTCAAGCTGCCTGTGACCTGCGACATGATTTCCTAATTTCCTACCATCCATACGGGAATAAACATATCCCGCTCAATCAGATGTTCGTGATTACCCAACCTCCCTTCTTCCTCAACCACATGCATTCCGTGGTCGGCAAAAATGATGATGAGGGTATCGGCAGGCAGCGCTGCGAGCAACTGCCCCACTGCCGCGTCTACCTCGTGGATGACGGCCTCTTCCTCCGGCGCGTTGGGGCCATAGGTGTGCCCGGCGTCGTCAATGCCGTGGAAATGGACGAAGAACAGGTCGGGCATTCCCTCGTCCAGCACGGCCAGGGCATTGGCCAGCACGTTGTCGTCGGTGCTGCCATTGCCGTCGCGGTCGCCGGAGAGCTGCATCTCGGCGTTGCGCAGGTTGAAGGCCAGGGCCTCCCCCTCCACGGCCACGACCTGCCGCCCGGCGGCGTTGGCAACGTCGAATAGTGTCTCCACCTCCGTCTTGCGGATGCCCCGCTGGTCCACCCCGTTGACCTGCGGCGGCGCGCCGGTGAGCAGGGCCGCCGAGGCCACGTTGGTGCAAGGTGGGTAGACGGTCAGGCCGACCAGGGGCTCGCCCAGCGCGGCAAGGTTGGGAATCAGCCCCGTGTCGCGGGCCTCAACGTAGCGCACGTAGCCCAAGCCATCGAGGAAGAGAAGTAGTACATGACTGGCTGGCGGTGCTTCCAGCGCTCGCCCGGTGGCCTGGGCTGGGGACGGCAGACCCAGCGCCCCAGCGACCGTCGGCGCGATGTCGGTGATGTCCGCCTCGACCTGCTCCAGCAGTGGCGGCGGCTCAACCTCCAGGTGCGAGACTGGCAACGACTCGCCGCCGATGGATAGCTTCCCATCCTTCTCCCACCAGGCGTCGTCGGCCACAGCCGCCCAATCGAACTCGTGCCGGGCGCCCTCCGGCCCACTCACGATCAGATGCTCGATCACCCGGTGTCCCGCCGTCCAGAGCACCCGCTCCAGGGGGAGGCCGTGTCCCTCCTCGGCAAAGCCGGACAGGCTCGCAAGGACCTTGCTGTCCACAAGGAAGGCACTGCCATCCGGGGCAAAGACGGTTGCCTCCCAGGCTGGGCGGCAGCCTGCCAGGCAGAAAAGGAGAGCGAGCGCCAGAAGGGTCAGGGAATGAGGCAATGAGGCAACGAGGCAACGAGGCAATGAGGCAATGCCTTTGTGCCTTTCCACTGATTTCCTGATTGCCTGATCACTCATCACAGGTATGGCCTACTCCTCCGACACGAGTTCGACTACATCGGTTATCCACTGCGCCCGGCCGCGCCTCGGTAGGACCAGGACGACCTTGCGGCCCATTTGGGCCAGCACTGCGCCTTTGGCCTCGGCGGCTGTCAGGGTGTGCTCCCGTCCCTCCGCGTCGCGAACCAGGAGGGTATCGAAGTCGGGATCGCCGACGATGTCTGCCAGCCCTGCTCCCTCGATCCGCGAGGCCGTCTTGCCCTTGCGCACCTGGCCGTCCGTCTCGCTCTTGAGCATCACGACGGCCTGCTCGATGGTCACCGAACGGGTCGGCCCCAGTAGCAGCCGACCGATGGAAGTGCGATAGCCATCCAGTGTCAGTGGTTTTTCCGTGCCAACGACGATGATGCGCCACACGCCCTTCAGCCAGGTGGAGACGTGCAAGTTTTCGGCGGCAAAGCGCACCCCGTCCACGTGGGGCATGAGCAGGGCCTCGCCAGTCAGATTGGGCCGCTCAAAGGTCACGAATCCCTGGTCACGGGAGGCCAGGGTCACGCTCTCGAAATCGGTCACGCCGTGGTCGGCCAGGAAATCGAGCAGAGCCACGTGGGTGCCCGGCTGGTCGCGGTAGGGCAGGATGTCGTTGATGGGAATGTAGCCCGGCTCTGGCACGTCGCCGGCCAGCAAGATCAGGTCGTCGAACGGCACGTTGGCCATCTCAACTGAGCCGTGGTCGTCGTGGCAAGAATCGCAGGTGTGAGAATCAGCCGGCTCGTGACAGTCGTAGCACTGGTTCATTGTGTCGGCGTCTTTGGCCAGGATACTCCAGGGATAGTGGAAGGCCAGGCGCACAGGCGCCAGGCTCTTTACGCCGGCAACAGCGGCCAGGAACCCGCCTCCAACAATCAACACGACCAGGAGTGCCAGGACCAGCAAGATGCGGGACGTTTTGGAAGCAAACATTATGTGCTCTCCTCGATACAGTGTTAACCTGCAACATAGGGGCAGAAACGCCCCACCCTCACCCTAACCCTCTCCCTGCGAGGGAGAGGGAACTTGCCCCCTCGCCCCGTTGGGGAGAGGGCCGGGGTGAGGGGAAGTCTCTGAGTAGCGCAACAACTTTGATGTAGTTAAAGAACGGCCAGCGCACCCGCCGTGGCCACGGTGACGAGCAACAACAGGATGGCTGCTGTGGCATCCTGTCGCGTGAAGTGGACCGTTCTTAAAAACGTGCGGGTAGAATACTTGCCGAAGCAGCGGCCTTCCATCGAGACGGCCAGGGCGTCCACCTTGCCCAGCGCCGAGACCAACAAAGGCAAGAAGAACTGGCGAGCCAGGGTCAGGAAGCGGCGCGGGCTACGCGCGTCGTACTGCACCCCGCGTGCCAACTGGGCGTTGTAGACGATTTGCCCCTCCTGCTCAAAAATGGGCACCAGCCGCAGGGCCGTGATCAGAGTGAACCCGTAGCGATAGGGCAATCCTGCCTGCATCAGGGCGTAGGCCAGGCTGTTCGGGTCGGTGGTCAAGACGAAGAGATAACTCAGGAACACGACGCTCAGGAAGCGGCCGGCCACGTAGATGCCAGCCTTTACCCCGCCGATAGTTGGAGCCAGCGGGCCTATCTGCACCACCACCGGTCCCTGGCGCACAAACAGAATTTGCAGGGCTGCCAGCAGAAGGGCGGTGGTGGCGAACAGCCGCGTCCCCCGTACCTGGCCCAGTCGCAGCCCGGCCACGCGGAAGGCCAGCAGCACCAGACCCAGCACGGCCAAAACCGCCCACGGGTCAGGGACGACGAACACGAGGACCGTCCCAAAGAGCATCCAGGCTCCTTTGACCAGCGGATGGAGGTGGTGCAGTACGGAATGACCAGGCTGATACGTGATGCGCGGTTTCATGGCCGCCTCCTTGTCGAGGGCAGATAGACCTCCTTCCCCAGGGCAGCCAATTGTTGGAACCCTTCTTCTGTCGGTGCGTCCACAATGGTCTGGCCATCGTTGAAAAAGATCAATCGGCTGGCGTAGCGGCAGGTAACCTCTGGATGATGGTTGACCATGATCACCGTGTCGCCCTGCTCCACCTGCTCCCGCAGCAGTTCCAGGAGAAAGGTTGCGTTTTCGATGTCCTGACCGATGAGCAACTCGTCCAGCAAGATAAGGCGGGGGGCATAAGCCAAAACCGAAATCAGGTTCAGGCGGCGTTTCTCCCCGTAGCTCAATCGGTAGGGATGGTCGTGCTGACGGTCTCCCAAGCCGCAGCGGGCCAGGAGTGCTTCGACCCGCGCTTGGGCCGCTTTGTCCAGGGCGCCAAAGTTGCGGGGGGCAAAGGTAGCCTCTTGCCAGACGCTCTCGGCAAAAAGCTGGTGGTCCGGGTTTTGAAAGACGAACCCCACCTGCCGGGCCAGCCGGGAGACGGAAATATGGTGCGTGTCTTGTCCCAACACTTCCACCCGCCCCTGGGTAGGCTTGAGCAGCCCCAGCAGGCTTTGCAGAAAGGTGGTCTTGCCGGAGCCGTTGTCGCCCATCACTGCCACGAACTCTCCCGGCCCGATCTCCAGCGAGACGCCCTGTAGGACGGGCGTAGCGTTGTAGCCCACGTGCAGGTCCTCCGCGCGGATGACAGGCTCCCCGCCAATGGTGGCCGGAAGGTGCTGCTGGGCAGGCAACGGTCCGGGGTAACGCGCCTGGGTGACAGGACCGTCGTACACGATGCGCCCTCGTTCCATCGCCACCAGGCGAGGCTTGAAAGGCAGCAGGTAGTCCACCTTGTGCTCGATGACCAGCACGGTGATGCCCGCCTTGGCCTGTATGTGCTCGATGACCTGGAAAACCTCGGCTGTGGCCGTGGGGTCCAGGTTCGAGGTCGGCTCGTCGAAAATCAGCACCTGGGGCTTGGCAGCCATCATCGCGGCGATGGCGACTTTTTGCCTCTCACCGCCGGAGAGGGTCGCCAACAGGCGGTCGGCTAGGTGCTCCGCACCGACGATGCTCAGCGCCCAGGCCATGCGGTCCTGAATTTCATCCCTGGGCAGGCGGCGGTTCTCCAGGCCAAAAGCCACCTCGTCCTGCACAGTGAGGGTGCAAAACTGGGCTTCAGGGTTCTGCTGGACCAGTCCCACCACTTCGGCCACGTCGTAGATGGGACACTCGCGCACGTCCATGTCGGCCACCCTCACCCTACCGGTGGCTTCCCCATCATACTGGCGGAAGAGATAACCGCCGATAGCCAGGGCCAGGGTGGACTTGCCACATCCCGACGGGCCGGTGATGACCACAAACTCACCTGGGGAGATCTCCAGGTTCACGTCACGCAGGGCGTATTGCGGGCTTCCCTGAAAGCGAAAGCTCAATCCCTCGACGGAGATCATTCGACCTCTACCTTACTTCTCAACGTGCCAGGCACTTGGAATAACCGAGCGATTGTGCGATCTCACTTGGCTTGGAGGCACCGTAGCCCTCAACAAACCTATGAAAGTGCCTGGCACGTGAACGCTTACCTCTACCTTACCTCGATACGAGTTATTCTGGACAGGATCACTTCTCCGTCCATGCGCGCCACGGCGAAGGACACATCTTTTCCACTAATGATGGTGAAGATGCGCAAATCGTCGTCCCCCAGCACGTCCGCCAGAGGCATCGAGACCGGCTCTCCATCGCTGTATAGGAGGACGGTCGTCGCCTCAGGACGGGGATTCATCGCCTGGAGCACCTGGCCCAGGGGGACACCTTGATACTTCTTCGGGCCTTCCCCCACGTCCACACTCGTACTGTCCATCTCGAATTGCCATTCGTCGGGGTCGTAGGGCGATGGATGTTCCAGGGCGCCACTGACCTCAAGAGTGGCCGCGCCGATGACGGACATTTCTGCGACGCCCCGCACCCAGGCTTTGCTGTTGCGCGGCCCGACGATGTTATAGGAGGCGTCCTCCCCTTTGCCCTGTGGAGCCAACAACAGACTCTCGTTCTCCCGCACCTCGTCCATGCTGATGAAAAAGGCATAGCCATCGGAGGCTTGAATCAGCAGAAGGGATGCATTGGGCTGGGGCTGGGCGCGGTCTACCAGCTCCCTCACCGAGACGCCGCTGTAGCGGCTGGTGACGTTCCGCAGGGTGCCCTCGGCGGTGATGAGGGGAATGTCGCCGTGCTCCAGGGGATAGTCGTAGGGCGCTTGCACCGCGCCTCCGATGTGGATCGTGGCCGGACCGCGCAGGGCCTGTCGCAGGTAGATGCCTAGAAGCAGCGTGAGCACGGCTGCACTGGCCAGGAAAATAGGATAAACTGGCCGGCCCATGGGGACCGGTGGGCGGTCTTTGACCACACCAGCCTGGCGGAGGGCGTTGAGAAGTACCCGTCCCAGCAGTCCGGCGAAGAGCACCCCAGAGGCAAAAGCCATCCCGCCAACGAGGAGCATCGCTCCGTAGGCCAGCACATCGGCGGGCAGCGAGGCAAAGAGTTGAAAGACAAATACGTTGGAGGCAGAGGCCAATCCTCCGGCCAGCGCATAAGCGGGGAGCGAATCTTTGTTTCGGAAGGGGAGGAAGCCGAGGTCTACCAGCAGACCAGCTACGATGTCTACCAACACCACCAGCAGACCATGGGTGTTGCCGCTCAGCAGTTCAACCACCCCCTTGAGGATGCCTGTGACCGTGCCTGCCCCTTGCTTGCCGGTCAGTCCGACGGCCAGGGTCAGCCAGAGGACGTGTAACCCGGCGGCCCACTGGGTGGTACCGGCAAAGCCCAGGATGGACTGAAAAAAGTCGCCGATGGCGTTGATATAGGTGCTGACCACGCCACCCAGAGCGGCCAGCGCAGCCATCATCAACAGATCACGGATGGTGAAGTAGTATCTTCTTTGACTCATCTCCCCCTCCCACGCTAAAAGCATCCCAACTGGCACTGAGTGATACGGATGCCCAGACTTTCAGCCGCGTTGGCCACGTCAAGCCGTTTCATCGTCAGCTCGCTGGCGATGTCCCAGGCTGTTGCGCAAGGTAGACTCCCCTCAATCACCCTGTCCCTGATTCTCGCCTGCAGTTCTTCTCCCACCTCCTGCGCTGGCTCCAGGGACTTGCCCTTGTCGGATCCATGGCCGAAGAGGCCCAATTGGCAGCGAGAGATTTTGACGTTTAACTCATCAGCCAGCTCGCCCACCTGTTGAGGGCTGACCTCTAACCTCCGTGCAACCTTGAAGGCTGATGCACAAGGCAGCCTGCCTTCGGTTAACGACTCTTTGATTTGGGCTGCGATTTCTTGATTCATCTGTACCTACGCTTCCCCATAAAAAGCTCAGCGCCCTCTTGAAAAGAGGGCGCTGATAAACAGTGGTTTCAGTTCCCCTTTCCAAACACGGGGGGCACGGGCGTTTCCATCCGTACCGTTGGAGTGCTCTGATCGGGCACTCACTGCGGCCACGCGCCATAGACTTTACAGCCCTTAGGTCGCATGGCTCGGAGAACGAACTATGCGGTTGACAATGCTATTTTACACTATTTCGGCGAGACAGGCAAATCCTAAGTCTTCTCCTCCTCTTTTTCCTCCTTGTCTTGCTCTTCGTCCGCGCCTGACAGGGCGCCGCGGAAATCGCGGATCGCTCCGCCCATAGCCCCGCCGATGTCACGGAGGCGGCTGGCTCCAAAGAGCAAAAGGACAATCAGAAAGATGATCAGCAACTCGCCCGGCCCCAATTTCGGAAGCATATCTCCCCCTTTCGACAGTTTTCTCTCGATATTTGTGTTGTTGAACGAAATCCCCAAGAACCGCGGATCTGAAATAACCCTGGATTCACCGCAAGTCGAAGCAGCAATCCACTTTAATTATAGCATGGTTTGATAATAAGACAAATCCATGTTAAGAGGATGGGGAAGCATCAGCGTAGACTTAAGCTCTGAGCCCCGTCCCCGGGGCGGCCCGAGGACGGGCCTTCGAGCCTTAAGTTTACAGGAATGGTCTGACCGTCTACTCAAGAGCCGTCCACCGGGCGGAAGGCCAGACACAGGATGCGCTCTGTACTATCGGTAATTTTGGCCCGTTCGTCAATGCGCCAGCCAGCCACCCAGACGATGTGCTGAGGTGAGGCTACGATGGGCACGAAATTCCGCAGGAAACGCGGTATCTTCTGATCAATCATAAAGGTATGCAGGCTCTTCTTCTGGCCACCCAAGCCCAGAGGTTGAAAACGATCGCCAGAGCGCCGCTGACGCAGCACCAACTCCGGGCCTGCCCTCTCGTAGTCCAGAAATTCCTGCCAGGGATTGGGATTATCCAGGCAGTTCTCGCTGAATTCCCCCCGCTCGACGATGGCAGCCTCAAGACGCCAGTCAGAATCGGGCAACTCTGTGACCCCCGGCACGGCCACGGGCAGGCTTTCCACCAGGAGAAGGGGCCAGTCCACTTCGGGCACGTAGCCCTCGTCGGCCACAGTGAAATCGTCATAGCCGATGGATAGCATCAGGCCCTGGGGTAAGGTGACCTGGGTGCCCGCTGGCTTGGCCCTCAAGGCCGGCAGGGCGTTCTCAATGTGGATCCAGTTGATGTTGCGCAGCGAGCGGCGCAGGCGATGGACGGCCTCCCGCAAGGTAGAACGCTGCTGACTGGTGGGCAAGGCCCGCCAGCGGTCCAGATCGAAGGTGATGGCCTCGTCCGATTCCGAGGAAACCACCGCTGGCCAGACCCTCTCCAGCTCGGCCTGCAGAAAGTCGTAATCGTCGCCGATGACCTGGGCCGAGCGGCGCAACACCTCTCGGATACCGGGATTAAAGCTCTCCAGGTAGGGGATCAGTTCGTGGCGCAACCGGTTGCGGTAATAGGTGGTATCCAGGTTGGAGCGATCGAAGCGAGGCTTCAGTGCGTGCTCAAGGCAGTAGGCCTCGATCTCGGCTCGGGGCGTCTCCAGCAGCGGTCGGATCAGGTGAAGGTCCAGGGGAGGGTGATCGGGCCAGGCAGCCTCCAGGCGCATCTCCCCCAGCTCGGTCCGAGGCAGCATCCCCCGCAGGCCGGCCAGCCCCGCCCCCCGCAGCCAGTGCATGACGATGGTCTCCGTCTGGTCGTCGGCGTTGTGGCCGACGGCGATTCTCCTCGCCCCCACCGCCAGGGCGACTCGTGCCAGGAACGAGTAGCGGGCCTGGCGCGCCGCTTCCTCGATGGCCAGCTTGCTCTCCCTGGCCAACTGGGGTACGTTGCGGGCTTCGACGGTGGCCGGCAATCCCCACTCCTCGGCCAGCCTGGCCACGAAAGCCGCGTCTTCCTTCGACTCCCAACCGCGGATGCGGTGATCGAGGTGGGCCACGTGCAACTCGATCCCGTAATCCTCGCCCAGGCGGTTCAAGACGTGCAGGAGGCAGAGGGAATCGGGCCCGCCGGAGACGCCGACCACCACCGTCCCGCCGCCAGCCAGGAGACCATATCGGTCTATGGTCCAGCGGACCTTCGCCAGGACATCCACTATTCTACCTTGTACACCGTATCCCCTGCGCGTACCTTCTCCTTGACCTTGAGGCCGACCTCCTGGCCCTTTTTAGCGGTCTCGACATTCTGGTGCTCGATCTGCATAGAGCCCACGATCTGCTCGAAGTCAGTGGTGGCTCCCAGGATGCGAATGGTATCGCCCACGCTCAAGGTAGCGGTGAGTTTGATGCCGGCCACACCGATCTTGCGCCAGTAGTGCGTTACCTCTCCGACTGTCTTCTCCATTGCGTTGCCTCCTGAGGTATGGTTCGCCCCCCATTCTACCGCACCCTTGATTTTTTGTCAATTGCGTGATTTGTGGTATAATTTGGTCAGTTCACTGATAATTGGTATCACAGGAGGATAATTACGTGTTTAACCCACTAAACGCCCTAATGGGCCTGTTTTCGCTGGACATCGGCATTGACCTGGGCACGGCTAACACCCTGGTTAGCGTGCGCGGAAAGGGCATCGTCATCAACGAGCCGTCCTGGGTAGCCATCGAGAAAAAGAGCAAGAAGGTACTGGCCATCGGCAGTGAAGCCAAGGAAATGGTGGGGCGCACCCCAGCCAACATCGTGGCCATCCGTCCCCTGCGCGATGGTGTTATATCCGATTTCGATGTCACCGAGAAAATGCTCCAATACTTCATCACCAAAGTGCACGACCAGGTGATCCTGCCCATTCCCCGCCCCAGGGTAGTGGTCGGCATCCCCAAGGGCTGCACCGAGGTAGAGAAACGAGCCGTCTACGACGCCGCTATCTCGGCCGGGGCCCGCGAAACCTACCTGATCGAGGAACCAAAAGCGGCCGCGCTCGGCGCAGGATTGCCCATCACCGAGGCCATGGGCAGCATGGTCATAGACGTCGGGGGTGGCACGACGGAGATGGCCGTGTTTGCCCTGGGAGGGATGGTGGTCAGCCGCTCGATTCGTGTCGCTGGCGACGAGATGGACGAAGACATCATCCAGTACGCTCGCCAGAAGTACAACATCCTCATTGGCGAGCGGATGGCCGAAAGGATTAAGATCGAAATCGGCTCCGCCTATCCCCTGCCTGAGGAAAAGACCATGATCCTGCGGGGGCGCAACCTCATCTCCGGCCTGCCGCAAGCCATCGAGGTAAGCAGCGTGGAGATTCGGGAAGCGCTATCCAGTTCCCTGAACGTCATCGTAGACGCAGTCAAAGATACCCTCGACGAAACGCCCCCGGAGTTGGTGGCCGACCTGATGGAACAAGGCATCGCCCTGGCTGGCGGTGTGGGGCAGTTGCAGGGCCTGGCCGAACGGTTGACCGATGAAACGAAGATGCACGTGTACGTGGCCGATGATCCCATGACCTGTGTGGCTCGTGGAGCGACTATGGTCCTGGACGATCTGGACAGATTGAGCAAGATACTGGCTAGCGTGACCCAATGAACAAGGGAGCAAGGAACAAGGGAGCAAAGAACGAGGGACTCCCCTGCGACCTTGCGACCCTGCGACCCTGCTCTTTGGAGTAAGCCCTGGTGAAGCATCTGCCAACCAGATCCACCGTATTAATCATTCTCATCCTGTTGAGCCTGGCCGGAGTTGTCCTGGATCAGAATGACGATCTCCAGCCTATCGAGGATTTAGCGTTGCGCCTGGTGGTCCCCATTCAGGCAAAGCTGACCGCTGTTGCCAACAGCGTCAGCGATCTGACCCAGACCACTCGCGACATCAGGGAATTGCGCCGCCGCAACGAGGAGTTGCAGGGTCTGGCCGACAGCCTGATGATCGAGAACGTACGCCTGAAGGAAATAGGGTCCGAGAACGAGACCCTGCGCCGGCTGCTAGACTTCACTCAGGCCAACCCCACTCACAGTTACAAGGCGGCCGAGGTAAAAGGCCGGGTTATCGGCCGCGATCCCAGCAACTTCCTGAGCTACCTGATCGTTGACGTGGGTTCTCAACAGGGAATCGAAAGGGGCATGCCGGTGGTCACCGAGCGGGGGCTGGTGGGGCGCATCACCGAGGTAGGCTCCAACTGGGCCAAGGTGATGTTGATCATTGACCCCTCCAGCTCGGTGAACGCTCTAATCCAGAACTCTCGGGCCACAGGAGTGGTAGAGGGCCGGGTCGGCGGAGGCCTGGTGATGAAGTATATCCCCCAAGCGGACACGGTCAACGTCAACGACATCGTCCTCACCTCGGGCCTGGGCGGCAATTTCCCCAAGGCGTTGATCATCGGCCAGGTCACCGCCGTCCACCAGCGCGACATCGAGATGTTTCAACAGGCCGTCATTCGGCCCACCGTGGATTTCAACAATCTGGAGATAGTCCTGGTCATCACCAATTTCTTGCCGACTGATTTTGAGAGACTGGTCCCGTAAGCGATTTTCGATTGCCGATTTGCGATTGCCCCTTTTATCGGTGGGGTCACTTGAATCGAAAATCGAATTTCGAAAATCGGAAATCGAGGTGAATCACTATCAACATCTACGTCACTATCCTGCTGCTAATCGCCATCGTCATATTGCAAACGACAGCCATGCCTCATCTGACCATGCTGGGCGTGAAGCCCGACCTCGTGCTCCTGGTGGTCGTCTCCTGGAGCCTCTTGCGGGGAGCAGGAGAGGGCATGATCTGGGCCCTGATCGGAGGAATTGGACTGGACCTGGTCTCAGGCGCTGCCTTCGGAACCTCGACAGTGGCCCTCGTGATCCTCAGCCTGGTGGCCGGCCTGGCAGAGTTGAGCGTCTTCCGTACCCATATCGCCCTTCCCCTGATGGCGACCTTAATTGCCACTCTGGCCTATGGCCTGTTCTTCCTCCTCCTGCTGCAAATGAGGGGGGCTTCGATAGCCTGGACAGACAGCCTGGTCAAACTGGTGCTGCCCTCCACGCTGCTCAACGTGTTGCTATCACCTCTCGTTTACAAAGCCCTGTATTGGCTCCACTGCAGGACAGGGCCAGAGGAGATGGCCTGGTAAGATATCGAGGAAAAAATGAACCCATCCAATATTAAAAGAAGACTCTGGGCCTTTCGCGGTATCGTCATCCTGGTCTTCCTGGTGTTTGCCTTTCAACTGTGGCGACTGCAAATCGTCGAGGGCGAACGCTATCAAATGCTGGCCGACCGCAACCGCTTCCGCTTAGTGCCCATCGAGGCCGCCCGCGGCGTCATCTACGATCGCCACGGGCGCATCCTGGTCCAGAACATCCCCAGCTTCTCCGTCACTATAATACCAGCCTATTTGCCCGAAGACGAGGGAGGGGAAATGGCCATCCTTTCCCGGCTGTCAGCCCTCCTGGGAATCCCTGCCACCACGGCAACCGCTTCCGCCGACCCCTTTTCTCCCCGACGAGGCCTCAAGGAGATAGTGGACGAGGCGCGCGATACTGCCCCTTATCGCCCCCTCACTCTCAAGACCAACGTAGACCGCGACACCGTCTTCATAATCGAAGAGGAGCACCTCAACTTGCCTGGCGTGCTCGTCGAGCTAGACTCCGTCCGCCAGTACCCCAGCGGGGAACTGACTTCCCACATCGTCGGCTATATGGGACCTATCCCAGCCGAACAGGCAGAGGCCTACACCAGTCAGGGCTACGACCACAACGATAAAGTGGGGCTGACCGGCGTGGAGCGAACTTTCGAGGAGGAACTGCGCGGCAGCAAGGGGTACAGGTATAGCGAGGTGGACGTGGCCGGGCGCGAGGTCAGAGCTGTGGGAGACCCCCAGCCTCCCCTGCCAGGCCACAACCTGATCCTGACGATGGATTTGGACTTGCAGCAGTTCACAGAGGATGCCCTGCGCCGAGGCATGGAGCAAGTCGGGTCCGAAAGCGGCGTGGCCATCGTCATGAACCCTCAAACCGGCGAGATTCTGAGCTTCGTGTCGCTGCCCAGTTATGACAACAATCTGTTCGCCAGCGGCATTTCCCAGGGGGATTGGACTCGATTGCAAGAAGATCCCAGGAAGCCGTTGGTCAACCATGCCATCAGCGGCCAATATCCGCCAGGCTCTGTCTTCAAGATCGTCCCCGCCGCCGCTGCCCTGGAGGAAGGGGTTATCAACAGGAGGACGACGTTGACCTGCCAGGGCGCCCTCTGGTTGCCCAACAAGTACTTTCCCGATGATCCTGAGCTAGCCCAACAGTTCGTCTGCTGGATTAACAAGTATGGTCGAGGCCACGGTCCACTTAACGTCGTCCAGGCTATTGCCCACTCCTGTGACATCTTCTTCTATCAGGTTGGGGGGGGCTACAAAGAATTCCAGGGATTAGGATTGGAACGGTTGAATGAATATGCCCACGCTTTCGGCCTGGGTCAGCCGACAGGCATCGCCCTTCCGGGGGAGGCTGCTGGCCTGGTGCCTACGCAAAGGTGGAAGCGGCTAAACTACGCCGAGAGCTGGACTACTGGCGACACGTACAACGTGGCCATCGGCCAGGGCTTCATCCTGACCACCCCCCTGCAACTGCTGAACGCCACCGCAGCAGTGGCCAACGGGGGAACGCTCTACCGCCCCCAACTCGTCTACCAGGTGACCGATGCCGATGGCCAGGTTATTCGACCCTTCACCCCAGAGGTCCTCGGCCAGGTATCCGTGTCGGAAGAGAACCTGGCCATAGTACGCGAGGGGATGCGGGCGGCGGTCGAATGGGGCACCGCCCCGCGAGCCAAACTAGCAGAGGTAACGGTGGCCGGCAAGACAGGCACCGCCGAGTACCCTGGTCCCCGCAATGAGAAGGGGCATCTACCCACCCACGCCTGGTTCACAGCCTTCGCCCCCGTTGATGACCCGGAGATCGCCCTGGTCGTCTTCGTCGCTGGTGGGGGCGAGGGGTCGGCCACCGCCGTGCCCGTCGCCGCCGAGATCCTGCGCTACTATTTCGGCCTGCCCGCACCACAACCCGCGCCAACCCCGACACCTGGTTCAGCAGAGTAAAGCCCTAGCGCGGCATAGCCGCAACCAAACCCTGCTGTCATTGCGAGGGCGCGCCGTTTGCGCCCGAAGCAATCCCCGCGTCACCAGGAGATTGCTTCGCAAACTGCGCTCGCAATGACAGTCCCGCAACATTCTCGCGGACAACGCAAATGTTGCGGAGTAACATTATAAAGCGCTGACTTTGCCCGAGCTTTTGGACATCTGGACAACATGGCCCGGAGATAACTCCCTGAGACTTTGAGATTTGAGATTTGAAATCTGGGATGCTTGTACTGGGGGCTGGCCTGACTTTAGGCGCTTTCACCAGCCGTTTCCTGGCGGAGAACTTCTACCACACGCTGGCAGGACTTAACTCCCCACCCTGGACAGCCCTCGTGTCACTGACTGTTGCTCTTGCCCTTCTCGCTTCCTGGCATTTCTATTCCGCAGCCTGTGCCCGACAACAAGGCAAGGTGTCGCTGGCCCAGACCTGCCCCGAGCCTTGCCTTGAGCGTAGTCGAAGGGATAGCCGAAGGCCCCTCGCCGACGATGCCCTCACCTACATCCCCCTCTTCTTGCTGCTCCTCTACCTGGCCCAAAAGCAGGTAAATCCCCTGCAGGCCAAGGTGCTACTGTGCGGCTCCCTCCTCCTTGTTATCGCCTTCAAAGTCAGAGCCCTGCTTAGAATTGGAAGTTGGAAGCTGGAAGTTGGAAATTGGAATTTTGGATTGGGCATTGGTCATTGGTCATTGGTCATTGGATCGGGCCTGTTCATCTTGACCTTCATCATCTATCTGAGCACCCTCTCGCCCACAGTGGGCGAAGCCGACAGCTTTGAGTTCCAGGTCGTCTCCTACACCCTGGGGGTTGCTCACCCCACTGGCTACCCCCTGTACACTCTTTTGGGGAAGCTCTTCACTCTGCTCCCCATCGGCAACGTCGCTTATCGGGTCAACCTCATCTCTCCCCTCTTCGCCAGCCTGGCCGTCGTCTTCCTCTATCTCTGTCTGATGCATTTGACCCGCCATCGAGCCGCCAGTCTGCTGGCAGCCCTGACCTTCGCCTTCTCGCGCACCTTCTGGTCGCAAGCGGTGATCGCGGAGGTATATACTCTCAATGCCTTCTTTGTGGCCCTGGTATTCTATCTGCTGTTGCGGCAAATCAACAAATCAACAAATCAGCAAATCAACAGATTGGCTTTCGTCTACGGCCTCAGCCTGACCAACCACCTCACCATGATCCTCCTGGCGCCGGCTATGGCCATCTACGCCCTGCTGACCAAACCCCATTTTTTCACCAGCAGCAGTAGATCCAATTTTGCTCGGCCTGGATCCCTTCGGCCAGGCTCAGGACAAGCGCCAGGTCCAGGCCAACAGTGGGGATTTGACAATCCCCTCAGAGCGAAAACTTTTGGGCTTTGGATTTTGAACTTTGGACTTCTATTGGGCCTCTTTTTGCTGGGCCTGTCAGTATACCTCTACCTCCCCCTGCGCTGGCCAGCCCTCCACGGCCGCCCCATAGCCCTGGGTGAGTTTGTCCACTGGGTGCTGGGCAGCCGCTTCCGTGGGGCCCTCCGCTGGGACGCCTGGCTCAAAGACCCTCAGCGCTACCTCATCCTCGCCCGCCTGATCCTGAAGCAGTACGGCTGGGTCGGGCTAATCCTGGGGCTGCTGGGCCTGGTCCGGCTGTTTGCCCCCCCTTCATCCCCCCCAACGTTGGGGGGGAAAGAGGGGGAGCGAAAAGTGGCTATGCTCCTGCTGGTCGCCTATCTCGCCTACTTCATCTACGGCCTCAACTACTACGTCCCCGACATCTCGGCCTTCATCATCCCCGTGCACCTGATCTTCGCTATCTGGATCGGGGCCGGACTCCACGTGGCAAATCAGCAAATCGGCAAATCAGCAAATCGCCTCCCCTGCTCCTCTGCTCCCCTGCTCCCCTGCTCCTCTGCTCCCTTGCTCCTCTGCTCCCTGGTGGCTCTCCTGCCACTTAGCCTGCTCTGGACCAACCTCCCGCAGGTGGACATGAGCCAGCACGGCTGGGGGGCCTACCACTGGGGCCAATACGTCCTGGGACTGGACCTGCCTGCTGGAGCCGCGATCCTGGCCGACAGCGAGAAAATAGCGCCTCTGTACTACCTCCAGCGCGTGGAGGGAATGCGGCCTGACCTCGACATCATGGTCATGGGCGACGAGGCGGGCTATCGCCAGCAACTGGAGAGCCGTGTAGCTCAAGGCCAACCAGTCTACCTGACCCGCTACCTGCCGGGTCTGGAGGGGCGGTTCCATTTGCGCTCGTTGGGTCCCCTGGTCGAAGTGGGTACGACGCCGCTCACGGATGCAAGAGGCAAGATGCAGGATGCACAGACTTTGCTGCCCTGCTCCCCTGCTCCCTCGCTCCCCTGCTCCTTTGGCCGGAACATTCGACTTCTGGGCTACGAGGCCGATTCTTTGACCATCGAGCCACCGGGCCATCTGCGCCTGACCCTGTTCTGGCAGGCTGTGGACAGAATAGACACGAACTATCACGTGCGCCTGCGCCTGGTGGGCGAGAGTGGCCACGTCTGGCTCGAAGAAGAGGGACGTCATCCCGTAAACGGCTACTACCCAACCGTCGCCTGGCGGCCTGGGGAGATAATCCCCGACTTCCACGAACTGGCTATTACCAGGGCTCTGCCACCTGGCCCGTACAAACTGGAAGTGGGTCTTTTCCCCCCCTTCAGCCAGGATAGCGTTTGGGATGCTCAGATCGGTCGGGTTCACATCCTGGAGGGAGAAGGCTGGCAATCCCCGGAGGATTTGACCATCCCCTACCCCCTGCGAGCCAGCTTCGCTGGTGAGCTGATTCTGTTGGGCTACGATCGGCCCAGTCTCGGCCGCCCCGACGGACAGGCACCCCTGACCCTCTACTGGCAGAGGCTGCGCGAAGGCAAAGTGGACTATGACATCGCCTTGCAACTGCTTGATGAGGACGGTAAGGTGTTCTGGCAGGAGGACGCCCCTCCTCTCTTCGGCGAGTATCCGACTTCGCGCTGGGGAGTGGGCCAGATCGTACAGACCAGCCACGACCTGATCATGCCTTCGACGGTGGGGGAGGTCGGTTTGCGGGTGGGGCTAAGCCTTCCCGATTCGGGCGAGATGCTGCCGGTCAGGAGCCGTTGGCTGGCTTCCCTGAGCGAGTGGTGCCCCTTGCGGCCCATCCAGGTGCAGAGTGTTCCCCTGGCTGACGGCCCGGCGATCAACTTCGACAACCGAATCCTGCTTCTGGGATACGACCTCGACCGCCGGCAGCTTCGCCCCGGCGAGACCCTGCAGCTCTCCCTCACCTGGCAGTGCTTGAGGAGGATGGACGAGGACTACACCGTTTTCGTTCACATCCTCGATGAAGAGCAGCGCATCTGGGGACAGGAGGACATCGGGCCTGTCCACGGCACCTATCCCACCAGCCAGTGGAAGGAGGGTGAGATCATCGAAGATGTCCACTCGGTGCGCCTGTCCTACGAGGCACCTCCCGGCGAATACCGGATCGAGGCCGGGCTCTACCTCCTCGCCACCATGGCCCGCCTGCCAGTGCTGGACGAGGAGATGAGACCGATTGACGACAAGATCATCATCGAAATGACCAACGACCAATGACCAAGGACCATCCGACCAATTGACCATCCGACCAAGGAGGAAGAATCAACGATGAACTTCGAGCTCACCGAAGAGCAGCAGATGATCCGCAAGATGGTGCGGGATTTCGCCGCAAGGGAGATCGTGCCCATCGCTCAGGAGACAGACGAGACGGGGGAGTTTCCCTGGGAGACCATCCGCAAGATGGCCCGTCTGGGCTTATTGGGCCTTCCCATCCCCGAGGAATACGGGGGGGCTGGAGCTGACAACGTCAGCTTCGCCATCGCCCTGGAGGAAATCGCCAGAGCGTGCGGCTCCACTGCCATCACCCTGGACGCCCACACTTCCCTGGCCTCCGAACCTATCTACCTGTTCGGCACTGAGGAACAGAAACGCAAGTACCTCGTCCCTCTGGCGATGGGTGAAAAGCTGGGCGCTTTCGGCCTGACGGAGCCGGAAGCAGGCTCCGACGCCGGAGCGACCAAGACCCGAGCCGTGCTGGATAACGACGAGTGGGTCATCAACGGCCAAAAGATGTTCATCACCAACGGTTCCATCGCCGACGTGGTGATCGTAACTGCCGTCACCGACCCGGAAAAGGGCACGCGAGGCATCAGCAATTTCATCGTAGAGAAGGGCACGCCGGGCTTCCGGCCTGGGCGCGACGAGGAGAAGATGGGCCTCAAGGGCTCCATCACCTCCGAGCTTTTCTTCGAGGACTGCCGGGTTCCCCAAGAGAACCTCCTGGGCAAAGAGGGGGAGGGTTTCAAACAGTTCCTGATCACCCTCGATGGGGGGCGCATCGCTATCGGAGCAATGGCAGTGGGATTGGCCCAGGCCGCCTTCGAGAAGGCCGTCGCTTACTCCAAGGAGCGGGTGCAGTTCGGTCAGCCCATCTGCAACTTCCAGGCCATCCAGTGGATGCTGGCCGACATGGCCACCGAGATTGACGCCGCCCGGCTGCTGGTCTACCGCGCGGCGTGGCTCAAGGACAAGGGCGTGCGCTTCACCAGGGAGGCGGCCATGGCCAAACTATACGCCTCCGAAGCGGCGGAGAGAGCCTGCTACAAGGCCCTGCAGATCCACGGCGGGTACGGGTACATGCGGGAATACGAGGTGGAGCGCGTGTACCGCGACCAGCGGCTGTGCACCATCGGCGAAGGCACCAGCGAGATTCAGCGGCTGGTCATCGCCCGGCAGGTG
>Ga0194112_10001738_pt1 | contig 31724 bp, 29 predicted proteins | sample TA2MahC400mmetaG_FD_146191 | JGI IMG/M metagenome (GOLD analysis project Ga0194112, IMG submission 146191) | Freshwater microbial communities from Lake Tanganyika, Tanzania - TA2015016 Mahale Deep Cast 400m | ecosystem: Environmental > Aquatic > Freshwater > Lake | place: Tanzania: Lake... | reverse complement strand
ATTGTACGGGAATTTTGGGCAGACGAACTACAGTGCGGCGAAGATGGGTTTGGTGGGTTTGATGAACACGTTGAAGCTGGAAGGGGAGAAGTACAACATCAGGGTGAATACCGTGGCACCGATCGCGGCCACCCGTCTTACCGAAGATGTACTTCCGCCGGATATGCGGGAAAGAATGAAACCTGAATTCGTGGCACCCATTGTTCTTTACCTTTGCTCGGAAGAATGTCCGGTAAGCGGAGAAATCTACAACGCGGGCATGGGATTTTACAATCGTGCGGCAATTACGACCGGTCATGGTGTGATGATCGACGACGGCAGGAAAATTCCCTCCCCCGAAGATGTGGCAGCCGGCTGGAGCCGGATCACGAATATGGAACGCGGGAGGGAATATGATCACCTGAACGATTTCTTGGGAAGTCTTCTCCAGATGAAGGGGGTAACATGATCGGAATAGTTTCTTACGGAGCCTATATACCACGGTCGCGTCTCAATCGCGCGTCCGTTTTTCAGGCCATGGGGTGGTTTGCCCCTGCCCTCATCATGGTTGCCCAGGGAGAAAGAGCTGTGTGCAATTATGATGAGGACAGCCTGACCATGGCTGTGGCCGCTGCACGGGATTGCATCACGGGAATCGACAGAAAGACTATCGATGCGGCATATCTCTGTTCAACCACGCTCCCGTTTGCCGACAGGCAGAATTCGGGAATCTTCGCAACGTCACTGAATCTGAGGGAAGAGATCACCACGGCAGACTTTACTTCATCTTTGCGGGCGGCAACCACAGGGCTCCTTACGGCCATGGATGTGATAAAGTCAGGCAACAGAAAAGCAATACTGGTCACCGCTTCGGACAAACGAGAAACGAAACCTGCATCGTTTTATGAAATGTGGTTCGGCGATGGTGCCGCATCGCTCCTTGTGGGAAGTGAGAATATTATTGCTGAATTCATCGGTTCCTATACCGTCTCCTATGACTTTGTGGACCACTACCGAGGGGCTCAACACCGCTTCGATTATACCTGGGAGGAACGCTGGGTACGGGAAGAAGGTTACTCGAAGATCATACCCGAGGCGATCAACGGGATTATGAAAAAACTGAACATCTCCATGAGCGATGTGGATAAGTTGGTGTTCCCCTGCATCTTTCAGGCTGAGCATCGGACCATTGCGAAAAAACTGGGTGTTGCGCCGGAGAAGGTTGTTGACACCTTGCACGAGGTCTGCGGTGAAACCGGGGTAGCCCATCCCCTTGTGATGTTTGTTACCACGTTGGAAGAGGCGAAACCTGGTGAAGGCATTCTCGTTGCGGGATTCGGCCAGGGGTGCGACGCGCTCTACTTCAGAGTGACTGACCATATCAAGAAATTTCCTTCGCGCCGTGGGGTTAGGGGATCGCTGGAACACAAGAAGAGTATCGATAATTACATGAAATATCTGGTATTCAGAAATTTGATAGAACCCGAAATGGGTATTCGTGCGGAAGCCCAGACCCAGACGGCAATGACCACCCTCTGGAGGCAACGGAAGATGATTACCGGTCTCGTGGGCGGAAAATGCCGTGACTGCGGGATCCCCCAGTATCCGAAGATGGAGATCTGTGTCAATCCGGACTGCAACCGTTTGAATTCCCAGGATGACTACGAATTTGCCGATGTGCCTGCCCGTGTCAAGACGTTCACGGGAGATCTCCTGGCGGTATCTATGAATCCCCCTGCGATTTACGGCATGGTGCAGTTTGAGGGGGGCGGGCGGTTTATGGCTGATTTCACGGACTGTGAACTTGAGGACCTCAAGGTCGGAATGCCAGTCACCATGTCATTCCGGAAAAGGTTCAGCGATCGGGAGCGGGGATTTACCGGATACTTCTGGAAAGCGGTTCCTTCTGCGGGAGCCGCAGGTGCGGTGCCGGAGGTTCGTTTTGATGGTCGGGTTGCGGTGGTGACGGGAGCGGGAGGCGGATTGGGTCGGGCATATGCGTTGGAGCTGGCGAGGCGTGGTGCGAAGGTATTGGTGAACGATTTTGGTGGTGCCCGTGACGGGACGGGAGAAGGCGGGAGGAGTCCTGCGGACAGGGTAGTGGAGGAGATCAGGGCTCTGGGCGGTGAGGCGGTAGCGAACTATGACAGTGTGAGTACCCCCGAAGGTGGTGAGAACGTTATCAGGGCTGCGCTTGCGGCATTTGGCAGGGTGGACATTCTGATCAACAATGCGGGGATATTGCGTGACAAGAGTTTTATGAAGATGGAGGTAGAGAACTGGAGGGCGGTGTTGGATGTGCATCTCAATGGGGCGTACCATGTGACACGTCCTGCGTTTGGGGTGATGCGGGATGGTGGGTATGGTCGTATTGTGATGACGACGTCAGCGGCGGGATTGTACGGGAATTTTGGGCAGACGAACTACAGTGCGGCGAAGATGGGTTTGGTGGGTTTGATGAACACGTTGAAGCTGGAAGGGGAGAAGTACAACATCAGGGTGAATACCGTGGCACCGATCGCGATTACTCGCCTCACCGAGGATGTCATGCCTCCGGACTTGTCGAAAAAAGTCCGGCCAGATTACGTTGCGGGTCTTGTGATGTATCTCTGTTCCGAGGAGTGTCAGGAATCGGGAAACGTGATTAACGCGGGAGCCGGTTACTTCAGTCGGGCGGCGGTCATGACGGGTCCGGGAGCGATGGTCGGTGACGGAAAGACGCCGCCATCGCCGGAAGACATACGGGATCAATGGAAAAACATCAATAGCATGGAAGGCGCTAAGATACTGAGCGATGCCGGTTCTGCCGTGGTGTCATTTATGACGCCGTCTGCCCCGGTGAAAAAAGAGGATGTGAAGGAAAGTGTGAAACCCCTGAATGTGGGAGAGGTGTTCCGGATGCTTCCCGAGGCATTCAATGCGGATGCCGCACGCGGGAAAGATGTGGTGTTCCAGTTCAGTATATCCGGTCCCGGTGGCGGCGACTGGGTGGTGACGGTAAAGGACGGTGCCTGCAAGGTTGAAAAAGGGAACGCGGAAAAACCGACAACCACCATCAAAATGGCGGCAGACGATTTTATTCAGCTCATTACAGGAAAGCTCTCCGGCATGCAGGCGTATACGTCGGGGAAGCTCAAGATAGAAGGGGACATGATGAAGGCACAACTCATCGAAAAGCTCTTTACTCTCAGAAATGTGTAAAAACATGCGGTATGTAAAATTGTCTTCGAAAGTGCTCAAAATCTTCTTTTGGCCATTCTAACGCTTACTCCACCGGTCTCTCTTTCTGAAGACAATTTTCAGAAAGCTTTGCATAACGTCTACAATGTCATTGCGAACGAAGTGAAGCAATCTCATAACTTATTGATATATCGAGAGATCACCACGTCGCTTACGCTCCTCGCGATGACCCGGGGGTAATTGTGCAAACGTTTCTTTCAGTTTAAAAATTTTTTTGTATGTAAATGTTAATAAAACTTTCTTTATAAGGTCAGGGGGTAGGGCAGGATGGCTTCGGGGATTAAGGATAAGGTGGCGATCATCGGTATGGGATGCACCAGGTTTGGAGAACGCTGGGATGCGGGGGCGGAGGAACTTGTTGTCGAGGCCTTTCGGGAGTGTCTCGAGGATGCCGGCATCGAAAAAAAGGAAATCCAGGCGGCCTGGCTCGGCACCTGTATGGAAGAGGTAAATCTGGGGAAATCGGCCACGTCCCTGGGGGTGACATTGCGCCTTCCCCATGTGCCGATTACAAGAGTAGAGAATTTCTGTGCGACCGGCACAGAGGCGTTCAGGGGGGCCGTCTATGCCGTCGCCTCCGGGACGTACGATATCTGTCTTGCCCTGGGCGTGGAAAAGCTGAAGGACGTTGGGTACGGAGGCCTCCCCAATCTTTCCGGTTCCAATGCGGGCTCCCTCATCTGGCAGTGGTTTCCCAATGCGACGGCTCCGGGCCTGTTTGCACAATTGGCTTCGGCATACACGGCAAAATACAGAATTCCGGAAATGGACGTAAAAAGGGCAATGGCCCATATTTCCGTCAAGAGCCATGCGAACGGAGCGCTGAATCCGAAGGCTCATCTGAGAAGGCCGGTGACGATGGAGCAGGTCATGGCCGCCCCCATCATTGCCCACCCTCTGGGACTCTTCGACTGTTGCGGGGTAAGTGACGGGGCGGCGTGTGCCATTGTCACAACACCCAGGATTGCGAAGAAGCTGGGGAAGAAAGACCTGGTGAGCGTGAAGGCGATCCAGCTTGCGGTGAGCAGCGGGTATGAAGGGGGATACAACAGGTGGGACGGCGAGCATTTCGTAACCACCAGCGTGTGCAGTAAGAAAGCCTATGAGGAGGCGGGAATCACCGATCCCAGGAAGGAAATCGGCATGATGGAACTCCACGACTGCTTTTCCATCACGGAGCTTGTCACCTACGAAGACCTCCACATCTCCGGGAGAGGAAGGGGCTATAAGGACGCCCTTGATGGATTCTTTGACAGGAATGGTTCCATTCCCGCACAGGTGGACGGCGGGCTTAAATGCTTTGGCCATCCCATCGGCGCCTCGGGACTCCGGATGATCTATGAGATATACCTCCAGCTCCTGGGGAGGGCGGGAGAACGCCAGTTAGGAAATCCCCGTCTGGGATTGACCCACAACCTGGGGGGATTCCCCCACCAGAATGTGTGTGCCATTTCCATCGTGGGAAAATATAAATAGCAGGCATCTTCCTGAAAAAAAGGAAAGCATATGGAAATCATCCAATACAGAGAAGAGCACAACATATTCAGGCATTCCCTGAGAAAATTTCTGGAAAAAGAGGTGATCCCTCACGTGGACGAATGGGAGGAAGCGGGAATCGTTCCCCGTAGCGCCTGGAAGAAAATGGGAGAGCACGGATTCCTCTGCATGGATGTGCCGGAAGAATATGGGGGAGCCGGCGCGGATTTTCTTTTTTCGGTCATCGTCAACGAAGAGATGACCAGAACCAACCATTCGGGACTCGCCGCGGGGCTCCACAGCGACGTGGTGGTTCCCTATATCACCACATTCGGATCGGAGGAACAGAAGAGGAGGTACCTTCCGGGATGCGTATCGGGAGACATCATAACCGCTATTGCCATGACGGAACCCAACACAGGAAGCGATCTGGCTGCGATAAAGACCTCGGCGGTGGAAGAGGGCGGTCACATCATTATCAACGGTCAGAAGACCTTCATCAGCAACGGAATCAACTGCGATCTTTTAGTGCTGGCGGCGAGAGACCCGAAAGTGGAAAATCCATATAATGCCATCGACCTCTATCTGGTGGAGGCGGTCACTCCCGGCTTCGAGAAAGGGAGGCTTATCAAGAAGGTGGGATGGCACAGTCAGGACACGGCGGAACTCTACTTTACCGATTGCAGAGTTCCCCGATCGAGCCGCCTCGGAGAAAAGGGGACCGGTTTCATGAAACTTATGGAGAAACTCCAGCAGGAACGTCTGGTATGTGCCATTGCGGCGGTTGCCGCGGGCGAGCGGATGCTTGATATCACCATCAAATACTGCAAGGAAAGGTCCGCCTTCGGACGTCCCCTCACCAAATTTCAGCATGTCCAGTTTGAAATTGTGGAAATGGCCACGGAGGTCAAACTGGGGCGCACGTTCCTCGATAAGCTGATCGTGGATCACATGGAGGGGAAAAATATCGTGGTTGATGTCTCCATGGCGAAGTACTGGACAACGGATATGGCCTGCCGGGTGGCGGACCGGTGCGTCCAGCTCCACGGCGGATACGGCTACTGTGAGGAATACCCCATCGCCAGGGCCTGGAGGGATGTCCGGGTGATGCGCATCTTTGCAGGAACGAATGAGATCATGAAGAATATCGCCGCCCGTTTCATGGGTCTGTAAGATCCGGAACCCTCATGAAATGAGATATGCGGGGGTGTTTCTTTTGCTTTCACAGTATCATAATGAATTTGTTGAATCATTACAGAAAGAGGGGTGAACCATGAAGAGAATACTGATTGTAGTTCTGGCGATGTGTTTTGTTCTTTCCTTTTTCGGGTGCGGCAAGGGTAAAGAAGAAGGGAAGGTGGAAAAACCTAAAGGTGAAACCGTAACGGCAAAGATGCCGCAGGAAATGTCAGCAAAGGTCATAAGCGGTTCGGGCAAACGTTCCATGAAATCAAAATTTGCCATGAAGGGTCAAAAATTCAGGACGGAAAGCGAGATGGCGGCAGGTTCTTACACAATTGTCCGTCGGGATCTGAAGAAGGTCTGGATGGTTATGCCTGCCACCAAGTCCTATATGGAAGTGGAAGAGGGCAAGCAGGAGGAGGCACCAGTACCTGAAGAAAAGGTAAGGGGTGAGATTAGCCGGAAGGTTGTGGGAAGTGAAACGATCGATGGGCATCCCTGCACAAAATATGAAGTGACGGCAAAGGTGGATGATAAGACCATGGTTACCCATCAATGGTGGGCGACCGACATCAACTTTCCTGTGAAAACGGCAGCCGTCGACGGGACGTGGTTTGTGGAATACAGAGATATCAAAATCGGAGCCCAACCCGATAGTATCTTCGAGTTACCGGCAGGATATCGAAAGATGTCGATCCCGACAGTGCCCGGGAAAGGTACAAAGAAATGATGCAGAAATGGGGAAATGTGCCTTAAGGCAAAAGACCCTGTTCAAAGATCTCTTATCTGATCATAAATGGGATTGCTATGAATAACCGGCTTCCCGGGATTGTAAGTCTTCTTCTTTTTTTTGTTGCGGTACTGATCGGTGTATTTGCCATTTTCAGAGTTTCCCCATCGGCGACGTGGCTTTATATCGGTCTTATTCTCGCATCATCCTCTGTGGTTGTGTATTCATATTGTTCCAAATGCAGTGTCAGATTGACATCGTGCGGCCATGTTATTCCCGGGTGGTTGACTCAATTCCTCCCGGTGAGAGATCAAGGTGACTACTCGGTCACAGATTATCTGGGAACTGCAATCTCGTTTGTCGCCTTGGTGGGATTTCCTCAATACTGGCTCTGGAAAGACAAGCTCTTTTTTTTCGTTTTCTGGACATTGCTTATTGCTGCCCTTATTGAAATTCGACTGTTCGTGTGCGTCGCCTGCGGGAACGAAAAGTGTCCTCTGTGTAAAAGAGCAGATTGATAAACGAGACTATTCCGGGAAGAGCTTTTTCGAACTGGCGCACCAGGATTGTTATGATTAAACAAGATCTTGGACTCTGAATAGGACAGTCGTTTCGGAGTCTCTCGCGGAAAGCTCTCCCGTTCAGGATACGATTTCACGGGAAGCAACAGCAAAAAAGTGAAGTTTTTTTAATATTTTTAACTGTGTTAATAAATTTTTTTATATTGTTATTTCTCCGCTGCCTGATGGAGCGGTTAAATGTAAAATCCCCGTAAGTGGTTTAATGCCTATTTCCCATCGTGGGGGATGGGATGTGGTATTTTCGGGTGAAAGGATGAAAAGATATGGCAGGACCGCTAAAACGATTAAAAATACTTGATTTTACCACCCTTTTGCCAGGCCCGTATGCCACGATGACCCTGGCCGACATGGGTGCTGATGTTATCAGGGTCGTCTCCGGCTCCCGGCCGGACGTGGTGGCGTATTTCCCGCCTTTCATTCCCGGGACGGACATTTCCGCCGCCTATGCGTATCTGGGGAGGGGCAAGCGCTGCATGACCCTGAACCTGAAGGATCCCCGGTCGGTTCGGATCATCCACCGTCTGCTTGATAATTACGACATCCTCATCGAGCAGTTTCGTCCGGGCGTCATGGAAAAGCTGGGGCTCGACTATCGCAGCCTGCTAAAGGTGAATCCCGCACTCATATACTGCTCTCTCACCGGTTACGGCCAGTCAGGCCCCCTCCGTAACAGGGCAGGTCATGACATTAATTACCTGGCCAGGTCCGGGATCATGTCTTACTCAGGGAGGAAGGCAACCGGTCCGGCCTTGGTGGGAATGCAGATTGCGGATATCGCGTCAGGTTCCCATAATGCGGTGATCGGTATCCTGGCGGCGGTCATCTCCCGCAAAGAAACGGGGGAGGGACAGTATATCGATATTTCCATGACCGATGGGATGATAGCCTTCAATGCCATGTATGGCGCCGGTTTCCTCGTCGACGGGCAGGATCCGCTGCGGGAAGAAATCCTGCTCAATGGCGGGTCCCTCTACGATTTCTATGAGACGAAGGATGGACGATATATAAGTGTCGGCAGCATCGAGCCTCAATTCTTTGCCGCATTCTGTGGGGTCATCAATTGCCCCGACCTCATGCAGGGGGGAATCGCCCCACCGGATGCGGAAAACGTAAAGCAACGGGTTCGTGAGATAATAAAAACTAAGACGAGGGATGAATGGACAGAGATGTTCCAGAGAGTCGATGCATGCGTCGAGCCTGTTCTTACGCTGTCTGAGGCTCTGGATGATGCCCATGCGAAAGAGCGGGGTATGGTGGTGGAGGTCGGGCTGCCGCAGGGGGGATCGGTACGGCAGTTGGCCAGCCCCATAAAGTTCTCAGAGACTCCCCCGGAATACGGAATAACCGGTGCGCCTGCCGGGGCGCACACCAGGGACATTCTCCTTGAACTGGGTTACACAGACGAAGACATCGCAGAATTTGAAAAGACGGGTCTTTTCAATTAGACGCTGTCATTTTTACACATGAAGTTCTTCCTTAAGCTATTTTTTTAATACACCACGGAGGTTACCACGATGTCCAGGATAATACCGAAAAGAACAGGGGCTCTCACATTTTTTATCTTGCTGGCGGTTTTCCTCACCGGCTGTTCCCTGGGACCGAAAGCCCTGCAGGGAAACAGGCTCGATTACAATGTGAGTGTACAGAGAAGCAACAATGAAGAATTACTCCTCAATCTGGTGCGGGCACGGTATGCTGAACCGCTTTTCTTTCTCCAGGTAGGTTCTATCTCTTCATCGTTCAGTTATTCGGCAAGCGTTGGTGCGAGCGCGACTTTCTACCATAACCACAGGCATAATGTTCCCATTGCTGATTTTTACACACCATCGCTGGGCGCCGGCATGTCTGAAGCGCCGACCATCACCTACACGCCTCTCCAGGGTGAAAAAGCAGTCAAGCAGCTCCAGTCTGAAATGAGACTGGACCGGTTTCTGATTCTGACGAGAATCGGCTGGAGTATTGAATCACTCATGTGGCTGTCGGTAGTTCAGATCGGGGAACTTCGCAATTTCTCGGTGGATATCACGACCGGTGAGGGTATAGAACCGTCCTATCATAAATTCCTGGAACTTGCCCATATGCTGGGGGAGATGCAGAGTAGGGGAGATCTCGAATTTGTGAGCCTCTGCAGAGGAGAGACCGGGGCGGACTGCCTGCGCCTGCAGTTACGTTACCTTGATCAGCGGGAAGCGGAAAAGCTGGAGGGACTATTGGGTATCAAGGCTGAGAGAATTGCCCTCCCGGGAGGCCGCTTCGTTTCCACGATGGAACTCACCACCGTCCGCGATTTTACCCCCTATGAACGAGAAAAGGATAAGTGTACCCGGATTCCGGTGAAGCTGAAGAGTTTCTTCGAGATGCTCCTTGACCTGGCCCTATATGTTGAGGTGCCGGCGGATGAGGAGATGAAACGCATTGCCAGGCCGTTCAAATCCCTTCCGAAGGATATTTTATCCCGGGGAGGCCTTCATGCCGGTCTTATACGGATAAAGAGTCGATGGGATCAACCGGGAGATGCCTTCGCCGCCGTACCGTACCGCAACCGCTGGTTCTACATTGCCGACGATGATCTCCGATCCAAGGCGTATATGATGCTCGTCGGGTCCATCTATTCGCTGCAGTCCGGGGATCTCCCGACGGTAACACCGCTGTTGACCCTGCCGGTAGGCCGCTGACTCTGTTTCTGCACTGAATAAGAGTTAAGAGGACTTGGATTCCGAAAAAATTGAGCCGGTCATGGACTACCTTACTTTTATCCGAGGACTGGGCGTGGGGATGGGCGAAGCCGCCCGGATGATGAAAGTCGACAGCGGTGCATGGATTCGCTACCGGGAAAACCTGTAGAGAAAGGTTCGTTGGATGTTTCAAGGGTTTGTTGCATTACATGAAAAGAGGAGTGAGCGAATGAAAAAAACCGGGATATCAATCGTAATTGTGTGTTTCCTTATCATATCTGTATCCGGTTCCGTACAGGCCGCGGACGCAAGCGTAAAAACTCCGGCTCTGAAATTCACGGCGGAATACGATGGGGGGAAGCTTTATCGGGCCGGGAAGGTCAGCGTGGTGGAACTGACCGGAACCTATCGGCAGATGGGGAGACAGTACGGTATGCTTCTGAAGGAGGAATTAAGAACTCTTTACCGGGACGCCGTCGAGGAGTTCTTTATCAAGAAACGGGGGATTTCCAGGGAGCGGCTGGAAACCATCGCCAGGGGGGTATTTGATCCGTATCCCCGGCGATATAAGGAAATCATCTCCGGCATGGCCGAAACAACCGGACTGGGATTTGATAAACACATCCTGCTCAATGCGATCGAGTGGTACCCGAAGATCGGTCACCTGTACTATGGACGCTGTTCCGGTATCGCCGTCTGGGGTCTCTACACGTCCGGGGGGCCGCTGGTATTCGGGCGAAACAATGACGATGATCCCCTGTACAAGGATTTTGCCAGGTTCATGGTGGTTGCGGTTTTCAAACCCGGTGATGGAAGCATTCCCGCCGCCATCATCAATTATGCCGGTGCCGTGTACAACCCGACCGGCATGAACAGCGAAGGGCTTTTTGTTGAGATGAATGCCGGGCCCTGGATGGGATTCTTTCTGGAGAGGATTTCCATATTCACGACCCTCTTTTCTTTCCTTCAGGATTATTCTTCCCTCTCTGAGGTCGACAGGGCCTTTAAATCCACGTTGACGAATATATCAGCCATCGTCAATGTAGCCGATCGGGAGAAGGCTTACTCGTATGAGAGCTCACTGTATGATACGCGGCGGATGGACCCTGAGCAGAACGGTATTCTGGCGGCGACAAACCACTTCACAGGCCCCACATGGAGTATCGCGCAGGTCGATGAAAGGATGGGTGAAAGAACGATGCAACGCCGCAGCAACCTTCTCGCCCTTGGTGAAAAGTATAAGGGAACGTTCAGTCCCCGGGTCATGATGAAGGTTTTAGACACGACGATCGATCAGGGTGGTCCCACTGTTGAAGGAACAATCTATCAGGTCATCGCCGTGCCGGTGCAACTGAAGTTGTGGATCAAGGTGCCGGGCCTTCAGGACTGGACGGAGATCGCGCTTGGCCCGATGTTCGGGAAGAATTGAACGCTGGATTATCGAATCCATTGACACGCTCTTTCAGGTGCGTCACGGTCACCTCTATTTCATTTTGCGGATGCGCACCTCTATCTCCGGACTATCTTTATGAAGGGTAATAAGCCTGCCGGTATCCGTGTCACCGTAGTGATAGGGTTACAGAATCCTGGGTTTGAAAGCCTTCGCCGCATCTGCCATCATCTCCGGTGTCATCGTATACGGCAGGTTCATCGGGAGGAACGCGATGTCAATTGCCTTCAGATTCTTCATCTCCGGGACATTTTCCGTATCTCCCGCCACGTAGACACGTTTGTCACCGAATGTTACTACATAGCCGTTGCTCTTTCCCTCCTTTTCATTCCGCCCTTTCCCTTTGCCCGTGTATGTACATATCAATACTGATGCGGGTCAGCAAAAAGGTATCCAGACCTGTATAAATCATTGCCGTTCCTGCAGCAGTTTCTCCAGCTTCGGGATATCGGCACCGAAGACTGCCGTTTTCCCGTCAATGAAGAAAAAAGGAGTTCCTGAAATCCCCATGAGATTGGCGATATTCTTGTGCGTTTCCAGTAATTCTTTTATCTTAGCGTCTTCGCAGATTTTGAAGTCACCTTCATCAAGCCTGCCTGTCATGGCTTCCTCGTATGCCTTCACTCTGTCGGCGGCACAGAGGATGTAGAGCACCTTACCTTCCGCCTTGGGATGGAAAGGTAACGGATTGAAGAAGACATACCTTGTCACATCGGTTCGCTGGGAAAAGAATTCGGAGACCTTCCGGCAGTAGGGACAGTCCGGGTCGGTGATCTCGATGACCCGATGCTTCCCCGTACCGATGCTGACAGCCTTGTCGAGCGGGATTTCCTTTATTTTCTCCCTCAGTCTTTGCGAGATAATTTCCTGTAGTCTTTCTCTGGTGAGACTTCGACCGTCTTTTGTGATGATCTCGCCGATGAAGAGGTACCCCATCTCGGGGACGTAGTAGAATATTTCGTTTTCCGTATTGCCCTCGTATATCCCCTTGATGTCGAAGGGCCGGAGAGAGTCATATTTGATTCTTGGGAAATCCCTTTTCAAAGATTCTTCAGGTGTCTGGGTGAGTTTCGGCGTGCAGGACGGGCATGCCAGCATGCAGATAAGAAGTAAAGTTAGGATAGTGCGCATAGATCCTCCTCAGTAATATGTCGGCAGCATTAAACAGGCAAAGGGTATGTGTGTCAAGCGTATTTGCTGACAACAGCGTATTTGTTGACAAACACCTACGTGAGAGAAGTGATTACAGTGTACCGGCCTTCTCTGCCGGTGCTTACAGGTTATTGGCCGCAGCGACTCCTGTCTCTTTGAGGATACTCTCCAGTGCAACAATGCATGTCTCGTCCCATCTGGTCCCCGCGTTTTGCCGCAGGATGGCGAGTGCGGTCTCCGGGGACCTGCCTTTCTGATAGGGTCGATCGGTTGTCATGGCATCGTAGCTGTCCGCAACGGCCAACACGCGTGCACCCAAAGGGATCTCTTCGGCCTTGAGGTTTCGGGGATAGCCCTTGCCGTCCAGGCGTTCATGATGGCAGTGCACAAACTCGAGGGAGGGTCCCAGGAAATCCAAGTCCTTGAGAATTTCCACCCCGACATGAGGATGCTTGACGATCTCCTTGATGATTTCTGGCGGGTTCTGGACCTCGTGGGCCTGAAATAAGGGGTCGGGGAAGCCAATCTTTCCGATGTCATGCAGGATCCCTCCCAGCCGGATGTGTTCTACGGATTCTTCATCCAGCCCCAAGTGCCGGGCCATCCTGCTTGCAAGGTTCCCTACCCTGGCGGTATGCCCCTCCGTATAGAGATCCCTCGCTGCCAGTGCATGGGCCATGGCTGACACGGTCTTGATGGTGTTTTCCTTAATTTTCTGGTTGAGTGCCCTGAGCTCTTTCACCATCATCTCCAGTTTGTACTCCCGTGCCTCGATTTTCACCATCATCATGCCTACTGCCTCGGCGATGGTTCGCACAGGCTCCGGCTGTTCTTCGGTGGTGAGGGCCATGATGTCGTCGGAGTAATAACCTCCGGCAATCTTCTCAATGATCTCAACCAATCGTTTGACCTCATCCACAGTGAATTCCTCCGTTTTCTGTCCGCCTTTCTTTCCGACCGCCGCTACCCGGCTCATCAAGGATCGAAAGGGCTCCGCTTCGTTTTATATTTTATGAGATTTCCCCTTTTCGCGGATTAAGTATAGGGAATGAGCTGCGTGCATGTCAAGACCATTCGGCTACAGATATGGTGGGCATCACTGTTCAGTTTCCGCTGGCAGGTCCGGGAGATTATTTTGAGAGTCGTTAAACAGGCAAAGGGTATGTGTGTCAAGCGTATTTATAACGTACGGTTTCTCTACGGTTGACATACGTAATCGTTTCCCCTATACTTGCCGCGTCTTGTAGTCCTTTCTGCTCGTCCGAATCCTGTAGGAATGTATTTCATGAGAGTAAAAAAGATAGTTACTTGTCTATGTCTCGTTTTCGCGGTCTTCGTCACTCAAAAGGAACTCTTTGCTGCCCCCCATGTAAAGCTGAGAGCCCAATCCGCCATTGTAATGAACGCCGGCAACGGGAAAATTCTCTATGCGAAAAATCCTGACAGGCCCATGCAGCCGGCATCCCTGACGAAAATCCTCTCCCTGTATTTAGTGCATGAAGCGATCAACGAGGGAAAGATTTTTCCGTCGGACAGGGTGAAGATCAGTGTGGATGCCCAGCTCACCGACGGGTCAAGTATGTTTCTTGTGACGGAAACAGAGGTTGAGCTGGAAGAACTGATAAAGGGGATGGCCGTCGTTTCCGCGAATGACGCCTCTGTTGCCGTTGCCGAGCATGTCGGGGGCAGTGTCGAATGCTTTGTCAAGATGATGAATGAAAAGGCCCGGAAACTGGGGATGAGACACAGCCGGTTTAAAAACCCGAATGGTCTTCCCGCAGAAGGGCAGGTTTCAACAGCACGGGACATTATCAGGCTTGCCCGGGCGTACATTCGAGATTTTCCTGAAGCATTGCACCTTCATTCGATGCAGCACTATACGTTTCGCGAAGTTACCCAGGAGAACCTCAACTCCCTGTTAAAGGAGCGGTCGGACGTCGATGGCCTGAAGACCGGTTTTGTCCGTTCCGCCGGATACCACCTGATCGTTACTGCGACGAGGGATGACACGAGGCTCATCGTGGTCGTAATGGGTGAGAAAAATCCGAAACTCAGAGCTCGGGATGCATCAAGGCTTCTGGAGGCCGGTTTCAGGATGACCGGCAGGAGGGCAAAATAGATTTTCATTGACGTATGGAAGCCTGTAGAGGTAAAGATAAAATATTATCGTTACTTATAAAGTGAGTGGTTTTTCAATGAAGGTTTTTGAAAAGTAGGAGGTGGGGTTATGAAAAAGAAAGAGAAGGATTATTTCGTTGCTTTGTATGAAGTGGCGAAAGTCATAAACGCCTCTCTGGATCCATCAAGAGTTCTGGAGGAAATAGTAAAGTGCGTTGTCGCCGCGATGCAGGTCAAGGCCTCCAGCATCAGACTTCTGGATTCAAGGGAAAAGATGCTTGTAATGGGCGGCGCCTGGGGGCTTTCCGAGAGTTATCTCCATAAGGGGCCGATATTGGTGAAGGAAAGCGGACTGGATCAAAAGGTCCTCAAAGGGAAAACCGTATGGCTGAAGAATGTTCAGACTGACAAGAATTTTCAGTACGGGGCGAAAGCAAAGGAGGAAGGCATAAAGTCGGTTCTGGTGGTGCCGTTAATGGTCGAAAAGAAGGCCATCGGGGTGCTGCGGGTTTACACAGACAGGGTTCATAAATTCAAAGATGAGGAAATCAAGTTCCTGGAGGCAGTAGCAAATCTCAGTGCCATCGCCCTCGATAACGCGAGACTTCACAGGACACTGCAAACACGCTGTGATTTGATGGTCGCCCATAAATACCGCATTGACGACAATTGAAAGGAGGACGCTATGATTCGCCTTGGCATTAACGGTTTCGGACGAATCGGGCGGCAGGTAATGAAGGCCGTTCTGGAAAGATACCCTGAGACACTTACTATCGCTGCGGTGAACGACCTTTTTGACGTGGAGACCAACGCCCACCTTTTTAAATATGATACGAACTACGGAAAATATCCCGGTGAAGTTGCAGTGAAGAAGGACACCTTTGTCATTGACGGTCGAGTGATCAAGAACTTCATGTTCCGTGATCCATCAGCCATACCATGGAATGATGAAGGTGTTGACATCGTGATTGAGAGTACGGGTCTCTTTCTGACGGGTCCCAAGGCGTCGGCCCATCTTCAGGCGGGGGCGAAAAAGGTGATTATCAGCGCTCCCGCAAAAGAGGAAGACATCACGGTGGTGATGGGGGTTAATCACAGGGATTACAAGCCACAAAAACACCACATCGTGTCGAATGCTTCCTGTACGACTAATTGTCTTGCCCCACCCGCCCTTGTTGTTCATGAGGCCTTTGGGATCGAGAAGGGGATGATGACCACGGTTCACTCGTACACGAACGATCAGCGTATCCTGGATCTTCCTCATAAAGACCTCCGGCGGGCTCGCGCCGCCGGCCAGAATATCATTCCGACCACAACCGGTGCCGCGAGAGCTCTGGCCCTGGTGATTCCCGATCTCGCCGGCCGTTTTGACGGGTACTCTCTCCGAGTGCCGACGCCGACGGTATCGATTGTTGATTTCGTTGCCGATCTCGGTAAAAAGACCACTACAGAGGAACTCAGAGATGTACTGAAGAGTGCGGCGAAGAAACAATTAAGGGGTATAATGGCGTGTGAAGAGGCAGGTCTCGTTTCCATGGACTTTAAGGGAAACTCCCATTCTTCGATTGTGGATATTGAATTTACCCAGGTTCTACGGGACAATATGGCCAAGGTCGTCACGTGGTATGACAATGAATGGGGATACTCCTGCCGGGTGGCGGATCTGGCGAACTACATGGCGCAAAAGGGCCTGTAAATAAGCATGAAGCATATTCACATCCTTGTCATCGATGATGACGCCGTGGCCTGTGAATTTTTGCAGGAAGCGCTGTCTCGCGAAGACTATAAAGTCGATACATACACCTCCGCGAAAGAGGTTCTTAAGAAAGACCTTTCCCAGTGTGACCTTCTCCTGTCGGATATCCGTATGCCTGAGATCGACGGTCTTCAGTTCCTCCGCCGTGTCCGGGAGAAGTGGCCGGAGTTGCCCGTCATTCTGATGACTGCCTATGGTTCTCTGGAAACAACAATGGAGGCGCTGCGACTCGGTGCATGGGATTACATCAGTAAACCTTTTTCACCGGAAGCGATACGCACTATGGTTCAGAAGGTGCTGGATGTCAGGAGACTCCGTCAGCTGCGCATGCGGGGACAGCCTAAGATACCGGGGGAACCCCAGTTTATCGGTTCTTCCGCGACCATGGTTGAGTTTTATAAACAGATCGTTCGTATTGCCGATGCTGAAGCGAGTGTGTTGATCGAAGGCGAGAGCGGCACGGGCAAAGAGTTGGCGACACGGGCACTCCATCAATTAAGTTCACGACAGGAAAAACCCTTCGTCGTGGTGCATTGCGGCGCAATTCCCGACACTCTTCTGGATTCGGAACTGTTCGGTTATGAAAAGGGGGCTTATACGGGGGCCAATCATAAGCACGAGGGGCTTCTGGCCTCTGCTCACGAGGGGACCATTTTCCTGGATGAAATTACGGAGATGCCTCCCCCTCTCCAGGGGAAACTCCTGCGCTTTATGCAGAGCGGGGAAATCCGGCGTCTGGGGGGTCACGAGGTCCGACATCTCAGCGTTCGCGTTGTTGCGGCGACAAACCGAAATATCGATGAGGAGGTGAAAAAGGGTAATTTCAGATCCGATCTCCTCTATCGGTTCGTCGTGCGTCTGCATATGCCCCCCCTCAGAGAACACAAGGAGGATTTGCCGCAGTTAATTGAATCACTCCTGAAAAAGCTTGGATATCCTTCAGTGCGGATATCCGATGAAGCGATGGAACTTTTGGTAGCCTATGACTGGCCCGGGAATGTCCGTGAATTGCAGAATGTCCTGGAGCAAACCATTCTGCTGTCACCATTTATGGTGATACTTCCCGAACACCTGCCGGAAAGATTCCGCCCGAGGCGGGATCCAAGACTTCCTCTCCTCCCCCCCCTGGAGGAGGCGGAGCGGAAACAGATCCTCCAGGCACTCCAGACGACTTCCTGGAATCAGAGCCAGGCAGCGCAGCTTCTGGGAATTGACCGAAAAACTCTGCGCACGAAGATCCAGCGTTACGGATTGTTGAGGAACGCGACATCGTGAGATGTAGCTGCCAGTCAGCGTAAATACATCCTCCTGCTTTTTTAGGACATATTAACTAATTATTATTACAATTATATTAAAGAACCATGAAGATTCTTTGAAAAAACAATAACTCGAAACATATCGATAAAGATTCGCCTGAATGACGAAAAAGGGTGTTGAGCAAAGATCTCATTAGATAGTTTTCGGATAATAGTGAAGCTGCGCTTTATTACTTTCCAATTTGCGCAGTTAGCGGATTCAAGACAGAACGTTGTTCGTAGTTATCACATATTATTTCCGTTGGCGTAAAAGCTTTACACACATACGTCCCGACAGGAGGTACTTGAAATCTTCCGATAGGCCAGGCGGATATAGTTGTAAGTGGGCTCCAGATTCCTTTCCAAAAAAAGAATATATCTTCATAAACGCACATATCGTCCAACAGAGGAATACAACCTTCCACCGCCTTTATTTCTTCAGCATCGCCCGTAACGATTACGCGCTTTTCATTTTTCCCAAAATCCACCGCATACGATAAAGAAGAAAATACAAATATTTCACCTACTTCTGGAACAGTGCGGCTTCCCAATTTATAGTGAAGCTTTAGTCTTTCATGATGAGGCATGACGGTAAACGAATACCATTCACCTTTATCATCCTTCCGCACCACCTTATAGTATTTCATATATAAACAGGTGAGGTATGATTCCTTTTGTGGACACTAAAGTTAATGTATAATAGTAAGGCCGGTTATCATGGACATGATAAGGATGTCACGGTCGTGCAGTCATTACGGTTACTGCACTCTATCGGAAATATCTTATCGCATGGGCCTCCAGACCCTGTACACCTGCTCGTGTAATCACGACATGGGAAGCACCCCCAAAGCGTCCAATTCCAGCAATACCCAACCTTCCCTCCCGTACCATAGCCACAATAGACTCGGCATTCCCCTCTATATCGTCCGTAACACCGTACATAATTGTCTGGGCAATCGTCGATGTAGACACTGACGCTCCTGAATTCATTCGGTAAGCTTTCGTCTTTACGGGCTATGAAGGATTTCAATCCCAACCCCTTGTACTCGCCTAACAGACTTGCTCGATACGTCAGCTTCCTCATTTTTTCATCATATCGAGGCTGAGAAAGTTCAACAAGCACTACGTCCTGTTCAGCAGAGACGGGTTCCGTGAGCACCACGGCTGCATTGGGTGGGTTATCAATACCGAAGTCAAAACCTTTGAGAAACTTGCCAGTTTGAACTGCGCCCACTATCCTTTCAGGCCGGTCAGAAACGTATACCGTATCATGAGAAACATCCCGGAGTTCAAGGATAAATTCACCCGTTTTTCCGCTCACCGGGGTGAACGAGCCGCTCGTAGCGGTCTGTATGAATATGAAGCTTGTCTTGGAATCAGCTCTCGGGGTTTCGGAAAAAGCAGAGGGAATAAATGAGAAAAGAGTAATAATTGCAACGAACACAGTCAGAATGAAGCGCTTTCGTCTCGGAGAGAGAAAGTGTAACACATTACTTAACTCTATAAAGGTGCACAATAAAAAATTCATTTTTTGTCCCTCCCTTTTTTTCTATTTCCAGCAAAAATAGCCTCTCATACAGATTACTTTTGCCACCTCCGACTTGTGATCTTTCATGTATGGGAGGCCATATGATTTACAGAGATCAGCACTCACTGCCCCCATCGCGGCGCATGCTACGACTATAATAGGCACCTCCGAGAATGTAACTGCGCATGCACCCCCGAATACAGCGCCAGCTGTATCGCAGGAAATATCACTCGGTAGTTTATCAATTATTGTTGCAACGCCATCTGTACATGTACTGCATATACCGGGCTTTCCTGGTGGATCCTGTTCTGCTTCTGCGTTTGTGACAAAAGGTGATGGACCTCCCAATATTAACCCGATAATTAACATGATAGATAATGCTTTCTTTATTTCCTGACATCCTTTTTTTCAAATCTTCCCATAATCTCTTGTGCCGGAATTATACATTCATACCCATCTCTTGTCTATATAGTATTGAAATAATAAATATCTTCAGAAATATCAACCAAATACTTTAGAATATTTTAGAAAAAATATATTTCTTTCCTTATCTCCCGCAACGATCAAAAAAGCTATGGAAAATCTAACGCGGTAAATCGTTTGTGCTGCATTCTCCGAAAAACGGATTATCTATTTGCCGGACAGACATATCAGTATACACTGAACGGCGATAAATATTACATTTTGTTGTCGAATTGTCTTGACACACGAAAACGCTCCTCTTTATAATTCTGGAATCACGCGGCATCTTCTTAATCCATTATCAACAAGCTATTAACGTGGCAGATATGAGAGATCTTCTTTATCGCAAAAGAGCATCACAATAAGATAGCGCTTCCAATCCCTGATGCAACCATGTCCAGAAGGAACTGGATAAAATCATGCGAGGTGATAATACATAGATGCATCGTTTCCGGGAAAAATCCTTCGGGATGTATTGCATACTCATAATGTTTATCATCTTTTTTACTCTTAATGCATCGTCAGCTTTCAGTGATGATCAACGGGCAAAAACCCCTCAGGATGCGGAGTTAAAAAAACTCACCCTGTCTGATTGTGTCATGCTTGCTCTACAGAATAATGTAGCCATAAGAAACGCTTATCTTGACCGGATATCACAGAGAATGTTCCTCCGTGTTGCCGAAGACAAATTCATGCCGCAGCCGAGCCTGACATTTTCTACAAAGACTACTTCAACGTATAATGTTGACGATACCAGAACCCAGGCGTCAACGCAGGATGGTAAATTCATGGCCACATTGACGATCCCTACGGGAGGCACATTCAATTTCACCTGGGATAATCCGGCGACCAAAGCGGATGTCGGTACGGATTACAGATACAGTTCAGGCTGGAACGTTACCTTCACCCAGCCTATCTTGAAAAATGCAGGCATTGATGTAGCGACGCAGTCCGTCCGGCAGGCCCGCGTCGCTGAGGAACAGTATGTCCTCGACCTGAGGGACACCCTGGCAAACACCATCACGACGACGATCTCAAATTATCGGGATTACGTTTCGGCACTGCGTAACTATGAGATCCAGGTGAAAGGGCTGGAAACAGCGAAGCAGACCTTGGAAGTAAACAAGGCGCTTATCGACGCCGGGAGAATGGCCAGCACGGAGATCATTCAGGCCCAGAACGACGTCGCCAATCGGGAATTAAGCGTTATTACAGCCAAGAACAGCATTGAATCCACGCTGCTTACCTTACTCCAAACCCTCGATCTGGACAAGAACACCCGGTTCTTGCCAGTTGAGGAGACCGAGAAAAAGGTGACATTTCCCCCGCTAAACGAAGCCGTAAGTATTGCCCTCAAAAACCGCTCGGATTATATCAAGGCTGTTCAAAACAGGGAACTGGCGGAACTTGATCTGGCTGTTAAGAAGCGAAGTCTTCTCTGGGATCTTTCGCTGGTTACAGGCGCCGGCCGCACCGGCACCGGCGATACATACAGGCGGGCCTTAAGCGACCAACAAGTCGGGAAGAGCGACTGGAATGTAGGGCTCGCACTTAATATCCCTTTGAGGGATTTGGCAACGGAAAGTACCTATGTATCGGCAAAAGTAGCCCTGGAAAAAGCCAACCTGAATTTGAAGAAACTAATAGCCGATATCGAGATTGATGTACATAACAAACTCCGTGACGTAGATGTCAACTACAGAAGCTACATCCTCGCCAGGCAGGGGCGGGAACTCTCGGAGCGGAAACTCAGTATCGAACAGGAAAAACTGAGACTAGGACGGACGACCAACTTTCAGGTTGTCAGTTTCCAGAATGACGTAAGGAATCAGCGGACGGCAGAATTGCAAGCTCTGATGACCTACTTCAATTCCCTAACGGCACTTGATCAGTCGCTGGGTGTTACTCTTGACCGCTGGAATGTTGCCGTCAAGCGCGAAGATAATGAGGTCAAACTACCGGAAGAGGTAAAGAAATCGGTTACTCAAAAGCAAACAGGGAGATAATAAAAGAATATATATGAAACAGGATGAAATCATCTATAAAAATATTCTCGAGAACATGACCGATGGGGTAATGACAATTTCCCTCGACGGCTGCATTATCACATTAAACAGAGCGGCGGAAAAGATACTGAATCTGAAGAGGGATGATGTCCTTGACCGGCCTTTCGGTGAAGTTTTTCTCACCATGGAAGGCAACGATGCCTTTAATCAGACCGTTCTGAACGCCGTCTACGATGAGGCGGTAACCCACTACAGCACTGTCAGTTACCAGACAGCAGGGAAGACGCTCACCCTGTCCGTGACAACATCCTTCCTCGCGTCAGGGGAGGGAGGGAAGAAAAGGAATGTTGCCGTTATCGTTGTGTTCAGTGACAGGACGGAAGTGGAAAAGCTGCGTGAAACAGAGTATCGGCTTACGGAAGAAATCAAGGCGCAGCATGTGGAACTGCAGAAGTCCTATCTTGAACTGGAAGAGGTGAACACCGACCTACAGGCCGCCCTGAGAAAGGTGCACAAGATCCGCATTGCGGCAACCGCCTTTATCATCCTCCTCTTTGTTTTCATGGGTATTGTGACATGGATGAAAGTCCATCCGCAGAAATCGGAGTATGTGCCTTCGCCTAAAATAAGAGACGGCGTGCCGGTAATCTATACCGTCACACCGAAGACCCTCAGTGATAGTATCTTATTAAGAGGAATTCTGAAGCCGATCAAGATAGTAAATGTGACAAGCCCCTTTGCAGGGGCTGTGAAGGAGAAGTTCTTCGAGTATGGTGAGACAGTCGCCAAGGGTCAGCTCATTGTGCGTATGGATACAACGGAAATTGAATCGAAATACAGGGATGCGGAGGCCGCTTTTATTAAGGCGAACAAGAATTTAAGGGAGGTCGTCAACTGGAAGGATAGCGATGAGATGACCAAGGCGACCCGCTCCTTAGCCAAGGCGAAGAGGTCTTTTGAGGAAACAGAAATTCTTTTCAAAAAAGGCATCGTCTCGGCCAATGAGTACGATAATGAAAAGAATAATTACGAAAACGAGCTTCAGACATTCAAAACCGCAAAAGCCAAGGGAGAGGGTGAAAATCTGAAGATTACGAAGCTTGAGTATGAAAATACGAAGGTAAAGCTCGCTGATCTGAGATCGCGGTTTAACCGGGCGAACATTTATGCTCCAGTCTCCGGCACGATCATCCTCCCTGATCCTATAGACAAAGATAAGAAAGGGAAGGCTGTTGAAAAGGGCGTATCATTCAACCAGGAAGAAATCCTGCTTTCCATCGGTGACACGAAAGGGGTCTCTGTAACTGCCAATGTGGACGAGATGGAAATTATGAAAATAAAGAAGGGCCAGGATGTAGCTATTACCGGAGACGCCTTCCCGGGTGTTTCGCTCAAAGGGAAAGTCTATCATGTATCTTCGCAGGCGAATGTAGCGGGAAGCGACGGGGGATCGATGAAGACACCTTCCTTTGAAATCGCGATAACGGTGGACAGTCTCTCTCCCAATGAGGCGGAAATGGTGCGCTTTGGAATGACTGCAAATATGTCCGTTTTAATTCTGAATAAACCGAATACCATCCTGATACCCGTTGGTGCTGTCCACCTGGAGGGGAATGACTACGTTGTGACCGTGAAGAACAAGAAGACGAAAGAAATGGAAAAAGTCAAGGTGCAAACGGGAATTACCACACTGGATTCAGTAGAAATCATTAAGGGCCTCAATAGTGGGGATGAGGTTGTTTTGAATTGACCCGTAAGATGAACCATGTCAATGCTGAAAGCTGTGGATATCTATAAGTCCTATAAAGTCGGGCCTACGGAGGTCAACGTTCTCAGGGGGATTTCCATAGAGGTCGAGAGGGGAGAGCTTTTAGCTGTCGTCGGGGCCTCAGGGAGTGGAAAATCGACTCTGGTGCACATGCTGGGGCTCCTGGAACGGCCGACATCGGGAGACTATTACGTGGAGGGAGAAAAGATTTGTTACGATGATGACCGGGCCCTTTCTACCCTTAGAAATCAGAAAATCGGATTCGTCTTTCAGCAGTATTATCTGCTCCCGCGTCTCACTGCTCTGGATAACGTAGGACTTCCTCTCGTTTACCGGGGATTGAGGATATCGGAGATCAAGGAGCAGGCTATGGCATTTCTTAGAAAAGTAGGGATGGAGGATAGGGCCCATCACAGGCCGAATGAAATGTCGGGAGGCCAGCAACAGCGCGTTGCCATCGCCCGGGCGATTGTGGGAAAACCTTCCGTCATCCTTGCCGATGAACCTACGGGAGCCCTTGATACACAAACGGGGCAGGAGATTATGGCCCTCATCCGGAAACTAAACGAGGAAGAGGGAATTACCGCCGTCGTGATCACTCACGATCCGAAAATTGCCATGCATTGTCAGCGCCGGGAAGAGATCGTCGACGGATTAATCGTCCATCAGGATCAGAGGGAAGTCGTGTGATATTCATGGCCAACATAGAGGAAGCCCTCCGGAGTCTCACCAGCGCGAAACAGCGAACAATCCTTGCCCTGACCGGTATTATTATCGGAATAGGCTCCGTCATCGGTATGGTTTCCATCGGCGCAATCGTGGAGAATGAGGCGCTCAAGCAGTTCCAGGACATGGGCGTGGATGTCGCCGTCGTGAGAAGGGAATTCTCCGACAAGACCGCTGAAATGAAACTGCAAGACATTTTCGAACTGAAGAAACATGTCCGCGACATTCTGGAGGTTGCTCCTTTTCTCGGCTCAGGAGGCGAATACACCCTCCACGGCAAGAAAACGTACCTGGAGCAGACGGGCGTCACGGAGTCCTTTTTCACATTAAACATGATCCGGCTGAGAGAAGGCAGACTCATTACCGATCTGGATGCCTACCGGTGTTTTTGTGTTATTGGAAAAGCAATAGGCGACTTTCTCAGAGGTATCGGCATTACCAATCTTGTAGGCAATCAAATTATCTTGGGGGACCGGATCTACACAATTGTCGGCGTCCTCGATCATGTTCCCCAGGGCGGGATGAGACCTTGCGATATCAATAACGCAGTACTTACGCATATCACCACGGCCGGGAGGTTTTTTCAATACAGAAGCATCGATTCCTTCATGGTCCGTCTCGGCGGGCAAAAGACAACGACGGAGATCAAAACCGAAGTCAAAGATTACTTTAACAAAAGATCTAAGGGGCTCAGTGTCACTATTCTTACGGCGGAAGAGCTGATCGCCAACATGAAAAAGCAGATGCGGCTTTTTACACTCCTTCTGGGTGCCATCGGGAGTATTTCCCTCATTGTCGGGGGCATCGGCGTCATGAACATGATGTTGGTTTCAGTAGCGGAGCGCCGTATGGAAATCGGATTGCGCCGGGCACTCGGTGCTCTGCAGAGAGACATCCAGACACAGTTTATCATAGAGTCGGTAACCCTCTGTCTTGTTGGCGGTGTCATTGGGATCCTCCTTGGCGTCCTCGTGTCGCTCGTTTTCGCGAAGCTCTCTCAATGGGAATTCCTGATTTCCTACGGTTCCATCGCCTTGGGATTTGGTGTAGCCACTGCAGTGGGCATTTTCTTTGGCTATTATCCGGCTCGTGCCGCCGCGAAGTTAGACCCTATAAAGGCGCTGCGGTCATGAGGCGATAGGTACAGCGTTAACGAGGGGGGTTTTACGGAAGTTAAGCACCGCAGTGAGAGTCGATGGTGATACTGATTTCGGATCAATTATTGAGAAACTGGCAATGTGTGTTCAGTGATTAAGGCAAGAACGGAACTCAGAGCCCCATATCTTATTGCAATTTTTTCTTGATAAGCAATTTACACTCCCAATATTTAGTCGGTGGCAAGGTAAGTTTATTATCAATAATTCAGTATTATTTATCTTCATCGTCTTCAGTTGCAAAGAGCAAGGAGGTGTCACCCATGAAACGGTGCGTAAACATTCTCTGTGCGTTGCTGTTCACGACGGCAATCCTCACCGGGGCATACGCCCAGGAGAAGCCACAGGAGGCGGCAAAGGGAAAACGGACAGTTAAAGTCATCACGACGATCTTGGGGACGGTCAGCGCTGTCGATGCGGCCCGCAAAACGATAACGGTGCGGTCAAAGTACGAAGCGGACTATTACATCCATGACGAGACGATTCTCATGCGGGAATATGCCCTCGACAAGAAGGCCGTCAAATTTGATGTGTCGGAAGCAAAGTTCGCGGGATGTAGGGATGACAAGTGTGCTGGCATCAAAGATCTCAAGAAGGGTGCCCATGTTAGGGTGGCCTATGACAAGGTCGGAGATGATTACGTCGCCCATACGGTCTTCAAGATCGGAAAGAGAGGAGACAGATGAGTTGCAGTCCGGTAAAAGCAGGTGAACGGAGGGTGATCATGAAGAAAATGTTAATGCTTGTCGTTACGATAGGGCTGCTTTTCGGTTTCTGCGAAGCCACCTCGGCGCTGAGTTGCCCGGATTACAAAATCGTGTGTCAGGATGTTACATGCCACGGGTGGTATGGCACATGCTGGAGCTGGAAACATATGTTCTGTGTGCCCTGCCAAGACAATAATGCGAGCGTATGCGATGTCCATGGAGGGCCTAAATGTGTCTGGTTTTCGAGCGCCCTTACCGACATTGCTGTGGCATATTTATGCAAGTACCTGCATGTGCCCGATCGTTATTGTGTCGTGTGTATGCCGCCGCCCGAGTGTCTTCGAGGCAGACAATGACATTCGGTTGCCTACGAAAAACTCTGCGCATGAAGATATGGGGTTACAGATTGCGGGAGTGTGAACTGTCTTGAGCGGCTTCTGCCGAAAGTGTCGTGTCAATGACCGGGAAATGGAGGATCACATGAGTTCCCTCATCGGGACGGCTTTTGATTTCGATTCTGCCGCCGTGGATTTTTACGATATCCTGCACGATAGCCAATCCGAGACCCCGTAATCCCTCATCAGTATGTGTACTGAAGAAAGGCTCGAAAACCCTTTCGATGAGTTCGAGGGGAATTCCGGGACCATTGTCTTCTACTATGATCGAGACCGTCTGGGTCTGAGGAACCGGCGCAGCGGTAATCGTGATTTTACCGCCATCGGGCAGGGCCTCCAGAGCATTCTGAATGAGGTTGAGCAAAGCTGTCTGCATACGGTACCGGTCTATGTGAAGAACGGGAATATTCTCATTTATATTTACCATGAGCTGAATACCGGACTTTTGCATGAGCGGTTCGACCAGGGGGAGGGTCTCATTCAGAAGGTCGGGGACCGATATTGCTTCGAAGTGTGGTTCCGGAAGTCGCGTCGCATGACGTACGTTCTGAATGACGGTATTGAGCCTCTGGGTTTGCTGCACGATGAGTTCCAGTTTTCTGGCCACATCGGGTGGCCAGGTGTCATGTTCCAGAAGAAGTTTCGATAAACCGGCTATCGAATGGAGAGGCGTGCCCAGATCGTGCGCCATTGAGGCTGTCAGATATCCCAGAGCGGTAAGTTGCTGGAGTTGGGTGACCTGTTTCTGCAGTTGGACCACTTTGTGGGTTGCTTCCTGTACTCGTTCCTCCAGGTGCCTGTGAAGTTCTCGATCACGTGCCAGAACCTGTTCTATTTCATCGGCCATCACATTGAAGTGATTTGACAGTTGACCCCATTCATCCTGTCTGGCTATGGGTATCCTTCTCACGTATTTCCCTTTCCGGAATTCATCGATCGTTTCAATAATTACCTTCAATGGCCGTCCGATGAGCCAACGGTAACTCGGCGCTAACATGAGAAGAATGGCGATGAGCAATCCCACGCTGCTGAATAGTAACAGGCGCTTCGCCCGGGATAAAATTTCCAGCCTGGTCTGGGAGAAGACGATCACACCCACAAAAATCTGGGATTCTCTTTCTGAGAGGAATGGATACAGCAGACCAAGGGCCGGCCCACTGTCTGTGTCTATTTCGATACGCTGCGTTTTCGATTTTTCGATGGCCGAGCTTATTACCTTCTCAGGCCACTCGTAGGGAACCCTACCTGCACCGACGATATATTCGAGCTCACCGTTTATGATGGAAAACAAATCTATGCGGGCTAAACGTATATCCGTCTTCACGTGATCTTCCATGGCTTCATCAAGGGCCGATAAACCTCTCCCCGTAGGGAAATGCTGGTAGTACGTGCTTACCGTTTCCGCGAGGTCATAAAGCCTCTTGACTTGTTGTTCCACTAAGATCTCGTCCAGTGCCCGGAGTTGGATCACTCCCCATATCGCCATCGCTGCCGCGAGCCCGAGAATCGTCAGGATCGTGAGCCGCGTGCGGACGGTCAGGTTGGCACTTCTCTCTATTGCTTTACTGAATATGTTGCGTAATGTTTTCAATGTGAGGTCATCCCTCAATAATCATGACTGATTGAACCTCATAACAGAAAAAACGGAAAAACTCAATTATTCCGCGGTAACGAAAAAGGGCACAGAAATCATCTCTCTGTGCCCTTCAAAACGTTATGTTCAAATTCTATTTCCCGGAAGGCGTTTTTTCGGGAGATAATTGCCTTGGTTCTCTCGGCGGCGTGGGCTTTTTTACTATCTTCCTGGCAACAACCGGGGTCACCCTGGTGGCGATGTTCCTTCCTTCTTTTTTAATATAGCTTACCGTCACTTTGTCCCCGGCCTTGATTTTCTCAACGGGTTTGTCCAGCGCGAATTCCATGGTTTCCGTCTTCCCTTTGACCGTGCGTTCAACCATGATCATTGTATCAGAAATTTCCTTAACTATTCCGGTGAAGGTTACCTTGGTTTCTTTTACCGGTCTCATGGAAACTGCTTTAGGCGGTTCTTTTTTTACGGGAACTGAAGATGTTCTGTCGGTGGCATAGATTGAAGTCGACAGGATAAGAATCGACCCTGCGATTAACACCATCAGTCGTTTCATGCGCAGCAACCTCCCTCTTCCGTTTCAGTGTATGAGATCTCCGTGCAATCTTTTCACATAACTATATTTCAATAAATCAAATGAGTGCAATCTATATACCATGATTCTTCAATTCCCTGTCAAGGAGTCAACTGTTTAAAATTACGTATCATTAGGTAAATTTCCTGCGCCCTGGTACACGGCTTGTGAAGGGAATCTGGAGAATTAAACCCCATCCAATGAGGAAAATTTCATCATGGCTTCTTCGTAATCATTCGCAGTGCAGCGTGTATCATATCAGTGGAAATGGGGAGACAGCCAGGTTGTTCTCCATCGACGTCAAGCAAAACGCACTGTTCGGAGGATGCCACCACCTTTCTGCCGGTCAGGATAGATACCTTTTTGATATCCTTGATTCTCCCGTTGTATAATTTGGGCAGGTGCCAGAAGACCTCCGGAAGGCTCAAATCTCCGATTACCGTTACATGAAAGAGTCCGTCATCGACAACAGCATCCGGGGCTACCTGCATACCGCCTCCGTGAAACTTCCCATTGGCGACGGCGATATTCCAGGTGGTGACTTCCCCATCGTAGTGATCGTCGATTTTGAGCCTGATATGCTTTTTCCCGTAAAGGAAGATTGAGAGGAGGGTTGACCAGATAAACGAGATAAAAGGGCCCAGGGCTTTGCTGTTCCTGTTGACGCGGTCGACCACTTCACCACCCAGGCCGAAACTGGCGATGTTGAGAAAATACCGGGTTGCCGGGAAGCCTTGGTGATCGTGATACCGGAGCCTTCCCACATCGATGACACTGACATGCCCTTCTCTGATTGTGTCCAGTGACTGTTCGATATTTCTCGGTATCGTGATGGTCCTGACGGAATCACAACCTGTTCCGTTTGGCACAAATCCCAGTATCGCGTCAGTTATAATCGGCCCGTCTTCATCCATGAATCCGTTTACCACCTCGTTCAGAGTGCCGTCTCCCCCGACACAGACGATGAGGTCGGCACCTGCATCGAGACTCCTCCGGGCGATCGTGGTGGCGTCGCCGCATCGGGTGGTCATGTATGAGGTGAAAGAACCGAGCCTGCTGCGGGCCATATCCTGGATGAGAGGCCACTCTCTGCCCGTTGCGCCATTTCCTGAGTGCGGATTCACAATGAAGACGATTTTTTCCATCATGATCCTGAGCGAAAAAATAATGTAACGGCTTGGATAGATGATCCCTTGTGTGTTGTGTGCGGTATTCATATCATAACGCCTGTTTCAACTCAAGATAAGTAAATGAATCACTTTCAGGAATCGCCTTGACCCCCGATTTTATTTCGTGATACCGGTGACACAGTATGATATCGACTGAGACGCTCAATCTTAAGTCTGGTCAGACATCTAACCTTGAGCAGGACAGGTGTTTCGCCCGTCTGTACTCTTTATGTCGTTATGAATGACATGCAGCATACAAGCAATGTAATCATCGTCGGCGGCGGCGCAGGTGGAATGATGGCTGCGGGGAGGGCCGCAGAAACGGGTGCCCGCGTTCTTCTCCTTGAAAAAACCCGTCGCCTGGGCCAGAAGATCCTCATCAGCGGTAAGACACGCTGTAACCTGTCGAATACCAGGGATCTGAACGATTTCATCTTCATGTACGGCCCTAACGGCCGCTTTCTCTACCGGGCTTTTCACCACTTCTTTCAGGAGGACTTAGTTGCCTTTTTGCGGCGCTATGGTGTGGAAACGAAGATCGAGCGGGGCGGGAGAATCTTCCCTGTTTCTGACAATGCCGGTGATGTTGTGGCAGCGTTCGGGAAGTATATGAAGGAACATGGTGTGAGGATACTAACCCGTTCCAGGGTCACGGAGATTGTGGTCGAAAAAGGGCGGGTGACAGGTGTGCGGACGGAGAACGGCCATTATCCCGCCGGAGCCGTCATCCTGGCGACAGGGGGTGCAACCTATCCCGCCACCGGTTCTTCCGGTGACGGCTATGCCATGGCCGCGGCTCTGGGTCATACCATCACCGGGCTTCGTCCCGCGTTGGTTCCCCTTGTTGTGGCAGAAATCTCTCGTGCAAAGTCGATGCAGGGGGTGAGTCTCCGTAATGTCCGTCTCACGGCATTTCAGTGCCGGGCGGAAGAGATTGACCAATCTTTCACACCGGACCACGATACGGGGCGCGGCACAGGGGATAAACATCCCCGCCGGCCCGTTATCGAAAGCCGGATGGGGGAGATGATGATAACCCACTTCGGTATCGGCGGGCCGATAACCCTGCTGATGAGCCTTGCTGTGGTCGATGCCCTTGTTCATGGCCCCGTCAGCGTTTCCATCGATCTCAAACCGGCTCTTGGCCGGAACCAGCTCCGGGAACGTCTCCAGCGGGACTTTGACCGGTTCAGCAGGAAGAAATACCGGAGCATCCTGAGGGGGCTTCTCCCCGCCAGAATGGTTGATCCTTTCATCGCGTTGACGGGTATCCCGCCGGATAAACCGGGAAATCAGATAAACGCCGGTGAGCGGGAAAACATCCTGGATCATCTGAAGTCACTTCGTTTCAACATCAAGAAACCTCTCCCCATGTCTTCCGCCATTGTGACGGCCGGCGGTATCTCCCTGAAGGAAATAGATCCGCACAGCATGGCATCACGATTAGTCAGAGGACTGTACTTTTGCGGTGAAGTCATGGACATTGATGCAGATACAGGGGGATATAATCTCCAGGCGGCCTTTTCCACGGGTTACGTCGCCGGAGAGCACGCCGCAGCGTGTGTACGCATGAGTCAGCCGATCCTAAACTCCAATCCAGTGATAAGGAAGACATAGCGGGGAATTATCCGTCATTGCGATGATAATCTGTTATTTCCGGATTTGGGAATTAATTGACAAAAAATATAAGTTCATATAGAAATCCCTCGGATATAACTTTGTGGTTGTTCCCTTTGGACTGGTCCTCAACATTATCGTCAGTCGTTATAACCCCGATCTGGTTATAGAGGCAATAAATGTCACCGCAGTTGTCACGGTAGCCATGATGATTTTGGGGGCGCTGTAGCCAGTGACGCGAAAGGTGTATCGCGGCTGAGAATGGTTCGTTATGCTCATGCGAATGAGACACGACAAAGGTTATTCATCGGAAAAAGCCGGCTTTTAAGCCTTAGCCAGACTGTCCGTTCAGGTGCACTTTCATCCATGTCTTCGGATTACTGTACCGGTGGTTGC
>Ga0194112_10001733_pt1 | contig 31782 bp, 24 predicted proteins | sample TA2MahC400mmetaG_FD_146191 | JGI IMG/M metagenome (GOLD analysis project Ga0194112, IMG submission 146191) | Freshwater microbial communities from Lake Tanganyika, Tanzania - TA2015016 Mahale Deep Cast 400m | ecosystem: Environmental > Aquatic > Freshwater > Lake | place: Tanzania: Lake... | reverse complement strand
CTCGTTGAGGCACGAGGCCAGCGCGAGGAACTTCCGGCCAAGCTCGGCTTCCCTCATCATGCCGAGAGTATATGCTATCTCGGCCTAGGTTGCAATAGTTATTTCATGGCGGCTCCTTAGGCCGCCCGTCTATCTGCCGGGGGCACCTAACGTCAAGTTCCCCGAAATGAACTGCGCGTGGAGGAAGACATCGAGCGGGACCACGTGCTCCACCGTGGCCAGCTTCACCCTCCGCTCGAGGTCCTGAAGCGTCACAGTGATCTTCAGGTCGGCACCGATCACCTGCATGTCCCCGAAGAAGACGACCTTGACGCCCGCCATGCGGCCGAGCTGAGGCGCCGTGCTCGGGTCGATCCAGGCCGACATCTCGCCGACCAGGATCGTCTTGCCACGGTCAGGCACCCCCTTCAGGACGTCTATCGCCTTCTTCCGCTCCACGAAGGCGAACAGGCCGGTGCTGCCGGCCGCGAGGTTCTGCTCGACCTTGCCGGAGAGATAGGCCCCGTACTTGTTCGGCACCACCACCCGCTCGTCCAGCGGCGCGGCTGCCAGGAAGGCGAAGTCGGACACATAGGTGAAGATCGGCTTCGGGTACGTGGCAAGCACGGTCCCTTGGCCCACCTTCTCTAGCAGGTCGCGGGCGATGTGCAGCGCCGCCCGCTCGAGGACCACCTCAATCGAGGGCGGGGCAACCGGGCCTATGGCGCCAGGCTCAGCGGGGGGGAGGAACAGCCCCGCCAGGTCCTTCTCCCCAGGGTCGAAGGCCAGGGTGAACTTCACGCGGCCCCCCTCCTCGGCACGGCCCTCCTTCGGGAGGAGAATGTCGAACTCAAGCTCCGCGCGGTGGATCGTCCTGTCCTTCGCATACTGCTGGGGATAGAGGTAGTTCTTGCCGTAGACCACCATGTCCACGCGCTCGGTGCGCGCGAACTTGGCGATGAGCTCGCGGCGCGCCTCGGCGCTCGCGCCCAGGCTGCCGTAGGTGTGCTTGAGATACCAGCTCACGCCCATCTTGAACTCGCGGACCTGCACCGTCTTGGGCGCCAGCTCCCGCAGGCAGTTGCACAGGTACTCGCTCAGGCGCCGGTTCCCCTCGCTGGCGTACGCCAGCCCCTTCTCCACGATGTCGGTCTCCACCGTGAAGACGCCCACGGCCTTGGCTTCGGCGGGGAGGCGTGCGAGTATTTCGGGGGCCAGCTTGGCCGCCGCCTGGCGCAGCCGCTCGTCGGCCGCGAGCCCAGGCGTGATCCCATACGGGTCCTCGTAGGGCTGCCAGAGCGCGTAGCCGAGGCCGAACAGCGGCGTGAGCAGCGCCTCGTACCACGCCATCGGATACCGCTCGAGCGTCTCCTCGTAGACGGACGCGCCGGCGTCGTCCACCACCACCACGCGCGGCGGCTCGCCCCCCTTGCGGAACGACAGCCGCGACCCCGAGGGGAACACCCGCAGCCGCCCGCTCTCCCAGTAGCGGCGGTCAGGCTTGTCGCACGGCACCGAGAACTGCTTGTAGCGCGGCGAGTTGATCTGCACCGTCACCCCTTGCCGGCACCCCAGGAGCACGAGGAGAAGGCAGAAGGCAGACGACAGATGACAGATGGCAGAAGCCATCGGGTGCCGTCGTCTGCCGTGTGAGGTCCGCAGTCTGTCGCGGGAATCCAGCTCGCTCATCGGCGTCCCCCTACTCAGGCCATGCAACAGGCAACAACCGTGGAGCTGCTTGCGAGGCGCGCAACGCACCCCGGCGCGCGGGCCAAGATGTCCTTGGGATTGATGCAGGCGAGAGCCTCCCAGTGGTGCCACGCCATGCCCGGCCTCCTCTCCGCTGAGGGCTGCCAGAGTATACCATCGCTGCGCAGCCCTGTCAAGCGGAAAGGGCCGGGAGACGGAAGGAGCGGCAGAGGAATCCCTCTGCCGCTCTTGGAGGGCGGAGGCTCATTCGCTGATGAGGCGGGTCATGTCGCGGACGGGCAGCGAGAGGCCGAGGTGCACCGCGGAGGCGCGGGGCGGCGCGGCCACGTTCCGCTCGCTACAGTGCGGGCAGATGCGGTTCCAGGGGCCTTCCGACAGGAAGCTGTGGCTGCACGACAGGCAGATGCGGAGGGCCATGTGGGGTCCGCCCCTGGCCTCCACCGCGGCGGTGCGCCGGCGGGCGCGCGCAGCCGCACTGTCGCGATTCACGATCCGCGCACAGCGGTCCGAGCAATACTTGCGACGGCCTTCGGGCACCGGCGCTCCGCACCGGGGGCGTTGGCAGAGCACGGCGCACCTCCTTTCTCCCTCTCTATATCATTTAGTCGTTTCAGAGGCCCAAATGTTTCAATTCCTTTTGGCCCTCTGAAGACGACTTATGGCACGCCTTGGGACCGCCCCCGGAATCCTATCTCTTATACCCCCAAGGACATAGCCTCGTTGTCACCCCTCTGTAACGGCAATGTAAAATTGTGTAACCACAAGGCTTGCGCGCCCATCGGAGGGGATGAATGGATGAATGGATGGGTGAGGAAGATCTGGATGAATGGAGAAATGGACGGTTGGATGGATGCCAGAGAGGCCGACTCTTTCATCCATCCATTCATCCATCCATCCACTCATCCCCCTTGGTTGCGCCATAGGCCTGCCCAGAGGGACCGACTTCACACTTGACTCCGCTTCCCCCCAATGCTAGACTCCGCCCGACCCGCTTCCACTGCGGGCTGAAGAACCGATCGCGCCCCTTGTTTGGAGGACGCAGGATGTCTGTCAGGGTCGCCTTCATTGGCTCGGGCGGCATCGCGGGCTACCACCTCAGCCACCTGGTGAAAATCCAGGACGTGCAGCTCGTGGGCTTCTGCGACACGGATGCCGCTCGCGCCCAGGCCAAGGCCAAGCAGTTCAGGGCGAAGGCCTACCGCGACCACCGCCGCATGCTCGACGCCGCCAAGCCCCACGCCGTCTACGTCTGCACCCCGCCCTTCGCCCACGGGCCTTACGAGCTCGACGCCGTCTCACGCGGCTGCCACCTCTTCGTCGAGAAGCCCATCGCCACCACGATAGAGGCCGCCCTGAAAATCCGCGACGCCGTCCTCGAAGCCGGCGTCGTCTCCGCCGTCGGCTACCAGGACCGCTACCAGGAGATCATCGCGAAGCTCAAGGCCATCCTGAAGAAGCGCAAGGTGGCCACCGCGATGGGCTACTGGATGGGCGGCATGCCGGGCGTCGCCTGGTGGCGCGTCAAGGCCCAGAGCGGCGGACAGCACACCGAGCAGACCACCCACATCTTCGACATGGTCCGCTACCTCTTCGGCGAGGCGAAAACCGTCTTCGCCGCCGCAAGCCGCGGCCTCATGGCCGACGTGCCGAACTACGACGTGGAGGACCTCTCCGCCGCCACACTCGTCCTGCGGAGCGGACTCGTCGCCACCGTCCACTCCGCCTGCTGCCTCAAGGCCGGCGGCAAGTGCGGCATAGACATCTTCTGCACCGACGCCCGCATCGAATACGTCGAGCGAACCTCCGTCACCGTCCGCGAGGCCAGCCGCACCGAGGAGTTCCGAAACGTCGTCGACTACGGCCAGGCCATCGACGACGCCTTCATCACCGCCGTCCGAACCAGGGGCAAGGAGAACAATGTCCTCTCCCCCTACCCCGACGCCGTCAAGTCCCTCGCCCTCAGCCTCGCGGTTGACAAGTCCCTCGCCACGGGCCAGCCGATTCAGCTTTGAGCCGTAGACCCTTCCGTTGTGGGGGATGAATGGATGAGTGGATGGGTGGATGGGTGTCAGACAATCATCCATTCATCCAACCATCCAATCATCCCCTCTGATTGCGGCCAGGGGCCGCGTTCAGCAGGAGCACACCCATGCCCGACCCGCTTCGCGTGACCATCTGGAACGAAGGCCGCCACGAGCAGAAGAACGAGAAGATCGCCCGCATCTACCCCGAGGGGATGCACGGCGCAATCGCACGCTACCTGCGGGGCGCCGACGGCTTCGAGGTCCGCACCGCCACCCTCGACGAGCCAGACCACGGCCTCGGCGGCGATGTCCTGCCCTCCACCGACGTCCTCGTCTGGTGGGGACACATGGCGCACCACGAGGTCCAGGACGCCATCGTGGACAAGGTCGTTGCCCGCGTGCTCGACGGCATGGGGCTCGTGGTGCTCCACAGCGGCCACTACTCCAAGCCCTTCCGCCGGCTCATGGGCACCTCGTGCAGCCTCAAGTGGCGCGAGGCCGGCGAAAAGGAGCGCATCTGGGTCGTCGAGCCCGGGCACCCCATCGTCCAGGGCCTCGGCGAGTACATCGAAATCCCCCACGAGGAGATGTACGGCGAGCGGTTCGACATCCCCGAGCCCGACGCCCTGGTGCTGATCAGTTGGTTCGCCGGCGGCGAGGTCTTCCGCTCAGGCTGCTGCTTCCGCCGCAACAAGGGCAAAATCTTCTACTTCCGCCCCGGCCACGAAACCTATCCCACCTACTACCACCAGGGCGTCCTCAAGATCATCGCCAACGGCATCCGCTGGGCCGCCCCCGTGCCCGGCCCCGACGTCTTCTTCGGCAACTTCAAGCCGCTCGAGAAGCTCGAAACCGCGTGAAGCGCCCGATAGGGCAGAGCAGCCTGATCCGTCGAATCAATCGAATCAATCGAATCAATCGAATCAATCGATTCGGTCGAGGCCCCCGCGCAGGACAAGCCCCTTGCCCGCCGCCCCCTTGCCCCTTCGTTCTCCGCTGCGCTACCCAGGCGGCAAGAGCCGCGTGGCCAAGCTCCTCGCCCCATTCATCCCGCCCGACCACGAGGAGTACCGCGAAATCTTCTTCGGCGGCGGCGGACTCTTCTTCCACAAGCCCAAGGCGCCCCGCAACTGGATCAACGACCTCCACCCCGGCCTCTACGCCTTCTGGAAGACCCTCCGCGACGCCTACCCCGCCTTCGCCGCCCTCTGCCGCGAGCAGGACGCCTCCAACCTCCGCGCCACCTTCCAGAAGTGGATTGACCGCCGCGACCTGATGGAGGCCCGCGGCGACGACGCCCTTCTCGAACGCGCCCTCCAATACTACTTCATCAACCGCACCGTCTGGTACGGCCGCGTGGTCTACGACCCCGCCCGCCGTTCCCGCCTCTACTTCAGCAACCCGGAGGGCTGGGGCAACCTGGAGAAGAAGCTCGCGCACCTCAAAGCCTGCTCCGAAAAGCTCCAGGGCGTCCACATCACGAACCTCCCGTTCGAAGCCTGCCTCGCCGACGCCACGCCCCGCACCCTCATCTACGCCGACCCGCCTTACTACCGCGACAGCCTGGACCACGCATGCTCGAAGCTCTACGATGGCCACTTCACCATCGAGCAGCACGTTCTCCTCCGGGACCTTCTCGCCCTTTCGTCCGCTAGGGTCATGGTCTCGTACGACGCCACAGGGGATATCCGCAAGCTGTACCGCGGCAATAGAGGATGGCGGATCCATAAGCTGGAGTGGAAGTACTGCGGAAGACGCGCGCTCACGAACCATGAGCGAGAGGCAAAGGTGAAAGAGGCCAAGGTGACCGGGCAAGAACTCTTGATCGTCAACTACTGACCGGAGCAGGCGTAGGGGCACTGATCCCTTGCGCGCCATAGGAAGCCGAGTATAATGGGTTCCGATCAGGCTACCCGGGTGAAGGGGACCCGAAATGTCATCAGGAACCAGTTCGATGGCGGGCCTCGATGCGGATCCGCTCAAGCGCGAATCAGCGTTCCTCTATGGCCTTCTTGAACTGATTGGCTGCCTGGACGTACGGGCTGCCATGCAGAAGGTTGCGGACCTCGGCCACTTAGTGATCGGGGCGCGGACGTGCAACGTGAGGCTTCTCAGCCAAGCTGGTGACACACTTGATCTCGTAGGCACGCGTGGCGCAACATCGGAGGAACACCTGAGGAATTGGCGGCCTTTGGGGTGCACAAGCAGCGTGGTGGGCGTAGTGTTCAGGACAGGCCAGCATTACGAGCAGGACAACATCCAAGGGGACCCACACTATGAGATGAAGGAATTCGCCGCACGCAGACAACTCGTTGCACTTCGGGCTGACCCCATCATGCTTGACGGAGCCGTCGTAGGAGTGATCACGCTCTACTTCCTGAGGCCCGAGGAACTCAGCCCTGAGCGGCGGATATTGGCCAGTATGCTAGCCCGCTTCGCCGGGAGCGTCCTGGAAATGCAGCGCCGGGAGCAGCAATGGACAACTGCAAGCCCTCAAGGGCTTGCGGATCCTGAGCTAGCTCAGGCGCAAACAGTGCGGGAGGCTGCCTCTACCGTGGCGCAGCGCGCCCTAGCTGTCTCAAGGTGCCAGGCGGCCGGGGTGCTTCTCCCCCGAGGAGAGATTGGAGGCCTTGAGAATGAAGGCGAAGCAGGTCATGTGGAGCTCCTCGCCCACCCGGGGGTCGCGGCCCTCGCGAGAACGGCATTCAGCATGGACGCAGTGCAGGATAGCCCCATTGAACCCCGCAACGACCTGCTCTTCCCAGGAAGGCACGTCAGCGCCTTCCCATGTTCGGTGGGAACCCAGCGTGTCGGCATTCTGACGGTCGTAGGCGTACAGGAGGGCCCGCTCGATCCCAGTGTCTCCCGGTCTCTGGTCTACCTAGCCGCTCGCTCCGCTGGGGTTCTGCTGCGGCTACAGGACAGAGAGTGGCGGCAAGCCATTGATGAGTTCCTGGCAACCCTGGGGGTGGGAACGCAGGAACGGCTCGATCCGGACAACCTTCGCTCCTTTCTCTTGGACTACACCCGAAGGCGTCTGGGAGTAGAGGGAGCGGTCCTTTACCTGTGGGACCCGGCGGTCCAGAGGTATACCCCGCGAACGGCGAGAGGCCTGAAGAACATCCGCAGGCCCATAGATTACGCCAAGGACGGATACGCCTTGGGAGAATGGTTTGTGGGCGAGGTGGCGCAACACGGCAGTCCCGTGTTTCTCAGGAACCCGGAAAGGGAATTGGTTGACCAAGATCCGTGCCTCAGCTTGGTCCGTCGGCAGACTCACACGCGCGACCTGACACTATGTGTTGGCATTCCCATCCATATGCATGGGACCGACGTGCCAGTTGCCGTCGCCGTGTTTGCGGACGGTCGTCCGGGGGCCGGGCCGCTGCAAGGTATAGGAGATCTGCAAGGGGCCGGCCTATTGTCTTTGATCGAGCAGGGTGGCGCCATGGCACGGGCGGAGGAGATCCTCGGACGACAAAATGAGTTGTTCTATGCCGCGACTCACAAGGCAATGGGTCCTCTGGCCAAGATCATGCAGGCCATCGAGGTGATCGACTGGCGCGGCTGGCGCTCATCGGATCTGCCCCAACTGGCCAAATGGGCCGAGCAGGCAATGCGTAACGTAGAGCAGTTGTTGCGCGTGCAGAGAGCCCTATACCAACGCACGGTGGAGCCGAAGGACACGGACGTTAGTTCACTAGTGGCCGGGGTGGTTGAGGACTTCCGGCTTGTGGCGGAGGGCCGTGGTTGCACTCTCGCAGCGCAACTACAGCCTGAGTGCCATGCGCTAACCGTCGGATCCTATGCTCAAGATGTATTTGACATCGTGCTGGACAATGCCATAAAATATGCTCCGGAGTCCGGCGGCTGCGTCCAAGTTCGCCTCTCCGCTGTGGGCGGCGTTTGCGAGTTGAGTGTGGAGGATAACGGGCCGGGCTTGCCCCGGGAAGTGCGCGAGTCGCTGACCGCCGGCTCAGGTGTTCAGTTGCGCGCCGGGTACGGCTTTCAGCGTGGCATGGGACTGGGCCTCTTCGTGGTTATGTCTTACGTGCGGCTCCTCGGGTGGGACGTGCAGATCATCGACCGCGCGCCGTCCGGCACATCATTCGTATTCCGCATGGGCGGGTTACCTCAGAACCCTGATGCTCAAGGCGCTGGGCAATGAAGAACGCAGGGAGCACTCAGAAGATTCTTATTGTCGATGACGACCCCGATTACTGCCGCTGGATTGGCGATTACCTGGGGGCGCACAATCACCCCGTCATAGCTACGATGACAATTGCAGACGCGCTAAAGACCTTGGGAACCGAACAGGTCGGCTTGATCGTTCTGGATGTCCTCTTCGGGGAGAGGTTCGAGCGTGCCGGGATACAGATGGCCCAGGAATTGCGCCGGCACGAAGCTTGGCGCTCTATCCCGATCCTCTTCGTCTCTGTGCTTGCCCCGGGGGAAGTCTTGCGCGAGCTCAATGAGCGCAGGGTCGCCGTTGATCAGGACAGTGTTAGGATTATCCAGAAGCCCTTTGCCCTTCCAGATCTACTGGATGGTGTCCAACAGCTTCTGGCCTGTGCCAGGACTAAGGCGCGAAGCAAGGAGGAGCACGCCTGATGCCCGGATCATGTCCCCCTCAGATGGCCTCCGATTGCTCCACGCTCTTGGTTGCGGAGTCCGAGTTCGCTAGGTCCGTCAACTCGGGGACTGCGAGAGCGGAGATTCTCTCATCGCTACTCGGCAGGTGGTACCAGCTTGGCTATGCGAAAGGGATGATTCTCACCCTCAAGCCGTGGCGCGGGATTCGCCCGCAGCTCGTCGCGGAACAGGGCGAGGGGCCGACGCGGTATTGGCCTGCGATTCGCGAACTCAGCGAGATAGACCGGGCGCACTCGGGTGGCCTTTGGACATGGGACCTGCATACCCTGGGGGCAACGAACTCAAGTAGGTGCATTTCCTTCTGTTTCTCGTCACCGGACAAGGGCAATGGCAGGGGTGCGGTCGCGCTAACAGGCTTGGACCCGATTCGCCCCGAGCCGATGTTGGAGCTTAGGAACGTCTTTTCAGATCCCATAGAGAGTCTCCTCATCCGGGATGGAATCCTTGCTCGTAGGGCTGCCGGGGGACCATTGCTGGACATGGCTGACTGTATCTCGGCCACGCTTGGAGAGGCGCAAGCGGTCCTGGCTGGAATCGGCAACAGCACGGGAACGGACGAACTGGTCGCCAGGGCCCAGCGGGCAGAGCTTCTGGTCAAGATACGGGAGCTCTGCCGCTACACGCACATTGACAGTGGTCTTGCGGAGCTGTCGTCCTCTCTACTGGTGCTCGCCCGCACAATGCGCGAGCGCCCGCCGGCCGCTGCCCAGATTGGCGCGCTCCGGTACGCCTTTGAGTGCATGAACGCGATCGCGCTCCCGCACGGGGTCGTTGACGAGTGCCTCGATCGCCTCGAAGAAGCCGGCTTGGACGTGTACGACGCCTTCGGAGAGGATGAGGATGACCAAGACTAGCCTTCAAGCCGCCACAGCCAAGGCATTCCTCGATACGACCGTCCCTTGCGACCGCATATTGGGTAGCAAGGCTCGAAGGGCCGCAGTGGAGGGCAAGCTGAGCCGTTACGCCAGCATCGCCACATCGAGGTTTGTTCAGCTTGAGTTCGCACTGGGTGCCTACCGCCGGCTCTGTGATTTCCAGGAGAGGACGAAAGCTGCTACCAACGTGACCGACCTGCTCTGGGAGGCCGCCAGGTATGCTGCTCTTCCGCCCCCCAACAGGTATCGCCGCCTCGGCCAAGTGATGATCAACGCGATCTTCTTCTTCATCGAGGAGCTGGAGGCGACTGGCCCTTCGGACGGCACGCTGCTCGAGCAACTGAGGGCCGACCTGCGGCATCGTGTTCGGAGAGCCTGGCGTAGAGCATTCCGCAGTGTCGAGCGCATCCTGGACCCGTCTGCCTGCCTTGCAGATCTCCCGATGCCGCGCTGGGACTCGGCAACAGGGCGAATGACGCGTATGGCGGACGAGGCATATCTGGAGCAGAAGGCGGGCCTGCTTGCGGCATTCATCAGGATGGAACGCGCCCAGTTCAGCGCCATTCTCCGAGCCCTTGCCACAGCCGATGCGAAGCAACAAGATGAGGAGACGCGACGACGGGTTGAGGCGATTGGGAAGATCCTCGACGACCAAGAGACCCCGACAGGGGACGACGTCAGAGACGTGGGTGACGCCCTGGTTGCGGTCGAAAGTCCGCGCGATCACGTGCTACTCAACAACAACCGGAAGCACTTCGACCCTATCACACGCGCAATCGGGAAGGTCAGCGAGTCGTCCTTCGATCCTCCAGGCAAGCCCTGACCGAACCTCCGCGACCTCCTGGCCGCCTAGCCCGCGAAGATCATGGTCTCCTACGACGCCTGCCCCGAGGTCCGCGCCCTCTATGCTGGCCGCCGCTGGTGGATCATCGGGCTTCAGTGGAAATACTGCGGCCGCTACGCCATGTCCAACCAGCAAAAGGCCGCCAGGCAGAAGGAGCGAAAGGTCACTGGCACCGAGCTCCTCATCGTCAGCCGCCGCTGAGGATGCCCACGGCCGCTGTTTCGGCGCGGGGCGCAACCTGCGCCCCCCAGGGGGCGCGAGTTGCCCCCGGACGGCTTCTGGAGAGTAGACATTCGCCGGAGCCGTGATATGGCGATGGGTGGGGCGCGCGGCGAGTGTAGCGCTCGACTCGCCCGGCCCCACCCCCGAGCAAGAGGGCCACTTCTTGTGGGAAGCGAGTGGCCCTCTTGCACACCTCGCGGCGATGACAGCGACGACGATTCAGGATGAAGGGCGGGCGCCTGGCCTTCTCTGTCATTCGACATTCAACATTCGACGTTCGACATTCGGCGTTCCAGTTGCCACATGTGCGCGACGCGCGCACGAGCCATGACTGAAGGCTCTAACCGCCGACCTCGCTTGACTCCTCGCTGCCCTGACCCTATATTGGTCCTTGTTGGGGGAAGAGGCGGCCTTTTCAGGAGGAGACCGATGGACGTCGTGTTGAGCTTCATCCAGAAGCGTCGGAGCATCCGGCAGTATAAGAAGGGCGCGGAGGTGAGCGACGCGCAGGTGGAGGCCCTCCTGCGCGCGGCCATGGCCGCGCCCTCGGCCGGCAACCAGCAGCCATGGCACTTCGTCGTGGTCCGCGACCGCGCGAAGCTGGAGGGCATCATGAAGGTGCATCCCTACGCGAGCATGCTCAAGACCGCCCCGCTCGCAATCGTGGTGTGCGGCGACCTCGCCCGCGAGAAGCACGCGGGGATGTGGGTGCAGGACGTCTCGGCCGCCACCCAGAACCTCCTCCTGGCCGCCGCGAACATGGGCCTGGGCACCTGCTGGTGCGGCGCCCACCCGCGCCCCGAACGCGAGGCCGGCCTCCGACAGCTCCTCGGCATCCCCCAGAACGTCGTCCCCTTCGCCGCCATCGCCGTCGGCGTCCCCGCCGAGGAAAAAGGCCCCGCCGACTACTACGACCCAGCCCGCATCCACCGCGAGGCCTGGTAATCCAGCGGTCACGCGTCACGGGTCACGCGTCCAGGACACACTCCCCACGAAAGGAACAGACTGTTGGAGTACCGGCAACTCGGTAATAGCGACCTGAAGGTCTCCCCGATCATCTTCGGCGCGTGGGCGGCGGGCGGCTGGTTCTGGGGGCCGCAGGATGACGACGATTCGGTTCGCGCCATACAGGCGGCCATTGACGCCGGCATCAATTGCATTGACACCGCGCCCATCTATGGCATGGGGCATAGCGAGGAGGTCGTCGGCAAGGCCATCAAGGGGCGGCGCGACAAGGTGTTCCTCGCCACCAAGTGCGGCCTCCGCTGGGACACGCCCGGCGAGGGAAGCAATCCCTGGACATACAAGGGCCTCGACAGCACGGAGTGCACCGTTGTGCGCAACCTCCGCAAGGCCGCCATCGTCGCCGAGGCCGAGCAGAGCCTCAAGCGGCTCGGCACCGATGTGATTGACCTCTATCAGTGCCACTGGCCCGACCCCTCGGCCCCCATCGCCGAGACGATGGAGGCGATGGTGACCCTGAAACAGCAGGGGAAGATTCGCGCCATCGGCGTGAGCAACTTCACGCCCGAGATGATGGCCGAGTGCCTCTGCCACGCCCCCCTCGCCAGCGACCAGCCGCCCTACAGCCTGCTGCGCCGCGACATCGAGGCCGACGTTCTCCCCTTCTGTCGCCAGCACAACGTCGGCGTCATCGTCTACAGCCCCCTCGAGCAGGGCATCCTCACGGGCAGGGTCACGATGGAGCGCACCTTCCCCGAGGGGGACTATCGGAGCGGCCGCCCCTGGTTCCAGCCGGCCAACCGCCGCCGCATCCTCGACGCCCTCGAGAAAGTGAGGCCCATCGCCGAGGCTCACAACGCCACGCTCGGCCAGGTGGCTGCCGCCTGGATCATCGCCCAGCCGGGCGTCGCCGCCGCAATCGTGGGCGCCCGCAACCCTGACCAGGCCCGCGAGAACGCCCGAGCCGCCGACATCCGCCTCTCCGCCGCCGACCTTCAGACCATCCGCTCCACCTTCGAGGCCCTCGGCAAGCCCCAGTGACACCCCCATGCCTCCCGACGAACCCTGCACCCCAACCGAACAAGACCTCCTGAAGAGCCTCCGCAAGAAGCTGGCGCGGCGCGCCGGTGGCACAGGCGTCCCGCCTGTGGGCGACACAGGCAAGATGCCTGTGCCACCAACTCCTGCGTCACACGCCATCGTCTACCGCCGCGACCTGCCGCTCGACGCGCCCCGACGCCCCGCAGCCCCCGGCCCAGGCATCTGCATCCCCATCGAGAAGTGCATCGAGGGGCGCGAAACGCCGTGCTCCGGCGCTCCCCCCTTCTACCTGATCGAGGGGCCAGCCACGGGCAACCAGGCCCTTGCGGAGGCACTCGCCGAGGCACTCCCGCGGGCATTCGCCGCCATCCCTCTGGTGGAGTCGCCCCCCCTCGCGCCACGGGACGCCTGCTTTCTGGACATCGAGACTACCGGCCTCGGCACCGCGACCGTGTTCCTCATCGGCACGCTCCTCTGGCGGGATGGGCGAATCGTCTGCCGCCAGCTCCTCGCCCGCTCGTATGCCGAGGAGGCGAGCATCCTGGCCGCCTTCGCCGAGGATGCCCGCAGCGCGCGCATTCTCGTCACCTTCAATGGCAAGACCTTCGACGTGCCCTCACTCCGCGCCCGCGCGGCCGCGGCGAGGGTCGCGCTGCCAGAGGTGCCGCTCCACTTCGACCTCCTTCACGCCGCCCGACGGCGATACAGCGAGGCGTTGCCCGACTGCCGCCTTGTGACCCTCGAGCGCTGCGTGTGCGGGCGCCACCGCGTGGGCGACATCGCGGGGGCCGACATCGGCCGCGCCTACCACGACTTCGTCCGCACCGGCGACGCCCGCGAGCTCGCCCTCATCGTCCAGCACAACCGCGCCGACCTGCTCACGCTGGCCGAGCTGATGGCGCGAATGCTCTTGACCCGTGACCCGTGACGCGTGAGAAGATGAAGAGATCGCTGCCCAGGATGGCTGTGCTCTTGCTCGTCCATGCAGTCGCATGGGGCGAGGACTGGCCGACGTACATGCACGACAACCAGCGGAGCGGGGTGACCGGCGAGCGGCTGCCCCTGCCGCTCCGTGAGGCGTGGACCCACGCCGCGCGCCACGCCCCGCGACCCGCCTGGCCCGCTCCCGCGAAGGTTGACTACTGGCACAAGCTCACCGACCTGGCCGCGCGGGTGACTTATGACCGCGCCTTCCACGTCGCCGCTGTCGGCGACGCCGTCTACTTCGCTTCCTCCGCCGACGACAAGGTGACGTGTCTCGACGCTGCCACGGGGCAGGTGCGGTGGGTATTCTTCACCGGCGGACCGGTGCGTCTCGCGCCGGCGGTCGCGGACGGCAAGGTCTACGTCGGCTCGGACGATGGCTGGGCCTACTGCCTCGCGGCCGAGACCGGCGCCGAAGTGTGGAAGCACCGTGCCGCGCCCGACGCCCGCCAGCTCATCGGCAACGGCCGCCTCATCGCCGCCTCCCCTGTCCGCACCGGGGCGCTCGTCGAGGACGGCGTGGCCTTCCTCGCCGCCGGCCTGTTCCCCACCGAGGGCGTCTCGCTCGTGGCGTTGGACGCGCGCGACGGCTCGCCGCGGTGGAAGCCGCGGCCCCTCGACCTGTCGCCCCAGGGGTATCTTCTCGCCGCGCCCACGCATCTCTACGTGCCCATGGGCAGGACGGCGCCCGCGATGCTCCGCCGAGCCGATGGCGCGCCGGCGGGCAGCGTCAAGGGCTCCGGCGGCACCGATGCGGCGCTCGCCGGCAACCTGCTCCTCAACGGCCCGGGGAAGACGGGACAGGTGGAGGCTTGCGACGCCGCGACGGGCGAGGTGGCCGCCACCTTCAACGCCCACCGCGCCATCGGCACCGACAAGGCGCTCTATCTCCTCACAGGCCGCGAGTTCCAGGCCCTCGACCGCGTCCGCTTCTTCGACCTCTTGGCCCAGGGCCGCAAGCTCGCCGCCCGCCAGAAGGCCATCGAGGACCGCCTCAAGAAGCTCGGCAAGGACGACAAGGGCGCTGAGGGCAAGGCGCTGAGGGGCGAGCACGAGGCCAACAAGGCCGCGATGGCCGCGCTCTCGAAGTCAACGCAGGACTGCTTCCTCTGGAAGCGTCCCTGCCCGCACCGCGCCGCGCTCATCCTGGCGGGCGACGCGCTTTTCGCGGGCGGCGAGGGCGAGGTCGCCGCGTTCCGGGCCTCTGACGGCGAGCCGCTCTGGGCGGGCAAGGTGGCCGGCACCGCCTACGGCCTCGCCGCCGCCCACGGCCGCCTCTTCGTGAGCACCGACGCGGGCTCAATCCACTGCTTCTCATCGTCGTCGTCCTCGTCGTCGTCGTCGAGCGCCCCGCCCGGCAGCCCCTACGCAGCCGACGGCCTTTCGCCGCTGTATGCGAAGGCCGCATCGGAGATCGCCGACAGATCGGGCGTGAAGAAAGGCTTCGGCCTCGTCCTCGCCTGCGGCGAAGGCCGCCTGGTCTACGAGCTGGCCAGGCTGACTGACCTCACGCTCATCGGCATCGAGGACGACCCCGGCAAGCGCGCCGCCGCAAGGCGGGAGCTCGACAGGGCGGGCCTCTACGGCGCGCGGGCCTCCGTGCAGGGCGGGCCGCTCGCGTCGCTCCCCAGCGGGTTCGCCAACCTGGTGGTCTTCGACCGCGTGGCCAACCCGACTGCTGCGGCGCCGGCCGATGCAACGCGCCTTGCGAGGCCGTGGGGCGGCGTCCTCTGCCTCGATGGCCCTGCGAAGCTCGTCCGCCGCGGGCCGCTCGAGGGCGCGGGCGAGTGGACGCACCTCTACGCCGACCCCGCCAACACCGCGTGCAGCGGCGACCGGCTCGTCGGCGGCGCGATGCGCATCCAGTGGTTCGGGCCGCCCGGCCCCAACCCGATGGCCGACCGCCACCACCGCGCCGTGCCGCCGCTCGCCGGGGGCGGCCGCCTCTTCGTCCCCGCCTACAACAAGGTCATAGCGGTGGACGCCTACAATGGCACGCCGCTCTGGGAGGCCGACCTCCCCGATTCAAGCCGCCTGGGCGCGCCGAAGGATAGCGGCCACCTCGCCCTCGCCCCCGACGTGCTCTATGCTGCCGGGGCGGAGGACTGCGTGGCATTCGACGCCGCCACCGGCGTCGTCATCCGCCGATTCCCTGTCCCGCAGCTCGACCCCGGCCGCCAGCACGCCTGGGGCTACGTGGCGACCGTGGGCGATTCCCTCTTCGGCTCCGGCCGCAAGAAAGGCGCCTCCCTCCGCACCATGGGCCGCACGGTCATCGAAATCCAGTTCGGCGACTTCCAGGACATCGCGACCAGCGACTTCCTCTTCTGCCTCGACCGCAAGAGCGGCGAGAAGCGCTGGGCCTACAAGGGCGGCGTCATCCTCGACCCCGCCATCGCCATTGCCGACGGACGCGTCCACTTCGTCGAGAGCGCCAATCCCGCCGCCATTCAGGACTCCGACGGGCGGATGAAGCTGGACATCTTCCTCGGCTCCGGCGCCACACTCGCCGCCCTCGATGCCGCCTCGGGCCAGACCCTCTGGAAGAAGCACGTGGACCTCCGCTCCTTCCAGCACGTCATCTTCCTCAGCGTCGCGGATGGCACCATCGTAGTCACCGGCTCGAAGAACAAGAACGGCACCGTCTGGTACGAGCTGTTCGGCTTCGACGCGAGGACGGGCGAGCAGCGCTGGCGTCGCGAGCAGGACAACCGCAAGAAGCCCGGCGGCGACCACGGCGAGCAGACCCTTCACCCCGTCATCGCAGGCGGCGTCGTCTACGCCGAGCCGTGCGCCTACGACCTCAAGACCGGCGAGCCGCTGCCCGGCTGGGCGTTCGACCGCGGCGGCCACGGCTGCGGCACCATGTCGGCCTCCGCCCACCAGCTCTTCTTCCGCGCCGCCAACCCCGCCATGTTCGACCTGCGCACCCGCCAGGCCAGCAAGCTCACCACCGTCAGCCGGCCCGGTTGCTGGATCAACATCATCCCCGCCGGCGGCCTCGTCCTCGTCCCCGAGGCCAGCTCCGGCTGCACCTGCCCGTTCCCCGTGCAAACCTCGTTCGCCTTCGCACCCAGCGGGAGCAAGTGACACAGGCTGAGTGGGTGGTTCGCAGTTCACGACTGGCCCCCGGCGGCAGGCATTGAAGGAGGACAGGAACATGAAGAAATGGCTGACCACGCTCCTCCTGCCGGTGTCCCTTTTGCTTGTGCCCGGTTGCGCCACACTGGTGGCCCGTGCTGATCCCGAACCCGGTGACCCCAGGTATCTTTACCCCGCGGTGGAAATGGACCTCAAGGGGCTCTACGACTGTCGGCCTTGGCGGCCCGCGCAGGAGATGCACTGCATGTGGGAGTTGATCTTGCCTTTCTTTGCCCCATTCCTCATCTGCGACCTCCCGATTTCCTTGGCAGCGGACACGATCTGTCTGCCCTACGACCTCTACATGGTGACGCTGGCGGGCAAGTCGAGAACCGTGGAGCCCAAGACGCCCCCACAGCCGGCCGCAGATTCGGGCAGCGCTCCACGTTGAGAAGAGGCCATTGTGGACTTCGATTCCTTCGTTGAGCATTTGCGGTCCTCAGCCGACTACCGCGGCCAGATCGTGCATGTGCATCGCGTGGCGGGGCGTGAGGCGCGGTTCGCCGAGCCGCAGGAGCCGTTGTCGCCGGCCTGCGCGCGAATGCTCGCGGGAATGGGCATCGAGCGGCTCTACCTCCACCAGGCCCAGGCCCTCGACCTCGCCCGGGCGGGACGCGACTTCCTGGTGACGACCTCCACGGCCAGCGGCAAGACGCTCTGCTATCTGCTGCCGATCATCGAGCAACTGGAGCGCGACCCCGAGGCCCGCATCCTCGCACTCTATCCCACGAAGGCCCTCTCGCAAGACCAGCTCCGTGTGTTCCAGCGCGCCCTCCGAGCAGCCAAGCTCCCGCAGGGCCTGGCCCGAGCGAGGCGAGGGCTTCGCAACCTGCGGGAGGTTGCGGTCGGCGTGATTGATGGCGATACGCCGCCAAGCCATCGCCGCCAGTTGCGCGACAAGGCATCCGTCATCATCACCAACCCCGATATGCTCCACGCCGGCGTCCTTCCGCAACACCCCCGGTGGGCGGGACTCTTCGCCAACCTCCGATACGTCGTCGTAGACGAGCTTCACACATACACGGGGCTGTTCGGGGCGAACGTGGCGAATCTCTTCCGCCGGCTCGACCGCGTGTGCGCCCACTATGGCTCACACCCCCAATTCCTGGCCTGCTCCGCCACGCTGGCCAATCCGCTGGAGGTGGCCTCACGGCTGCTTGGCCGGGGGGAGATCGGTCCGATCCGTCGGATCAGTCCGATCAGTCTGATCAACGAAGATGGCTCGCCGGCCGGCCCCCGCACCTACGTCCTCTGGAACCCGCCGGTCGTCCGCACCACGCAGTGGCGCTCACGCCGCTCGGCTAACGTGGAGGCCCAGGAGCTGATGACCGCCCTCGTCCTCGCGGGCACGCCGACCATCACGTTCTCGAAGGCCAAGGTCACGGCGGAGCTGATCTACCGCTACGTCCGCGAGGCCCTGGAGGAGGCGGCGCCCCAGGTTGCGGACAAGGTGACTCCCTACCGCGCGGGCTACCTGCCCGCCGAGCGCCGAGAGATCGAACACAAGCTCTTCAGCGGCGAACTCCTCGGCGTAAGCTCCACCCGCGCCCTCGAGCTCGGCATTGACGTCGGCTCCCTCGAGGCCAGCCTCATCGTCGGCTACCCAGGCACCCTCGCGTCCTTCTTCCAGCAGGCGGGCCGCGCGGGCCGACGCGACAGGCCGGCCCTCGTCATCCTCGTCGGCCTCGACACCGCCATCAACCAATACGTGATGCGGCACCCCGACTACCTTTTCGGCCGGCCTATCGAGGAGGGCGTGTTGGAGCCCGACAACCCTCACATCGTCGTCAGCCACCTCCGCTGCGCCACGCACGAGCTGCCTCTGCCCGATGATCAGGTCGCCCGCTTCGGCCCCGCGGCCCCCATCGCCCTCGACGTGCTCGAAAGCCAGGAAAAGGTCTACCATGACAAGGAGCGCCGCTCCTGGCACCATAGCGCTCCGGAGACCCCCCAGCACGAGGTCTCGCTCCGCGCGATGGACGACCGCAACGTGGTCGTCGTGGATGCCGCCTCCGAGCAGATCATCGGCGAAATGCCAAAGCTCGACGCCCCAGTCTACGTCCACCCCGAGGCCATCTACCTCCACCAGGGCGACACATACTTCGTCGAGCAACTCGACCTCGACCGCTCCTTCGCCCGCGTCCGCAAGGTGGACGTTGACTACTACACCCAGCCCCTCGGCGGCACGGACGTGCATCACATTGACCACCAGCTCCGCGAGCGCCCCTTCGGCACCGGACGCCTCTGCTTCGGAGAGGTGACCACCCACTTCCATACCTGGGGCTACGAACGCATCCATTTCTACACCCTCGACGCCATCTCGCGGCATCCCCTCGACCTGCCGACATTCGTCTTCGAGACCCACGCCTTCTGGCTCGTCCCGCCCGAGGAGCTTTGCCGCCGCGCGCTCGCACAGGACATTGACCCCCACGCCGGCTGCCGTGGCATCGGCTACGCCACGCGCATGGTGCTGCCCCTCTTCGTCCGCTGCGAGACTCTCGACTTCTCCCACACCGTCGGTGCCATCAACGCCCCGTGGAACACGACCTTCATCTACGAGCGTTACCCCCTCGGCCTGGGCTTCACCGAGCGCGCCTACGAGCTTGCCGGCCGCCTCATGCCCGCCGTCCTCGACCACATCCGCCGCTGCGACTGCGCCGATGGCTGCCCCTGCTGCGTCGGCAAGCCACTCCGCCAGGACGTCACCTGGAACGTCGAGCGTGGCGAAGGCTCCATCCCCTCCAAGCGAGCCGCCCTCTTCATGCTCGAGAACCTCCTCGGCGACGGTTCGCGCCTCGATGAGCCGGACAGCGCCCAACCGGGTCCGAAATCCGCAATCAGCAATCAGAAATCAGAAATCGGGCGACAGCTCCGCCGTCGCCTCGACCACGCCCGCGAGCCCCTTCTCCCCCACCCCCATCACCCCATCGAGCACGACATCCAGACCGGCTTCCCTCAGACCGAGGAGCGGTCGAAGCTCAGCAACGCCGACGTCGCCCGCCGCGTCTTCCGCAAGCTCCGCCACGACAAAGCGGTCGCCCGCGGCGAGCCCAGGCCTACCCCCGGCACCCCCGAGCCGCAGGTTCCCGCCTCCTTCCGCCCCCCGCCCCTCGCCCCTCGCCCCTCCCCTCCCGCCTCCCTCAAAGCCGGCGACCCCCTCGCCGCCCTGGCCCGCCAGCGCAAGAAGCACCTCCCGAAACAGCCCTGATCCGATGGTTGCTTTGCCCCCGAAATCTGCTATCCTGTGCGAACCGAGGAGCGCCACGGATGAGCACGCCGGACACTGAGAAGCCCGCGGCCAGCGATGCGACGGCGCAGGGCTGGTCCGCACCCGAGCCGAGCCGCCCACGGGCCAGCGAGCTCGTCATCGCCGCCGTCATGGTCACGCTCCTTGCCGGGCTCGTCTTCTGGGGCAGCGCGGCCGTCGAGGGCGAGCCGGTCGTGGTCCTGGGCCAGGTGGAGCCGGCCAGGGCGCTCGACGCCAGCGCGGTGCCCTCGGGGGCGTTCGTCACCGTGTCGGGACGGCCCGATGGGACGCGCGCCGTGCCCCTCTACGCGATGGGGCCGGGGCGGGGGGAGGGGGCGTTGCTCGTCCTCCGCGAGGAGCCACGCCTCGTCCTCCGCTGCCGCGGCGACCACCCCCTCGCCGAGGTCCTTCGCCGCCACAGGACGCTCCCAGGCGGAACCACTCTCCCCGTGCGCGAGCTTGAAGAGGTCTGGACCTTCGCCGGCCGCATCCACGACGCGAAGGACTACTCGGACCCCGAGATAGGCGCATCGGGCGTCTCCGTTCAGCAGTTCGCCGCCGAGAAGCTGGGCGTCAAGGACGGCGAAGCGGTCCGAGTCCTCGCCGTCGGCACCACTCCCGCCGACCTCCGCCGCTCGGCCCGAACCGCCCTCTTCTTCGCCGTCGGCATGACCCTCGTCGCCATCGTCCTCTGGACCCTGGCCATTCACTCCATCGTTCAGAACCGCAGGGAGCACGAGGTGAAAAATGAGGCACCGTAGGGTGTGCATACTTGCACACCATCTTCCGCGTGCAGGTATGCACGCCCTACCCGCCGTCACGGGCACCTTCTCGATTGTGGCGGTTGACGCCCAGGCGGGCGAGTGCGGGGCAGCGGTGGCGAGCAAGTACCCCGCCGTGGGGCGGGTGGTGCCCTACGTGCGGGCCGGCGTGGGCGCCTTCTGCACCCAGCACCACGCCGAGCCCGCCTGGGGCGAGAAGGCCCTCGACCTCCTCGCCCTCGGCAAGCTGCCCGAAGAGGTCCTCGGCATCCTGCTCCGCGACGACACGAAGCCCGGCAAGCGCCAACTCGGCGTCATTGATATGAAGGGCCGCGCGGCCAACCGCAATTGCTGGGATTCAGACCCAGCGGGCGTCTGGTGGGGCTGCATGGCGGGCCGCAACTATGCCTGCCAGGGCAACACCCTGGCCGGCCGCGAGGTCATCACCGAGATGGCGCGAGCCTTCGAGGAGACCGACGGCCCCCTCGCCGGCCGCCTCATCGCCTCCCTCGTCGCCGCCGACCAGGTGGGCGGCGACCACCGCGGCCGCCTCGCCGCAGGCATCCGAATCGCCAAGGCCGGTGTTCCCGGCTACTCGCTCGAACTCCAGGTCGAGAAGAGCGACGACGCGGTGAACGAGCTCGCGCGCCTCTACGAGAAGAGCGTTTCACCACAGAGGGCACTGAGGACCCATCGCGGCAAGCCGCAACCAAACGCGGAGGAAGAATCTTTCCGGAAAACAAGATTCTGCATGTTTGTAGCACAGAGTTAAGACACAGAGAAGGCCAGGCAGAATGATAGGAGAACATCGGATCTGGCTCGGGATCATTTTGCCAAGGTCCTTCTTCTTCCCGCGGGATTGAGCCACAGCTCGTGCAGGGGTCTCAACCATGATCTCTCAGCGTCGGTCCTCTTCTCAGTGTCTTATCTCAGTGCTCTCAGTGTCCTCTGTGGTGACCCTTCTTCTCTTCTCCTCCGCCCTCGCCGCCGAGCCGCTGGCGACGTTCGAGTGCGTCGAGCGCCTCGGCCGCGACTGGCGCCGCACGATGCTCACCTACCCCCTCAAGCTCGACCCCGGCAAGGCCCGCCCCGGCCAGGTCCGCCTCGTGGACGACGCGGGCCAGGAGACCCTCTGCCAGCTCTGGGACGTGAAGCTGCACCCCGACGGCTCCGTTGCGTCGGCCCGCCTCTCCTTCATGGCTGATCTCAAGAAGGGCGGCAGCTTCCGCTACCGCCTCCTGCCCGAGAAGCCCGCCGTCTCCAAGACCGGCGCCAGGGTTGCGCAACCGGTGTCCGCCGGCCGGCACAGGCGGTGGCTGTTCCTCGAGAACGGCCTGGCGGCCATCGAGCTGCCGACGAAAGGGGACTTGGGCAGCAGTGCGCAACCCAGCCCACTCCGCAACTTCGGGTCAAGCAAGAGCAAGCAGTTGTTCCGTGTGGGAAGCCGGGTCTGGGCGGAGAAGCCGGAGGAGATGCCGAAGGTCGCGCGGTCATCCTGCACGATCACCGCGGAAGGCCCGGTCTTTGCTGAGGGCGTCGCTCGATACGACTTCGAGGGTGGCGCATTCTACCAGTTCACCGCCCGCGTCATCGCGGACGAGCCGGCCGTGCGGATTGACGAGCAGTTCGACATGAAGCGCGTCGGCTCCGGAAAGGCGTTGCAGATGGTCTTCGACATCTCGGACCTGTTCGGGTCAGTCTATGCCTTCTGGCACGCGCCCGCGGGACGGCTGGCCGGGCACGACGAGGCATTCGACGCGCAGCTCGCCGAGGCCGGCTTCGAGACGAAGCCCTACGCATCGAGCGCCTTTGGCAGCCGGAAGCTCACATTTGACAAGGACCTCGACAAGGTCTTCGACGTGGCCGTTTGGTATCCCTGGCATCCCGCGGCCCACTACTTCGGCCTGCTAGCGCTCAGGGCGGCGAAGCCGGGCCGCGACGGGACCGACTTCCTCGGGGTCGTGCCCCTCCACGCGGGCACGTGGCGGAGCGCGCACCAGCAGTTCCAGTCGTCGTCGCTCTACACGCGCAAGGGGGGTGGCGTCGAGCTTCGCTGGCCGCTGGTGGCCGAGCCGCACCCGAACACGCTCCTTCACACGGGCGAGTACGACCCCGCGCTGCCGCTCAGCTTCGTCCGCCGCCAGTGGGCGCTCGTGGCCGGGCCGCTCCAATTCCACGAAACCCTTCACCCCTTCCGCGCCGAGGAAGGCTACGTGAACCTCGATAACTACAAGGACTGGGTGCTCGATTGGCCGGCCGACCCGAAGGTGACATATCCCCGCTTGGTTTTCAGCAAGGAAGATGTCGAGCGGCTCAAGCCCAACCTCGCCGCGACGCCCGGCGGCGACGTCCTCGGCAAGTTCCTTTACTTCAATCACGACGAGAAGCGCTTCGGGGAGTTGCTGCGGAGCTTCATGGCCCCCAACGAGTGGTCGAACCCCCTCGGCCAGACCCTCGCCGGCCTTGCCCGCGGCGGCGACGCGCGCGACACCACCTGGGTCTCTAGTTACCGCCAGACCCAGATGGCCGGCTGGGCGGGACGAATGGATGAGCTGCTCTCCAGTCCCAAGCTCACCGACGAGCAGCGGAAAACACTTCGCGCCCACCTCGCCGCCGTGTGCAGCCTCCTCTCCGAGCCCGACTTCAATCCCCGCGGCTCGATGATTCACCTGGGCAACCCGAACATGCCGATCAACCGCTTCATGGGCCTCGCCTTCGCCGCCGCTCTCATCCCCGACCATCCGCGGGCGAAGGAATGGCTCGACGTGGCGGCGAGATACCTCCGCTACAAGCTGGCGATGAACACCGGCCCCACGGGCGCCTGGAGCGAGCTGCTCACCTACTTCGGCGCGAGCGCCCCGCACGTGATGCAGGCGGCAACCGTCCTCGGCCGCACGGGCCGGCTCGACGACTCCACCGCCCGCCTCGCCGCCATGCCCGCACGCTTCACGCTCCAACTCCTCGCCCCGAAGGACCCCCGCTTCGGCGTCCGCTCCCTGCCCAACTGGGGGCACGAGGGGATTGACCTGTGTACCCACTGGCTCGTCGCGGCCGGCCTGATGCGCACCCTCGACCCCGACCTCGCCAAGGCCCTCGCCTGGGCCTGGGACCAGACGGGCCGCCCGATGGAGCAGCACCACGACGCCGGCTTCGCCGAGCGCGTCATCGCCAACGCCGATCTTCTCTCCCAACTGCCCGCAGGCTACGTGCCGAAGGAGCTGGCGAGCACCTGGCTCCCTGGCTTCGGCGCAGTGCTTCGCGCCCACGCGGGCGACCCGAACGAGACCTTCTTCGCGCTCCGCCAGGGTTACCTGACGAGCCACTGCGACGCGAACCAGGGCGACTTCATCCTCCACGCCAAGGGCGCCCCCCTCTCCACCCTCAGCCTCCACGGCTATGCCATCCACGACAACCGCCCCTTCTGCAAGCTCTTCAAGGAGTTCGGCTGGCACAACCGCGTCCGCTTCGGCGCCCGCACCAACGACGGCGGCTGGCCCGGCGGCGGCCCCATCTCGCAGCTCCACGCCCACAGCTTCACCCCGTCCGTGGACTACCTCCGCGGCGAGGGCGACTACGGCCCCCAGCGCTGGACCCGCCAGGTGCTCTTCCTCAAAGGCAAGACTGCCAAAGGCCCCAACTACTTCGTCCTCCGCGACAGCTTCGCGCCGCTCGAAGGCGACGCGAGAGCCCTTCAGCCAAAATGGTGGTATCTCCGCACGCCCGGCAAGAAGGAACTCGTGAAGGCCGGCGAAAGCGGCCTCGACTACACCAGCCCCTTCGGCCCCAAGCTCCATGCCCGCGTCCTCCAGCCGGCGAGCGTCTCTGCTGAGACTCGCGATGTCGCTCAAGCCGGCCCGATCTACAACCGCCCCGCCCTCTGCTGGCAGAAGGCCGGCTCCCCCGTCCTCAAGGGCAGCGAGACCAGCATCCAGGTCGAGGAGACCATCTCCGTCACCGCTTTCGGTCCGGTCGAAGCGGGCAAGGACATCGCGGTCGTGCTCTATCCCCAGGCGCCCGACGAGGCTCCGCCCAAGTGCGAGGCCCTCGCCGATGGCGTCGCCCGCATCGCCACGAGCGAGGGTACCGACTACATCTTCGCTTCGTCGAAGCCGCTCACGTTCAAGGAGGGCGATGCTGCCTTCGAGGGCATCGCGGGCGCGGTCCGCATCTACCCGAACGAGGTTCACCTCATCATCGCCGAAGGCCCGGGCAGCGTGTCGTTCAAGGGCACGACCCTTCGCAGCCCGGTCCCCGCGCACCACGTCTTCTCCGTAGCCGACCTGGCGAAGCCGACCGTGATAAAGGTGCACCCACCCTTCGACCGTGAGCAAAAGGTCGTGAACGGCGGCAGCGACAAGCTGAAGGCATGGGGCTGCGATGGCCCCTACGAAGTCACGTTCGGCCCCGACCGCATCACGGGCAGGACGGGCGGCCTCGGCCGCTTCCTCTACCTCACCCGCCCCGCGGGCCTCGACCGCCTGCCCATGCTCGTCATTGATGGCCAGACGTTTGCCCCCGGCACCTCCGGCGACACCCTCATCGTGCCCATTCTCCCCGGCGACCACACCTTCGAGATCCGCGCCCTCGACCCGCCGCCCATCTGGCGCAACTGGCAGGCGTGGCCAGATGAAGCGACGCGATGAACCGGATTCCAGAGGAGTCCTCACATGATCACGCGAGAGCAACTGATCAAACGGCTTCAGGAGATTGAGGCCGAACTCGCGGAACTGAGGACAGCTCTGGAGCAGGGCTGGGATGAAGCCTCGCCCGAGGACCGCACCAAGGCGTTCCTTGAGAAATGCGGAGGCTGGGAGGACGACCGAACTGCCGAGGAAATCATCGAGGACATCTACTCCTCCCGCACCAGTTCGGACCGGGGGGCGGGAATCTTCGATGAGGACGCATGACCGCAGCGCTCAACGTGTCCTGATCCGTACCCAGTAGTGAGGAGGAATGAGAATGCCAGAGCAGGAAACCCCTCAGGGGTTCTTCAGCGAGTTCGATCTCGCCGAGGCTCGCAAGCAGCCATGCCCGAAGGAGCCCGCGGCACATCAGCATGAGGCGCTTGCCAAGCTCGACCGTTGGTACGCAACGAAGCCCTTTCCCCAGGCCGGCGGGATTCTGGTCCTCCCGACCGGCGCGGGGAAGACCTTCACAGCCGTCCGTTTCCTCTGCCGGGGGGCCATCTCGGACGGATACAAGGTCCTCTGGCTGGCCCACGCCCATCATCTCCTTGAGCAGGGTTTCCGCTGCTTTGGGGATGGGGTTGGGCTGATCGCCGAGCCGGCCGCGTCTCTTGCGGTTCGTGTCGTGTCTGGCACACCCGGCCACTTCCCAGTTCACTCCATCAAGCCCACTGACCATGTGGTCATAGCGACGCTCCAGACCATGTGCCGCGCTCACGATGCCAAACACCCGGCTCTGGAGAGCTTCCTGGCCGCCTGCGGCGGACGCCTCTTCGTTGTCTTCGACGAGGCCCACCACGCGCCTGCACCGAGCTACAGGAAGCTCATGTTCGCCTTGCGTGAGCGTCTTGCCGGGATGTACCTGTTGGGACTTACGGCGACCCCAACATACACCGACGAAGCGAAGCGCGGCTGGCTACCGAGGATCTTCCCGCAGGGGATCATCCATGAGGTGACTCCTGAAGTCCTGATCGCTCAAGGCATCCTCGCAAGACCCATAGCCGAGGAGCCGCGGACGAACTTCACCCCCAAGTTCGACGAACGGCAATACCAGTTGTGGGTGGGGACCCACAGGGACCTCCCGGAAGACATCATCACGCAATTGGCTGAGAGCAGAGGACGGAACCTGGTCATCGCGAGCACCTACGTGCAGAACAGGCAGAAGTACGGGAAGACCATCATCTTCGCCGATCGCTGGCCCCAGTGCGAGCAGATCAGCCAGTTCCTCTCAACCAGAGGAGTCCGCACGGGAACGATTTATTCGCACGTTGACGCCGACTTGGGAAGTCCTGAAGCCAGGAATGCGCGCTCAAGGGACGAGAACGCCAAAGTGCTCAGTGACTTCCGGGCCGGCAACCTCGACGTCGTGATCAACGTGCGGATGCTCACCGAGGGAACGGACGTGCCCGACGTGCAGACGGTCTTCCTCACCCGTGGCACCACGAGCCAGATCCTTGTCACCCAGATGGTGGGAAGGGCGCTCCGAGGGCCGAAGTTTGGGGGCAAACCCGAAGCCTACATCGTGTCGTTCGTGGACGATTGGCGGCAACTCATCAACTGGGCCGAGTTCGGGCAACTGCCAATCGGCCCCCCTCCGCCGCCGGATGGCGTGTATGGCAAGCGGCCGCCCCTCCATCTTATTTCCATCGAACTGGTGCGACAGCTCGCCCGTCAGATGGATTCCGCGGTGGACGTCCCGGTGAAGTACATTTCCCTGCTGCCGATTGGATGGTACCGGGTCCAGTATGTGGCGCGCGACCCTGGCAGCGATGACGATGAAACTGTCCGTCAGTTGATCCTGGTCTTCGAGCGCGAGCAAGAGAGCTTCAAGCGGTATATTGACGCGCTGGCGGCCCAGCCGCCCCTGGACTTCGAGGCTGAGGAGGTCCACTTCGATGATCTTTCCGGGAAGATCGCAGAGTGGCAGGACCTTTTCTTCCCGAATGCACAGGAGCACTTCGGCAGCGACCTCAAGCAAGATCTCTTCAGCATCGCTCGTCATATCGCACAAAACAGGGTCGCTCCCGCCTTCTTTGAGTTCGCTGAGCGCGATAGACATGACATGGACCGGTTGGCTCAGCAATCGATCGACGAGAGATGGGACAGGCTGCAAGAGGATCAAGCCCTCTCGCTGGAGTACAACAGGCCCGATCGCTACTGGAGCACGATCTACTACACCTACGACCTCTTCAAGGCGCAGTTTGATGCATGCGTGAGAATCATCCTGCGGCACGGCAAGGAGCGACCGCCGCTCCCGGCGCCACCCAGAGGAGAGACGCCCCCCATTGTAGAACCGCCGCAAGAGGTGAAGGAGCAAGTCAAGAGGCGGGATGGGTATCGCTGCGTGTGCTGCGGAAATGGCCCGCGAGGGAGTCTTGAAGTTGACCATGCGAAATCCACCTACTTCGGCGGAACGAACATCCTCGATAACCTCCAGACTCTGTGCCGCATCTGCAACAGGGAGAAGGGCACAGAGACGATGCTGTTCCGAGACCCACAAACGGACCTCTCTGGCCCCCCAGCCACCTTCCCAGGGATGGAGCTGCCGCGCGAGAGCGAGGCAGGTGACGCGGAGCAATGGAGGATGTTCCTGCAAAGGGCAGTGAACTTCTTCTATCGGTGCGGCGCGGTGAGCCTTGTGAGGATCGGGAAGCGAGGATCGAGCTTCTACAACTGGGGCATCGAGTTGAACACGGGCAATCCCCCGGATTGGCTCGAGTCACACCTAGCCGGCCTGCTGGGCCGCATAGGGGCAGCGAGGGAGAGAGCCGGCTTCCGAGGGCCGGAATCAATCTCTGTCTGGGCTCCCGGCACCTCTGTGCTCACCTGCTCAAGAGAAGGCGGGGTTGAGACGGCGCAGCCTGGGGAACTGCCAGGAGGGCGAGACGACTCGCAAGTCAGGGATTGGTTCTTGAACACGGACCAGACAGAAAGGGAAGGAGCTATCGAGAGGGTGCTCGATCAGTCGGTGATTGCCCTTTGCGCCTATGAGAACTGCGAGCAGCTTCTCAACGGACTCCGAATGGGCGACCGCGTGTTCGCCTATGCGAATGGAGTGGGCGTGTTGGCGATGGCCCGCGTTGGCAGACGCAAGGCGTTCACTTCCGGCGATGTGTATCGCAAGAAGACTGCGGGCGAGTTCCACCGGCGCGTCACGTGGGAGATCATCGTGAACTGGGAAGATGCATTGAAGCCCAAGGAAGCCAAGGAGGCAGGCTTCGTCCTCCCTGTTCGGCAAATGCTCTGCGGCATTGAGGACAAGGCGTTCGCCGACTGGATGGCCGCGCAATTGCAGGCGCGCGCCGAAGAAGCAATCAAGGCTCAGCCGTCGTGACAATGCGATGCGATCAGGCGTCTACATCGAGCGGGCCCCCATCCCTGGCCGGAGGGCAAGCGAGGGAGTGCTCGACGACGACGACGAGGACGATTGAGGAGTCCAGGAATGAGAGTGCTCTACATTGACCTCGATTGCTGCCGTGCCGATCACCTGGGCTGCAACGGATATGGGAGGCCGACCAGCCCGAATCTCGACGGCATCGCCGCCGAGGGGGTGACGTTCACGCACTGCTACTGCGCGAACTCGCCCTGCCTGCCCTCGCGGGCGGCGCTGTTCAGCGGGCGCTTCGGCTTCAACAACGGCGTCGTGACCCACCACGGCACGGGCGAGAGCTTCCGCTACCACGACCTCTACAACTGCCATTGGCGCGACAACTCCCGCCCCATGCTCGCCATGCACCTGTGGCAGCAGGGGATGAAGACCGTGACGTTCAGTTGCTTCGCCGACCGCCACAACGCCTGGTGGTTCAACGCCGGCTGGGAGGAGGTGCACGCCTTCACCCGCAAGCGGGGGCAGGAGCGCGCCGACGAGGTCAACGCCGCCTTCCTCCCCTGGCTCCGACAGCACGCACGCGAGGACAACTGGTTCATCCACCTGCACTATTGGGACATTCACAGCCACTACCGCGTGCCCGCCGAGTGGGTGGAGAAGTTCCGCCGCCTCCCCGGCCCCTCCTGGCCTGATGCGGCGACGATTGACCGCCACCAGGCATTCTACGGCCCGCGGAGCGCCGTGGACCTCTACACCGGCTACGAGGGGCGCAAGGGCGACGGCTACGCCCGCCCCGTGGACCACATGCCCGACGCCATCCGCACCGTGGACGACCTGAAGCTGCTGGTGGACGGCTACGACGCCTCAATCGCGTACGCCGACTGGCATGTGGGCGAGGTGCTCAGCGCCCTCGACGAGGCGGGCGTGCTCGACCACACGGCCATCGTGGTGAGCGCCGACCACGGCGACTCCTTCGGCGAGCACGGCCAGTACATGGACCACGGCATGGCCAACGAGGCGGTCCACAACATCCCCATGATCGTCCGCTGGCCAGAGGTCACAACCCAGCCCGGCCGCAACGAGGCGATGGTCTACAACCTCGACCTCGCGCCCACCCTCTGCGAGCTTCTCGGGTTCCCCGTACCGGCCCGCTGGGACGGCCGCTCGTTCGCCCCGGCCCTTCGCGGCGAGAGCTTCGCGGGCTGGCCATATCAGGTGTGGGACCACGGCATCTACACCCTCACGCGCGCCGTCCGCGCGCCCGACTGGCTGATGATTCGCGTGCTCCACCCCGGCCTCTACCCCTACGACGAGCCGGTTCTGCTCCACGACATGCGGAGCGACCCCCACCAGGCCATCAACGTCGCCTACGAGCGTCCAGAGATCGTCGGCGAGTTGTGCGCAATGCTCGCCGACTGGCGCCAGCAACAGATTCAGAAGGGATCGCCCTGCGACCCCCTGGAAGCGATGGTTCCTCAAGGTGTGTTCCCATACTACACCCCAGAGCAGATGTTCGCGCGCCTCGAGAAGACCGGCCGTGGCCGCCAGGCGGTCGAACTCAAGCGCCGCCTCAACCGCTACGACCAGGGGCGGCACTCGTGAAGCTGCGATTCAGACGTGAGCTCAAGGCGAAGGACATGGGCAGCCACGAACCTCTTGAGGATGCCTGGCGAACGGTTGGCCTGACCTCCCAGCGCTGCCTGGCCTGCGACGTCTGCTGCCGCTTCGCGTCGCCCACCGCCTCATTCATCCCCTTCTTCACCGCGGCGGAGGCCCTCAATCTGGGATTTCGGATTTCGGACTTCGGATTTGCAGAATCACAGGTAGGGAGTCCGGACCCCGGAATGCGGCCGGTTGTGGAGCCGGATGGCGAGTGGTGGCGCTGCCCGTTCCGCGAGGCCGCATCTCAAGCATGCACGATCTACGGCCGCCGGCCCCTCGACTGCCGCCTCTACCCCTTCGTCCTCATGTTCGACCCCGAGGGCAGAGAGATCTGGCTTGGCCTCGACCCTTCCTGCCCCTTAATCAAGAATCCGCTCGTGCCGGCATGGCGGCGTGCGGAGGAAGAAGTTGCGAGCCTGCTCGACGGCCCCCTCGCCGCCGCCATCGTCTCCTCGCCCGGCATTGTGAGCTGCCATCAGGGCCACGTTCGCCCCCTGCGTGTCCTGCCCGGGCTCACGCGGCGCATCTGCCGCCCAGATGTCGGCCTCGCCCGCCTGGTGGCGAGCAGCCATGTGGCGTTCGAGCCGTTCTTCACGGCGCGCCCGACGCCTCTCGCCGCCCATGCCTTCCCCGCAATCTACCTGTGGGCCGACCTCTTCAACCTCCACTGGCGGGCAGAGGCCGACTGCCTCCTCATTTTCGCTGAATCCGACGGCGTGAGCTTCCTCACAGCGCCCCCGTTCGGCAAGGGCGACGTGGCGAAGGCCCTCCGCGTCGCCGCCGACATCATGGCCGCCATCAACGGGTCCCGCGGCGGCGCCCGCGCCCAGGAGGTAGATGAGGAGCTTCTGCCCGCCTTCGCCGCCGCGGGCTGGCAAGTCGGCCACCGCGCCCAGGAGTACATCTGCGAGACCGCCTCGCTCATCGAGCTGAAGGGCCGCCACTTCGACGGGCGCCGCCACGATATCCGCCGATTCGACAAGCACTGCCCGGGCGCCGTCTGGCGCCCCTACGCCCCCGCCGACTTCCCTGCCTGCGTGGGCCTCCTCCGCCGCTGGCAGGCCGAGCGAGCCGCCGCACACCCCGACCCCCTCTACCGCGACCAGCTCGAAGCCACCGCACACCTCCACCTCCGCACCCTCCGCGAGGCGGAGACGCTCGAATTGTCGGGGTTCGTTGTGGAGATCGGGGGAGAGGAAGAGGGAGATTCGAGGACGACGGCGACGACGAGGACGAGTTCGGAATCTGAAATCCGATATCCCAAATCCGAAATCCGAAATCCCATTGCCGCCTACACCTTCGGTTTCCTCCTGGCCGACGGCCTCACCTTCGCCGACTTCCTCGAGGTCGCGGACCTCAGCTACCCCGGCCTTGCCGCGTGGACCTTCCAGCGCTTCTGCCGCGAGGCCCGCGACTACCCCTGGCTCAACCTTGGCACCGACTCCGAGCTGCCCAACCTCGCCGCCTCCAAGCTCGCCTGCCGCCCCGCCCGCATCATCCCCTCCCACATCCTCAACGCCCCGCCGCGACCCATAGCTAGCCCAGCTTCCGCAGTCGGGACGATTTTGACTGCTTTCTGAAGTTCTTTCCGGTCGTAAGTGATTGGCACTGTTGAGGGGCGTGTCTGGAAAGGCCGTGTAGTGCCAACCTACCCTCTTGAGAT
>Ga0194112_10001732_pt1 | contig 31792 bp, 29 predicted proteins | sample TA2MahC400mmetaG_FD_146191 | JGI IMG/M metagenome (GOLD analysis project Ga0194112, IMG submission 146191) | Freshwater microbial communities from Lake Tanganyika, Tanzania - TA2015016 Mahale Deep Cast 400m | ecosystem: Environmental > Aquatic > Freshwater > Lake | place: Tanzania: Lake... | reverse complement strand
TTCCTCCGAGGCCCGGCATGACATATTCGCACAGAGATATGCCCGCTTCCAATATCTTCCTCCCGCCCTCGATATGCTCAGCAGCGGTGACTCCCTTATTCACGAATTGTAAAAGGGGATCATAACCGCTCTCCATACCGATATGGATCCGCGAAAGACCTGCGCTTTTCAGCATCCTGAAGTCATCGACCGTTTTCCTCGCCGCTGTCTGCGATCGACAATACGAAGTGATGCGGTTCACCGAGGGAAACTTCTCTCTTATGAATGAGAGCACCTCAACGAGGTCTTCCGTCTTCATTACAATCGAATTTGCATCCTGAATGAACACAGAGTCAGCCCCCCAGTAAAGCCACGCGGCGACCGATCTGAAACCATCGGCATAGACCTGATCATGACTGTATATATGATTCACGACTGCTTCACTGACACGCCCTCCCTCACCGTATCTCCAGGAAATTTCTCTGAGACGGTCAGCGATATCTCTGATAGCCTGTATATCTTTTTTTATGTCGTCTACCTTTCTGAGTTCAAATTTCCTGTTACGGTAGGTATGACAAAAGGCACATCTATTCCATGGGCAATTCCTCGTTGCCCGGATAAGCAGACTTTTCGCTTCACTTGGCGGCCGTATCGGTCCCTGTTCAAAAGAGCAAATCTGTTCCATAAATTATATTCTTTCCCCGCGATAAAGAAATCCTCATGTCAGGATACTCTTCCGGATATGTAAATATCCCTCCTCACCATACACAATGTTTTTTTGCAGGTCTTGAGATCCGATAAGGAATAAAAAAATTCATGAGAGAAATACAGATCTATCAAAGGGTGCAAAGGCAGACCTACGGGAGGAAAAAAAGAGGGTTCCTGGCTTTGTTTCTGTACCGGACTTCGAAGCTCAAATGTGCCTCCCCTTTATTTTCCGATTTCCCCAGAGACGCTATTCTGGCACCTTTTTTCACATGTTCATTTACATTCACCAGCCTGTCTCCCAGATGAGTGTACACCGTAGCGTAGTCGTCTTCGTGTTTGATAATGATTGTTTCCCCATAATCTTTCACAGGTGCAGAATAGATCACCGTCCCATTTGCCGCTGCCAGTACAGACGCCCCTTCCCTCGCCTCAATCTTAATTCCGTTATGATACATGCCGTTTGGCTGGATGCCAAACTTCGACCTCACCTTTCCCTTCACAGGCCAGATGAAACGATCCCTTTCAAATCTGATCTTCTGCAATTCCTTTCCATTCGCCCTCTGCGTATTTTTCTGCTCGATGCGGAATTCCTTTTCCTGCTTTACAGATATTCTGCCCTCGGGTTTCAAACCACTGTGATCTATTTTTGCAACTACTCTCGTTGAATCCTCTCCGGGCGAATCCCCTCCTTTGCCCTTATATGTATCTCGGGATGCGGCAATTCCCTTTTTCTGAGGTGTGCCGTCGGTATGCCTACCATCCTTTCCCGATTTTTGTTCCGATACTTTCTTTTCCCTGTGAGCGGGTTTCTCAACGGGGGTCTCTGAACTTTCAACCGTAGCCATGACATCGTCAATAACCTCATTGGCATCGGGTATGAAGAGCACGCTGTCGGTTTTTACCACATTCGAATCCGTGATATTGTTTATCTCTGCCAGATCCTGAACACTGATATTATAGGCCCTGGCAATACTCCAGAGAGTGTCTCCACTCTTCACCCGGTGGTAAACACCTTTTGTCTTTACCGTTTTAGTATGATGTCCCGTGCAGGCACACAGCATACCCGCACAGAGAATCACAACAGCTACGCGATACCAGAACATACCGACTCTTTCCCATTACCGTTCATGATCCCCCGATGCCCGTATCTCAATACTCCCATCCATATTCTCCGACAAGATCCACAAACCGGCACCCTCCCAGATCTTCCTTTTTCACCTCATTCAAATCCTCAGATATGCGCGTGAGCTTAATCAGCGATTGTGAATGGCGCCCGCCAACGGGAATGACCATTTTCCCGCCAATCGTAAGTTGTGATAATAACGTTCTGGGAACGCTCGGAGCACCGGCGGTCACAATAATTCCGTCAAAAGGAGATTCTTCTTTCCATCCATATGTGCCGTCTCCCACTCTTATCGCGACGTTGTAATAATGCAGGGCATCCAGAAGTTTCCTCGCGCCACCGGCGAGTGCCGCAATTCTTTCAATGGAAAACACCCGGTCGGCAAGTTCCGCCAGTATGGCAGTTTGATATCCCGATCCCGTTCCGATTTCCAATACCCTCTCCTTCCCCGTAAGTTCCAGCGCCTCCGTCATGAGCGCAACGATGTATGGCTGGGAGATCGTCTGCCGCTCATCAATGGGCAGCGGATTATCATTATAGGCCTGATCCCTCAATGCTTCGTCCACGAACAGGTGCCTGGGAACTGTTTCCATAACCTTCAATAGCCGTGGATCTTTGATTCCTCTTGATTTGATCTGGTATTCGACCATCCGTAATCTTTGCTTCTTATAACGGTCCATCATCCTTCCCGGAGATATTTTTTCTTTGGAGGAATCCTGTACATTTCCTCGACCCAGTGATGCCGGCGCATTCCCATCGCCTCCCTGGTTACTATCAGGTAATAGTACCGGAGCTTGGCATGTTCCCTTGCGCTATTATATTTTCTGATCTCTCCATTGATATCCTTCACCATCTGCCGCCTGAGAAAAAGTACATCCTGCGTCTTGTTTTTTTTCCTACATGTTTCCCTTTCGCGTGTGAACTGTTTCCACCGTTCCTGAATTCCCTTTTCAATTGCATCCATTCTGTGAATGGCGGCAGACAATTTCTCTCCGGCTCGACCCAGAACCTCCGCCCTCTCCTTAAGGATTTCTTCCCTCAGAACGTTCTCGGGCGTCTTGTCTGTTTTCGCCTTATATATCATATCCGTTTTCCAATATTTACCCGGTCCACCGATAATGAATAGTTATCGCGAGCGAAGCGCGGCGATCTCTCTTCTCTGACGAGATTGCCCCGCACCGTTCCCCCACGCCCTGCCCGGGACCCTGGCTCATGCGATGACGGATAATGCCCCACCGTTTCTTCCTTGCCGCTGGATTCGGGATTTAATTGGTTATTTCTATCACTTAACCATATAATTTTCAATACAAGAGCCTTCTCAAAAAGTTCTCTGAAACTTTTACTTTACAGATTTTTAATATTCCGTTAGTAAAATTTCTCAAAACATTTCTCTCAAAGATCTGTGAGATTCACTTTAAAATGATACCAGTCGAAAACGCTCACTCCGGATTCGCCATGTCACGCGCCGTCAGGGACGCCTACAGGGAAGGTAAAGAAGATGAAACACTATCTCCCCTTGTATTAGTGGATCATAACGGCAACCCCACAGGAAGATTCAAGACGGGAGATTCCGTCATATTCTACAACATCCGGGGAGAGAGGGAAGTCGAACTGACAAAAAGTCTCACGGACAGGTCTTTCGATAAATTCCCGGTGGAAAGAGACCTCAACCTGCATTTTGCCACCATGATAGAATACCAGAAAGATCTCAATGTCCACGTAGCCTTTCCCCCGGACGGATCAATCGAGGGAACACTGAGTGACGTGATCGCAGAAAACAATCTGAAACAGGTCAAGATTACAGAATCGGAAAAGGCAATCCACGTCGGCTTCTTTCTGAACGGCAAAAAGAACGGTGTCCTCCCCGGGGAGGAGAAGCTGATTGTCCCGACCAGGAAAAACATAACACTTTTCGACGAGGCTCCCGAGATGTCCATCGCAGAGGTCACCAGGGCGGTAATAGACAAAATCAAAGACGACTCATATCATTTCGTATTCGCCAATTTCGCCAATGTTGACGTTGTCGGCCACGTGGAAAACGAAAATGCAATCATCCGGGCCATCGAGGCCGTGGACAGAAGCACCGGACAGGTTATCGATGAAGCGTTACGAGAAGGGATTGTCGCCATCGTCACTTCCGACCACGGCACAGTGGAAAAATGGTACTATCCGGATGGATCAATCGATACAGGACACACGGACAGTCCGGTCCCCTTCGTCCTCGTCCACAGTACACCCGGAAAGGTATCTCTCAGGGAGGGAGGGGAACTTGCAGACATTGCCCCCACCGTGCTCGAACTCATGGGCATTCGTCAACCGGATCACATGACGGGACGCTCTCTGCTCAGGAAACATCCCCCGGTGCGCCCAAAGGGAAAAAAGGGGCGCGTGCTGCTCCTGATTCTTGACGGCTGGGGAGAAAACAACACTCTGCACGGGAATCTGATCGCCCGGGCTGACACGCCCACCATGGACCGGTTGAAAAAAACATTTCCTTACACAACACTGAACGCAGCGGGAGAAGCAGTCGGTCTCCCGGCAGGAACGGTGGGAAATTCGGAAGCGGGACACCTCCACATAGGCGCCGGGAGACGGATCTACTCCGACAGGGCCAAGATCGACCGGTCAATCGCAGACAGATCATTCTTTCTCAATGACGTCTTTCTTCGTGCCATCAGAACTGCGAGAGACACGGGTTCCTCGCTCCATCTCCTCGGGATCGTCTCCTTCTTCAGCTCACATGGTTCCCTCCCCCACCTCTTTGCATTGATGGACATGGCAAGAGAAGAAGGAATGCACGACACCTACATTCACGCCATGCTGGGCAGGAGGGGAGAAATGCCGGAGAGCGGGGCACACTACATAAAAAAAATCGAAGAGAGGTGTAAAGAAATCAGCCTGGGAAAAGTGGTCTCGGTAATCGGGCGGTACTGGTCACTGGACCGTGAAGAAAACTGGGACAGAGTTGAAAAAACATACCGCATGCTCATCTATGGGGAGGGGATCCCCGTGACGGAAAGGAGTTGATCCATGGAAGTAAAGGTATACAAATCCACGTTGACCCTCGTTGAAGGCGACATCACAAACGAGGAAACCGATGCCATCGTAAATGCGGCCAATACAAGACTTGCAGGAGGCGCAGGCGTAGATGGCGCCATACACCGTGCGGGAGGACCCTCCATCATGGAAGAGTGCCGGAAGATCGGGGGCTGTCCCACGGGTCAGGCTGTCATCACCACCGGAGGGAATCTCAAGGCGAAGTATGTTATCCACACCGTCGGTCCCGTATATCAGGGGGGCAATAAAGGCGAGGCACAGCTCTTACAAAGTGCCCACCTGGAAAGTCTCAAACTTGCCTCGGCAAGAAACTTGAAGAGCATCGCCTTCCCCGCAATCAGCACGGGGGTCTATGGTTATCCCGTGAACGAAGCGGCTCAAATCGCCCTCAAAACCGCGATTGATTACCTCAGGGAGCACAGCGATATCGAGCTTGTCCGCTTCGTCCTCTTCGGCCGCAAGACTTATGACATCTTCGCGGATGAATTAAAAAAGCTCATGCCATAGGCATCTTCACCCACACCAGGCGCCTCATGGAAGGTATGAGAGAGACGGGGCATCTCGCGGATTCATCCCTTCACATCTCCACCTTCGTGGTCACGTACGCCTTTATGCTGTTAATCGTATCCATGAGGACGGGAAACACATTCTCCCGGAAATCACCGGCTACGACGACAAACATTACATCCTCCCCGACACGAAGTGTCCCTTCTCTGACCTCAACAAGAACCTCGATAATCCCCTGACGTTTCTTCATCTCCGCGACGATCTCCGCCAATCGGTTCCTGTCGGCACGAACCGTCAACTCGCTCACGGGCTTCCCGTTCCTCGACGTCCCTCTCACGACGCCATTGTGACAGAGGATCATCCCCGCATCGTGATAGGCCGGATGCTCCTTAATCTTCCTCACCATTTCCGACAAACCCATATCATTCCCTCCTGAAAAACCACCCGCATCACCATATCCAACGGTCGCAAAACGAGCCCTTGATTAAAACCTGCACCTGTGAGAATAAAACACCATGCGAAAAAGATCCCAGTCAGCGAAACTGCAACACCTTGGCGATATCCTGCAAACTATCCTGCAAAAGCACAAGATTTTTATACGCTCAGAAGAGACGCATCTGTCAGACACATGGAACAGAGCGGTAGGCCCTCAGATCGCCGCACAGACCCGCCCCGCCAGGATCAAGAAGAATACTCTCTTCGTGAATGTATCGACATCCATATGGATGCAGCAACTTCACTTTCTGAAAGAGGAAATCATGGAAAAATACAACCTGCAATCGGGCAGGGAACCAATCACGAACATTTATTTTTCCATCGGCGAGATTTCACCGCCCTGGGCAAAGAAAACACATCAGTCCTTTCTTTCTCCCGAATACCATCTCCTGAAAGAGAGGGACAAAAAACTGATTGAAAAAAGCACCGCATCGATAGCGGACGAGGAATTGCGGAACATTTTGAAAAGAGTGCTGATGAAAAGCATTATCAGGAAACGGCATGCGGCAATGCGGAAAGTTCCTTAAAGATACGGTTCATCGCTTCCGTATACTCACCACTCTCCATATATACAACCAAAGGCGGAAACACCTTCATCTCTTCGCGGCCGCCTTTCGTCCCCTCCACCAGAACGAATTCTCCCCGGGTGGTATAATGAGAATGTACCATTTGCATTCTCTTGGGTTCGATACCGGCTTCTCTCATACCGGCTAAAAGTCCCACCATCCTCGTGGCAGGATATATGACATACGCCCGTCCTGCCCTCTTCAACACATATCCCGAAGCCTTGAGAAAATCGCGGAGTGTCCCCCTGATTTCGTGCCGTGCGATGGATTTTTGTTCATCCGGATTTATCCTCCCCGAACGCATCTTCCGGTAAGGAGGGTTGAACACGGCGACTTCAAACGTCTGTGACCCGAAGATGTCTTCTATCCTTTTGATATCTCCCTGAAAGATCTCAATTTTTTCCTGCAGTCCGTTTAACACTACGTTCCTTCTGGCCATGTCCACCAGTTCTTCCTGAATTTCAATACCGGCTACCTTCCCGCATTCCTTCCTCTGCGCCGTAATGAGGGAGACCACCCCGCTTCCCGTTCCCAGGTCAATCACACTGTCCCCTTTCTTCAGGCGGACAAAAGAAGCCAGGAGAAGAGAATCCAGGGAAAACCGGTAACCCTTCTCTTTTTGAAGAACTACCAGGCGCCCTCCTAAGAGCTCATCCATTGTCTCCCCGTCCTTTTTCAGCGTGGAGAGGTTATGGGAGTTGTATTTCATTATGTGAGGGGATGTATGAATATGCCGCTTCTGAGTTTGGGTTCAAACCATGTTGATTTGGGTGGCATTACCCTGCCTTCATCCGATACCGCAATGAGCTGTTCCATGCCGGTGGGGTAGAGAGAAAAGGCAACGGCAAATTTTCCTGAATTCACCATTTTTTCCAATTCGCCGGTCCCTCTGTTGCCGCCCACGAACTCAATTCTGCTGTCCGTCCGCGGATCCTGAATTCCCAGCACCGGTTGCAGGAGACTTTCCTGCAGAATGGATACGTCAAGCACCTCCGCCGGATCCCTTCCATCAGAGATTCCTTCTTTCGCCGTGAGCGAGTACCAGACACCCCGGAAATACATACCGATTTCATGAACGCGCTCCGGCAGATTTTTCTCAAAACTCTCGGAGATATCAAACCTCCGGCGGACCATGCGAAGGAACTCATCTTCGTTCAATCCGTTCAGATCCCTTACCGCACGGTTGTAGCTCATGATTTTAAGTTGATCGTGAGGGAAAATAACGACCATGACATAGTTATACGCTTCGTCCCCTCTCGCGCGGGGATGCTCTTTGAGCTTCATTTTCCTGACTGCTGCCGCAGCAGCTGCCCTGTGGTGACCATCGGCAATGTACAGAGTTTCAACTCTTTTAAATGCCCCGGATATCGCCGCAATTTCCTCAACGCCGTTGACGATCCATACCGTGTGCGTGACCCCGTCGTCAGCGACAAAATCGTATTCAGGATCACCTATGACCACGCTATTCACCAGGCGATCGATGGAATGCTGAGCCCTGTATGTCAAAAATACCGGACCGGTGTGGGCACTCACTGCCAGCACATGTTTTATACGATCTGCCTCTTTATCCGGTCTGGTAAGCTCATGTTTTTTGATCCGGCCCGATTCATATTCGGCGAGACTGGCCCTGGCAACGATACCGTACTGCTCATGAGAGCCCGCCTTTTGACGGTAAATATAAAAACACGGCGACTCATCCTGATACAAGATACCTTCCCGAGTGAGCCTCTCAAAATTCTCCTTCGCAATTTCATACATGCGTTCGTCATCAGCAACGTGAGGATCGGGAAGATCGATTTCCGATTTCTCGATGCGCAAAAAATTCAGGGGGTTGCTCCTCACGATCTCCCGCGCTTCTTCCGTACTCACCACATCATACGGGTACGAAGCGACGGCTCTGACAAATTGTTTATGCGGCCTCAGCGCCCTGAACGGCAAAACCACGGACATGAGATAAATCTCCCCTTGAGAAATTTTTAACATACTGACATAGTGAAATCAATTCAAAAGCACCGATACCGAAACGATCGTTTTCACATCGCTATAAAATATCGAAACTGTGGCGAAAGGATTGCCCATGGGACTGACACGGGTGTTCATCCACGGACTCGAAAGTACGAGTCAGGGAACGAAGGGGGTATTTTTCCGGAGAAGATATCCCGACATGATCATCGAGGATTACTTCGGCACCTTCGATCAGAGGATGGCCAAACTCAATACCATCCTTTCCGATAAGCATGACCTGCTACTCGTCGGTTCCAGCTACGGCGGTTTAATGGCAACCGTATTCGCCTTCCATAACGAAGACAAAATCAACAAACTCATCCTTCTTGCCCCCGCCCTCAACAGATACGAATTCAATCCTTATGTCTCCAAGAGACTCCACCTCCCCGTCACTGTGTATCACGGCATACGCGACGACGTGGTGCCGCCGGATTCAGTAAGGACCATAGCCGAGTCGGTGTTCCCGCGCCTCCGGTATCATTTACTGAATGACGACCATTCCCTCCATAATACTTTCAGCCTCATGGACTGGGATACCCTCTTGGAATTTCAGCATACGGATTAAATATTCGGGTGTCGCCCGGAGGAAACTAATCACTTGACAAGAATCCCCCGTTCTCTTAACATCTGCAAAACACGCGGGAATTCAGAGAGGGAGTATGTATTCGAAAAAAGTAGTCATCCGCTACACAGCCGACAACGTTGACCAGCCGATCATCTGTCAGTTAGTAAAAAAACACGATCTCGATTTCAACATCCTGAAAGCCCAGATTCTTCCCAGAAGAGAGGGTGTTATCGTCGTGGAATTGACGGGCTCGAAAGAAAATTTCGACAGAGGAATGCGGTTCCTGAAAGAAAAGGGATTACAAGTCGAACCGGTTTCCAAAAACGTAAGCCAGAATACGGACAAGTGCGTCCACTGTGGAGCGTGCATTGCGTTCTGTCCTACGGATTCCCTCTACCTTGACAAACAATCCATGAAAGTGCTGTTCGATGCGGAAAAATGCAATGGGTGTGAATTCTGTGTTATGGCATGCCCCGTAAGAGCCATGGAAGTGAACATCTTCTGAACAAAGCCACTTCTTTTCCGTCGATTCCCATTTTCTGCCAGCGTGTATAAAAAACAGAGACAACCTGATACTGAGGTAAGCTATTCTTTCGCAGCTTCTTTCGCGGTTCCCGTTCCCAGAACCTTGTCCACATCCTTCGTGAGTTTCTTGCCAATCGCTTTTCCCTTATCGTACACGCCTCTTCCTTTCTCTACTACTTTGCCCGTCTCTTCCTTAGCCTTCAGCAGGGTTTCCTTCACCGTGCCGGTCACGCCTTTTGTAGGATCTGTAAAATATGAATACCCGCCGAAGACAATGAGGAGCAGTAAAAAAAGCAACGCAAGCTTGATAAGTTTTTTGAAAACGAAAAACACGATCAGCATCGCCACAAACACACCCACCGCAACGGTAAATTGATGGGTAGTGACATAGTCCATGATAGCGTCCATAGTGAAACCTCCATGGTTACATTATTGTTAATTTTACTTCATATTTCGGCAAAAATCCAGCAATCCTTTCATCTTGACAAATGGTGTCTCCGGCGTTTAGATTCCCCCTAAAGATAAGAAAGAAGACTCTGAAATTGATCAAGGTGGCCGTATCAACCCTGGGATGTAAAGTGAATCAGTGCGAATCAGCAGGTATTCTCGAAAATCTGGACGCTTCGCTCTTTTCGATAGTCCCTTTCCATGAAAAAGCGGATTGTTATATCATCAACACATGCAGCGTCACCCGCTTCACGGACTACCAGTCACGGCAGATGATCAGAAGGGCAATAAAATCAAACCCGGATGCATCCGTTGTCGTTACCGGGTGTTACGCCCAGGTCGCGCCTGAAGAAATCGCCAGGATACCCGGCGTCCACGTCATCGCGGGGAACGCGGAAAAAGAAAAAATACCTCACATGATTCACCACATCGCAAAAGAGAAAATCCAGTGCCTCGTAGGAAACATCAGCGCATCGAAACACTTCTCTGCGTTCAGTTCGTCGACGCTCCCCGGCCGCACGAGAGCATTTCTGAAAATACAGGATGGATGCAACAGTCTCTGCAGTTATTGCATTGTTCCCCTCGCGAGAGGTCCGAGCAGAAGCCTTCCTGAAGCTGAAACGATAAGAAACCTCACAGATCTGGCAGGACGCGGTTACCGGGAAATTGTGCTGACAGGGATACATCTGGGCGCGTATGGACAGGACTTGATACCCCCCTCGTATCTTCTCAATATTCTGGAATACGTGGAGACTCATAACACGGTGGAGCGATTACGACTGAGCTCAATTGAAATCACGGAAATTACGGACGATATAATTCGTCTGATGAAGGATGCAAAGACCCTGTGCAGACATCTCCATATACCCCTGCAGAGCGGTGATGATACAATACTGTCCGCCATGGGGAGAAACTACAGCGCGGCATTCTTCAGGAACAGAGTGGAAGAAATTGTCGCGGCAATCCCCGACATTGCCATCGGCATCGATGTCATGGTCGGCTTCCCTGGTGAGGGTGATGAAGAATTCGGAAACACCTTCCGGTTGATCGAGAACCTCCCTGTTGCGTACCTCCATGTGTTTCCCTATTCGGAACGACCCGGCACGGCGGCGATCCATCTCCCCGGCAGGGTGAACGCAACGACAAAAAAAACAAGAGGCACCACGCTGCGGAGACTGGGAAAAACAAAGAGAACCGCCTTCGGCGAAAGGTTTATGGGGAAGAAACTCTCCGTTTTGGTGGAGGGGAAGAGAGAAAAAGAGACAGGATTCATGAGGGGATTTTCAGACAATTATATTTCAGTGGCAATCACGAACGGAGGAACTCACATTGCAAACCAGATCATGCACGTAATTCCCTATCGTTCTCACGACGGGAAACTCTTCGGGAGGATTACCGAACATGACGGATGAAAGATTCTCAACACTCAAGAAGTTCGAACGTATCCTCTCCTGCGAATTTCACAATATCAATCTCCTGGACAATGCCCTCACCCACCGGTCTTATGTGAACGAAAATCCCTCCCTTCCCTGCAGGGATAATGAGAGACTCGAGTTTCTGGGAGATGCCGTCCTGGGGGCATGCATCAGCGATATTCTTATGCACAATTTCCCTGATCATACGGAGGGGCAGCTCTCAAAAGTGAGGTCTTTCATTGTAAACGAACAGACCCTGGCGGATCTCGCCCGGAAACTGGAAATAGGGGACTTTCTCCTTCTGGGCAGGGGGGAAGAAACTTCCGGAGGAAGAACCAAGATCTCCATCCTTTCAAATGCACTGGAAGCGATCATTGCCGCAATATACCTCGACCGCGGGTTCGAACATGTTCATACGTTCCTGAAAACACTCTTTGAACCCCTCATTGAAGAGGGAGAGAAAAATTTCATATTTAAGGATTATAAAACAGCTCTTCAGGAAATCTCCATGAGCCGTTTCAAAGAAACTCCCAGGTATACCCTGATAAATGAAACGGGACCCGATCACGACAAAACATTCTCAATCAGCCTAAAGATCGGAGGTACGATCTCCACAACAGGCACGGGAAAAAGCAAGAAAGAGGCGGAACAGCGGGCAGCGCACAAAGCCCTGGATGTCCTCGAACAATTACCGGAGACGTCCGTCATTGCCCGGGAAAATGAGGGGAACGGATGAGGGCGCGGGAGATGATCATTCCTTTTTTCATTGCGCACCAGGGATGTCCCCACCAATGTGTTTACTGCAACGTGCACAAAATCGCCGGTGAATCCCCGGAAAGGATTTCTGAAGATACGTTCAGGGAAACACTCCATACCTACCTTACTCACACCGGAAAGAAGAGAGGATCCGTTCAGGTTGCCTTCTACGGCGGCAATTTCACGGGACTTGAGAAAGAGTACCAGCATGAACTCCTGGGGTTCGTCACGCCGTTCATCCGGAAAGGACTTGTCCGGGACATCAGGATCTCCACGAGACCGGACAACATCGACGGGGATCGTCTCTCTCTCCTCATGGCCTCCGGGGTTACTACCGTGGAAATCGGTGCCCAGTCTTTCGTTGATGAGGTATTGAAAATTTCCCACAGGGGACACTCCGCCTCCGATGTGAAGAATGCCGTGAAGATGCTCAAGAAGAAGGGATTCAAAACGGGAATTCATCTCATGGCAGGGCTTCCCGGAGACAGCCGGTCCGGGTTTGAATACTCTGTCGATGAGACGGTTTCACTTAAGCCCGACATGGTACGAATTCACCCAACCGTGGTCTTTCAGGATACGCCCCTGGCAGACCTTTTCCTCAGCGGAAACTACACTCCGCTGACTCTCTCCGAAGCAATCGACCTCTGCAAACATGCCCTGAAAAAATTTTCTGAAGCCGGTATCCCCGTGATCCGTCTCGGTTTACAGACAAACCGGGAAATGGAAACTGAAGGAAGTATCATCGCAGGGCCTTTCCATCCGGCTTTCCGCTCGCTCGTGGAAGAATCACTCTTCTTCGACATGGCCGCTTCACTCCTCTCGAATGAAGACACGGAGGGTAAAGAGGTCACCTTTTTTCTCTCGCCGCAGGACATCGCCTCCTTCCACGGTCAAAAAAAAAGGAACATCCTTTCCCTGAAAGGCATGTACAGACTGAGAGAAATAATCACGGCTGTCGACCCCAGCCAGGAAAGAGGGACTCTTGTCATGAGTGTCAGTGGCAGGGTGGGGAAAATGCGGAGATTTGGTAAACCCGGGAGGGTTACAACGGGGTAATCAACGAAAGGCGTGCAGACCTTCTTTGCGGGAGACACTATACACATGTTTAAATCAGGATTCATTGGTATTATCGGAAGACCGAATGTGGGGAAATCAACCCTCCTCAATGCCATAATGGGCGAAAAGATCGCCATCACCACTCACAAACCCCAGACCACCCGCAACAGAATCACGGGCATCAAGAACATGGACAACGGTCAGCTGATCTTTTTAGACACGCCGGGGATTCATAGAGCAACGACGCCTCTGAACCGCCTCATGGTATCGGCGGCAACGGAAACATTCAGAAGCGCGGATGTTCTCCTCCTCCTGACAGAAGCCCCCGCGGGCATCCACCGGGATGACCGGTTCATCATCGATTCCCTCACGGGCATCAAACTCCCTGTTATTCTCATCATCAACAAAATAGACCTGGTCCAGAAAAAAAGTCTCCTTCCCCTTATCGATGAGTTCCGGAGACTTTTCTCCTTTTCCGGGATAATCCCGGTTTCCGCCTTAACCGGTAACGGAATCGACATCATCATCAGAGAGATATGGAATCTTCTCCCCGAAGGTCCCCGGTACTTCCCGGAGGACATGATGACAGACCGGACGGAACGGTTCATTGCTGCGGAAATCATAAGGGAAAAAATCATCCTCCTGACCCACCAGGAAATACCCTATGCCACGGCCGTCCTCGTGGAAAGTTTTAAAGAAGACGAGGCGAAAAACCTGATCCGTATTCAGGCAACGATCAACGTGGCCAAGGAGTCGCAGAAAGGAATCATTATCGGGAAAAAGGGTTCCATGCTCAAAGAGATCGGCAGACGGGCAAGGGTGGAGTTGGAAACATTCTTTGCTACCAGAATTTATTTGGAACTGTTTGTCAGAGTGCGCAAGGATTGGACCCACGATACACGTATGCTCAGAGAGTTCGGCTACAACGACAAGGCATAGGAACGCATCACTGAAAATGAATGTCACCTGAGTCTCAAGAGGCAGTGTATCTATCTTCACAAATGATATATTCGCCTTTCTCTTCTCCTCCCGTTTTCACGAATACAATGAAACGATTGTATCTGTTGAATGAATGTGTTAATTCTCATCAATAATATTGCATCTATCCCGCGCACCGGGGGAGGCTGGAAAAAAGGAGTGTGTGTCCGGTTGATCGCCGGGTGAAGCAACGGTTTGTCCCTGGGACGGCATCATAGAGAAAGGGCGAAGTATAATTGAAACCGTTCATCGCAATCATTGGCAGGCCGAATGTCGGGAAATCGACTTTGTTTAACCGCCTGTCCCGGAAAAACAAAGCCATCGTCATTGACGAACCGGGTGCTACAAGAGACCGTAACTACGTGGATTGCTCCTGGTACGGGAAGGAGTTTACCCTGATCGATACCGGCGGCTTTGAACCGACATCCACCGAAAAAATTCTCATACAGATGCGCGAACAGACCCGCCTGGCCATGGAAGAAGCGGATATCATCATCTTTCTCATGGACGGAAAAGATGGCCTCACTCCCTCTGACAAAGAAATCATAACTATTCTCCGGGAGATCGAAAAGCCGGTCTTCTACACCGTAAACAAGATCGATGGTCCGAAACACGAAGACCATGTCTATGAATTCTACGAAGCGGGAATTGAACAGATTTTCAGTATCTCCGCACAGCACGGTCTGGGTATCAATGATCTCATGGATGAAGTGGCGGCATGTATCCCAGCGCAAATGGAAGATTATCCCCCCGATGAGGACCGCATCAGGATCGCGGTAATCGGGAAACCCAATGTGGGAAAATCATCCCTGGTAAACAAGATCCTGGGCTATGAAAGGACTATTGTCAATCCCTCTCCGGGCACCACGCGAGACGCCATCGATACACCTTTTGAAATAAATGGCAGAAAGTACCTGTTGATCGACACGGCGGGCATCAGGCGAAAGAGCAGAGTGAGTCACTTACTGGAGAAATACAGCGTCATTCAGGCGCTGAAGGCGATGAGCCGCTGTGACATCGCGCTTCTCCTTATCGATGCCGAGGAGGGCATGACCGAACAGGATGCCAAGATCGCGGGTTTGACCCTGGAAAGAGGAATTGCCTGCGTGGTCGTTGTGAACAAATGGGATGCCGTTACAAAAGATAACTCGACGGTAGGAATCTATGTGAAGGACATAAAAGAAAAGAGCAAATTCATGGATTATGCTCCCATCATCTTCGTGTCGGCACTCACGGGACAACGGGTTGCAAGAATCTTCGAGATTATCGACGCCGTGTACAGTCAGTACAAGAAACGGGTGAGTACTGCCGAGCTCAACAGAGTGGTACAAGAGTTTCTCGATGCGAACCCGCCGCCCCGCCATCAAAATAAAACAAATACCTTCACCTATGTGACCCAGGCATCCGTCGCACCTCCCACCTTTGTGTTCTTTGTCCGTGCGCCCAGGGCTCTCCATTTCTCATACAGGCGGTTCCTCACCAATCGAATAAGAGAAGTTTTAGGATTCGAGCTTTCGCCCCTAAGAATTATTTTCAGAAAAAAAAGTGAAAAGAAGGTTCGCTGAATCTCACAGACCGGAGCGACTCATGCACAGTTTCGTTCGGAACATAAGAAAAGGGACATTCCATGAACGTTGCGTCCACAGAGTCCCTTTCCTCAATCCATTTATCTAAAAAAACAACTGTAAAGAGGGCGAAAGCAGGATCAGGCACCGTCCAGACCAGCGCTTTCCCTTTTTCTGAACCACGAAACAGGATCCGTCAGGTACTCCTCCGTATCTTTCAGAGATACATAGTGCTCGTGCTCGATATTTGCCAAAAGATTAAAAAAGGCTTTCTCCTTCGGGTCGGATACTTCATCACGGAGCTTTGCGTAGTTTTCCGCGCCTTTCGCTTCAAAATCGATTGCGACACGAATCGCTTTCAGATCATCCGCATCACCCTTTGCTGTTTTCGGCGCCTGCTTCGCCGCTTCCTTCAGCATAGTCTTTACCGGTGTATCCTTCACGGTGAGGGGAACGGTTTCAGGCCACTTTCCCTGCTTCTCCCAGTTTTCAGCGAGCTGCTTCAGCCTCTGGTAATGCTCCATTTCTTCACCGGCAATCTGCTCAAACATGGCTTTGCCAACGGAATTACTTGTTCTTTCCGCATTCTTCAAATAAAATTCATGCTCTTTCAATTCGTTGTTGAGAGCAACCTGCAGTGCATCCATTCTCTTTTTCATAACCAGACTCCTCCTTGATATTCTCACTTCCGATTTTTTCATCAAGTTAATATCTCATCCACCTCATGTCAAGACTAAACTGTGGAATTATTGAAGCCCGCAGCAGTATAACACGCGGAACCTTCGATCTTCATGGCATTTTTTCCAATCTCATCGAGAACAGGATAAAATAAAATCATGTATCCCCGATATTCCCGTGCTGAAGGCTCCTCCGGCAGGAAATTCAGGTATATTTCCCGGGGAAATTCGGCTTTCGTTTTTCCCGTTGAGCGAGAATGCCCTCACGTGCATCCGCACTTCCAAAAATCGGAAGACCAATCTCAAGTTCTCTCCTGAAGGCTTCCGCATACGCCATGTCCATTGTTTCCCTGTAGCATTTGATAATTCCCTGCACTGCCAGGGGACCGTTATCCGCAATTCTCAATGCCATCTCCACGGATGTCTTCATAAGATCATCCCTGGGAACGACGCGGTTGATAAATCCCCACTCGCAGAGAGTCCTGGCCCTGAAATTTTTCGCCGTCAAAAGAATTTCAAGGGCCCGACAGGGCGTGAGTATACGGGGAAGGTATACATTTGATCCGCCAACCGGCATGATACCGAGGCTCGCTTCTCTCATTTGGAACACCGCTTCTTCCGAGGCAATCCTGAGATCCGCACCCATGACCATCTCGAACCCCCCTGTAAGACAGTAACCATTTATTGCGGCAATAACCGGCTTTTTCACAATATTCGGTTTCAGCATCGCTTCTCCCACGTGAGGGCCCACTTCAACAAGCCACCTTTCGGATGCAGTCTCAGGTTTTCTGGCCCTGGTGAGCACCGGGATCGCGGTCTTCAAGTCCATCCCGGCACAGAAGATATCGGGAAGGCAGGAATACAGAACCACTACCCGGATACCTTCATCCTTATTTACCTCCGTCCACGTCCGGTGAAGATCCATCAGAATTTCAGGATCAAGGGCGTTTTTTTCCTCCGGGCGATTCAGTCCCACCTTTGCGATATGTCCTTCCTTTTCATAGACCAATTTCATACGGACCTCCATTAATGCGTAAAGATATTTTTTTCATGTATGCGACGATCTCAAGGCTCTTTTCCACGACTCACGGATGAGAAAAGGGCTGCATGGAAAATTCCATTATGCGCAAGTGCACTTACCAGATTCAGGAAACTGTCACAAGACAAATATCACTGACCTTTCCCCTCCGGAGTGACAAAAATGCATAGGGATCATTGATAATGATTTGACAAAAGAGCGCATCAGTCTGTATAGTGCAGAAGACTACGAATGCATCACTTTCGTTGTCTTCATTTGAGCTGAATTTTTACCCACTGTGTGGAGAAGGCAAAGAGAGCGGAAAAGACTTTCGCATTCGTTCCCAAGAACCCTGTTTCTCCCGTTGTTACCGTCTCTCCGGATCTCTCGCATGATTTGGAATTTTACCGGAACCGAAAGAAAACAGACTGGCACCATGGATTCATTCTCATAAGTGTTTCGTATTCCTCCATGCCAAATGGATACTAAAAAGAGCGGACAGAATATCCCTGCTGAATTCGGGGACGCAAATCCCCTCCGGGAAGCACCTTCAGTCCCTCCCTGGTTATTCCAGCATGACAATCTTATCAATGCACTTGAATCTTCCCGCACCATTGAGAAGGAAAAGCTTGCCAACACATTAAACTACATTCATTTCAAGGGTGGATATCTATACGCCCTGATGCAGCACCCCAAGTACGATAAACCAATCCTCGTGAAGGTCTTGCCGGAAATCTGCGAAGAACACGAACTCACATGTCACTGGCACGAACATTACTCAGATTTCGGTCTTGAAAATTATCACTTCCGATACCTGATCATCACGGAAAGCCAGACCATAATCCTTGTGCCGGCAGAGCTTCTGCATATCAGCAATCAGGGAATCAAGATCCAAATACCGCAAAAGAGTCATATTCTCTGCAAGAGACAGACGCACCGATTTTACTGCAGTAACGTGAATGCAGAGCTCATGCAGAGCGGATTCCTGGCCAAAGGAAAGCTGATAGATTTCAGCTCGCTCGCCTTCAGGATAAATGTTAATCCTGAAGCACCCTTCTCGTTTCACCGGTTTGATTCCAGCGTGTACTCCACGATCAGGCTGTCCCAGAACGGGAGGACCCTTTTTTCCGGGAGATGCAACTGTGTAAGAATGAAACAGGAATTTCACGGGTGGGAAATCGTATTCAGTCCTTCGAACGACCACGTGAAACAGCTCCAGCCGAAAAGGATACGCCATCCCCGCCTGCAGATTTATCCACCTCCCATCGCCACGTTCAGCCACCCCTTTACACAGAAAAAAAATAAGTACGAGATATTCAACATTTCCACAACCGGCTTTTCGCTGCACGATGCAGTGGGGGAGAGTACCCTGATACCGGGAATGATCATACATGAACTCTCAATAGTCTACGCCGGAGAACTGAAAATCAACTGCTCGGCCCAGGTGGTGCAGTGCCGCAAGAAGAATGATGAAACTGTCATTTATGGTATTGCCGTTCTGGACATGGATATTCACAGTTACAGCCGTCTCAACCGTATTCTAAGTATGAACATGGACCCCCACAATTACATATCCACCGAAGTGGACATAGATGCCCTCTGGGAATTCTTTTTTGATACAGGTTTCATCTATCCCAAAAAATATAAATTCTTCCAGCAACACAAGGAAGAATTCAAAAAAACGTACAAGAAACTCTATGAGCAAACCCCCGAGATTGCCAGGCACTTCACCTATGAGAAAAGGGGACAAATCTACGGGCATATGTCCATGATCCGGGCATACGAACGCACCTGGATGATTCACCACCATGCTGCAAGACCCATGAAGAGCAAACTTCCGGGATTTCAGATCTTGAAGCATATGATGCTTTTTTTGTATGGTATGTACCATCTGCCGTCAGCAAAAATGGATTATGTGTTGAGCTATTTCCGTCCTGAGAACGACTTTCCCAATCGTGTCTTCGGCGGTTTTGCAAGGGAATTGAATGACCCGAAAATCTGCTCACTCGACCTCTTTTCCTATCTGACTTTTCCTGTTGGATCGCCCTGGAAACAGCTCCCGAAAAACTGGTCGCTCCATACCAGCTCTCATTCGGAACTATGGGAATTGGATCAATTCTACAGACATTCTTCCGGTGGGCTGCTACTGAATGTTCTTGATTTGACACGGAGCAATCCCACAGAAGATTCCCTTGAAAATGTCTCACGACAACTGGGCTTTTTGAGAAAGTGGAATGCGTACTCCCTTACCAACGGAGGTTGTCTCAAAGCTGTTTTAGTGGTAAATCAATCGGACGTCGGACTCAATTTATCGGAACTGTTGAACGGTATTAAAACATTAATAATTGACCCCGAAGGATTGTCGTGGGAGTTGCTTAATCTTGCCGCTTCTCACCTGACAGATACCTACCAACTTGACAATATTCCTTTTTTAATTTATCCATCTGCCTACTGCAATGATATGAACATTCCCCAGGAGAAAAGGTATTACCTCTGGATAACAGACATGCGCCACTCAGGCAAATTCATGGAATACATGCAGAGAAATTTTAGAATGAAATATGAATGACTGAAGATTCAGTCGCGGTTGGTAAGAAAATGAAAGACACTCCTTTTTACAGCAGCAGAATTCTCAAAAATTATATAGAATTTTTAAGAAAAAACCGTCCTGAAGTGAACATTGACAATCTGCTCGCGAGAGCAGAAATCACATCGTATCAGATTGAAGACGGCGGATTCTGGTTCACGCAAAACGATATTGAACGATTCCACGACATTCTATTGCAGGAAACGAAAGATGAAACTATTCCCCGGGAGGTAGGTCGATATGCTCCCCTTTCCCGGTCTGCAGGAATCGTATCTCAATATGCACTGGGGTTTATCTTGCCTGAAATTGTCTACACCTTGTTAGAAAAAATAACACCCCATCTGGATCGAGGGCACATATGGAAGGCACGTAAATTAGAAAAAAATAAAATTGAAGTTGAGACAATTCCCAAACCGGGTGTCATAGAAAAGCCCTACCAGTGTGAAAATCGTCTCGGGACACTGGAAGGTATTTCCATGTTGTTCACGAGCGAGTATGCCCACATCGAACATCCTGCATGTATTCACAAGGGCGGGAACAGTTGCGTGTATATCATAACCATGGAACAACCTCCCTTCTTCTTCTGGAAACGCGTCCGGAATTTCACCTCGGTTATCGGGCTGTTTCTCTGTATCGCACTCTTTATGGTGCTGCCGGTAATATACTGGATACCGTTCACGCTATGTTATGCACTGGCTGTCGCATTCTTGTCACTCTACTCGATGAAACTGGAAAACACTCATCTGACCGAGAACATTAAAAGCCACAGTGATTCGGCCGATTCTCTCTTGAACCAGATAAACCAGATGTACAGAAGCGCAATACTCATCCATGAGGTCGGTCAAACCACTTCAAGGATGATGGAGAGCAGGACTCTGCTCAAACACGTTATGACGGTGATGGAAAAGCGATTGGATTTTGACCGCGGTATGATTATGCTTTCCAACCCGGAAAGCACGCGTCTGATTTACTCTGCCGGCTATGGTTACAATCCCGAACACGAGGAATACCTGTCAGGAATTGAATTTCATCTTGATAATCCACTCTCCCGGGGGCCACTTAAAGAAGCCTTTCAACAGCAGAAACCAATCCTTGTTGATGATGTGACAAAAATAGAAGATACTCTTTCACAAAGGAGCCGGGATTTTGCAAAGCGCATGGGCGCCAAATCATTTATCTGTGTTCCCATCGTCTTTGAAAGAGAATCATTGGGCGTATTACTGGTAGACAATGTCAGATCAAAGAAAATGTTCAGCCAGAGTGAAATTAACCTGCTGATGGGAATTGCAACACATGTTGCAATCAGCATAAAAAACGCAATGTCGTACCAAAAAATCCTCGAAAGTGAAGAACGTTTCCGCTCTTTAAGCGAAAACGCCCCCGACATTATCTATACCTTAGATGTCAAGGGAGCATTCATGTACATCAATCCCGCCTGGTCAAGTATATTGGGACACGATCACGAAGAGGTCATAGGCCGGTATTTCATCGACTTCGTGAGAAAAGAGGATATCAAAAGTTTCATCCAGCTTTTCAAGCAGATAAGAGACGAGAAACGTACCTTGAAAAACCAAATCGGTATCATCCTGCACAAGGATGGTTCGGAACGCTTTTTCAATATGAGCGGCGCACCCAATTTTGATCTCGAAGGAAATGTAGTCGGTGCCGTAGGAATTTTCAAGGACATCACGGAAAGCAAAAAACTTGCATCACAATTTTATCAGGCTCAGAAGATGGAGGCTGTGGGCACCCTGGCAGGCGGTATTGCCCACGACTTCAACAATCTGCTCATGGGAATTCAGGGATATACCTCTTTGATGCTTTTTGATACCGGTTCCGACCATCCTCACTATGAGAAATTGAAGAGGATAGAGGATCAGGTAATGAGTGCGGCTGATTTGACGAGGCAGTTACTTGGCTTTGCCCGCGGGGGCAGGTACGAAACGAGATCAACGGATTTAAATGAGCTCGTTGAGCGGACAACGAGCATGTTTGAGAGAACGAAAAAGGAGATCAGTATCGACCGCAGGTACGGGGAGAATTTATGGCCGACGGAGGTTGATCGTGGCCAGATCGAGCAGGTGTTATTGAATTTGTATGTGAATGCATGGCAGGCGATGCCCGGTGGTGGAAAAATATTTGTGGAAACGACGAATGTGAAGCTTGACGGGGAGCTGGTGAAGCCGTACGGGGTCCGTGAGGGACGCTATGTTTCTCTTTCGGTGAAAGACACGGGCGTGGGGATGGATGCGCGAACACAGGAACGGATTTTTGAGCCGTTTTTCACGACGAAGGAAATGAGTCGGGGGACGGGGTTGGGTCTGGCTTCGGCATACGGAATTATAAAGAATCACCAGGGAATCATCACGGTGGACAGTGAGGTAGGAGAAGGGTCAACGTTTACGATATATCTACCTGTATCAGAACAACGTGTGGAGAGTGAAGAGGAAATTGTAGGGAAGACCGTTCGCGGAAAGGAAACCATACTCCTGGTAGATGATGAGGAGACGGTACTCGAGGTGACGGTGAAGCTTCTGGAGGTTCTCGGATATCGTGTACTGGTGGCCCGGACCGGACATGAGGCGGTAGAGGTGTACCGTTTTTTGAGAAACGAGATAGATCTGGTAATACTGGACATGATCATGCCCGGCATGGGAGGAGAAGCGACATTCGATATCCTCAAGTTCATCTCACCTAAGGTCAAGGTACTTCTGTCGAGCGGATACAGCGTCGAAGGAGACTCGGAAAAAATGCTTGAACGTGGCTGTCACGGCTTCGTCCAGAAACCATACAATCTTGAGGCTCTGTCAAAAAAAGTAAGGGAAGTCTTGGATAGAAGCAACTGATTCCCTCGATTCATTCAACCTTATGAAAATTGCTCATATCATTCTTTATCAATGCGATACACCTTTCACTGTTCCCTTTCATACTCCGCAGACGATCAGGAGTAGAGCGGATTCCATATTAGTAAAACTTCTCTTCGATAACGGCATCTCGGGATACGGAGAAAGCGCCCCGAGGTCCTATGTCACGGGAGAAACCCCTGAGACTGTAGTTCATGTGATCGAGAATCATTTTTCAAAAATATTGTTCGATGAAAACATACAGTCAATTGACGACATTGAAAGGGTACTGGATACGCTGGAAACTGACTGCCTTAAGCGGGATGCAGAAGCGTATCATTCCGCCCTGGGTGCTGTAGATATTGCACTTCTGGATGCGTGGGGAAAATTCAAAAAAAAGCCCCCTCATGAATTCCTGTATCCCATCCAGTCAAAGAGTTTACGTCACTCAATCCCGATCCCTCTTGTGCATGAAGATGTCATCAGAAAAATTCATTCACATGTGAAGCATATATCCTTTGATTCCATAAAAGTCCTGCTGGACGATAGATTGAACCATAGTATCGAGAGAGTCCGTTTTGTCCGATCCCTGTTCGGAGATCACGTGGGTCTCCGGCTCGAAGCCAACGGGAAATGGTCCCGTGAGCAGGCAGTCACTTCGATCAACGAACTCAAAAGATTCAACATTTCTGCGGTTGAACAGCCCGTGAATCGAAATGACATCGAAGGATTACGGTACATACGAACAACCACGGGAGTACCTGTGGTTGTTGATGAATCAATGTGCACCCTCTCGGAAGCCGAGCGTTTGATTGCACAGGAGGCCTGCGATATCATAAACATTAAGATCTCAAAATGCGGAGGGTTAATGAAATCGAGACGCATCGCCGATTTTGCCCGATCCAAAAATGTGCCTTGCATGGTGGGGGCCCATGTGGGAGAAGCGGCCATTCTGCATAACGCGGGAAAATATTTCGCCATGACGTTACCTGACCCATTCTGCTTTGAAGGACTCTCCTTCCTGCTTTATAAAGATGGATGGAAGGACACCCATACAAAACATGACGCAATGAATTATTCTCCAGGTTTCTTTTCGGAAGGCGATCTTCCAAAAGATTCAGTGAAACAGCTTTCCACTCTCAGTCCTCGATAGAATTATTGAACGTTTCCGAAACACACCGCCACGCACCCTTCATGCATAAAACACTTCCCACCGCGTAAACGGCTACACACATAGCTCACTGCATGTTTTCCCGTAAGCTCTCCAGACGATCTTTCCGGGGACAGCTTTATAAGTCATTACAACCTGATTCACGTTTATGTCTCATCTGACCACTTCTGGCATGAATCGTGATTACCACATGCACATATACTTCAATCATTCATATCGTTCACCACACATCAATGCCCAAAAGGGGGGATCATATGAAAAGAAAGAGAAAAAAAGTCCACACCGGCGGCAAGGAAGACAGGATCAGGGAAGACGTTCTCTCACAACCATCAGGTCAATCGGGAGAGAGATTAGAGACGTTCTGTGAGCACGCCGATGTCGGGATGGACGGTATCGCACACTGGAATGATGCTCATGCTGAGGTATCCGATGTGTACAGCATGACTCTGTGGCTCGAGTTTGAAGGCAATCAGCGCGATATACCGTTTACCAGTCCCAAACATAAAGAGATCAATCTCCTCTCGTCCGGCCAGCATAACGCGTTCCACCATATATCTCTTAACGTCAAGGCGGACGACGGATATCTTTCTCCTCACGGGATCTGTCAGGGAGAAGGCAACTTAAGATACGACAAGCCGGATCGTGATGCGCCTGGCGCAGAGGGATTAAACTTATCGTTTGATGATGTATCCGATCTCGGTCTCGGATCCACTCTCATTCTGTTCTGAGTTCAGGCCTCCCGCAGTTCCTGAACATATCCTAAAATAATCCCCGAATCACCGGGAGATTGAAAGGGAATCCGCCGTACATCACACACCCCCGCATCGGCAAGCATTTCTGTAATTTCTCCTTCGGAATACGATTTTCCACCCGCTGTTCCCACAAGCATATTGAGGGAAAAAAGCGCCGGGCGGAGCGGGCCATCCATTGTGTCGTCTAACAGGAAATCATGGACGATTATCAGTCCGCCGCCTCTGAGCACGGAAACCGTTTTGTTGATTATCTTCCGGCACTCATCAGGATCTTCCGCATGGAGAATCTGGGAGAGCCATGCCACATCGTAACTCCCGGGAATATTCTCTTCCACATAATCACCCGGAACAAAATTTATTCTGTCCTTGAGGCCGAATCTCTCGATCATCCGACGGGCAAATGGCTCCGATGAAGGAAGGTCAAACACCGTTGCTCTCAGGTGGGGATTCCTGAGACAGAAATAGATGGCATACGTTCCGGTTCCGCCACCAAGATCAAGGAGATGGCGACTTCGGGAGAGGTCAATCGCATCGACCACCCGGGAAGCCAGATTCCTGGCTATGTTGTACATCCCCATGAGAAAACTTTCCCGGAATCCCTCTTCACTGAAAGAGGCCCTCACTCCTACAGGAGCGCCCGTTTTCACGGCTTGATCCAGCTGAGACCATGAATCCACCAGATGGTGGTGATGCATGATTATGTGACCGAGGTACTCGTCTGAATTCTTCGAAAGATATAACAGTCCCGTGGGTGTGTTCGCATACCGATTATCTTGCCTGTGGAGGATACCCATGGCGGTGAGCGCATTGAGCAGCATGGCAACCCCCCGTTTACTCCCATTTATCCTTCCGGCAATCTCATCGATGGTCAGCTGTTCATCGCCGATTATTGTAAAAATGCCGAGTTTCACGGCGGCATGAAGGGTAAAGGACTCCCAGTAACTACCGGAGATCTTCAGCAGCGTGTCAGCATCCCATTGTATCGTGTTCATTTATGACACCAGCCGTACCGATTTTTGTGAATCCCTCCATAAAATCACGGCGTACGGAATCGCCTTCAAGAGAGCATATCATCCATAGTGCTCTGCAATCCATGCCTGGTACTCACCACTCCTTATGTTTTCAACCCACGTTCCGTTGCGCAGATACCAGTCAATGGTCTTCCTGATTCCCGTTGAGAAGGATTCCCGGGGAAACCACTTCAATTCATCCTGTACCTTCGTAAAGTCGATGGCGTATCTCCTGTCATGCCCGGGCCTGTCTTTCACAAACGTGATCAAACTTCGCCTGCCCTGCCCTTGAGCCGGCGGGAGGATTTCATCGAGGATATCGCAGATCATGTTCACCACGGCAATGTTCTCCATCTCAGAGGCCCCGCCTATGTTATAGGTTTCCCCCCTGCTCCCCGATTGTATGACGGTCCAGATAGCTTCACAGTGATCCTTTACGTACAGCCAATCCCGGATGTTCCTGCCATCTCCATACACGGGAAGTGGCTTCCCCTCTTTCGCGTTGAGAATCATCAGTGGAATCAGTTTCTCCGGAAACTGGTACGGACCGTAATTGTTGGAGCAATTGGTAATGAGGGTGGGGACTCCGTAAGTTTCATGGTACGCGCGAACAAGGTGATCCGAAGCTGCCTTTGACGCCGAATAGGGACTATTGGGCCTGTATGGCGTCTCCTCTGTGAATAATCCCTCCTCCCCTAGGCTGCCATATACTTCATCCGTGCTGACGTGATGAAAAAGAGAAACTGTATCTCGCTTCTTTCTGGCTATTTCCAACAGATTGAACGTGCCCAAGATATTCGTGTGAATAAAACCTCCCGGCCTCCTGATCGATCTGTCCACGTGTGACTCCGCCGCAAAATGACAGACTGCGTCGACATCGTAATCGTAGAAGATTTTCCTCATCAGATCCGCATCACAGATATCCGCTTTATGAAAGACATATCTGTCCGGATAATTTTCACTGATCCCTTGAAGATTCTCCGGATTCCCGGCGTACGTGAGCTTATCGACATTCACGATTCTGCCCGCAAAGTCAGTTTCCTCCATGAGATAGCGGATAAAATTGCTGCCGATAAAGCCACAGCCTCCCGTAACCAGCACATTTTTCATGATCATATTCACCCCGGTCAGTCGATGTACACATGCGTATGCATGCACTCTTCATCATCCATGACGGTTCCTCTTCCTCTAATACCGCCCCATCACAATGAACGGCGCCCAGTAGTACGGAGCATACCCCTTTCGGATCATTTCAATCTGTCCCTGCCGGAGAGCGCCTGCAATACCCCTCTCGTACACATACCTGTAAAAATAATCCATCAAAATTGAGGTCGCCTGGTCATCAACATTCCACAGCGTGGATACCACAGAGGGACTCCCCGCATAGAGAAATGACCGGTTCAAACCCACAATCTCCGTTCCCGTGGAAGACATTCCCAGGGCTGTCTGACAGGCACTTAACACGATTGCTCTTCCGCGGAACAGGAGTCTTATAATCTCAAGGGCTGTCAGTCTTCCATCATCTTCCCCGCCCGGCGCGAGCATCAGACTCGAATTCATGGGAGATTCGGGGACAAAATGATTATGCGTGGCAAAATGGACAATATCATATTTATCCAGTAGCTCCATTACCCGCGCTTTTGTGGCTTCTTTTCCGAGATACACCGTTGTATGTGGTATCCTCTCTCTAATTCTTTCAACCTCGACTGCGGCATAGCGAAGATCCATATCCTTACTTCCCAGATCCGGGTTCCCGAACGCGAGAATTTTCATTCCCTTTGATGCCGGCGCATTCATTACATACTTCAGGACCCCCGCATTGGGAAGCGAAAAGAGAGAGAACGCATCTACAAGGTATTGCCCCTTATAACTCATCGCGGAAAACGGCAAATAGTAAAGAGAATCATGGGGGATGAATCCTATCTTATCGCCCGTGACAAACGGTATGATCGGTCTCAGGACGGTGTCATACAGTTTGCCCGAAAGATCCTCAATCTTTTTTCCATCCTGCGATTGAATCGCGTTAAGAAACGAAGAAACAAGATTTCTCAACTCTTCTCTCGATATCTGTATCCTCTCCAGGTGAACCCGCTCCTTATGAACGGCCCACACATAGAGTACCTTTTCCGTCACGAAGTAATCGAACAATGTGGTATCCCGATCCAGCATATTTTGAATTTCGTTGAGATCCATGGATTTCACGGAAACCATTGAATGAAGCTCCTCATTCACATTTTTGATCCGGAGGACCACCCCCCTGTATTTTTCTTTCGCCTCTTCAAGCTTCTCAGCAAGCCCTTTTATCCCCGTTTCCTCGGAGACCACACGCATTTTCCTGTGAACTCTCCATATCTCCCGGCAAGCCTCGTCAGCCTCCCTCAACAGAGTTGCCTCAAAGGGATTTCTGCTGATATGCTTTCCCGCAAGAAGGTCCACCAGCATCCTGGACTTTGCCCGCTCAGCCACACCAAGGGCTCCCCTGAAATCGCCCTCCCTGGCGAGCAACTCAACGAGGGCTTCATACACCATTTGTCTGTTGAAAAGATACGTCTCCTTCAATACGTCAATCATGAGGTCGGCCCGTTGCCCCTCGACGACGTCAACGGCCTCCCTCAGGACTTCAATAGCCTTTCTCACGTTACCGAATCCCGTGTGATACCGTGCAAGAAGAAACTTGGCCCACACCTGATAGAAGGGGAAACGGTACCTGTCGGCAATCTCGTGAAACTTCTCCGCTGTTTTTTTTCCTTCCGTGATGTTCTTTTCCAGAAGATAGACCTGGTTCTGGAAAAAGATACTGTCGATTTCGCCTATGCGGAAACCCGTTTTCCTGGCAAGTTCCAGCGATGTCGTCAGATATTTCCGCGATTCCTCCCAGTCCCCCTTTATTCCACTGGCGAGTCCTAAAAAATTATACACATTCGCTTCCATAACCTGGAAGATTTTTTCCGGGGTGAAGCGCCCTTCTTTCGTCTGCCTCATTTCCCGATTAAGCAAAAGAACCTGTTTCAAATGAGCAATACCGGCATCGACTTTCTTCCTCATCGTCTCGTACATCGCCTGATCAAATTCCAGCAGGCTGTATTTACCCGACATCTGAGGTACATAATCCGCGAGGATGACGGAGATACCAAGTTCTAATTCCGAATCTCTCCTCAACATCAGGAGATTGAAGTCATCCCGGTAGTTTGAATTTTCCGCCAATGCCTGTGTGAAAAAGTGCGTCGCCTTGCCATAATCTCCGTTCATCAGGAAATAGTGGCCGTAATTATGGGAAACAAAGGCCTTCATCGGTCGGCTCGTCCATTCCCGCTCCTTTTGCCGTATGATATTGAAAGCCTCCTGGATTTTCCCGAACTCGTGCAGGACAAATACCTTTCTGTTCGTCGCAGATCCCTCACCGAAAAAATTATTCGCCTTCCGGAATTCCTCGATGGACCGGTCAAAAAAGTGAGTTGCCTTTTCCCCATCTCCCTCTGATTCGAAGTGAACTCCGACAGAGATGAAAATGTAGGGGATTGCCCATTCAGCGCTGATACTTGCCCCTCTCAGCTGACCGACGTATTTTTCCGGTATATCCCTGTCGTACGGGCCTTTCAGTTCTATCCGCGAAAGAAACTCGGGTGGAGACGGCATATAATCAATGAGAGCCGCGCATCCCGCAGAGAAAAGGATAAAAAAGAAAATAATAAAGAGAACGCATCCCCTGTGGCAAACTCTTTTCATAATCCGCTCAGATACACATATTTTACAGGTAGGATCTCCCGCCCACATACCGCCTGCTAAAATATTTTCTTGACATGGAATCGACGCGAATCTTCTTCCCTCTCCCCGGTGCATGGACAAACCTGCCCTCCCCCATATAAATGCCCACGTGAGATACCTTATTCCCGCCGGAAGTCGAGAAAAAAACCAGATCCCCTTTTAGCAAAAGTCTCCGTTCCACAGGATTGCCCGCGTCATATTGCTCTTTCGAAGAGCGAGGCAGACTGAGACCGTTCAACTGGTAAACAGTCATCGCAAGCCCGCTGCAATCGAATCCGGCATCCGGAGATGATCCGCCCCACAGATACGGAACCCCAATGAAGCTCCCTGCTGTTTTTACCAGCTCATCCCTCACATACATATCACCATACTTTTGCTTACGAGCGATCGCATATTCTTCGGGACTCACTATGTAGTACTCGTCTATCACACCTGTGGATCTAAGATATTCCGCCCTTTCCCGTGCAGAGGATTTAGAGGAAAAATCACCGAAGCGCACCTTATAGAGACCGGCGCGGGCAACGAAATACGTAGCTTCCAACCCGCGGTCTTTGAGCACTTCTGTCAGCCGTGCCGCGTTTTCCGCCTGGGAAAAGGCACCAACCTGTATGGTGTACCCCATCCGGGAAATCCGTTTTTCTGATACTTTCGTCTCCGGCCGCGGACGATACACACGCTTCGTCTCACACCCTGCAATCAGCACGGCCATCGTGAAGAAAAGAAGAAGGCAATTTTTCCTCAACGCATTTCCGGTCATCGGGATAATGTATGACCCCACCTGTTCTTCACCATCCTGCGCGCCTCATCAGGTGTCGTTATCTCGCCATCAAGCTGGGCATCCTCAACAGCACGCAGAATCTCACTGAAGAGAGGCCCCGGAGAAAACCCCATGGTAATAAGGTCATCTCCTTTGAGCAATCGCGGAGGGTGTAATTCTTCGCCGGCGAGTCCGGCGAGTTTTTCCCGGCAGTAGTGATAATTATCAAGGAACCCGTGGCTCCCCAGACAGTCTAAACGGTGCAGCTCGAGATGCAATGCGAAGTCGGGCATTCCCAGGAACCGCTTCAATCTGTGCGGACGCATTTCCTGCGCATGGATAAACAGCATATGACAGCCGATGAGATCAAGGATTGTATCCGCATCCGCACGGGAGAATTTGAGGCGCCGCATGATGACATCGGCAAGCCTCTTCCCCTCACGGACATGCCCGTAGAAATGGATGCCCGTCTCATTCTCGGATTGCGTGCGGGACTTTCCCACGTCATGAAGCACGATACCCCAGGCAAGACAGAGGTCGTTCTCAACTCTTTCACCGGAGGGCAGCAGTTCCAACATCCTCAGGACGTGCTCCCACACATCTCCTTCAGGATGAAATTCCCGGGGTTGCGCGAGACCCCGAAGGGCATCCACCTCCGGAAGGATTTCCGCCAGGAGGCCGGTTTCGGCTAACATCTCCATGCCGCGGCGGGGCCCTCCCTGTGTGAGTATCTTCGTGAGTTCATCCCGGATACGTTCCCCGCTGATACGAGCGATTGCATGCACATGGCGCCGTATCGCGTGAAAAGTCTCAGGATCAAGATCATAGTTAAGGTTGGCGGCAAAGCGAACGGCGCGAAGCATCCGCAGGTGATCTTCGCCAAAACGTTTTTCAGGATCTCCTATCGTCCTGATCAGGCGTTTCTCTATATCCTGTCTGCCTCCCACGTAATCGATAATGTCACCCGTCAGCGGATCAAGGAGGAGGGCATTGACGGTGAAGTCCCGGCGGCGGACGTCCTCTTCGACCGAAGTAAACGTTACATGCGACGGTCTGCGCCCGTCGTCATAATCACTCTCGGAACGGTACGTGGCAACCTCATACCCGAATCCCCCGTCAACAACTATCACCACTCCGAAACTCATCCCCACAGGTACCGTATGGGAAAAGAGCGTACATACCTCTTCAGGTTTGGCAGAGGTAACGATATCGTAATCCCCGGGTTCTATGCCGCGCAGGAGGTCGCGTACGCACCCGCCTACCAGATATGCCTCATGACCGCACTGCTGCAACCTGCGGGCGATCCTGACCGCAGCGTCACGTGATGGTCTCGTCCTCCCGGCGCCGATGTGGGGCACTGTTCAACTCCTCCCGTTCAGGAACTTCAAAGGATTCAACGGAATTTATGGCTGATCAATCCATAGCCTGTACCGACATCATACATAGATTTGATTGCCTCTGTGATA
>Ga0194112_10001727_pt1 | contig 31838 bp, 27 predicted proteins | sample TA2MahC400mmetaG_FD_146191 | JGI IMG/M metagenome (GOLD analysis project Ga0194112, IMG submission 146191) | Freshwater microbial communities from Lake Tanganyika, Tanzania - TA2015016 Mahale Deep Cast 400m | ecosystem: Environmental > Aquatic > Freshwater > Lake | place: Tanzania: Lake... | reverse complement strand
CCCAGAACCGCCCCGGCATCCACGGGGAGCATCCCAACTGGCGGCGCAAAGCCCGGCACAGCTTCGAGTCCTTCTCCGCAATGCCGTCGGTCCGTGATCTGCTCGCCGAGATCGACCGCCTGCTCAGGGGACGGCCCAACCCCTAGTCGCCCCTGTCGTCTTCCGCCTTCAGCCTGCTGTGGTTGTGCCGTGACGCGCCCGTTTTAGGCTTGCAGCCGCTCCAGCGCCTTCTCCGTCCTGGTCAGGTAGTAGTCCGTGCCCATTTCCTGGCACATCTGATGGGCTCTCCTCAGACTGGCCAGCGCCTTCTCCTTCTGGCCGGCAATAGCATAGATCTCTCCCAGCAGGAGGTGCCCCAGCGCCTGAAGAGGCTTGATCTGCAGGTCCTCCTCTATCTTCAGCCCCTCCAGGATGGTGTGTTCGGCCGCGGCGATCTGCGTTGGATCCTCCAGGGCAAGCACCCACCCCAGATACATCCTGGCATGGCCCACCATGTGCCTCTGGTTCTGATTGGAGGCCAGTCTCATGGCTTCCTCCAGGGAATGTCGTGCCTGCGCCAGCTCACCCCTCTCTGCACAGACAACGCCAGACAATATGTGAGCGGGTGAAAGGTTCATATCCAGGCTGCGGTCTAGTGCCGGAGAGATCGACTCCCGTGCGCATTGGCCGGCAGAAGCCAGGTCTCCCTCGTAGTAGTGCCCCCAACCCTCGAGCATCAAGCACGTCCCGCCGAAGACTGGCACCTGGGCTTCTTCACAAAGCCGCCTGGCCTCCCGAGCGTGCTGCAGGACCATCTCTGGTTTGCCTCTGTATGTTGCCACAACGGCGGCGATCATGTATGTGGCTGCCAGGCTGTACCGGCTGCTGATCTCCGAAGCCCGGCGTATGGCTTCCTGGCAGAGCCTCTCCCCTTCGCTGAAGTCACCCATCAGAGCCTTGGCCCATCCGAGGGTATGGAGAAGAGTGACGTACCGATCCATCTCGGGAACGGAACCTCCCGTGGCTGTCGAAGCCTTGTCCATCAGTTTCAGGGCTCTGGCAGTCACACCAGCCGCTGGGGCGGCCTCCCCGCACGCGAGATAGAGTGCCGAGAGTGCGCTCGCAGCCCGGGACACCGTGGCCTCATCGCCCATCTTCTCCGCCAGTTCGTAGGCCTTGCGGCTGTACTCCAGGGCTTCGGGGTGCCTGCCCGCATATAGGTGGATTACGCCGATCTGTGCAGACAATCGCACGGTGGCGGCTTGGTCATCCAGTTTCTCAGCACTTCTCAATGCCTCCTGGGCGACGGCGAGTGAGCCCTCCGGGAAGTTGAGGGCCACCATGACGGTATATGCCAAGATTGTGGTTTCCACCCTGACTCGCCGGCTCTCCTCGGCATCAGGCAGCTGTCTCATGGTATTCAAGGCCTGGCAGTAGTAGTTGAACGCCTCCCGGGTGGCGTAGCCACGATGGGCCTTCTCAGCGGAGAGCTTCAGATAGTGGAAGGCCTTCTCCCAGTCCTCGGCGGTGGAATAGTGGTGGGCCAGGGCCTCGCAGAACTCCTCCAGCCTGTCGGGGTAGAGCTCCTCGATGGCCTTACCTATCCTTTCGTGGATCTGCTTGCGTCTCTTGAGCAGCAGGCTGTTGTAGGCCACCTCCTGGGTCAGGGCATGCTTGAAGACATACTCCAGCTCCGGATAGAGGCTCTTCTCGTAGATGAACTCCAAGCCCTGGAGGTTGACCAGGTGGCCCTTGAGCTCCTCCTGCATCCCGGTGATGGTCTGCAGGATGCGGTAGGCGAAGTCCCGGCCGATGACCGAGGCCACCTGCATGATCCTTTTGAGGTTCTCATCCAGTCTGTCCATCCGGGCGGCGATGATCCCCTGGATGGTATCCGGGACATGGATCTCTGAGGGTTTGCGGCTGAGGACATACTGGCTGTCCTTCTTCTTGATGGAGCCGTTCTCCAAGAGGGTGTGGGTGAACTCCTCCATGAACAATGGGTTGCCGGCTGCCCTGTTGAGGATGAGCTCCCTCAGCTCCGGGGCCACCTCTCCCTCCTCCAGCATGGCCCGGACCAGGTCGGCGCTGGACCTGGCCGGCAGCTCATCCACCCTGATCTGGGAGTAGCAGGACCGGCTGCCCCACTGGTGGGTGTACTCCGGCCTGTAGAGGAGAAGGAGGAGGATAGGGGTATTGGGGAGGTGGCCGATGAAGTAGGAGAGGAACTCCTCCGAGGTGCGGTCGGTCCACTGGAAGTCATCTATGGCCAGGAGGAGGGGCTTCCTCTGGCTCTCCACCACCAGGAGGTCCCTCATGGCCTCGAAGATCTTCTCCCTCTTCTTCTGGGGCTCGAGCTTGAGGTAGGCCTCATCCTCTACCTTGAGGGAGAGCAGCTCCTGCAATGGTGGCAGGATGGCCTTGAGCTTGGGGTCTACGGATGAGGTCTTCTCCTCCAGCCTCTTCCGGACCAGGAACTCCCTCTCCCCTTCTTTGAGGCCGAAGTAGGACCTGAGTACATCCAGGAGGGGGAGGTAGGGCATGGCGCTGCCATAGTGGAGGCAGTGGCCTTCGAGGTAAGTGTGGTTGTCTGATTGAAGGGAGCGCCTCAGTTCCAGGAGCAATCGGGACTTGCCCACCCCGGCTTCACCCAGGATGCCGACCACCTGGCCGGAGCCTGTCTTGGCCTTGTCCCAGGCCTCCCTCAGGGTGGCCATCTCCTTCTCCCGGCCGACGAACTTGGTCAGTCCCCGGAGGACGGAGGCCTCTATCCGGCTGGCCACTTCGGTGGGCTCCAGGAGCTCGTAGGCCTCTACTGTCTCTTCCTTGCCTTTGACCTTGAGCCTGCCCCGGTGCCCGAAGTTGAAGAAGTCCCGGGCCATCTTGTGGACATCCGATGAGACCAGGACCCGTCCCGGCTCGGCCAGTCCCTGGAGCCTTGAGGCTAAATTGGTGGTGTCGCCCACGGCGGTGTAGTCCATCCTCAGGTCATTGCCGATGGAGCCCACTATCACCGGGCCGGAGTTGAGGCCTATCCTCATCCTGAAGTCCACGGCGCAGTCCTTCTTCACCTTCTGGCCGTAGCCTTCCAGGGCCTTCTGGATGGCCAATGCGGCATGGCAGGCCCTCCGGGCATGGTCTTCATGGGATACCGGGGCACCGAAGAGGGCCATCACCCCGTCACCAGTGAACTGGTTGATGGTGCCTTCATATCTGTGTATCTCGTCCATGAGGATCTGGAAGCAGCCGTCCATGATCTGGTGGCATTCCTCTGAGTCCAGTTTGCCTGACATGCCGGTGTAGTTGGCCACATCGGCAAAGAGCACCGTGACCAGCTTCCGCTCTCCCTCCAGAGAGCTGCGGTCTTTGAGTATCTTGTCCGCCAGGAACTTGGGGGTGTAGGACTGAGGTCTGGCGTAGTCAACGGGGACAGTTGTCTTGGCTTCTGCCAGAGGATGGCCACACTTCATACAGAAGCTGCTCCCGGGTGGACTTCCCTTGCCGCACGCTGGGCACGGGATCTCGAGCTTCACTCCGCACTTGATGCAGAACAAGGCCTCTGCGGGGTTGTCAGCTTGACACCTGGGGCACTTCATGGGGTCACCTCCTGACCGGAAGTGGATGAGATACCCTCGACTGGGATGATATCACAGACAGGGGTCTGTCAACTAGGCTGCGATGTCAGCCACGATGTCAGGCTCGCACCCAGACACAGGTGTCAGTCACGCCTTCAGCATGCCTCCTGCCGTCGCTGGAGTGTAATCAGGTTTACAGTTTCCTGGTAAAGGGCTTGATAACACCTCAGCCCTCATAGGGCTTACCATCAAGCCAGACAACAAAAGGAGGCATGAAATGGAAAACAGAAACGAGATCAACGCCCTGGTGGTCTTCCTGATGGGTCTGGGAATCCTGGTAGTCACCCTGGGACTCTGCACCGATATCTACAGCGTCCAACTGGGCTTCATCGGCCTGGTGGCCTCCTGGGTAGTGGCCATCACCCTCAGGGTCTACCACGCTGGCACAGCCAACGACAACGACTTCTGGGCCTACAGCTAAGGCTTGAGGATGGAGAGAGGAAGGAGGTGAGTCAAATGGCAAGCGAGATGAGAGAAGCAGGGCCCCTGGCAGTGATGCTCTACCCTATCATCGCCATCGGCACCCTGGGCCGTGCGCTGCTGCGGCTGATCTGCGGACCCTGCGACGACTGCCAGGACTATGAGTACCAGTACTAGACACCGAAGAAAGGCACCCCCCTTTCTGCAGTGAACCCTCCGCCCGGAGGGTTCATTAGTTTGCCAGGTCACCCCGACTTCAGCCGCTACCGGGCCACCAGGCCGCCGTCCACGGCCATGGAGTGGCCGGTGACGAACGAAGCGGCATCGGAGCAGAGCCACACCACCGCCTCGGCGATCTCCTGCGGCTCACCCAGTCGCCCCACCGGCTCCATGGCGATGTAGGCCGCCTCGCGGTTGGGCTTGGCATCCAGCCGTCTGCCGATCATGGGGGTGCGGATCACCCCGGGGCAGATGGCGTTGACCCGTATCCCCGATCTGGCGTGGTCCAGGGCTGCCGACTTGGTCAGGCCGATGACCCCGTGCTTGCTGGCCACATAGGCCGCCTGGGCCGGAAAGCCGATCAGTCCGGCCACGGAGGCCGTGTTGACGATGGCCCCGCCCCCCTGGCTGAGCATCTGCGGGACTTCGTATTTCATGCACAGCCAGACGCTCTTCAGATTGATGGCCAGGACCCTGTCCCAGACCTCTTCCCTGCTGTTCTCGATGGTGGCGATCTCGCCGCCGACTCCGGCGTTGTTGAAGGCGCAGTCCAGCCGTCCGTAGGTCTCGACGGTCCTCTTGACCATGGCTTCCACTTCTTCGGCCCGGATCACATCCACCTTGACGAAGATCGCCTCACCACCGGCCTTCCGGATCATGTCCAGGGTTTCCCTGCCTCCCTCCTCCACTATGTCAGACACCACCACCCTGGCTCCCTCCCTGGCGAAGGCCAATGCGGCGGCGCGACCAATGCCCGAACTTCCCCCTGTTACCAGCGCAACCTTGGCGTCCAATGTTCCCACGAAAAGACCTCCGCAGCAGTCATTGGGGTTTCAAACGGCGGTTCACCCAGGGGTTGTGAGGGGCGTCCGGCGTTCCCTGAGTGCCATCCACGTAGCCAGTATATGGGCCTCACGAGTCCATCGTCAATTCGGACCGCTGCCGGAGACGGTCCTTCGCCGTGTCTCCCGCTTCAGGTTTACTGGGCCACCGGAAAGTGATAGATTAGGCAATTGGCATTTCCACCGTGCCAGCCCTTGCCCGTTGGCCTTAGAAGGCGGACGGCAGCGGGAACGATGGCTCAATGAAGAGAATCGGCGTCGTCTACCACCCTCGGATCCCGGCGGCCAGAGCCCTGATGGAGCGGCTGAACCCGGTGTGGCCGACGCTGGACTGTGCCGCCTGGACCTGCTCCGCGTGGGACGAGCCGTCCATCAGGGCCCAGTGCCCGGGCACCGACCTGGTTCTCAGCGTCGGCGGCGACGGCACCATCCTCCGGGTGTCGCGGGCCGTCTGTGAAGCCGGGATACCCATACTGGGGGTCAATCTGGGCCATCTGGGCTTCATGACCGAGCTCTCCGCGGATGACGTCACGCAGAAACTGCCCTCCGTGCTGAATGGGGAAGGCTGGATCGACTCCCGGATGATGCTCCGGGTCGATCTCCAGAGCAAGGGTGGGGGCGGTCGCACCGGGGGATCGGTGATGCCGGACTGTGCCCTCAACGATGTGGTCGTGGGCCGGGGCGCCGTGTCCCGGGTGGTCTATGTCCGGACCAGCATCGATGGTGTGCTGCTGACGGAGTACAAGACGGACGGGGTCATCGTGGCCACGGCCACGGGGAGCACCGGCTACTCGCTGGCTGCCGGCGGCCCGATCATCTTTCCCCAGTCCCAGGATATCCTTCTCCAGCCCATCTCGGCCCATCTCACCCTGAACTACCCGCTGGTGCTGCCCTCCACCGTCGTGGTGGAGTTGGGGGTCCGCACAGATCACGAAGCCATGATCAGTCTCGACGGCCAGGTCAGCATGCCTCTGCGGGACGGGGACAGGGTGGTGGTCAAGCGGTCCCCCCATGCGGCCTGTTTCGTAAGGCTGAATCCGCCGGGCTTCTTCTATAGCGCGCTGGAGAGGCGGCTGAAACTGAGGGACTGACGGCCGGGATCGCGGCAGGGGGAGGGCCGGTCCCTGTCCCGCTGCAGATCATCGGGTCAATGAAGGTGAAGAATTGAAGGTAGAGAAGGCTCGCATCGCTGACGCTCCGCAGATACACAAGCTGGCCAATCACTTTGCCCAGACGGGGGTGATGCTGCCCCGGGCGCTCAGCGAGATATACGAGAACATCAGGGACTTCTTCGTCATCCGGGAAGGGGAGACCGTGCTGGCCTGCGCCGCCCTGCACGTCTACTGGTCCGACCTGGCCGAGGTCCGGGGCGTGGCCGTCAGCGAGGACCGCCAGGGTCAGCGGCTGGGGGCGGAGCTGGTGGCCGCCTGTCTCCGAGAAGCCACCACCCTGGGCATCCCCAGGGTGTTCTGCCTCACCTACAAGGCGGCCTTCTTCGAGAAGCAGGGTTTCCGCCAGGTGGACAAGATGGAACTGCCCCGGAAGGTCTGGTCCGAGTGCTATCGCTGCCCCAAGTTCCCCGACTGCGATGAAGTGGCTATGACCTGTGACGTCTGATCGTCGGGAGAGGTAGGGTATTGGACAAAGGCCCGGGGGAGTTGGTCGGCAGTCAGCGGTTGTACGAAGGCCGGGCCATCTGCCTCCGTGTTGACACCATCCGCAAATCCAGCGGCAAAGAGACCACCCGGGAGGTGGTGGAGCACAGCGACTGCGTGGCCATCCTGGCCATCGACGGCCAGGACAACATGCTGCTGGTTCGCCAGTTCCGCCACGCCGTGGGCAGCGATCTGCTGGAGATCCCGGCGGGCGGCATCGACCCCGGCGAGACTCCTGAGCAGGCGGTGCGCCGCGAGTTGCAGGAGGAGACTGGCTACCTGCCCGGCCGCATCGTCAGGCTGGGCGGATTCTACTCCTCGCCCGGCTACTGCACGGAGTACCTCCACCTCTACCTGGCCACCGATCTGGCGCCCAGTCCCCTGGTGGCCGAGGACACCGAGGAGATCGAGGTTGTCCGCGTCCCCTCAAAGGAGGTCCGGGCGCTGGTGGCCTCGGGCAGGATCCGCGATGCCAAGAGCATCGCCGGGATACTGAGCCTGTCTTCGCACTAGTGTAGTGTCTCCGACACTTCGCTAGCCTGACTCTCGTCTGTTGGGTGGGTGTCGGGTCCCAGCCCCGACACCGATGTCATCCCGCACTTGATGCGGGATCCAGGGCCGGGGTGGTGTGGTGTGGCACTACGACACACGGCGATATCTGCCAAGCACCATACTGGCCGGCTGCGGCAGGGGGGAGCGGGGACTAGGGGTGGGGGACGGCGGTGGACTGCTTGCTGCAGAACCTGATGATCTCCGCGAAGTTGCTCAGCTTGGACAGGTTGTTCGTCTCCAGGAAGCCGTCGTAGGTCAGGTTGATCCACGGCTTACCGTGGATCCGGCTGAACTTCTCCGACATGGCCGCCACGATGCCCCCGGGCATGCAGCCGTGGGGCATGACCGATATCACCCCGGCGATATGGGGACTCTCCAGCCACTCGATGCCCACCCCGATGCTCAGCACGGCTTCGCTGCCGCACTTGGGTGAGAGGTGCTGGCTGGAGTAGGACAGTATCTCCTTGACCGATGGCTCCTCGGTGTCCACCAGCCCGTTGAAGTTCAGGATCACCGAACGCTCGTCGCGCTCCAGTTGCAGCCTCCTCAGGTAGCCGGTGACCACCTTCTTCACCTGCCGGTCCCGGACGCCGTCCTCTATGTTCCTGTGCGTGATGTACTTCAGCCACTCGCTCATCGGGGAGACCGTGGCTTCCAGCCCTGCCTTCTCGCACTCCCTGACCAGGTCCCGGTTGCTGAACCTGTTGGTCCGGAGGTAGATCTCGCCGTTGATGCCCACCACCGGCCGCCTGGGCTGGTCCGGGTCGATGAGGGAGCGGAATCGCGACGTGGCCTCCTGGAGGTAGCTGTCGATCTCCTCACGCCGTCGCACCCGGTCGGCAACGCCGGCCAGGCATTCGGCGAACAGGGCGTCGGCGGCCCCCGCCGGCTTCTCATAGGGCCGGGTCCTCCAGAGCAGCTTCTCCAGGTAGTCCACGGCCACGATGCCCCGCCAGGCCAAACGCTCGAAGTCCGTGCCCAGGTTCAGGTCGCGGTAGGCGTTGTTTGACACGGTGGTCCGGATCTTCAGGTCGAAGCCGATCTCCCGCAGTATCCTGGCCTGTTCCACGGCGTACTTCCCGAAGCGGCAGGGCCCGAAGGCGCTGGCCATGAACCCTTCGACGTCCTCCGGCTTGAAGTCGTAGCTGTCGGCCTCGTGGAAGAACCTCATGAAGTCGCCCAGGCTCACCCGGTAGGGCAGACACTCCTTCCCCGAGGTCACCCGGTTGCTGTGCAGCAGGTTCCGCTCGTCCGGCTCGGGCAGGACCACCGCCCTGACCCCGAAGGCCTGCATGGCGGCGCCCAGCACATCGGCGTGGGCCGCCATTCTGGGGATGAGGACCACCTTGTTCGGATTGACGCTGGTCGGCGCGGTGCGCCGGATATCCGTGGTGTCCGCTGTCAGGCTGAACGACCTGGAGCAGCGGGCATGCTGGGTGATGGTGTCGACGAAGGCCTCCAGCCGGGTGACGATCCCCGCCTCGGCGGCGTGCTCGTCGATCTCCAGTTGGCCCAGGGGCTTGCTGCCCATGACGTCCTGGACAATATTGAGCACAAAGGAGTTCGGTCCGCAGCCGAAGTTGGTCAGCACCAGTCCGTACAGCTGGGGGTCCCGCACCGTCAGGGCGGCGCCGGCGATGTGCTTGCTCTCGCTCAGCCAGTAGGGCCGGTCCGAGTAGTCCCTCACGTTCACCGTGCTCAGCGGCAGGAAGTCCAGGGGCACGGGCACCACGCCCAGCTGTGCCAGCTTCTCGGCGATGCCCAGATTGGCCCCGGCATCCTGAAACATATAGGAGCGGGAGAGGATGACCACCCCCAGCTGCCCGCTCTGGTGGATCCGCTCCAGCAGCTCCCTGCCCTGCTCCACCAGGGCCGCCTCGAACCGGCGCTGGGCCTCGATGCCGGCCATGGCCGCGGCCCTCCCCTTCTTCCGGGAGAAGCCCATCCGGGCGGCGGCCTCCGCCAGGTTGCTGATCAGGTCGCTGTCCCCCCGGCTAAGGTCCATGGCCGGGATGAGTATCTTCCCTTCCAGGTCCAGCACATGGCGGACGATGTAGGGCGATGCCTGGACCAGGGGACAGGAGTACTTCTGGTTCTCGTCACCCTCCTTCAGTCCCAGGCGCAGCGCGCAGGGGTAGAGAATGTGGTCCACCTGGCTCAGGCTGGCCGCGTGACCGTGGAGCAGCTTCAGGGGGAAGCAGCTGTCGGTGTAGCCCAGCTCCACGGCCTCCTCGATGATCTGCTTGGTGGTCTTGCTGGAGAGGACGGCCCTGGCCCCCAGGTCGTTGAGGAAGCCCACCAGCAGCGGGGCGTAGTCGTAGACGGCCAGGGCTCTGGGGATGCCCACCGTGGGCTTCCCTTCCGCCTCGCGGTACTCCTTGAAGAGCAGCCTCTCGCGCTCGTCGAAGGCCGTCTCCACCTTCTCTCTGCCGATGGTGCTGTCGTACAGATCGCAGCGGCTGCCGTAGAAGGTGGCCTTCTCGCCGGGGATGTCCAGCCGGCTGATGGTGCAGTTGTTGTCGCAGCTCTTGCACACGAAGGTGGTCAGGTTGTGGTCGCTGTCCACCACCTTCTGGAATCCCTTGAACCTCGATCCGTTGCCCCGGCCATCCATGGTCTCCCTGGCCAGCAGGGCGGCGCCGATGGCTCCGCTGATCTCCTTGTGTTCCGGGACGATGATGGCCTTCCCGGGGAGAGCCTGCTGGAAGGCGGAGACCACCGCCTCGTTGTAGAACACCGCCCCGGTGAGGATGACCTTGCCCCCCAGCTTCCTGGTCTCCACCACCTTGGAGATGTAGTTGCCGGCGATGGAGTTGGCCAGGCTGGCCGTGATCACTTCCAGGGGGACCCCGCCCTGCTGGGCCGAGGCCACCGCCTGTCCCATGAAGGCGGCGCATCTGGTGCCCAGGTCGATGGTATGCGGGGCCTGGAAGGCCAGATCGGCGAACTCGCCGTTCTGGACCCGGACGCCGAGCTGCTCCGCCAGCTCGTCTATGAAGCTCCCCGTGCCCGCGGCGCAGGCCTTGTTCATCTGGTAGTCCACCACGATGCCGTTCCGTTTGATGACCAGCTTGGAGTCCTGCCCGCCGATCTCAATGATATCCGCCTCCGGGTCCAGCTCCGCCCCGGCCCGGGTCTGGGCGGTGATCTCGTTCTTGATCAGGTCCGCCCCGATGAAGCTGCCCACCAGGTAGCGTCCCGATCCGGTGACCCCCACTCCGGCGATGGTCACCTTCTCGCTGCCGCTCCGCAGCAGGTTCCGGAAGACCTCCTTCACCGCGTCGATGGGTCGGCCCGCGGTCATCAGGTAGCTCTTGGCCAGGATCTGCTTCCCGGACTCGTCCATGACCACGGCCTTGGTGCTGGTGGAGCCCACGTCCACGCCCAGATAGCCGGTCACCGGACCGTCGATGGACGGGCCAGTCCAGCTCTGTGCCAGCTTACCCGGCCTGTCCAGCCGGGGCATCTCGAAGTAGCGCTGGCCCTCCTCCGCCTGGCTGAACTGGGCCACCCGGGAGGGCCGGCCCGACTCCCTGGCCAGGAAGGCCGCCCCCAGGGACTCGATATAGGCGTGGTTCTCCGGGACGATGACGTTCACCGGGTGTCCGTTCCGGGAGGAAAGGACCTCGTTCAGGGCTTTGACGATGGCCGCGTTGGCGGCCACCCCGCCGACGCAGTAGATCGGTTCCTGGAAGGCTCCCCTCTGCAGGGCGGCCACCATCCTGGCGATGCTGCCGCAGAGGGCGTAGAGCATGGCCCCCACCGGGACCCCCTTCTGCTGCAGGTGGATCAGGTCGGTCTTGGCGAAGACGCTGCACCGGGCGGCGATTCTGGGCGCGGTGCCCTGGAACTCCAGCGCCATTCGGGCGAAGTCCTCCATGGTGATCCCCAGCCGGTAGGCCTGCTGCTCCAGGAACATGCCCGTCCCGGCGGCACACAGGGGATTGGAGGACACCCGCCAGGGCTTCTTCAGTCCGTCCTCCAGCTCCATGACGAAGGAGCTTTGCCCCCCGATCTGAACGATGGTCCTGGCATCGGGGTGGTAGTGGAGAATGCCCGAGGCGATGGCCAGCGAGCTGCTGTACTCGCTCCAGCCCTGCTCCGGGGGCACGGCGGCCACCGTGGAGCCGGACAGCGCCGCGGACTGGATCTCCTCCAGGCGGTGCTGCTCCGCCAGCCGGCTGATCAGCGCGGCGACGGCGGCTCTGGCACTGGAGGTGATCTTTTCGCTATCGAGGAGGGCCACTCTGTCGCTGCCGGAGTCCACCAGGGCCAGTTTGGCATTGACAGAGCCGATATCTACGCCTAAGCAATAGGCCATCTCATATGTGCTGCGTACGCCTCAACTATATCACAATCACAGTGACGCAAGAACAGACCACAGCGATTATAGCATCTGAATGCCCCTGGCGCTATCGGTCCGCCTCGCGCCGGGCCGCTGCCCCGTGAGGGGCGGTCTTTTGGCCGTGCCTCAGGCCCTGTGCTATACTGGGTCTTTCGCCGGCTGCCGGCGAGGATGAGAGCAGGGGGAGAGCGGAGCCGTCCGCCGGTTTGGTGAATGGGCCGGCCCTCCTCCTCTGATGGTAGGGGTCTGACTTGGCCGGGGTGTTCCAGCTTCGATGAAGATCTGCCTCCTGTCCTACCGGGGGCACCCCTTTGGTGGCGGCCAGGGCATCTACATCCATCACCTCACCAGGGCCCTGCACGGCCTGGGCCATGAGGTGGTCCTCCTCTCCGGCCCGCCCCACCCCAACGTCATCGAGGCGGTCAGGGTTCACAAGCTGGAGAGCCTCGACCTCTACGCCCGCCTGGGCCGCCTCCCCGAGCGGCCCCTGCGCATGGTCACCCCGCTCAACTTCTTCGAGGTGGTCTCCACGCTGGCGGGCGTCTTCCCGGAGCCCTTCACCTTCAGCATCCGGGCCTGCAACAGACTGCGCAGCATCCGCCGCCGGGAGCGGTTCGACGTCATCCACGACAACCAGTGCCTGGGCTACGGCCTGCTGCTCATGAAGGGCTTCAAGATCCCCATGGTATCCACCATCCACCACCCCGTCTCTGTGGACCGCGATATCGATGTCAAGAATGCCAGGGGCTGGTGGCAGAAGTCGAAGATGATCCGCTGGTACTCCTTCCTGCCCATGCAGCGCTTCGTGGCCCGGCGGATGGACAAGATCGTCACCGTGTCCTACAACTCGGCCGACGACACCTCCCGGCTGTTCAAGATACCCCGGGACAAGTTCCGGGTGGTCCACAACGGGGTGGACATCGACCTGTTCAACCGGGACCGGTCGGTGGCTCGGGAGCCCGACAGCCTCATCGTGGTCGGCGGGCACAGCCCGCTGAAGGGACTGGCCCACCTCCTGGGGGCCATCCGGCTCCTCAAGGACGAGAGGCAGCTGAAGCTGACCGTGGTTGGCGGGCCGCCGGACGGCAAGTACTCCCCGGGCCTGGTCCGTGACTACGGACTGCAGGACGTGGTCACCTTCACCGGCCGGATCAGCCCCGAGGACCTGGTCAGGCGCTACTCCGCCTCCCAGGTGGCCGTGGTCCCCTCGCTCTACGAGGGATTCGGCTTCCCGGCCGCCGAGGCCATGTCCTGCGGCGTGCCGGTCATCTCCACAACGGCGGGCGCCCTGCCCGAGGTGGTCGGCCCGGACGGCGAGGCGGGCCTGCTGGTCCCCCCCGGCGACCCCGAAGCCCTGGCCGGGGCCATCCGGCGGCTGATGGCCGATGACCTGCTGAGGCAGAGGATGGGCCAGGCCGCCCGGAAGCGGGTGGAGTCCCTCTTCACCTGGCGGGAAGCGGCCCGGAAGACCGTGGCGGTGTACGAGGAAGCGCGGGCCGATGTTCACCATTGAGCACGCCCTGCTCCAGATCGGCGAGGGCCAGCGCGTTCTGGACGTGGGCTGCGGCGGTGGGAGGCACAGCTGGGGCATCTACAGCCTGCTCGACTGCCGGGTCTGCGCCCTGGACCTGGGCGGGGAGGACCTGAAGAAGACGCGCTACGTCCTCCAGTCGGTCCAGGAAGAGAAGAAGCGCAACGGCACCTGGCTGGCGGTGCGGGGCGACGCCATGAATCTGCCCCTGAAGGACGCCTCGTTCGACAGGGTGCTCTGCTCGGAGGTCCTGGAGCACGTCCGCGATGACCGGCAGAGCATGGCCGAGTTGGTCCGGGTGCTCAAGCCCGGCGGACTGCTGGCCGTCAGCGTGCCCACCTACCAGACGGAGGCGGTCTACTGGCGGATCTCCAGGGACTACTGCAACACCTCGGGCGGGCACGTCCGGAAGTACCATGCGGCGGAGATCAGGGAACTGGTCAGCGGCAGCAACCTCCACATCTACGACATCCGCCGCAAGCACGCCCTGCACTCCCCCTACTGGCTGCTCCGCTGCATCTTCGGTATCAAGAACGACAAGGCCCTCATCCCCTCCCTGTACCACCGTTTCCTGGTCTGGGACCTGAAGACCCGGACCCGGCCCGTCCGCCTGCTGGACGACCTGTTCAACCACGTCTTCCCCAAGAGCATCGTCATCTACGCCCGGAAGGGAGAGGATGGAGCACGGCCCGGGCCTGATTGAAGAGCAGGCCGAATACATCAGCCGGCACCAGCTTCCCTCGGGGGCCATTCCCTGGTATGAGGACGGCGTCACCGACCCCTGGGACCACGTCGAGTGCGCCATCGCCCTGGACCTCACCGGCCGGTTCGACCAGGCGGTCCGTGCTTACCAGTGGCTGGTGGAGAAGCAGAACGCCGACGGCAGCTGGTATTCCACCTACCTCGATGAAGATCCTGAGGACCGCACCCGGGACCCCAACTACAGCTCCTACATCGCCAAAGGGGCCTGGTACCACTATGGACTGACCGGCGACCGGGACTTCCTCCGCCGCCTCTGGCCCGCGGTGGAGAAGGGCGTCGGCTTCGCCCTCAGCCTGCAGCAGCCCACCGGCGAAGTCTACTGCGTCTGCGACCCTGCGGGAAAAGCCTGGCCGGGGGCCATCCTGGGCTCGTCCTGCTGCATCTGGCAGAGCCTGCAGAGCGCGGTGAAGATCGCAGAGACCCTGCAGGAGGACGGCCGGCCCTGGCGGGAGGCCGGCCACAGGCTGCTCCGGGCCCTCAGGGAGCACCCCGAGCTGTTCGACAAGTACGGCGAGAACAAGCAGGGCTTCGCCACCAACTGGTACTACCCCGTGCTCACCGGGGTGGTCGAGGGCGAGGCGGCGCGGAGGCTCATCCTGGACCAGTGGGACACCTACGTCGTCGAAATGTGGGGCTGCCGCTGCGTCAGCAGCGCCCCCTGGGTCACCGTGGCCGAGACCACCGAGCTGATCATGACCCTCTGCCGCATGGGCCAGCTCGACCGGGCCCGGCTGCTCCTCGAGTGGATGCTCCGGATGAAGGACGGCAGCGGCGGATTCCAGACCGGCATCAAGCTGCCGGAGATGATCGTCTGGCCCGAGGAGAAGAACACCTGGACCTCGGCCGGGGTGATCATGGCCGCCATGGCCTATGCCAAGGTGGAGGCGGCCCATGCCCGTTGAGGAGTTCGTCGGCTATGAGGACCTCATCCGCTTCATGGAAGAGAAGCGGCTCTGCGCCCTGAAGGGGGACATCGTTGAGATAGGGGCCTACATGGGCGGGGGCACGGCCAAGCTGGCCGCCTACGTCCGGCCGTACGGGAAGAAGGTCTATGCCGTGGACACCTTCGACCCCCGGCTGGACGACACCCGGGGCAAAGGAGGAGTCAGGGCCGGCGACGTCTACCAGGCCTTCCTCAACGGCCGGTCCATGCTGGAGGCCTACCGGGAGGCCACCCGGGGACTGGACAACGTGGTCACCCTCCAGCAGGACTCCCGGCAGGTGGCCTTCCGCCGGGGACAGCGCTTCTGCTTCGGGTTCGTGGACGGCTGCCATCAGCAATCATATGTGGAGAACGACTTCCGCCTCATCTGGACCCGCCTGGTGCCGGGCGGCGCCGTGGGCCTCCACGACTACGCCTTCGATGACTGGCCGGAGGTGACCACCGCCGTGGACGGCCTCATCGCGGCTCACGCCGGGGAGATCGGGGAGATCCACGCCCTGACCGGCAAACACGGCATCGTCACCATCATCCTGGTCAAGGAGTAGCCCCGCGGGGCGGCCGCTGTCCGGGACCGCCTCAGGACTTGGAGCGGCAGGTGATGACGATGGCGTCGCTCAGCGAGGGCAGCCGCCGGGCCAGCTTGTCCAGTCCCTTCAGGATGACCGACGACAGCGGCCGGGGCATCTTGTTCAGCACCATGCCCCACCAGGGGAAGCCGAACATCAGGGAGACGCCGTGGCATTCCTCCACCTCCAGGTGGGGCTCCACCAGTCGCCGCAGCGACTCGTAGTCAAAGCGGTAGGTGTGGTCGAAGGGGGTCTCCCACATCTTCTCGTAGATGGACTCCTCGCGGCGGAGCAGCCTCCGGATGCGGATGAATATGGCTCTGCCCAGGCGGCAGCTGAAGCTCTCCAGATTGGCCACGGTGATGATCACCTTCCCCTCCGGCTTGATCACCCGGGCCATCTCCTCCACGGCCCTTGCAGGAGAGGCGAAGTGGTCCAGGGCCCCCTTGCAGACCACCTTGTCGAAGGAGTCGTCCCGTATGGGCAGGTGCTCGCCGATGCCCCGGAGCAGGACCACGTGGGTGCCGTTCTGGTTGATCTGGCCCAGGGCGTGCATGATCATGTTCTGCGACGGCTCGATGCCGAAGCACTTCCCGCTTCTCTCGGCCAGCTGCATGGCGTCGGTGGCCCGGCCGCAGCCCACGTCCAGGATCTCCTCGCCGTCCCGGGCGTCCACCGTCCTGATGGTGATCTCCTCCAGTTGACTGAACAGGAAGGCCAGGTCGGGATAGACCACTGGCGGGACCACGTGCCGGTCGTCCCAGTCCAGGTCGAAATCGGACTTGTCCTCCACTCGCTCCGCTCTTTCCATCGTCTGCATCAGGCTCTCTCCTCGTGTCGGGGATACGACCCCAGTATCTTGAACATGGAGGTCTTGCCCCGCGCTCTGTCCAGCACCTGACCGACCATCCGCTCCTCGCGGTGCCCCTCCAGATCCACCAGAAAGACGTATCTTCCCAGCCCCTCCTTGGAGGGACGCGACTCTATCTTGGCCAGATTGATGCTCTGCCGGGCGAACTCCTCCAGCACGGCGCAGAGCAACCCGGGGTGATCGTCATTGAACGAGAAACAGACCGATGTCTTGTCGCGGTTGGTCGGCGGGTGGTCCTGGGCGGCCAGGACGGCGAACCGTGTCACGTTGGGCGAGCGGTCCTGAATGTCCCTGGCCAGTATCCTCGCCCCGTGAAGCGTGGCCGCCCTCTGGGTGCCGATGGCGGCCGCCGGTGTGGCCGAGGACATCATCTGCTCCACCGCCGCGGCGGTGCTCAACGCCGCCACGGCCTGCGCCTTGGGGAAGCATCTCTCCAGGAAGCGGCGGCACTGGCCCAGCGCCTGGGGATGGGAGAAGATGATGTTCACCTGGGGCGCTTCCACATCCGGCTTGGTGAGCAGGTGATGCTCGATGGGCAGCACCAGCTCCCGGCGGATGAGCAGCCCCGAGTCATGAATCAGCAGGTCCAGGGTCTCCGTCACCGAGCCTTCCAGGCTGTTCTCGATGGGCACCACGCCCTCTTCGGCGATGCCCGTCTCGACGGCGGACACCACGGCGGAGATGCTCATGAATGGCAGAAGCTGCGCCTTCTCATCGTACTTGATGGTGGCTTCTTCGGTGAAGGTGCCGGGCGGTCCCAGGTAGGCGATCTTCTTTCTGGCCATCCTCAGCCGCCGCCGGCAGCGCTGTGCGATCCTTTTGACATAATGAAATGTCTATTATATCAGCAACCCTAGTTATTGTCTCGTTGCCCGGTGCCCCGCACACGGCGCCCTTGCCGCCTTGTCCTGCAGCGCCGCCGGCAGGTTGTCCCCGCCGCCCTGCGGTGCTACACTGGAGGAAGGAAGCGCAGCCAGCAAACCGCAGGGGAGCTCAGAGGCTGAGAGCCCTTCCCCGAAAGGGCAACCCTTTGAACCTGAACTCGGTAATGCGAGCGTAGGGAAGCGGTTCAACAGAAGGCCAGGAACCGTCAGCCCCGGCTCCTGGCTTTGGTGTTTTCAGGGGAAGTCGGATGACCCAACTCGAAATGGCCCGGCAGGGCACCATGTCAGCGCAGATGCTGGCTGTGGCGGAGCGCGAGGGCCTGCCCCCGGAGGCCATCCGGCAGGGCCTGGCCGAAGGGACCATCGTCGTGCCGGCCAACCCCGGCCATGCCGGACTCATCCCCTGCGGCATCGGCAAGGGACTGTCCACCAAGGTCAACGCCAACGTGGGCACATCCGCCGACTACGGCACCCTGGACACCGAGCTGGCCAAGGTCCGGGTCAGCCTGGAGTACAAGGCCGACGCCGTGATGGACCTCAGCACCGGCGGGGACATTGCCGCCATCCGCCGGGCCATCCTGGCCGACTGCACCCTCCCCATCGGCACAGTGCCCATCTATCAGGCCGGCATCCAGGCCCTGGACAGGCGGGGTTCGATGGTGGAGATGACCGCCGCCGACCTCTTCGACGTCATCGAGGAGCACGCCCGGGACGGCGTGGACTTCATGACCGTCCACTGCGGCGTCACCCAGAGGGCCCTGGCCCGCCTCAGGACTCAGACTAGGCTGACCAACGTCGTCTCCCGGGGCGGGGCCTTCCTCATCGGCTGGATGCTCCATCAGGGGAAGGAGAACCCCCTCTACGAGCAGTACGACCGCCTCCTCCATCTGGCCACCCGCTACGATTTCACCCTCAGCCTGGGCGACGGCATGCGGCCCGGCAGCCTGGCCGATGCCACGGACGCCTGCCAGATTGAAGAGTTGCTCACCCTGGGGGAACTGGTTGACCGGGCCCGGGTCGCCGGCGTTCAGGTCATGGTCGAGGGCCCCGGCCACGTGCCTCTGGATCAGGTGGTGGCCAACGTCCAGCTGGAGAAGCGCATCTGCAAAGGGGCGCCCTTCTATGTCCTCGGTCCGCTGGTGGCCGACATCGGCGCCGGCTACGACCACATCACCGCCGCCATCGGCGGGGCCATCGCCGCCGCTGCCGGGGCCGACTTCCTCTGCTACGTCACGCCCTCGGAGCACCTTTCCCTGCCCGACCTGAACGACGTCAAGGAAGGCATCATCGGCACCCGGCTCGCCGCCCACGCCGCCGATATCGTCAAGGGGGTCAAGGGCGCCGCCGAGTGGGACCGCAAGATGTCCGTGGCCCGGCGCAACCTGGACTGGGAGGCGCAAGTTGGCCTCTCCCTCGACCCTGCCCGGGCCCGCGCCGTGCACGGCCGGTTTGCCACCAAAGGGGAGACCTGCAGCATGTGCGGACCCTACTGCGCCATGGCCCTGGTGGAGAAGTACCTCGGGATCGCCGCGCCCCGGTGCGTCGTCTGATCCCCGGTCCGGCCCGCCGGCAGCGAAGGATTTCATGAAGGCTGAGATCGTCTCCGTGGGCACCGAGCTCCTCCTGGGGGAGGTCAGTGACACCAACGCCGGCTACCTGGCCTCGCAGTTGGTCCTCCTCGGGACTGAGGTCCACTTCATCACCGCCGTGGACGACAGCATGGACCGCCTGGGCGAGGTCCTCGGCCGGGCCTGGGCCCGTTCCGACCTGGTCCTGGTCACCGGTGGACTGGGCCCCACCCAGGACGACCTCACCCGCGAGGCGGTGGCCTGCCTCCTCGGCGAGGAGATGCAGGTCTCCCCGCCCCTGCTCCAGAACCTCCGGGACATGTTCGCCGCCATCGGCCGGACCATGTCGGACAGCAACATCAAGCAGGCCACCCTCATCCCCTCCGCCCAGTCCATCCCCAACCCCCGGGGCACCGCGCCGGGCTGGTGGGTGGAGCGGAACGGCCGCCTGCTCATCACCCTGCCCGGGCCGCCCCAGGAGATGCAGCGCATGTGGCAGGTGGAGGTCCTCCCCCGCCTTCAGGCCCTCAGCCAGGGGCAGGCCCTGGTCCTGCGCACCCTGAAGTGCTCCGGGCTGACCGAGGCCGAGGCCGGGGAGATGGCCGGAGGGGCCGGCGACTGGTCCAATCCCTCGCTGGGGATCTATGCCAGGGCCGACGGCATACACCTCCGGATGATCGCCCGGGCCGCCAGCCAGGATGAAGCCGCCTCCATGATCGCGGCCGCCGAGGCCCGGATCCGCGCCGCGCTGGCCGGGCACATCTGGGGCAGCGATGAGGACAGCCCCGAGGCTGCCGTGGGACGGCTGCTCACGGAGCGGGGACTGACCCTGGCCACCATGGAGTCCTGCACCGGGGGACTGCTGGGCAGCCTGATCACCGACGTCCCGGGCAGCTCGGCCTACTACCGGGGGGGGCTGGTGGCGTATTCCAGCGAGGTCAAGGTGGCCTTCGGGGTGGAGCCCCGGCTCATCGAGCAGCACGGCGCGGTCAGCCGGGAGGCCGCCGAGGCCATGGCCGAAGCCGCCCGGCGGCGGCTGGGCGCGGACGTGGGACTGTCCACCACCGGCGTGGCCGGACCCGAGGGCGCGGAGGGCAAGGCCCCAGGACTGGCCTTCATTGCGGTGTCTGATGCCCTGGGTTGTGAAGCCGTCGAGGGCCGCTACCCGCCCCTGCGCTTCGACATGAAGAGGCGGGTGGCCATCCAGGCCCTCTTCCTCCTCCGGCGGCGGCTGCTGGCCCGCTGAGGGCCGTCACCCCGCACACTCCCCTCTCCTTGTCAACCGGTCTTCGGGGGGCTATCATGGATAGCACATGCCCCTGTAGCTCAGGTGGATAGAGCACCAGCCTCCGGAGTTGGGTGTCGGGCGTTCGAGTCGCCCCAGGGGCGCTTCACCTGCAGGTGGTGCAGGTATCGAAGAAGCCCGGCGGCAGGTTGGCCTTGGCCGTGATGTACTCCAGTTGGGCCTCCGGCGCGAAGTGATTCCCGCACACCTTGCACTTCTTCAGCTTGAACTCCACGCTCCAGTTGTGGATGAACCGGGTGTCGCCCACGTCCTCCATCTTGATGCACTGCGTGGGGCAGATGTAGACGCATGACCCGCAGCCGATGCAGGCCGTGGCCGTCTCCAGGAAGGGCGGGGCCACCTCTCTGGACACCCCGCGGTTGGCCAGGCTGATGGCGCTGACGCCGACCACCTCCTGGCAGGCCCGGACGCACTGGGCGCACAGGATGCAGGCGTTCCGCTCGATGTATTCCGGCCTGAAGGGCGGCGACTCCACCCCCAGCTTCCGGGCCAGGTCCTGGATCACCTTCTCCCCGGAGCAGCGGGCCAGCAGCAGCTCCACCAGGATCTTCCGGTTGGCCGTCACCCTCTCCGAGTTGGTGCTCACTGACAGCCCCTCCTCCACGGGGTAGAGGCACGAGGTCACCAGCCGGTTCCGGCCGTTCTTGTAGGTGATCTCCACCAGGCAGACGCGGCAGGCCCCGTAGGGCTCCAGGGCGTCGTTGTGGCACAGGGTGGGGATGTCTATCCCGTGCTCCCGGGCTGCCTGGAGGAGGGTCATGCCCTCCCTGGCCTTGATCTGCCGGCCGTCGATAGTCAGATTGACCACTGCCTACTTCACTCCTACCGCCCCGAGCTTGCAGATGTCGCGGCAGGCGCCGCACTTGATGCACCGCTCCTGGTCCAGGAGCACCGGCTTCTTCTTGGCCACGAAGGTGATCGCCTCCTTGGGGCAGGCCTTGACGCACAGCCCGCAGCCGGGGCACTTCTCGTCGATGATGAAGTAGCTGATCAGCTCCTTGCACACCCCGGCGGGACACCGCTTGTCCCTGATGTGGGCCACGTACTCGTCCCGGTAGTACTGGATGGTGGTCAGGATGGGGTTGGCCGCCGTGCCGCCCAGGGCGCAGAGCGAGGCGTCCACCAGGTTCCCCGAGAGCCGCTCCAGCAGGGCCATGTCCTCGTCCCTCCCCCGCCCCCGAGTAATGTCGGTCAGGATCTGCAGCATTCTCTTGATCCCCTCCCGACAGGGGAGGCACTTCCCGCACGATTCCTCCTCCAGGAACTTCAGGAAATACCGGGCCATGTCCACCATGCAGTTGTCCTCGTCCATGACGATCATGCCGCCCGAGCCCATCATGGAGCCCACCTTGGTCAGCTCGTCGAAGTCCACCGGCAGGTCCAGCATGCTCTCCGGGATGAAGCCCCCGGAGGGCCCGCCGGTCTGCACCGACTTGAACCTCTTGTCCCCTCGGATCCCCCCGCCGATGCCGTAGATGATCTCCCGCAGCGTGGTCCCCATGGGGACCTCCACCAGTCCGGTGTTGTTCACCTTGCCCACCAGGGAGAAGATCTTCGTCCCCTTGCTGCCGGCGGTGCCGATCTGAGAGTACCAGCCGGAGCCGTTATTGATGATCAGGGGCACGTTGGCCCAGGTCTCCACGTTGTTCAGATTGGACGGCTTGCCGTACAGGCCCTTCTCCGAGGTGTGCACGTACTTCGCCCGCGGCTCGCCCACCCGGCCTTCCAGAGAGGCCATCAGCGCCGTGGACTCCCCGCAGATGAAGGCCCCGCCGCCCCGGCTCACCTTCACCTTGAGGCTGAAGCCGCTGCCCAGGATGTTCTCCCCCAGCAGCCCGTGCTCCTCGGCCTGCCTGATGGCCTTGGTCACGTTGGCCACCGCCAGGGGATACTCATGGCGGACGTAGACGTATCCCGATTCCGAGCCGATGGCGTAGGCCCCGATGACCATGCCCTCCAGCACGCTGTGCGGATTGCCTTCCATCAGGCTGCGGTCCATGTACGCCCCCGGGTCCCCCTCGTCGCAGTTGCAGATGACATACTTGGGCTGGCCCTCCGCATGCCGGGTGGACTCCCACTTCCGGCCGGTGGGGAATCCCCCGCCGCCCCGGCCCCTCAGCCCCGACTCTTTCACCTCGTCGATGATCTGCTCCGGGGACATCTCGAAGAGGGCCTTGCCCAGCGCGGCGTAGCCGCCGATCCGGATGTAGTCCTCGATGGAGGTGGGGTCGATCCGGTTGTTGTTCCCCAGCAGCAGCCGCTGCTGCTTCCGGTAGAAGGGCACGTCCTCCTGGTGGACGAAATGCTCCTTGCTGTGCGGGTCGGCGTACACCAGCCTGTCGATGACCTTTCCCTGGAGGACCGTCTCGGCAATGACCTCCTTCACGTCCTCCGACTTCACCCGCTGGTAGAAGATCCCCTGGGGGTAGATGGTCAGCAGCGCCCCCCTCTCGCAGAAGCCGCGGCAGCCCGTGGCGGTGACGTCCACCCTGTCCCCGAGCTGCTGCCGGCCGATCTCCTCCCGGAAGGCGGCCACCAGCCCCATGCAGTCGTAGGCATGGCAGCCCGTGCCCGTGCATATGGCGATGCAGGTCTTGTTGGGGTCCCTGCCGGCGGTCAGCGACCGCCGGAGGTCCTCCAGACCCTGCCGCGAGTTGATCAATCCCGTGGTGGCTTTCACCCGCATTACTGCCTGTATCTCTCCAGCATGGGCACCACCTTGTCCGTGGTCATCTGCCCCAGGGTGGTGTCATCGACCACCACCACCGGGCCCAGGGCGCAGCAGCCCACGCAGTTCACCGTCTCCAGCGTGAAGGCCATGTCGCTGGTTGTCTGTCCCGCCTCGATGCCCAGGTCCAGGGCCGCCCTCTCCAGGATGCGGTTGGCCCCGCGGACGTGGCAGGCCGTGCCCAGGCAGACCTTGATCAGATGCCTTCCCCTCGGCTCCAAGCTGAAGGCTCGAAAGAAGGTGGCCACGCTGTAGATCTGGCTCAGGGGGATGTTCAGCAACTGGCTCGCCTTCTCCAGCGCCTCCCGGGGCAGGTAGCGGTGCTCCTCCTGAATGTCCTGCAGAATGGACACCAGCTGGCCTTTGTCCCCATCGAACTTGGCTACGATCGCTTCAACCCTGGCAGCCATCTAGGCTCCCACCCCCGCCTTCTTCTTCAGCTCCTCATAGTCGGCGGTCACCTGCTCCTGTATCCGCTCCACTTCCTCCGCGGGCAGGTGCCGGAACCGCCCCTGCGGCTTGAGGTAGTCCATGACCGGCCGCAGCTTGGGCAGATCGAGATTCAGCTTGTACTTCCCGTTCTCCACCTCGTACAGCGGGAAGACCCCGGTCTCCACGGCCAGCCGTCCCATCCGCACCGCCAAGTCGCTGGGATGCCGCCAGCCCGTGGGGCAGGGCGATAGAACCTGAAGATAGGCCGGTCCCTGGATGGCCGCCGCCTTCTCCACCTTGTTGATCAGGTCGAAGGGATAGCTGGGGCAGGCCGTGGCCACGTAGGGGATGCGGTGGGCTACCACAATGGCCGTCAGATCCTTCTTCCGCGAGGTCTGGCCGATGCTCAGCTTGCCCGCCGGCGAGGTGGTCGTCGAGGCCCCGAACGGCGTGGCGCTGGAACGCTGGATCCCGGTATTCATGTACGCTTCGTTGTCGTAGCAGACGAAGAGGAAGTTGTGTCCCCGCTCCAGCGCGCCGGACAGCGCCTGCAGTCCGATATCGCTGGTCCCGCCGTCCCCGGCCATGGCCACCACCTTCGCTGTGATCGCCTTCTTGCCCTTGCGGTTCAGCGCCTTCAGCCCCGCCTCCATGCCCGAGGCCGTGGCCGCCGTGTTCTCGAACAGGGTGTGCATCCAGGGCACCCGCCATGATGTCGTCGGGTACGGAGAGGAGACGATCTCCATGCAGCCCGTGGCATTGCTCACTATCACCCGCCTGCCCAGGGCCTTGCACACCAGTCGCACCGCCAGGACCTCCCCGCAGCCGATGCAGGCCCGGTGCCCCGGGGCGAGATTCTCCTCCTGGGGCAGCAGACGGGGGACGTATATGGCGAAGTTCTCCACCCTACTCCCTCACTCCGATCATCTCGAATCCGCCCTCTTCGCCCTTCTCCGCCAGCTTCGTTCCCCTGTTGACCATGTACTTGAACCCGTCCACCGGGATGTCCCGGCCCCCCAGCCCTCCCACGAAGCCCACGATCTTGGGCTTCTTCCGCCTGCCGCACAGCGCGGCCCTTATCTCCGAGCACACCGGCCCGCCCGGTCCTCCGAAGGAAAGGCAGCGGTCTAGCACCACCAGCACCTCCGCGTCTCCCACGGCTTCGAACAGCTCCTCGAAGGGGAACGGCCTCCACAGCCGCAGCCTGATCAGACCCACCTTCTTCCCCCTGGCCCTCATCTCATCCACGGCCAGCATGGCTGTCTCGCTGAAGCTGCCCATGGTCAGCAGCAGCGTCCGGGCGTCCTCCGAGCGATAGTGCTCCACCGGCTGGTAGTGACGCCCGCTCATCCTCCCGAAATGCTTCCAGGTCCGCAGGATCACTGGCCTGGTCGCCCTGAGGGCCACGTCCTGGGCCTTCTTCGCCTCTGAATAGAAGCCAGGCACGGCGAAGGCCCCCATGGTCACCGGCTTGTCCGGGTCCAGCACGTAGGGGTGGCTGTACGGTGGCAGGAACCTGTCCACCTGCTTCTTGGTCAGCGGGGACAGGGGCTCCACCACATGAGAAACATGGAAGCCGTCAATGTGCACCATCACCGGGAAGAGCACCTTGGGGTCCTCGGCCATCCGGAAGGCGCACACCGTCAGGTCGTGGGCCTGCTGGCCGCTCTCGGCGAAGATCTGGATCCAGCCGCAGTCGCGCACCGCCATGACGTCGGAGTGGTCGCCCCAGACGTTCAGCGGCCCGGACAGGGCCCTGTTGGCCACCGCCATGACCACCGGCAGCCTCATGGCCGAGGCTATGTAGAGCACCTCGTGCATCAACTCCAGCCCCTGCCCGGCGGTGGCCGTGAAGGTCCTCGCTCCCACCGCCGATGCCCCCAGGCAGGCGCTCATCGCCGAGTGCTCCGATTCCACGGGCACGTATTCGGCGTTCAGTTCGCCGTTGGCCACCATCTCGGCCAGCGATTCCACGATATGCGTCTGGGGGGTGATCGGGTAGGCCGCCACCACGTCGGCGTCGGCCAGCTTCACCGCCTCCGCCACCGCCACCGAGCCCTCCATCCCCACCAATTCCGTCTTCTCTGCCAACCTACACCTCAACCATGCTTATGGCCTGCGTCCAGCACTCCCGGGCGCAGATGCCGCAGCCCTTGCAGTAGTACGGGTCCGCCTCAAAGAACCCCCGCTCATCCGGGCCGATGCAGCCCTCGGGGCAGAAGATGTAGCAGATGCCGCACTTGATGCACCTCTCCGTGTTCAGCACCCGCCTCTCGGACTTCCAGTCGCCGGTCTTGTACGCCGCGGCGTTGCCCGCCTCGCTGACCACGGCGCCCAGACTGATGTCCTTCCAGGTCGGTTCCGTTCCTTTGCCCTTGGCCAACTCGATGATCTCCTAGACTACGAGCGTCTTCTCATAGGCCTTCTGACAGGCCTGGAAGTTGCCGCCCCATCTCCCCCCGAAGCGGTGCTTCAGCGGTTCCTCAAGGGAAGCCATGCCCACCATGTCTGTGGCCCGCAGGATGGCCCCGATCATGGTGGTGTTCACTATGGGCACTCCGATGGTCTCCCGGGCGATGGTCGAGGCGTCAACCGCGGCCACCCGCCACTTGCCCCCGTACCTCGCCTTGATCTCCTCGGGCGTCTTCTTGGTGTTCACCACGATGGTCCCCGCATCCCTCAGCCCGTCGGTCACGTTGACGATGTCCAGCAGTCCAGAGTCGAGCACGGCCACCACGTCGGGCTGCCTCACCTCGGCCCTTACCCTAATCGGACGGTCATCCGACCTCACGAAGGCCTGCACCGGCGCCCCTCTCCGTTCCGGACCGAAACTGGGGAATGCCTGGGCGTACTTGCCCTCGCCTATGGCGGCCAGGGCCAGCATCTCCGCTGATGTCACTGCCCCTTGGCCACCCCTGCCGTGGATTCGTATCTCAATCATGGGTAATTTGATGCAAGATTATAACGGACACAAACCATCGAGACAAACCCGTACTTTACATAATCCCCCCGCACACCGTCCGCGCCGTCAGGTCCTTCCCGCCAGGGAAGGATCATCCCGCACTTGATGCGCGCCCCACCCTCCTCGATGTCATGCCGGACTTGGTCCGGCATCCAAGGTGGTCGGGGGCCTGGGGGTCCGCCTTGTCGAACACCCCGCGTTCACCCTCCGATTGACTTGTGCTCACGCCCCGTGCTATAGTCCGCGTACGGGGTGTAGCGCAGCGGGTTAGCGCGCATGGTTTGGGACCATGAGGTCGGAGGTTCAAATCCTCTCACCCCGACCACGGACTCGGGTTTGGCCACCGGGCCCCACCTGACCTACCACTCAAGCTGGTAGCAGAGACCAGCTAGCCCCCGGATTCACCGCTACCGAATTGTGCCAACTCACCATACGGGCAAGTCTTTGCTGTGCAATCTGCAGTCGAGTGCTCCAATGTGGAGTTCTAGCCCAGTACAGCCCACCGTACTGTACGGTATCGAGAACCGATAGTCCCTCTCGCAGCATGCCGTGTGCTGCCATAGGTGAGGTGTAAGTCAACAGCACATCACTTCCAGTTACCTTCACCTCTTTCACGAAGCTCTTCACAAGTGACCGTCTGTCGGCTATGGTGCTCTCGCTTAGCAGCTCTTTCATGTCTCCGACGTAGCGCCCAACAGTTTCGTCGTCAGCTGGCTCTATGTACCCTTGCGATAGCCGTGCCTCCAATTCCCACCGGCTCACCTGCAGCTGCTTGAGGCGATCCCGGTGCTGCTGGATGCGCGGCGAGATGTCTTCCATTTTGACCTTGCCGGTCTCCAGGGCGTCGTACAGCCGCTCCAGCCGGCCGTTTGTGTCTTCGATCTGAGCATTCACCGCCTGCAGTCTGTCTCGATCCTCCGCGCTGGCGAGGTCCAGTTCCTCGTTAACCACACGGACCAGCTCTTTGATGTTCTCGGTAGTGAGAATACACCCTTTGATCTTCTCGATGACGATGGCCTCGAACTTCTGGCTGTTCAGATAGTGAGCCGGGCACGATTTCGGTCCCTTCTTGAGGAGGGTGCCACACACGTAGTAGGTGAACTGACCCCCCTTGGCGTCCTGGCCGACCAGGGCCTTGCCGCAATGACCGCACCTGGCCAAACCGCTCAATAGATAACGGCTGGAGGCTCTTCTGGGGTGGATGACGGCCGGTGCCCTGTCCTGCATCATCTTCTGCACCCGGTCGAAGTCCTCTCTGCTGACGATGGAAGGCCAGGCGTTCTCCACTCTGATGGGGGGCAATCCCCGTTTGCTTGACCGACCCCAGACCAGCGTACCGGTGTAGGCCTCCTTGGTCAGGATCAGATGGAGGGTAGTCTTCCCCCAGCTGCTGCGCCTTGGAGCAGCGATGCCCTCGCCGTTCAGCTCCCGGACTATCTCCATCAGCCCCCGGCCCTGAAGGATCCGCTGGAAGGCGCGAGACACCACCGCGGCCTCAGGCGGGTATGGCTCCAGCTTGACCCGTTCTCTCGATCCGTCCTTCACTTTCACTTTGCGGTAGCCGTAGGGGGCACAGGCTGACAAGTAGAAGCCGCGAGAGGCGCTCTCCCTCATCCCCCTGGTGACCTCCTCACCCAGGTTGGCGGAGTAGAACTCATCCAGGCTCTCGATCATGGCCTCCAGCAGCCTGCCCGTGGGCGTATCTTGGGATGGTTCCGAGATGGAGATGACCTGCACTCCGTTCTTGCGCAGCATGCTCTTGAAGACGATGGAGTCTTCGCGACTGCGGGCAAAGCGGGAGTATTTCCAAACCAGGATGGCGTCGAAGGGCTTGGGCTTGCGTCTGGCCACGGCCACCATTTCTCTGAAGGCTGGCCGTTCACTGGTACGGCCGCTCTCAGCTTCATCCACGAACTCCCTGATGATGGGGTGGCCATTACGGGCCGCGTATTCCCTCAGCGCCTTGAGCTGGGCTGAGATAGAAAGGTCGACATCTTGCTTGTCTGACGAGACTCGGGCGTAGATCGCTGCTGTCATGAGGAGCTCCTTTCTTGCGATTGTGACGCTATGCCTTTGACTGCAATGTGCTGGAATCTGTCCAAATGATGCGACTGGTCTTTTACAGAGGAAACCCCTGGATCAGAACGCTGGGTGCTGAAACCTTCCTGGGGTGCCGCTATTATAGCTCTTTCCGGGCTAGTCTGTCCTGATCGTTGTCACGCTCATTCCCTTCAGAAACCTGTGATGCCATCCGGGCTGGGCATCGTTGGGACTGATAAAGACCCTCCACATCCCAGATGGAGAAGGATGATAAGGGATCGCAGATCAGGGGGATCCCCGCCAGAAGAATCGCTTCACGCCTTCTCCCAGGAAGTGACCGACGAGGACCAGGAGTACCTCTTCCCATCAATTCGCTGGACGGAGCCCCTTGTCCCATATAGAACCGTCACAACCGTCACAAGTGTCACTTCTGAGCACGAATTTCAGTGACGGTTCTGAAATCGACCCCCAAACCGTCACCAAACTGCCACTCCATGGCCCGAAGCCGGCGGCGACGGTGGTCAGGGTAGTGACGGTTCTGTGGCGAAGAAGGGCCAATCGCAAGTGGACGGCCGGGAGGCGCTGGATGAAGAACTGGACCAGTTCCTCCCGCCAGAAGGTGATCAGCATGAGTGACATTGCCTTGTTGCATCCGCTGTCCTGACCGCGTCCCCGGTGGCAGCCGTCACCCCCGCCAATTCAAGGTGCGGCTCCCTGGGCCGGTTCTGGCCATGGTCCCTCAAACCGTCACTGCGTGGCCCGAGCGTGGCAGTGACGGTTGTGACGGTTGTGACAGTTCCTTTGGGGACAAGGGAATCACTGAAAGAAATGGGGCTTCCTCCAGGTCCATCAACTCGCTGGACGGCGTCCCATATCCCAGGTGGAACCGTCACTTCCGTCACTACTGTCACCTTTGAGCACGAATTGGGGTGACAGTAGTGGCAGGTAAGGGCCAAAACGCCACCATACTGTCACCCAACCCCCACCGTGGCCGAACGTGGCGATCATGGTGGTGACAGTAATGGCCGGGAAACGCCTTACTGTCACCATACTGTCACCCTTACTGTCACCGCACGGTCCAAGCGTGGCGGTGACAGTAGTGACGGATTGACGGGGGGATAAGGGAACCCATGGGAATGATGGGCTTCCTCTGCGCCCTGGTCGGAGGTCGTCATCCCCTTTCCAGGCCGTAACGGCGTCTCCCATGTCCCAGGTAGAATCGTCATAATCGTCATCATTGTCATAAACACGCTCAGACTGGCATGACGATTCCTGATCCGGCCCCGAAAATCGTCATCAAATCGTCATTCGTGGATCCACGCTCACAATGACGATGATGACAATGATGACGATTCTGGGACGGACATGGGACCCCCAGTGAAACGATAGCCCGGCTTGGCCGGTGGCGTGAAACCGACTCACCTAACTCACCTTCAGCTTTGGAAATCGGTGAGTTAGCTGGAAACCCTTCGGGGAAGGACAGGAACGGGCGCCCAAGGATCCCTGCCCGGCCCGAACCAGGATTGACTGACGCCATCGATAGTGGAGACGCCTGCTTAGTCGCCTCATGGGCCGTAGCCGGGAGGGGGTCACCCCCCGAGCGCCATGGCCGCACACAGTACCCACCCCCGACTGGAAGATTCCGTACGTGGATTCCAGCCCAATTCCGTAGCTAGTCCTGGAAGATTCCAGTCCGATTCCGTATTGGCGCTACGGAATTTGTCCACTCGTCAAATACGGAATTCCCCAAGACAGCTACGGAATCGAGAGGAGGGAGGGTGACCCCCTGAGGGCCCTGGCCATCCCCAAGGGGTACCCTGGAGTGGAAAAGTCCACACGTGGAGTCCACTGAGATTCCACACGTAGTCCACAGAAAGTCCACTCCTCTTCCACGCTCCAAACGTGGAATCTGTCCACACCTCACGTGTGGACTCTGCGGGACTAGCTGTGGAAAAGTGTGGATTCTCTGTGGAAGAGAGTTAGGGAGGTCAGCCGGTGGGCAACGGCGCGCCTAGGTTGGCCTGGTCCGGAGCTGCCCAGAACCTGACGGCGGAGGTCTTCCCCGAACCTATGCCTTGACTCGCTGGCGGAGGCGCTCCAGGATCCACATGCGGGCCAGAGTGGTGGGACCGATGCCCAGTTCCCTGGCCTCCACCCTGATCTGCTCCCACTTGTCCGAGGGAAGTCTGACCGGAATGACCTTGTCCATCGGCTTCTTCACCTCGACATGGACTACCTCGTCGGTTTCGTCCCAGGCGTCGCCCTCTTCGATTCTCTGCACTGCCCTATCTGTACCGGCCATCTCACCTACCTCCAGTCACCTTGCTGTACAGCCGCCTCTCGCCGTCAGTCATCTCCCTGGCGGTGACCACCTTCCAACAGCCTCTCCCCTGATCTGCCAGCACCACCAGGACGTAGCGTCCGGCTGACGTCTGACTGAAGAGCTTGTACAGCCCCTCTCTGCTCCGTCTGACATGCCGTCTCTCTGACAGACAGCTCTCCTCCACCTCTTCGAAACTGACACCGTGCTTGGACTCTATCTTGTCCAGTATGTGGTCATCGATTTCCAGCGATTCAATGCGGAGCACCGGAGCCTACCCTCATCCGACCCTCATTGTATACCAATGGTATACATTTGTCAAGATGGGAATGGCCAGATGGGGCTGCCCATTCGAACCCAGGTGAACGGGTGTGCGTGCCGTGGGAAGGACAGGCGCTCAGAGGCCGAAAAAGGCTGCTTGCAGGCCTTCCACAAACCTTTGGAGGGGCTGCCGCCGGTTTTGCACAGCTTTTCGTTGGTGGAGCACATGAGATCAAAGCATCGCGTCTATCCCATGTGACAGTAGTCTGTGTCCTCTGCATCCCGGATGCCATTCCCATGGCCCTCCAGCCTCCCCAGTTGTCGGATCGGCTCCTGCCAGCCTCCGCTTCAACTGGTCTGACATTTTTCGCATGCCAACTCCGTCGCCGGGGATTACCCATATACTAGCTAGGTTTTCGGATATGACAGAAGCCCTTTTTGTCACATACTGGCCTCAAGATCAGCGCACTTTAACAATCACATACGATAGACATCGGCCTCAACGCTTGACCCTGGAAAGGGGGAAGCGTGAAAGGATCATGCAGCCAGTGTCACAGGATTTGGACGCTGGAAACAAAGCAAGGCTTATGCCAGTGGTGCGGTAAGTCAGCCACCTGCCAGACCACACGGACAGAAGCCTTGCGCAGCCTCAAGTCTAGCCGAAGGCGCAGCGAGAGACAACCTCAGGCCATAGGCAACGGCTATGACCATCTTGAAGGCCAGTGGCTTACCTATTACAGGGTAGCCTCACGGTTTGCCCACAAAGCACAGAGCCAGGACAGAGAGGACTTGCTCCACGATATCATCTTGACTCTGGTTCAAGTGGGGCGGAACAACGGCCACAAGCCCTTCACCGAGCTTGTGATGTATCGGATAGCCAGCCGCAAGGTATGACCTGCCCCCCAAAAACGGAGCCAGTGCCAATGTTAGACTGGAAATCTAGCAAGAAGGGGGCAGGAAATGGTCAGAAAGGCATTCAAACCCGAGCAGATCATCAACAAGCTTCGAGAGGCCGAG
>Ga0194112_10001725_pt1 | contig 31845 bp, 29 predicted proteins | sample TA2MahC400mmetaG_FD_146191 | JGI IMG/M metagenome (GOLD analysis project Ga0194112, IMG submission 146191) | Freshwater microbial communities from Lake Tanganyika, Tanzania - TA2015016 Mahale Deep Cast 400m | ecosystem: Environmental > Aquatic > Freshwater > Lake | place: Tanzania: Lake... | reverse complement strand
AAAGGAAGTGACCGCTTTAACCGACTACCGGAAAGTCATCACTTTTGAAGCAGATACGTCGCTGGAGTATGGCGTTCCGGCGAGAGAGCTTTATAAGCTCGCCGATTCACGAACAAGCGGCTGCGACTAAGCGGCTTCCGGCTGTTTCACCACGTCCTCTAAGGATTCCCGCGGAAAGACCTCCAGCCTGCCGCCTGCCGTGAGATTCACGATGCGCACACCCGCTTCGTCGGCCTTGCGCTTTGCCACTGCATAAGCCTTGAATGCCGCTCCGTCGGGGTATGACCATGTCCGGCGCAGGCTGTCCATATCGGTGAGCTGGGTGGTGTGTTTCTCTTTCTCGTAGAAATACTGCACATCCGTCTTGCCGTCGTCGATGCCATAATCACAATCGCAGCCGAGCAGGTAGATTTCCTTGAACCCCATGAAGATGGCCAGCGGGATGCAGAAGGTGATGACCCCCGTGTGCCCATCGTCCATGTTGCGGCTGAGGTCGAGATTCATGTCGTCGATTTTATGGATGAAGTTCTTCGGCTTGTCGAACATCAGATAATACAGCTCGTGGTCGGCCAGTGCCGTCTGGCTCTCCAGATGCGACTTGAACACGTGGGAGAAGAACTTGACAGAATCACGCGTATGTGTGGCCAGCGCGGTCTCCATGCCCTTCTCCAGCTGGATATGCTCGTGCGACCAGCCACCGAAAATCTGGTGGGAGCAGAGGGCATAGAACTGCGGATTGATGTCGTGGTATTGCGGATGGTTCATGAACCAGTTGGTGCAGAAGACCTGCTCATCCCTCAACACCGACAAGTCCTGCTGGTTCAGCGACGGGCCATTGCCGATGATGAAGCACCGCTGGCCTTCGTATTTGTTCTCAAATCGGGCGCGCAGACGGTCGTATTCACCGGAATCGAGGAACGCCCTGCGCTGCACATCCATCCGCTGTTCGCGTTGACGCTTCTCCAGCGATTTCTCGTCCAGCTGGCGATAGCGCATCCATGCGTGGATGACCTTCACGCGCAGGCGTTTCGCCACATGCACAGCCAATTTCACCAGCTTTTCGCCAAGTTCACCGATGGACTTGCTGTCGCTCAGGTTCTCCAGCGTCTTCTGCAGACGATACGGCCAGAAGGCACGGTATTTCTCGATGCGTTTGGTCAACTGCGCCACCTGCTCATCCGCATGACGGCGGAAATCGGTCAGGTAGCGGTGCTGCGCCTCCGGCGAAGCATATTTGCGGAAGGCATCGTGCCACAGCTCCTCTGCGCAGTAATAGCGCATCTCGACCGGCTTACGCTTCAGGTTCCATGGCTTCTCGCCCACATAATGCAGGATGCGGATGCCATCCTTCTGCAGTTTCGCAGCGATTTTCCGGCTGCCTGTGTGCAAATCGTTGTAGGGCTTGGCATAGGAATCGCCATAAAGCCGTTTCAGGCAGTTGAAGGCATGGGGTAGGAAGGTGAGCTCCTTATCGGCGAAATAGCAGTTCAGCACCGCCTGATCAGCCTTGCCGTGCTTAGCTTTCAGGTCGAAACGGTCCAGCGAATCGCTGATGTCCTTCAAACTATCCGCATGCAGATATTTCTTGCCGATGACCACGATGCCGCTGTTGAAATGCTTCTTCTGCTGATAGGTGCGGCTATCGTATTCATGCACCACCGCGAGGTCGGCTTTCACGCGCACTAGCTCGGAAATATCCCCCAGCACCAGCATGTCACTGTCGATGCAGATGACGCGGTCGTAATCGCTGAAAGTGAAGGCTTCCATGATGAAAAAGGCGGAAGCGAGGCGCTCCGGTGTCTTGATGACATTGTCGCGCGCATGCAGGATGCGCTCGAACTTCTCGATGTCCACGCGGTGGAAGATGATGTTGTCGTAATACTTCCGCATCTCCGTCATGCTGGCTTCGGAAAGCGGGCATTCGCGCTCATGGTGGAACACGTAGAACGGCGCATTCATCCACGGGTTCTTCTCCCGCAGCGAGCACAGCATCACGATGAATCCGTGGACGAAATTGTCAGAAACAACGGTGGTGAAACAGTATTTTTCTTGTTCTTTTTTCATCTATTTCGAATTTTTAGGGGTTAAATGGTCTTTCCGCGCCCGATAGCATAATAGTCGATGCCGTGGCGCGCGACGACGGCGGGGTCATAGATATTGCGTCCGTCAAAGATGGCAGGCTCACGCAGCGTGTTTTTGATGCGCGCAAAATCCGGCGCGTGGAAGGCTTTCCACTCGGTCACGATGGCCAGCGCATCCGCGCCCTCCAGCGCGGCTTCCTTGTTCTCCACCAGCGTCAATCGGTCGCTTTTGCCATACACCCGCTCGGCTTCCTGCATGGCTTCGGGGTCAAAAGCGCGCACGCTTGCGCCCGCTTCCCACAGCGCTTCCATCAACACGCGCGACGGTGCTTCGCGCATATCATCGGTATTCGGCTTGAACGCCAGCCCCCAAAGTGCGATGACCTTGCCTTTGAGGTCGCCACCGAAATAGGCGTTCAGCTTGTTGAAGAGTACAGTTTTCTGCGTGTTATTGCGGTTCTCCACCGCGTTCAGCAGCGTGGTTTCATAGCCCACCGCCTTCGCCGTCTGGATGAGCGCGCGCACGTCCTTGGGGAAACACGAGCCGCCATAGCCGATGCCGGGGTAGATGAAGTGATAGCCGATACGCGGGTCAGACCCGATGCCATGGCGCACCTGTTCGATATCCGCCCCCAGCTTCTCGGCGAGGTTGGCCATCTCGTTCATGAAGGTGATGCGGGTCGCCAGCATGCAGTTCGCGGCGTATTTGGTCATTTCCGCACTGCGCACATCCATCACGATGATTTTCTCATGGTTGCGGTTGAAGGGGGCATAAAGCTCGCGCATCACCGCTTCCGTCTCGCGGCTGTTCGTGCCGATGACGATCCGGTCGGGCTTCATGCAATCGCCCACCGCCGAGCCTTCCTTGAGGAATTCGGGGTTGGACACCACATCGAAGGTCAGGTCTTCGCGGCCACGTTCTTTCAGCGTCTCGGCGATTTTCGCGCGCACCTTGTCCCCTGTTCCGACGGGTACAGTGGATTTGTTGATGACGATCTGGTGGGATTCCATATGGATGGCGATGCTCTCCGCCACAGCCAACACATATTTCAAATCGGCGGAGCCATCCTCATCGGGCGGCGTGCCCACGGCGATGTATTGGATGCCCGCATGCTTCACCGCATCGGCGGCCTGCGTGGTGAATTTCAAGCGGCCTTCCGCACGGTTATGCTTCACCAGCCCTTCTAGACCGGGTTCATAGATGGGGATTTCGCCTGCTTCCAGTCGCGCCACTTTCGACGCATCCACATCGACGCACAGCACGCTATAGCCCGTTTCCGCCAGCACAGCCGCCTGCACGAGGCCGACATAACCCGTCCCGAAAATACCGATACGCATACAAAAAACCTTGAAATAACCGCCCACCGCAGGCAATGGCAGCATCATAAGCATAATTCCTGCAACGTCAAGGAATCCAAAGCATTTTCCGTGGAAAAAGCTGACAATCCGTGTTATCCAGAGCCATGATTTTGCTTCAGGGATTATATCAGATAGCGCGCATCCAGAGCCGGTTAGAGTGCAACCGTGCGCTTTCTGTGGTTCTTGGCCTTGTGCGGGCGGGTTATCGCCGTTTCCCGCCTCGTTCTGCGGCGGATTTCCACACATCCGCCAAGGCGCATCGTTATGCGGGCGGGCATTCCCTCGCCGCCGCGCCGCTCTTCCTGAAGGCGGCTGAACTCGCCCCCCATAACGGGGATTATCTGGCGGATTACCTGCTCGACCTCTTCGATTCTGGCCGACTGGATGCCCCCACCGCCGCATCCTATCTACCCCGCATGGGCAACGTGCGCGCGCCCGCCAAACGCCTTCGCCTGAAAGCCGCGCTCTATGACCTCGGCCTGCGCGATGCCGCCGCCATCACCTTCCCCGGCGCGAAAGACATCGAAGGCAGATATGCCTGTTTCGACCCCACCAACCGCCAGCGCATCCGCTTCGCGCTGGATCACGACCGCTTCCGCGAATACCTCCTCGCTAACCGCTTCAATATCGCGCTGGTCGGCAATTCCCCCTGCGAAGTCGGCAAGGCCAGAGGCGCGGAGATAGACCGCCACGCCGTCGTCATCCGCTTCAACAATTTCGCCGCCGATTCGCGTTTCGCAGCGGATTACGGCACGAAAGCCACCGTCTGGTTCCGTGGGCGCAACCGCCGCACACAGGAGCGACCAGATGAAAGATTCGCCTTCATTGGCTATGGCGTCTCCCACCTTTTCGCCCATCCCGCCGATTGGTCGGCCATCGAAGCGCAGCAGCGCAAAGGCACGGGCACATTGACCTTCCAGAAGACCTATGACGCCTTGTTTGAAGAGCTTGGCTCACCGCCCAGCACAGGGCTGCTCGCCATCCGTGCTGTGTGTGACATCATCGGGCCGGATGCGAAACCCGATTGCTACGGTTTCAGCTTCACCGACCATCTGCAAGCCGGCGCGAAATCACACTATTTCGAGAAATTCACCATCAGCAGCCCCCACGATTGGCACAAAGAAGCGGCTTACTTCAGGAAGCTGATGGGGGAAGCAGGGGAATGAACCCGTTTTTCTGGTTATTCGTGATGCTGATTCCCGTGCTGGTCTTCGCCGCAAAGCCAGAAGATAGTGCGAAGTTCCGCACGTGGCGGCTCATCGGCGCGATTCTTTTAGGGTATGCGGCGCTGAATGCGATGATTTACTCACACTATCATCTAGGTTGGCACGATTATGAAATTTGCCAAAGCCAATTCGCTGACGGCTCTCTCCAGCAACATCCCGAATGCGGAAAGCCGCCGAAAGGCTTAGGCTTATTCTTCTACCCGCTGATTGGCTGGGTCTTCGCAGCGGGATATGCGGGATTGTGTGAATTTGCTTGGCAAATGCGGCACAGACGCACCATCAAAACCATGGGTGGGCACTTCAAGAAGGGATGGTTCGCGAACTTTCTGATAGCTATCGGCACACTCATATTCGTCATTTACCCCATTTGCATGATGGTCAGCACACTGATTTTAGAACTAGCTTCTTAGTACATGCTATTTTCAGCATCTAATCTTACTTCCGCTGAGAATTGCGTCTCCCACCGCCCGACTACATCAAAGTGCACACCAAGCGCATCAGTTACCATTAGAGCCAATATAGATGCTTCGGCTGGGTCTGATGTGCCATGGTAAAAATCTTCTCTCAAATTAACCGGATCTGTGAAAATATCTGCATACTTGTAATTAATAGTTCCTTGGATACTTAGCATGCCGTTTTTATGATGAACGTCTCCTGTGAATAAGCCGCTTACCTTTCCACCACCAAACGGCCAAAAATAATCACCAAACTCGGTGTATGAATTATAAAAATTATGGGTGAAACCCCCACTCTGTCGCTTACGAGCAGCAGTAATTATTTCAGAATTCACCCGGCTTCTACTGTCCGCTCCCTGACGTTTTATATAGTATAAATAGTAATTGATAATCGCTAGGAGATGCCCCGTTTCTTGTAACTCAAGTGTTCTTCCGCCACCAAAGTAGTAATGTCTAATGAATTTGGCTGCTGTCCATTTATTTTCCACATCACGCTCTGGCTGCAATAGTATTTGATATGCATACTCACTCTCACCTGGAATGAACGGCTCCGCTTTGCAACGACAATTATAATCCTCGCCCGGATGTCCGGTGGATGGACGCACATCCCAACGAAATAGTTTGCCGTTGTTGACCGCGTGGGCATTCCTAACCTTATCATCACCAGACGTGCGCCAGATGTAGTGAGTTGTAGTGTGTTCGCTTGATGGCGCCTTTAATGCGACATCAAGGGGAATTCCTTTGCGCAGATAACGCACGAAGGCTTTTTGATAATCCGATGGATGGATTGAGTGCATAACGACCTCATCATGAATGTTTCATCCATCTTGAGGCGATAACAGCAAACCCGGAAGGGGTGAATTCTCACCACCAATCACATACTTCCCGCACGGCGCCCTTGCCGCCATCCTTCGCGGTGATGTAATGGGCAACGGCTTTGGCCGAGGGGTGGGCATCGGCGGGGGCGATGGCGAGCCCTACCTGCCCCATCACTTCCACATCGTTCACATCATTGCCCATATAGGCGATTTCGGAAAGGCTCACGCCGTTCTCCGCTGCCCATGCCTGCAGCGCGGGCAGTTTGCTATCGGTGGAATTCTGCGCGGGAATGCCCAGCTTCTTCGCGCGCGCCAGCACCACGGGGTTCTTCTCTTTGGAGAGGATGAACAGCTTCAGCCCCTTCTCCTTCAGCAGCGTGATGCCCATCCCGTCCGAGCGCGAGCAGCGCACGCTCTCCTCGCCCGTTTCGCTCACGGTCACATGGTCGTCGGTCATCACCCCGTCGAAATCGAAGACGAGGGCTTTGATGGCCTCCAATCGCGGTTTCAGCGGCACGTTCTCTTTCCGCGTCCAGGCGATGGCATCGCACCAGCGCAGTTCATCGGGCGTATCGATTTCCAACGGCGCCTGATCCACCACCGCCAGCACCGTCTTGCCGCAGAAGCGTTGCTGTTTCTCGCGGAAAGCCGTCACGCGCAGGGCATAGATGCTGCCCGTCTCGCGGTAGGTCGGGGTGAGTTCCTGCCGGCGTTTGCGCGGCTGGGTGTGGTCGTGGTTCACGCCCACCGCATCCTCGCCGTTCTCCTGCCACAGGAAGCCATGATCCTCCGCCGCCGCGAAGCAGCAGTCGGCATCCGTCGCAATGAGCTTGCGCACCACGGCGTCTATCTGCGCAGGCGTGGTGAAAGGCGAGGTGCATTGCAGGAACACCAGCACGTCCGGCTGTTCGGGCATGTGGTCAAGTGCGTGGAGCAGTGCGGCTTCGGAAGAGGCCGTATCCCCCGATATTTCCGCCGGACGCTGGATGACGCTTGCGCCGAAGGCGGTGGACACCGCCGCGATGCCGACATCATCCGTGGAGACGTAAACGCCGCCCACCGTCTCGCTTTCCAGCGCGGCGATGATGCTGCGGCCGACCAGCGGCACGCCGCCGACAGGGCGGATGTTCTTGTTCGGAACGCCTTTCGAGCCTCCGCGCGCGGGGATGACGGCGACGACGCGCATGAATCAGCCCGCTTTGGTTTCTGCGGTGTATTCGCCCCATTTCAGCTTGCGGCGCTGCACGGCTTCCACTTCCAGAATATCGCGGGATTTGAAGGTGAGCGCTTTCTCCACATTGCGCAGGTCGCGGCAGAGACGGCGGAGTCCATCCGGCTCGAGGCTGGCGGCGTGGTCGGTGCCTTTCCAGGTGCGGTCGAGCGTGAAGTGACGCTCCACCCAGCTTGCGCCCAGCGTCATAGCAGCGATGTCAGCAGCGATGCCGAGGTGGTGGCCGGAGAAAGCGATGGCTTTCACGCGGTCGCCGTACAGTTCCTTGATGCGGCTGACCTCGTTCAGGCAGAGGTCGTCGAAAGCGACCGGATAGCCGGACGTGCAGGCATAAAGCACCAGCGAATCCTTCGCGCGGCCATGCTTCTCGTAGAACTTCACGATCTCTTCGATTTCGTCCTTGGTGGTCATGCCGGTGGAGACGTGGATTTCGCCCTTATAGTTCTCGCAGAGCCAGCCCTGAAGCGGCCAGTGGAGGTTCGTGGCGGAAGGGATTTTGATGAGCACGGGGTCGAGCGACGCGATTTCCTTGGCGGAGGTCAAATCCCACACGGAGGTGGAGTAGATGATGCCGTTCGCTTCGCAATGGGCTTTCAATTCGGCGTGCTGCTCGGTGGAGAATTCGAGGAATTCGCGGTGCGCGCCGTAAGTATCGCCGTAGGAATTAGCAGGGTTCGGATGCGGCGCGTTATACTGCTCCGGCGACAGCAATTCCTTGTTGTGACGTTTCTGGAATTTCACCACATCAGCCTTGCACACATGGGCGGCGACGTTGATGAGTTCCTTGGCAATGTCCATATCGCCTTTATGATTGCAGCCGACTTCCGCGATGACCTGTACCACGACAATTTCCTTATTTTTTGTTTATATGCGCAGATTGATAAGCCGCCTTTCTAGCGCAGAACGGCCTTCTTGTCATGCCAAATTCCTGCGCAGGAAATCAGGCGCGCCCGAAATCGTCCTCTTTCCGTTCGATGTCATCTTCATCGAATCGGCTTCCCGTCTGCGTCTCCACGAACTCCAGCATCTCCTCGCCGATGTTGTGGATGCGGTGCCACGCGCGCAGCGGAATGCGGATGCTCTCTCCGACTTTCAGGGTCAGCGTCTCTTCGTCCAGCGTCACTTGGGCGATACCGCGGGTGATGGCCCAGACCTCCTCGCGATAGCGGTGACGCTGCAGGGAAAGGCGTTTTCCCGGCAGCACATGGATATGCTTCACCACATAATCCGGATGCACATCCAGCACCTTCCACCCACCCCAAGGGCGCGCGTCCTCTTCTCCGACCTTATACTGCCTCATGCGGCCTCTCTTTATTGTTCTTATCCGAACATAATCGGTTTATTTGCTTTGTTCCAGTGCCAGCATCTGCGCCTCATATTCCGTCACCACTTGGTCGGGGTCGCCCGCCATGCGGATGACACCCTGTTCTATCCAGATGGCGCGGTTGCACAGTTCGCGGATGGTCTGCCCGTTGTGCGACACCAGCACCACCGTCTGTTCGCCGAGGATGCGCTCTTTCAACGCATCGGCGGATTTCTTGCGGAAAGCCACATCGCCCACGCCCAGCACTTCGTCGAGCAGCAGGATATCGGGATTGCGCTGGATGCTCAGCGCGAATCCGAGGCGCGATTTCATGCCGCTGGAATAGGTGTAATAGGGCATATCGATGGCCTCTTCCAGCTCCGCAAAGGCCACAATCTCATCGAAACGCTTGCGGATTTCCCCTGCTTTCATGCCGATGAGCATCCCACCGAGGAACACGTTCTCTCGCCCCGTCAATTCCGGCATGAAGCCCGTGCCCAAGGCAAGCAGCGATGCGCTGCATCCTTTCTTCAGCTTCACCTCGCCCGCATCCGGTGCGATGACACCTGCCATGGTCTTCAGCAGCGTGCTTTTGCCGATGCCGTTGCGCCCCAACACGCCAAGCGATTCCCCGGGCATCAGGTCGAAGCTGATGTCCTGCAGCACCCAGCGGTCAAGCCGCTTGCGGCGGAAGGAGAAGGATTTGCCATAGTTCACGCCCACGCCCTTGAGGGAGAGGATGGGTTTTTCGGTTTTTTGGGTGGTTTTTGCGTTCATTTTGCCCTCACATCACCACTCTGGGGTACAGGAATTCCGCTTTTGCCAGCAGCCGCTTGCCCACCAATAACAGCAATAAACCGAACAACGCGACATAGCTCAGATGCCCCCAGTCGGGCAGCACACCGTCGATGAGGATATCGCGGTACGCTTCAATGAGCGCCGCCATCGGGTTGGCGAAGAACCAGCTCTTCAGGTGTTCGGGGATATGGTCGCCGTCGAAGAAGATACCGCTGACGAACATCACCGCGCGCAGGAAATGCCCCAACAGAATTTTCAGGTCGGGCAGAAAAGGCACGATGGCTGAGCACAGATAGGTCGTGCCCACGATGAACAGAAACTGCACCGCCAGCACGACCGGAAGAGCAGTGTAAGCAACGCTCGGCGCAAGGCCGTATAGCCAGATGAACACCAGCAGGATAAGGAAGGTGATGACGAACTTGAATCCTTGGCTTATCAGCGACACCGAGGGGAAGAAAGACGGCGTGATATGCACATGCTGCATCAGGTTCTTGCCCGCTATGATGGACGCCGCGCCCTGCGTCACCGTCGAGAAGAACCACCGCCAGACCACCAGCCCGATGAGCAGGAACACCACGAACTGATCGGTCTTCGTCTGCATCAGCACCGCGAAGACGAGATAATACACCGCCATATGCAGCACCGGTTCCAGCACCCACCACAGCACGCCTGCCGTGCTGCGCGCCGATTCGGTCTTCAGGTCGGCATAGGCCTTGAACAGCATCAGCTGCAACAGGTGCGAGCGGCGCGTATCGAGGAATCGGGTGATGAAAAGCAGCTTATCGGGCATGGGATGTCCGTGGTTTTCAGGAAAATCCCTTATACCCCCCGAGGGTTGCGGGGGCAACCCTTTTGCCTAGGATTCGCCTTATCGGCGGTCGCGCAGCCATTGCCGCAAGGGTCGCCAGTGGAGCAGCTCGCGCAGCAGCGGCAAGCGCGATAGCTTCCGGTAAAGGCCGATGAGCAGGGTTTTCACCCGTGAACCCGCCTCGCGGTCATGACTCAGGCGATAGGCATTCCACACCGCCAGATTGCCGAAGGGATTGCGCGTTTCGGTGTAATGCTTGGCCACTGCGGCGCGGAATACACCCGCGTCGAAAGGCTCAAGAAGGCCGCTGGCCGCCAGAGCGGGGGATTCGCTCAGGAAGGCATCCAGCGCGCGACCATCGGTGAATGCATGACTTTCCGCCAGTTTACCCACCAGTTCGGCGTTGCCTTCACAGCGGAAAATGGCCGTGGGTTTGCGCAAGACTTCCAGAGACAACAGCACCGTCGATGGCATGGAAATGGCCTGCGCACAGCCGGAAGCGATGTCCTCGAAACTCCGCGCATCGTCGGCAGGAATCAGGCTGATATTACGATATTTCTTTTTCCGCAGCCATTGCTTCACCAGTTCATGGTCGCCCGTATGCGCCTTCCAGATGAAGGCTGTCTGCGGGTGTTTGCGCGCGGCGTATCCCACCGCGGCGAAGAAGGCGCGGCGTTCATGCGCGCCGTAAATCGTCCAGTGCAGATTCGTGGCGACGAGCACCGTATCCTTGCGGGTCTCCAGCGGTACATCGCCGATGCCCGACAGCGGATAACCGATGCCGCCCTCGCCGAACCACGGAAGATAAGCATCGGATATATTTACCGATTTTCCAAGACCGCGCTCGCCGCCGCAGCGCGCGGGGTCGGAAAGGATGGGTTTTTTGTCCTCGAACAAATGCCCCCACTGGAACAAACCGTGCTGCACCTCGACTACCTTCAAACCGGCTTTATGCGCGGCTTCCAGCAATAATCCCGCCTGCTCCATCTGCACGCGACAAGGGATGGCAAGCGAGGTCAGCACCACGCCAAAACGGTGCATATTCAACAGGATAGTCTCCAGCTCATCGCACAACGAAACATGCGCGGGCTGGCTACGCGCCAAGGAGAGCAATTTCTGCCCGCGTTTGGCAGGGATATACACCACCACCGAATGGTCGGAAAGCGAGGCCAGAAGCGGCTTATAGAGCGCGAGCATCTGGGCGTTTTGCAGCAGAATGAGAAGGGATTTTTCCAAAACCGTGATTCCATTTTTACGTCGATGCAACCCACACTAGCAGAAAAAAACGTGCAAAAAACAGCAAAATCTGCATCGATTTAATTAGTTTTTCGTGCATTTTTTGGCTGATTTTCGTCATTTTTTCACTATACTGCGCTGCAATTCTCTTTTTGGGACACTCTGATGCAATTCCTGACCATCTCGCTCGCCTTCTTCGCCATGCTCTTCGTGCTTTCGGCATGCAACCGCCCCGATTGGCGCACGGCAGACCGCTCCAGCGCAGGCCTAGCCCCCTCGCCGCAGATCGAGCGGGATGCCATCGTGCATGTCTATTCGGCGCGGGCATTCGACTGGCGCGGCTATTTCGCGGTGCATAGCTGGATAGCGACGAAGGAGAAGGACGCGGAGTTCTATACGACCTATCATGTGATGGGGTTCAACCTGCGCCGCAACCTGTCGGTGGTGGATGTGAAACAGGATGTGCCCGACCGCGCGTGGTATGGTGCGAAACCGAGCCTCGTCGCGGAATTGAAGGGTGCGCGCGCAGAGGCGGCCATCCCCAAAATCGCGGCGGCGGCGAAGAGCTATCCTTATCCGATGAGCTATCGCGTTTGGCCAGGGCCGAACAGCAACACGTTCATCTCGCATATCCTGCGCAACACGCCGGAAATCGGCGTGGAGCTTCCCTCCAACGCCATCGGCAAGGACTGGATAAACCACGGGAAAGTCTTCGCGCGCTCCGAATCCGGCACGGGCGTGCAGCTGTCGCTCTTCGGCGTGCTGGGTTGCACGGTGGGATTGGGCGAAGGCGTGGAAGTGAATGTGCTGGGGCTGAACTTCGGCGTGGACGTGCTGCGCCCCGCATTCAAACTGCCCTTCGTGGGGCGCGTGGGCATGCGCGACAAGCCCGCATCCTGAAAAAGCGGTTTTTTACCTAAAGTATATGGGCTTTCCACCAGAGCAGGAAGAGCTCCTCCCCCTGTTTTCCTTTGCGCTGGGCGCACCATGCGCTGAGCGCGCCGTCTTCCCATGAAGTGACGAGCTGGGGGTGGAGATAGGCCTTCTTGCAGACGGCCTGCGTGTGCCCCAAGGTGTTGGCCACCTCGCGCACGATGGCGCGGGAGATGGCTTTGCGCTCCTTCACGGTCTGGGGCACGGGCATGGCGGAGAAGCGGCTGAAGGCTTCGGAACAGGCCGCCCATGTGCGGAAGTCCTTCGCGGTGAAAGCACCGCCGGTGACTTCGCGGAGGTATTCGTTCAAATCCTGTGAGCTGACGGTCTGCTTCGCGCCGTTCTCGTCACGGTATTTGAAGACCTGATAGCCCGGAATCTCAGAACATTGCTTCAGCAACCGCACCAAGCGGCGGTCTTTGAGGGAGATGTCCCACGGCGTGCCGTTCTTGCCATTGAAAGTGAAGGCCACGGTGTCGCCCTGCACCTGCACATGGCGGCGGCGAAGGGTCGTCAACCCGAAGGTGTTGTGCTGCTCGGAATAGGTGGGGTTGCCGACACGGATGTAGCATTTGTCCATGATGTAAATCAGCCCCGCGAGGACGCGCTCGCGGGTGAGCTCCTGCTTGCGCAGTTGCGCCTCGACATGGGCGCGGAGTGCGGGGAGCACGGCGCCGAACTCCACCAGACGGTCGAACTTGCTGCCATCGCGGGCGGCAGACCAATCGGGATGGTAGCGGTATTGCTTGCGGCCTTTGGCATCGAACCCCGTGGCTTGCAGATGACCGTTCGGGTAAGGGCAAATCCACACGCGGTCATACGCCGGAGGCAACACCAGAGAGCGGATGCGCGCAAGGGTCTTAGGGTCTGTCACCTTCGCGCCTTTGGCATCGACATAGGTGAACCCCTTGCCCGCGCGCTTGCGGCGGATGCCGGGGATGGTGTCCTTCACATAGCGCAAGCCCGCCTCGGAAGCGACATCACGGCAGATGGCTTCGGAGTAGTGGGAGGTGACGGGTTCTGTCGGGTTCTGGTGCAACATAGCACCCACTATGCCGTTTGCCCGCGCAAATTTTCCATATGCTTCGGGGGAAGCCTATTCGCTGGCGAAGGCTTTAATCTTGCTCTGCAAATCCATGCTGCGGGTGTCGAGATCCTGCTCGATTTTCCGCAGCACTTCCGCGCTGAACACGCCCTTCTTATGCATCTGCACAAGGAAGGCGCGCTGGTGGTCTATCACCGCGCGTTCGGATTGAAGGTAATGGCGGAACTGCTCGCGCTGCGCTTCCAGCGTCTTGCAGTTGGCCTTGGTCTGCAACACGCCGTTGAAGTAACTCACCTGACGTTGCAGACGGCCACGCACTTCGTCCAGCACGGCTTTAGGCGTGTGATGGGCGAGAGATTCATCAATGAGCGCAAGGGTGCTGTTCGCCATAGCAAGGCGCAGGCGGCGTTCCTCGGTGGTGGTCTTCTCCTCAGGCTCTTCTATCCCTAACCAGCGCACGAGGAACGGGATGGTGAGACCTTGGAACACCAGCGTCACCAGAATGACCACGAAGGTGATGAAGAGGATGACATTGCGCTGGGGGAAATCCACCCCGTTGGCAAGTGTGACGGGCAAAGCCAGCGCCGCCGCCAGCGAGACCACGCCGCGCATGCCCGCCCAGCTGAGGAGGAAGAGGTGGCGGTTGTTCGTGACCGCCGCACCGCCGGAGATACCCCCGCGATTACGGCTGAGCCAGTTAGCGATGTGGACGGTGGGGAAGACCCAGAGGATGCGGATGACGATGACCACCGCGCTGATGAGCAGGCCGTAACCCACCATCTCCAGCACGGGGCGGTTGCCGAGGTCGTCCATGATGTCGGGCAGCTGCAAGCCGATGAGGATGAACACGAAGCCGTTGAGCAGGAAAATCATCGTCTCCCAGAAATTGTTCATCTGCATGCGCGTCTGGAAGGAGAATAGCTCATGGGCGCGCCACGAGACATACAGCCCCGCCGCAACGACCGACAAGACCCCCGACACATGCAGGTATTCCGCGAAAAGATAGGCCACGAAGGGCAGCAGCACCGTCGTCACCGTCTCGACAGTAGGATTGTTCAGGAATTTCTTTTGGAGTTGGGTATAGACATAGGCCAGCGACACGCCCATGGCGACACCCGCCACCGCCACCAGCACGAACTCCAACGCCGCGTCCCAAAAGGCGAAACTGCCCGTGACCACCGCCGCTACGGCGAAGCGATACGCTATCAGCGCGGAGGCATCGTTCACCAGACTCTCCCCTTCCAGAATCGCCACTAAGCGCTTGGGCAGATGCAGGCCTTTGAGCGCACTGGTCGCCGCCACCACATCCGGCGGAGAGACGATCGCCCCCAGCACGAAGGCCAGAGGCCATGTGAACCCGGGGATGACGTAATACGCCGCGACCGCCACACCCGCCGTGGTGAACAGCACCAGACCAATCGCTAAGCGACCGATGGAATCACGGTTGCGCTTGAAGTCATGCCATGAGGTGTTGCGCGCCGCATCGAACAGCAGGGGCGGCAGGAACAGCAGCAGCGCGACTTCGGAGGAAAGCTCGATATTCGGCAATTCAGGGATGAGGCTAATGCCCAGACCCGCGATGACCAGCAGGATGGGATAGGACACGCCGACGCGATCCGCCACGGAGTATAGCCCCACCAGCAGCGCCATCAGCAGCAGTATCGTATCCAGATGTTCCATGGAGGGATTTGTACGCTAAATCCTGCCCGTATCAAAGCGATTTTAGTGGCTTACGCGCCGCGTCGCCCTCGCGTATCTTCTTCAGGAGGAAATTGTACCGCCCGCCGAAGAGCACGGCAGAAGCCGTGAACTGCAGGAAAACCAGCGTGAGGATGCCGCCCGCGAAGCTGCCGTAACGCAGGGTATATTCCTCGAAATTCACGAGATACAGCGCGAAGAGACTGACGATGATGAGCCACAATATGGCGGCGGCTATCGCGCCCTGCCAGACCTCTTTCATATGGCGGCGACCGAAGGGGAGATAACGATACAGAATCGACAGCCCCCATGTGAGCAGCCCGAAGGCGAGCAGATAGCGCAACACGTTCAGCGCGGAGGAATGGAGGAAGGGCAGCGAATCGCCCAGCCATTTCGCCGCCACCGGCCAGATGATGAGCAGCGTCGCCAACAGCAGGAACGCAAGCGCCGAAAGCACCACGAAACCGAGGCTCTGCAAGCGGCGCTTCCAGAACGGGCGGCATTCGGTGGCCTCATACATCACGTTCAACCCGAAGCGCATGCCCTCCACGCCCGATGAAGCAATCCAGAGGATACCGAAGACGGCGACGGTCATCACGCCTGTGTCGTTATTCGCCATGATTTCCCGCACGACGGGAGCGAGGATGCCCACCAGCTCTTCGGGGAAAATCTCGAAGCCATAATCGATCACCTCATTGGCCAGCTGCGGCGTGCCGACCACACTTGCCAGCGCGAGGAGAAAGATGATGAAGGGAAACAGAGCGAGGATGATGGTATAGGCCGCATAGCCACCGTAAATCAACAAATCCGTCATGAAGAGGTCACGCAGGGTGAAGGCCAGCGCGCGGGGATGCCGCGTGGCGCGGGGATGGCGGTGCACGGTCTGTGTATAGCGGTCTTTAACGGCTTGTCCTGCGGATGCCGCGAGAATCTTCAAAGTCATGGGAATACCTTTGTTATCCTGCAAGCCTATGACGAGCAGGCATAAAGAGGCTATTTGTCATAGGCTACGCATCATGCTAGGGTAAGTGCAATCCGCCCGCCTTTGCAACCTTCAAGGATTGTTATGATACTTCGCCTCGCCCTCCTCTGCCTATCGGCCATGCTCCTTTCAGGGTGCGTCGGTTTCGGTTATTCGGATACCTATAACTACCGCCTCACAGTAAAGGTGGAAACGCCTGAAGGAATCAAATCCGGTTCAGCCGTGCGGAAGGTGACTTCGCGTGACAATACAAGCCAGCACAATTTGATTGTAGGCTTAAGCGGCGGATGCTCGTTTAGAACAAAAGGCGAAGCAGTAGTGGTTGACCTTGGCACACGCGGCAAGGTCTTCGCAATTCTGGGAGGCAGCGACCCTTCAAACGAAGCTGCAAGACTGGTATATCACACTTTTGAGAATCCACATGGCCCTGGCGGACAATGCTTGAAGCCAGCTATTAAATACTATTCTAATTTGAAAGCTAAAGCTGATTTACCCGTCTATTTGCACCCCACATTTGTCACGTTCGCGGATATGAATGACCCTGCGAGCGCCAAATACGTCTATGGAGTTGAACCTATTAAAGATAAAAGGGGGAAACCATTGATTAGTTGGCGAGAGAGGCAAGTAAAAGAAGATAATTTCGCCGCGTTCTTCGGCGAAGGCGTGAAGCTGCACAGCATCACCATCGAAATGACGGATGATTCGGTAACAGAAGGAATCGATAAAGAGTTGCCTTGGTTGTTAGAATACGACAAGAAATTATACAAAGGAAGAACGGGCCAGGATCGATTCACTTTTGCATCGGAAAACAAATTTATAACTTCTTTGAACATGGGCTCTTTTGCGGTTGGCACTATATCCGAACCAGTATTAAAAAAGATGTTTGCGCCACCTAAGTCACACGTTCAACAGCCCTGAAATGAGCTTCAACTCCGCATCCAGCCCTTTGGGAAGGTTCACGGCGATCATGCCGCTGCCGAACATCCCGCGCACGTCTTCAGGGTCGGCGAATCGCACTGCATGATGCAGATAACCGGGTAATCCCGCATCGCCTAGATAATCCGCCAAGTCCTCGAAGAGGAAATTCTTGAGCATGGGATACCACAGCAGAATCACCGCTTCCGGCCAGCGCTCGTGCAAATCCAGCACGAAATAGGCAGCTTCCTCATATTCGGATTTTATCTCATAGCTAGGGTCTATCAGCACCAGTCCTTTGCCACCGCGTTTGGGCGGTGAATGGCGCATGGTGCCGACATAGCCGTTCTCTTTACGCAAATAGATGTTCTTGCCGTGCACATTCTCCTGCAAAGCGCGGAATTCCTGCGGGTGGAGGTCATGCAGGTGCATCTCGCCTTTGCCTTGTTTCAAATGGTCTGCCAGCAGGAAACGCGCCAACAGGGGCGAGCCGGGATAGGACGACTCACCGAAGATGCCACGGGTCTTGGAAATGAGCGAAAGATAGGGATGGTCAGCCGCCAGTTTCCTGTCTTTCAGCAGGCGCAGGATGCCGTCCCGCGCTTCGCCGGTCTTGCGCGCTTCGGGGGAAGAGAGGTCATAGACCCCGCGGCCTGCGTGCGTCTCCATATAGGTCACATCGCCGCCCTCGGCCAGCAGCGCGCGCAGCACCGCCACCTGCACCATGTGCTTCTGCACATCGGCGATGCAGCCCGCGTGATAGATGTGTTGATAGGAAAGCATGTGTGGCCTGAACGGTTGGTGTTGTCATCCTAATAGTAAATTTAGGTGATGATTCCTACTGTTATTATTCGACCCCATGCCCGAAACCTAAACAAAGCCGCTTAAAGCCATGCTGAAAAAAATCCTCCTCGGCCTCTTCGGTCTGCTCGTTCTTCTGCTTGTCCTCACCGCAGGGGTGTTGCTCTATGCGAACACGGACAGCGGCAAGCGACACATCTCGCAAATCGCCACGAACGCGCTCGACCGCGAGGTGGAGCTGAAAGGCGGCATCGGATTCCTGCCCGCGTGGCCACCGACCTTGCGGGTGACGGAACTGCGCATCGCCAATTTCGAGGGCGGTCGCGCGGAGAATATGGCGGATATCGGGCGGTTCGAGATTTCCGTGAAGCCGCTGCCGCTGCTCATCGGCGATCTGGTGTTCCCGAAAATCGTGCTGGTGGATAGCCAAGTATCGCTGGAGCGCAAAGGCGATGGCGACGCGAACTGGTCGCTGGGTAAAGAGAAGCCGGAGCGCGGTAATCAGGATGAGGCGGATATGCCCGTCATCGGCCAGTTGCATATCGAAAATAGCAGCGTGGCATATCTGGATGCCTTGCAGGACATCGACATCAACATCGAAGCGCGCACCGAGGGTGAGAACATCCATGTGAGCGGCAAGGGGAATTACCAGAAGAACCCGTTCCTGCTGAAGGCCACCGGCGGCTCGCTGCTGACCGTGCAGGAGGACAAGCCCTTCCCCGTGGACATCGCGCTGAACATCGGCCACACGGACATCAAAGCCAAAGGCACGGTGCAAGACCCCACCAATTTCGCAGGGATGGACATCAACCTATCCATCAAAGGCGGCAACGCAGCTGACCTCTTCCCCATCTTCGGTATCGCCCTGCCCCCTACCCCCCCTTATGAGGTGACTGGACAGCTAAACTATGCGGATGCTATCTGGCGGTTCAACCCGTTCAAAGGCACGATGGGTAATAGCGATATCGGCGGGGATCTGACGTGGGATCCCACCGGCGACCGCCCGAAACTGACGGCGCATTTCGTGTCGCAGAAGCTGGACTTCAACGACCTTGGCCCGCTCATCGGCCTTGCGCCGGAAGAGGCGGTGACCCCAGAACAGAAGGCAGAAGCCGCGAAACAGGCGCAAAGCCCGCGCGCTATCCCCGATGTGCCGCTGGATGTCAGCCGCCTTTCCGCGATGGATGCGGATGTGACGCTGACCGGCAAATCCATCATCGCGCCGGGCTGGCCGCTGGATGATTTCTTCCTGCATGTGACGCTGGATGACCGCATCCTGCGCATCGACCCCGTGAAATTCGGGACGGCGAAAGGCAATGTGGCCTTGACCATGCGGGTGGATTCGCGCCAGCAGCCGATGGCCGCACAGGCGGATTTCCGCTTCACGCGCCTGTCGCTGAATGAACTGTTGGGAAGCCTCGGCGAAGCGGAAGGGTACATCGGCGGGGCGGCGAAGCTGGAGGGGAAAGGTGCGAGCCTGCATGAAATCCTCTCCACCTCCAACGGCACGGTGGGCATCGGCATGGATGGTGGGCGCATCAGCCACCTGCTGGTGGAACTGGCGGGGCTGGACGTCTTCCAGTCCGTCGGGGTGTTCCTCGGCGGCGGCGACCGAACCGTGGCGGTGAACTGCATCCTCGGGCATTTCGATGTGAAGGACGGGGTGTTGAACTCGAAAACCCTCGTCATCGATACGGATGACACGAACATCCAAGGCGAAGGTACGATAGACCTTGAGACGGAAGCGATGAACCTGCGTTTCGTGCCGCAGCCGAAGGACGTGTCGCTGGTGTCGCTGCGCACGCCCATCACGGTGAAAGGCACGCTGAAATCCCCCAGTCCGGGGGTGGAAGCGATGCCTCTGGCGGCGCGCGGCGGGGCGGCGCTGGCTTTGTCGGCGGTGTTGACTCCGGTGGCGGGTATCCTCGCGTTCATCGACCCCGGTCAAGGCAAGGATAGCAACTGCAAAGCCCTCATCGCGCAGGCGAAGGCGGAGACGACCCGCAAGGGCGAGAAGGCACTCATCCCCGCCAATGAGAACACGTCGAAAGCAGTGAGTGAACCCGCCAAACCCGCAGAAACACCGCAGGAAGAAGTGAATCCGAAATCGGAAGCCCTGCCCCCTGCGGTGAAGCGCGATGTGCAGGTGCTGCCTTAAAGATTGCGCTGTGCGCGCTGGAGCGCGGCGGCGGCTTCGGCGGATTGTTGGCCTGCGCTGAGATTCAGGCTGTTCTGGCGGGAAAGCACGCTGCCGCCGCTGCTGTTCGCGCCCGTCACCACACGGCGCATATCCACCGATCCGGTGCGCAGATAATCCGACACCGCCGCGCGCACCGCGCCGTTGATGGCCGCGCCATACACCCCGCCGAAAAGGTTATCGGGCAGTAATCCTCCCAGCAAATCCCCCGCGAGATTGCCGAGCAGATTGCCTGCCGTGGTATAACCCGAAGTCGCCAAAGAACGGTTGGCCTGCGTCTGGAAATTCGCCAATTCACCTGTGAGGATTTTGTTTAAGGACGCGCTGAACTCTTCGCGGATTTCACCTGACAAAGTGATGAAAAATTCCTGTGCCGCTTCGCCGTATTGTTCCAATTGTTCGACTTCCGTGCGCACCACATCGCTTAATCGCAATTCACTCATACTTACCCCCATTATGCTGCATGATTATCGGGAAATTGTGCCATCAGGGCATATAGCTCTGACTGCGGTATTTCTGCGCCTCTTGAAGCATCGACCCTAGCCGAAACGGGTGCAAGGAGCGCGGATAATTCAACAATGCTCATTTTCCAGAATTCTTCGGGATTGATACCCAGATTCACCTGTGCCAGATGCATCAGGCGAGGAAAATCGAGGGAGGGTTCACCGCCCATCGCGCCGATGAGAAAACGCGCGATAAAAGGCATGGCTTTTTTGAGGGAATCGTCTTCGGCGGGAAGACGCATCGCTGCATCGGAATCGAATGGCGCAGAGCCATCATGCCGCGTGGCGAGGGAAAGGATGATGAGCATTTCGCTCGCCAATAATCCCTTATCTTCGACCCTGCAAAGCAGCTGCGAAAGGGTGAGGCCGAGGCGTTGCTCTAAGGTAGCGAGGATATGGAAGGTGGGGCGGAGGGTGCAAGTTCTTCCGGCGAAGGTGAGTGTCACCTCGCCGCGGTGCGGATTGGCCATATTCTTTTCCTTATTCTGGCTGGTTTGTCTTTCCAGCTAAACAGGGAAACCTCACATCCGGAAGGGGAGCTGCTCCAGAATCTTTGCGGCGATGTCGCTTAACGCTTCAGGAATGGCGAATTCCTGCCCGCCATCGAGTGCGGCGCCGAGCACGGGAACCAGCGGCACGTCGCCTAAGAAGCGTGTGGCCATCTGCTTGGACAATGCCTCGCCACCGCCTTGCCCGAAGGGCTGAACGCGCTGCCCTTCCGCTTCGAGATAGCTCATGTTCTCGACGATACCGAGCACGGGAACGCCGACTTTGCGGAACATATCGACGGCTTTTTGCGCATCGATGGTCGCCACGCGCTGCGGGGTCGTCACCACCACTGCGCCGGAAAGGGGCGCTTGCTGCGCCAATGAAAGATGCACATCGCCCGTGCCGGGGGGCATATCGACTAAGAGCACGTCCAACTCGCCCCATGCCACGGCGCGGAGCATCTGGTTGAGGGCTTTGGTGATCATCGGCCCGCGCATGACAGCGGCTTGATCCCCCATCAGCAGCCCCATGGACATGCAGGAAATGCCGCGCGAAACGGCGGGCACGAGCTTGCCGTCCTTCACCTGTGGTTGGCCTTTCAAGCCGAGCATAAGGGGGATGGACGGGCCGTAGATATCGGCGTCCAAGATGCCCACGCGCAGCCCTTTCTCCGCGAAGGCGCGAGCGAGGCAGACCGTGGTGGTGGATTTCCCCACTCCGCCCTTGCCGGATGCCACGGCCACCAAATGCTTCACGCCTTCGATGGGCGTGCGGTTCCACTGGGAGGGTTTTTCTTTTTCCGGCGCGGGAGCAGAGGATTGCTGCTCGGCGGTCAACACCGCCGTCACCTTCTCCACCCCTTGCAGAAGCGAGACTTTCTGCTCGCATTCGCGGCGGATGTGTTCCATGGCGGCAGCGGAATCCGGCGTGGCATTCACGAGGAAGCCCACATTCCCACCGCGCACGACCACGCCGGAGACGATGCCGGAATCCACGACATTCTGCCCTGTGGCAGGATCAGCCACGGCGCGCAGCGCAGAGAGGACGGTTTCACGCGAAAGGGGCGACATTTCCTTGCCAGTCCTTGGATTATTCGTTAAACAGGGTGCAGACCATAGGCCATTTCGGGCGCGGGTTCAAGCCCACACCACAGAAGCGCACCGAAGACCAGTGAAGGAGACGAAGATGAATAAAGGCAGAGGCGGCAACTCCGGTGGACCATGGGGCAAAGGCCCCAGCGCGCCCCCTCCCCCGTCCAACGATGATTTCGACGCCATCATCCGCCGCAGTCAGGAGAAATTCCGCGACTTCGTGCCCGGTGGCGGCAACCGCAAACTCATCGGCCTTGTGGCCTTGGCCGCCGTCGGCCTGTGGCTGGCATCGGGCATCTACCGCGTCGAGCCGGAAGAACAGGGCGTCGTGCTGCGCTTCGGTCAGTATGACCGCACCACCGAACCCGGATTGCGCTATCACCTGCCATCCCCTATCGAAACCGTCTTCACCCCTCCGGTGACCCGCGTGCAGCGTATCGAAATCGGTTACCGCACTTACGGCGGCAGCGGCACTGGCCGTGAGCAGAGCGTGCCCGAAGAAGGCCTGATGCTGACGGGCGACGAGAACATCATCGACATCACCTTCAACGTCCAATGGAAAATCAAGGACGCGAAGAACTTCCTCTTCAACCTGCGCAACCCCGAACTCACCGTGCGTGACGTGGCGGAAAGCGTTATGCGCGAAGTCATCGGCAAACGCCCGCTCACCAGCGCGTTGACCGGTGGTAAACAGGACATCGAGGACGAGAACAAGGCCCTGCTGCAAGCGACGCTCGACAGCTATAAGGCAGGTATCCAGATCGACCGCGTGACGCTGCTGCGCGCCGACCCGCCATCCGCTGTCATCGAATCCTTCCGTGACGTGCAGGCGGCGAAGGCCGACCAGGAACGCTCCATCAACGAAGCGCAGGCTTACGCGAACGAAATCCTGCCCCGCGCCCGTGGTGAAGCGGAACGTGTGTTGCAGGAAGCCGAGGCGTATCGCGCCGAAGTGACCAACCGTGCGGAAGGTGACGCATCGCGCTTCAAAGCCATCTACACCGAATACAGCCAAGCCAAGGACATCACCCGCAAGCGTCTGTACCTAGAGACGCTGGAAGAGACGATGAAGGGCATGGATAAGGTCATCCTCGGTGAGGGTGGCGCAGGCGTGGTACCGTATATGGCATTGCCTGAAATCAAGAAAAGACAGGGAGGGCAGCAGTAATGGCCGCGAAACGTAGCAATACCCGTTATGGGCTTATCGCCGTCCTCGTCATCGGTGCATTCGCTGCACTGAACTCGCTATTCATCGTCACGCAGGTGGAACAGGGCTTAGTCCTTGAATTCGGCCGTGCGGTGGATGTGAAGAAAGAACCCGGATTGCACTTCAAACTGCCCTTCGTGCAGAACGTCATCATCTTCGATAACCGCCTGATAGACTTCAATGCGGAATCGAAGGAGATCAACGCATCCGACCAGAAACGCGTCATCATCGATGCCTTCGTGCGTTACCGCATCACCGACCCGCTGCGTTTCTATCAGACCGTGCAGAACGAGCGCGGCATGCGTGACCGCCTGAACGACATTCTGGAATCGTCGCTGAAAAAGGTCGTGGGCAGCTATCCGCTGAACGCGCTGCTCTCGCCGACCCGTAATAAAATCATGGAGAATATTCTCGCCGAGGTGAACCAGCAGGCGAGCGGCACCTTCCGCGCCGATGACGAGAACGTCTCCGATGCGGCGCGTCAGGTCGCCAAACTGGGCGGTTTCGGCATCGAAGTGGTGGACGTGCGCATCAAACGCGCCGACCTGCCGCAGACGAACAGCGAAGCCATCTATCAGCGTATGCAGACCGACCGTGCCCGCGAAGCGAAGGAATTGCGCGCGCAGGGTGAGGAAGCGGCACAGCGCATCCGCGCCCGTGCGGAACGTGAACGCGCCGAAATCATCGCCGAAGCCCGCAAGACCGGCGAGGTGACGCGCGGTGAGGCCGATGCCGTCTCCACCAAGATCTACGCCGAGGCCTTCAGCCGCGATAAGGAGTTCTATGACTTCTACCGCACGCTGCAAGCTTACCGTCAGGTATTGGACGGCAAGGACACCACCATGGTGCTCACGCCCGACAACGAGTTCCTGAAGTACCTGAAGGAAGTCAAACCGTAAGTCTTCCGTCTTGAAATGTCCTCCGAGGAGGATTATGTGTCGGTTAGAACATGTTTGCTTTTGTTGTGCGCTAGGCAGCCGAGGTGAGCCATGCGGAGTGTATATCCATACATGAGCATGGCGAATCCGAAGGATAACGAAGCGCACGGCAAAATGAAGAATGTTCGACGTATGTCATCCGACAAACCACCGCCTAGGGAGTCACATCCTATGAAACGCTCGCTTCTCGTCGCCGCCGCACTGCTGTGTGTGTCCACTCCGCTTGCCGCAGTCGCCGCACCCGCCCCCGAATCCTTCGCCGATCAGGTGGAGACCATGACCCCTGCGGTCGTGAACATCTCCACCACCCAGAAGGTGAAAGGACGCGCTGGCGTGCCGAGCATCGAAGGGCTGGAGAACGACGAACAGCTCCGCCAGTTCCTTGAACGCATGATGCCCCCCGGCGCGACGCCTATGCCTCAGGAGCGCGATGTGCAATCCCTCGGTTCGGGTTTCATCATCGACCCCACGGGCTACATCGTCACCAATAACCATGTCATCGCCGATGCCACGGAAGTGCATGTGACCCTGAGCGACAACACGAAATTGGATGCGGAGATCGTCGGCCATGACCCGAAGACGGACATCGCGCTGCTGAAAGTGAAGACCGAGAAGCCCCTGCCCGCTGTAAGCTTCGGTGATTCCGACACCGCCCGCGTGGGTGATTGGGTCATCGCGGTGGGCAACCCCTTCGGCCTCGGCGGCACGGTGACGGCGGGTATCATCTCCGCCCGCGCGCGCAACATCAATGCAGGGCCTTTCGATGATTTCATCCAGACGGATGCCTCCATCAACCGTGGCAACAGCGGCGGCCCGTTGTTCAACCTGAAAGGCGAAGTCATCGGCATCAACACCGCCATCTTCTCGCCCACGGGCGGCAGCATCGGCATCGGCTTCGCCGTGCCTGCGACGCTGGCCAAATCGGTCATCGCGCAGCTGAAGGAGCATGGCCGCACCTTCCGTGGCTGGCTGGGCGTGACCATCCAGCCCGTGACCCCTGAAATCGCCGATAGCCTCGGCCTGAAGAACACCAACGGCGCGCTGGTGGCGGATGTGAACGCCGAAGGCCCTGCCGCGAAAGCAGGCATCGTGACGGGCGATGTCATCACCAAATTCGATGGCAAGGACATCGCCGAGATGCGCTTCCTGCCGCGGATGGTCGCCGAAAGCAAGATCGGCGCGAAGGTGCAGCTGACCGTGCTGCGTAATGGCAAGGAGACCAAAATCCCCGTCACCCTCGGTGAATTGAAGGAAGAGACCGTCGCCGTGAAGGAAGACGACAAAGGCCAGAAAATCGAGAAGCAGGACATGGAGACCTATTCGGTCGCGGGGATGAGCATCGCGCCCATCGACGCGCCGCTGCGCAAGAAATTCGCGCTGCCGGAGGATGTGAAAGGTCTGGTCATCGTGGAGCTGAAAGCCGAGAGCGAAGCCGCCAAACAAGGCCTGAATTTCGGCGATGTGGTGCAGCAGGTGAACGGCGCGGATGTGGCTTCACTGGCAGAATACAAGAAAGCCATCGAATCCGCCAAGAAGGCAGGGCGCAAGCATGTGTTGCTGCGTGTCTGGCGTTCGGGCAACAACTCCTTCGTGACCATTCCGACTGACGCGAAGGTTGAATGAGGCGATGAAGTAGGAAGGCGAGGTCTGCTGACTGCGCCACCATACTTTACCTCTCTTATTCTACCCAATCGCTGCGGCGATACCCTTGCGCGAAGAGCGCGACGGTGAGGTCGCCATGATCGATGCAGGCTTTGGCCGCCGCGCGCACGGAGGGTTTGGCGTGATAGGCGATGCCCAACCCCGCCGCTTGCAGCATCGGCAGGTCATTCGCGCCATCGCCCAGCGCAAGGGTCGCTTCCAGCGGAATGCCCATCTGCGCTGCCGCGCCTTTCAGCGAAGCCAGCTTCGATTCCTTGTCCAATATCGGCTCCAGCACCGTGCCGTCGAGCGCGCCCGCATGCAGGTTCAGCGTGTTGGCGTGGTCGGCGTGGAAGCCCACGGCGCGACGCACGCGCTCGGTGAAATAGGTGAATCCACCGGAAACGAGGAGGCACTGCGCACCGTCTTCGCGCATGGTCTGCACCAGCGTCTTCGCGCCGGGCATGAGGGTGATGCGGTCCGTATAGACCCGCTCCAACGCGGCGACTTCCAAACCTTTCAGCAAAGCAACACGCTCGCGCAGCGCGGCTTTGAAATCCAGCTCGCCGTTCATGGCGCGTTCGGTGATTTCCGAGACCTGCGGTTTCAGTCCGAGTTCATCGGCCAGCTCGTCGATGCATTCCTGCTGGATGATGGTGGAATCCATATCGCTCACCAGCAAACGGCGATGACGGAAACCGTCGAGCGGCTGGAGAATGGCATCCACCCCCGCTTCATCTATGGCAATGCTCGTGCCGCCATTGGCATACAGCCCGATATCCGCCGCCTCGCCCGCTTCCAGCCAAAGGGGTTTGGTGGGGGTGAAGCCCGCCGCAGCGGCAGCATCACAGGCGGCATCCAACGCGCCTTGCGTCAGCGTTTTTCCCTGTGACGGCAAAGCGACCAATGTGATAACGTGGGTAGGAATCTCGGAGGCCATAGCACCCTCTTTTTGAAAAATGAAGCCGCTTTTTAACAGATAACCATGCCCGCATCCAGTGTCATCGTCATCTATGGAGCCACCGCCAGCGGCAAATCCGCTCTGGCGTTGGATTTGGCGGTGAAACGCGGCGGCACGGTCATCAACGCCGATTCCATGCAGGCCTACGCAGGATTACCCATCCTCACCGCCGCGCCGACTGCCGAGGAGATGGCACAAGCACCGCATGTGTTATATGGCTATATCGACCCCGCCACGCCCGCCTCCGCCGCCAGTTGGGCAGAGGATGCCGCCCGCGAAATCCGCCGTTGCTGGCAAGCAGGCAGTCTGCCCATCGTGGTCGGCGGCACGGGGATGTATATCAAAGCATTGACCCAAGGGTTCTCGCCCATCCCCGAAATCTCCCCTGAAGTGCGCGAGCGCGTGCGGGCGATGCCGCTGGAGGAAATCCGCGCGCGGCTGGCAGAAGCCGACCCTGCCATTTCCGCACGGTTGAAAGAGGGGGATACACAGCGGCTCGCCCGTGCCTATGAAGTGTTCATGGAAACACAAAGACCCCTCTCGCTCTGGCAAGAAACCACGCCGGAATCGCCCATTCCTGAAGCGGAATTCCATCTTTTTGGACTGAATTTGCCACGAGAATTGCTGTATGCACGCTGCGATGCACGGCTGCAACAGATGATGGAGAACGGCGCGCTCGACGAGCTGCAAGCCCTGCTGAACCGCAATCTGCCCAGTTCGCTTCCCGCACTGCGCGCCGTAGGTGTGCCCGAACTGGCGGCGTATCTTCGTGGGGAATCCACGCGGGAAGAAGCCCTCGCAAAGGCGCAGCAGGCCACGCGGAATTACGCCAAACGCCAGCTCACGTGGATGCGCAACCAGTTCCCCGATGCGACCCTCATTACATACCCTTACGATGGCTTTGATTCCCAATTCCCTAACCTCGTATAAAATCGTACTTATCCACAGGTTTGTGGTTGACCGAAGGCGGCGGTTTCACTAGATTCGGTCATCCTTAAGCCCCTGAGGATGCCCCCATGACCGCTGCCGCCAAGAAAAAGACCCCCGCAAAAACCGCCGCTAAAAAGCCCGCTGCTGTGAAAGCTGCCGCACCCCGCCGGAACGAGCCGATGCTCGGCGCCGACATTATCGTGCAGGCACTTGCCGACCAAGGCGTGGAAGTGGTCTTCGGATACCCCGGCGGCGCAGTGCTCCCCATCTATGACGCGCTCTTCCGCCAGAACCGCATCCGCCATGTGCTCGTGCGCCATGAACAGGCGGCGACCCATGCGGCAGAGGGCTATGCCCGTTCCACCGGCAAGGTCGGCGTGGTGCTGGTGACCTCCGGCCCCGGCGCGACGAACGCCGTCACCGGACTGACGGACGCGATGCTCGACAGCATCCCCATGGTCTGCATCACCGGACAGGTGCCCACCCATATGATCGGCTCGGACGCGTTCCAAGAAGCCGACACCACGGGCATCACCCGCACTTGCACGAAATACAACCGCCTTGTCAAAGCCACGGAAGAAATCGGCCCCGGGCTGCATGATGCCTTCCACATCGCGCGCACGGGTCGCCCCGGCCCCGTGGTCATCGACATTCCCAAGAACCTGATGAACATCGCCGTGCCATACGAAGGCAAAACGAAGTTCACCCGCACGACCTATAACCCGCCCGTTGAAGCCAATGAAACCGCTGTGAAACGCGCGGTGGAACTGATGGCTGGCGCGAAACGCCCCGTGTTCTACATCGGCGGCGGCATCATCAATTCCGGCCCGAAAGCCTGCGCCGCGACCACCAAATTCATCCGCGAAACGGGTTATCCTGTCACCGCAACGTTGATGGGCTTGGGTGCATTCCCCGAAAACGACCCACAATACTTAGGCATGCTGGGAATGCACGGCACGCTGGAAGCCAATATGTGCATGGCGGAATGCGATGTGATGATCTGCATCGGCGCGCGTTTCGATGACCGCATCACCGGTCGTCTGGATGGCTTCTCGCCGAACTCCAAGAAAATCCATGTGGATATCGACCCCTCCTCCATCAACAAGAACGTGCGGGTGGATATTCCGCTGGTGGGTGATGCGGGCGCAGTGGTCGCGCAGATGGCCAAGGCGTGGAAAGAGAAGCGCAACACGCCCGACAAACGCGCACTGGCCAACTGGTGGAAACAGGTGGACGGCTGGCGCGCCAAGCTCAGCCATTACTATGAGAAGACCGACAAGGTCATCAAGCCGCAGTACGCGCTTGAGCGTTTGGAAGCACTGACCGCGAAAGCCGACCGCTACATCACCACCGATGTCGGTCAGCACCAGATGTGGGCGGCGCAGTTCCTGCAATTCAGAGAGCCGAACCGCTGGATGTCCTCCGGTGGTCTCGGCACCATGGGTTATGGCCTTCCCGCCGCGCTCGGCGTGCAGGTGGCACACCCGAAAGCCCTCGTGGTCTGCGTGACGGGTGAGGCTTCGCTGATGATGAACATCCAAGAGATTTCCACTGCCGTGCAGTATCGCCTGCCCGTGAAAATCTTCCTGCTGAACAACCGCTATATGGGCATGGTGCGCCAGTGGCAGGAGATGTTCCACGGCAGCCGCTATTCCGAATCCTACATGGATTCCCTGCCTGATTTCGCGCCACTCGCAGAGGCATTCGGCATCAAGGGCATGTATGTGGACAAGGTCGCCGAGCTGGATAAATCCATCAAAGCCGCGCTGGATTATGACGGCGCGGTGCTGCTGGACATCCGCGTCGATCCCGCCGAGAACGTGTATCCCATGATTCCCGCAGGCGCAGCGCATAACGAACTGGTGCTGCACCCCGGCCTGTCGAAGAAGAAGGCCACCGCACTCAAACTCGACCGCGATCAGGTTTAAGGGGAACGCACATGAACGATATCGTCTACAGCGAAACCACCCACAAACCCAATGCCCACCGCCATATCATCTCCGCCATGGTGGAGAACGAAACGGGCGTGCTGGCGCGGGTCATCGCGCTGTTCGCCGCGCGCGGCTACAACATCGAAAGCCTGACCGTGGCCGAGGTGGATGCGAAGGAACGCGTCTCGCGTATCACCGTCGTCACCACCGGTGATGACATGATCATCGGCCAGATCAAGGCGCAGCTGGAACGCCTCATCCCCGTGCATTCGGTCTATGACCTGACCATGGAATGCAAATATGTCGAGCGCGAATTGGCACTTATCAAGGTGCGCTCAAGCGGCGCGAAACGCGTGGAAGCACTGCGCATCGCCGACATCTTCCGCGCCCGTGTGGTGGACATCACCACCCAGTCGTTCATCTTCGAAATCACCGGAGAATGCGAGAAAATCGACACGTTCATCGAAATGATGCGCCCGCTGGGACTCATCAACATCGCCCGCACGGGTGTGGTCGCGGTGTCCCGTGGCCCGTCGAACCTGCGCGATAAAAAGAAATTCACTTCATCTTAATGCATTTAATTACACCCCCAAGGAGCACTACCTAATGCGCGTTTACTACGATCAGGATGCCGACCTGAACCTCATCAAATCCAAGAAAGTCGCCATCATCGGCTTCGGCAGCCAGGGTCATGCACACGCTGCGAACCTGCGCGATTCCGGCATCAAAGACCTGAAAATCGGTCTGCGTCAGGGTTCGCCCTCCGTCGCCAAAGCGCAAGCCGCTGGCTTCGACGTCATCAGCGCGTCCGACGCCGCGAAATGGGCGGATGTGGTCATGGTGCTCGTTCCCGATGAATTGCAGGCCGACCTGTATAAGAATGAACTCGCGCCGAACCTGCGTCAGGGCGCGGCTCTGGCCTTCGCCCATGGCTTGAACGTGCACTTCGGCCTCATCGAACCCCGCGCTGATTTGGATGTGTACATGATCGCACCGAAAGGCCCCGGCCACACCGTGCGCGGCGAATACGTCAAAGGCGGCGGCGTTCCTTGCCTCGTGGCCGTGCACCAGAACCCATCGGGTCAGGCACTCGACATCGCGCTTTCTTATGCTTCCGGCGTGGGCGGTGGCCGTTCCGGCATCATCGAAACGACCTTCCGCGAAGAATGCGAAACCGACCTCTTCGGCGAACAGGCCGTCCTTTGCGGCGGTACGGTCGCGCTGGTGCAGGCGGGTTTCGAGACCCTCACCGAAGCGGGATACGCGCCTGAAATGGCCTATTTCGAGTGCTTGCATGAGTTGAAACTCATCGTCGATCTGCTCTATGAAGGCGGCATCGCGAACATGCGCTATTCCATCTCCAACACCGCGGAATACGGCGATTATGTCACCGGTCCACGCATCATCACCGAAGAGACCAAGAAAGAGATGAAGCGCGTGCTGCATGACATCCAGTCCGGCAAATTCGTGCGTGATTTCGTGACCGACAATAAAGCGGGCTTCCCCGCCTTCAAGGCCACCCGCCGCTTGCAGGCCGAGCATCCCATCGAGGAAGTCGGCACCCGCCTGCGCGCGATGATGCCCTGGATCGGCGCGAACAAGCTGGTGGATCAGAGCAAGAATTAAGCTTTGATTGCGCCCTGCGAAATCTCCTGATTTCTCAATGGCGCGCCGCTTCGCGGGCTGATGGCTCACGCGGTCTGCTGACCGCACCAACGCCCACAATCACCATCCTACTACTCGGCAAGGGCGGTCTTCTGACCGCCCTTCCTTGTTTCGGGCTGCTAATTCACTTGCTTTTTAAGCGTAAAACCCTAAGCTACCCGCAATAAAAAATGCCAAAAAGGCAGGCGAAAACAACGAGCAAAACGAGATGGATGTATGAGCAAGAACCGCATTGTCATTTTTGATACCACCCTGCGTGATGGTGAACAGTCCCCCGGTATGTCCATGACCCGCGAGGAGAAACTCCTCGTCGCGGAAGTGCTCGACAACATGGGCGTGGACGTCATCGAAGCGGGTTTCGCCATCGCATCCCAAGGTGATTTCGAGGCCGTGAAAGCCATCGCCGAAGTGACCAAACGCGCCGTCGTCTGCTCGCTCGCCCGCGCAAAAGCCATCGACATCGAACGCGCCGCAGAGGCCATCAAGCCCGCGCGCCAAGGCCGCATTCACACCTTCATGTCCACCAGCGATATCCATCTGAAATACCAGTTCAAGATGACGCAGGACGCGGTGCTTGACCTCATCCGCGACACGGTAAAACTC
>Ga0194112_10001723_pt1 | contig 31863 bp, 20 predicted proteins | sample TA2MahC400mmetaG_FD_146191 | JGI IMG/M metagenome (GOLD analysis project Ga0194112, IMG submission 146191) | Freshwater microbial communities from Lake Tanganyika, Tanzania - TA2015016 Mahale Deep Cast 400m | ecosystem: Environmental > Aquatic > Freshwater > Lake | place: Tanzania: Lake... | reverse complement strand
CGCCGCAGACCCTCTGGAGAAGGGTCTGCGGCACTATCTCGACCTCGACCTTCCGGAAGCCCTCCTCGCCTTCCAGGCGTACGCCGCCGATCCCGCTCTGTCCGCCGAGGACCGCGCCCGGGCCCACCTCTACGCGGCCATGGTCCACGTGGCCAAGGGAGCCGAGCCGTACGAGGAAGCGAGACGCGAGATCCGGGAGATGTACAAGCTATGCCCCGAAATCGCGATCGACGCCGATTCGGTTCCCACCTCGTTCCTACGAGTGTGCTACGAGATCAGCAAGGAGATGGACCTCTTGGCCGTTGAAGCGGCGGAGAAGCGCGAGGCCGTGCTGGCCGTTTTCGACTTCGACGTGAACGCGATGGATCAGCCGGAGAGGATCGCTCCCCTGGGCCCGGGGTTGGCGCAGATGCTCATCACCGATCTGAAGACGGTCCGGGACCTGCGCGTCGTGGAGCGCCAGAAGCTGCAGTTCGTCCTCGACGAGCTGGAGCATCAGGCGGGGAGCAAGGTCGATCCTGAGACCGCCGCCCGAGCGGGAAAGCTGCTCGGAGCCGGGAGCCTCATGTTCGCCTCGCTGACCACGATGAAGAAGGAGATGATCCTCGACATCAGGATCGTTCGCACCGAGACCGGCGAGGTGATGAAGGCGGGCCGGGTCACGGGCAAGCTGGACAAGTTCTACGAAGTCGAGCGGCAGGCGGCGAAGATGGCCATCAACGAGCTTCTCGCCAAGACCGCGATGAGCGCGGAGACCCGCCACGAGTTCGGAAGCCCCCAGACGAAGTCCCTGGAGGCGGCTCTCGCATATAGCGAGGGAGTCAGGCTCATGGACGAGGGAAGGCTCACGGACGCTTTCCGCAAGTTCGAGCTCGCCGTGGCGACGAGTCCCGACTTCGTGGCGGCCAAGCGCCGCATGGACGGCCTGAAGCCCTTCCTGGAGGGGTGAGTGGCAGGAAGAGCAGCGCCGCGGTCCGGGCTTCCCGGGGCGCCCTGCAATGGAGGGCGCGCTGCGCGCGCGTCCCTCGCGGCGACTTCCAGGATCTCCTTCGCGACGAGATTCGGCGGCTCCGTCGCGGCGCGCCTCAAGTTGTCCCTCCTCGGGATCCTCGCGCTCTCCATTCCATGGGCCGCCTGCGACAAGGACGCATCCCGTCCCCCGAGCTCGACCGGCCAGCTATCCGTCCTCCTCATTTGGCCCGATGAGGCCAAGGACAGCCTGCCCGTTTCCCCCGGGCCGGGGGCGACATCGGTGCCGCAGATCGATCGGATCGATCTGCTGGTGCACCGCGTTCGAGACGGCGTCGAGAACAGGCTCGCCATGACGGGGACCGATGTCGCCGAGGGGCAGACGGCCTTCCGCATCGAAGTGGAGATCCCCCAAGGGGAGAGCACGAGCGTCCGCGTCGCCGCCCGAGGGGCGATCGTCGGCGAGCCCGACCCCCCCGAACCGGGTTACCTCTACTTCGGCGGGAGCGCCCCCTTCACGCTCGGGCCGGATCCTGCGACTGTCCGCGTCTCGATGCTCCCGTTCTATCCGCAGCAGGTGCAAGCGACGGGGACCCTCGCGCGCGGCCACTCCATCCAGTGGACATGCCCTTGCGGCGGGCCGGACCACCGCTACCGGGTTGCCGGGTGGCCGTCCGAGGGCGCCCCGAGAGACACGATCGTATCGGAGACCTCGGTTGTGTTCCGGCCATGGAGCTCAGGGACAATGCCTGGGTTCATGATCTACCGTGTCCAGTCGCTGAACGGCTATTTCGAATCGGCCCTCAGCGACTCGGTTCTCGTGCGCGGGCGACCGACAGTCGATCCTCCCTCGTCCGTCAGCGCTGGACGGCATCCTCTGGGAGGGATCCATGTCGCATGGACAGACCAGTCGAACAACGAAGACGGCTTCCTGATCGGCCGCCAGGGTCCTCAGGGGGGGGAGTACGTCTCGGTGGCTTCCACCGCCCGCGACGTGACCTCTTTCCTCGACGAGGGGCCCTTCGTCCCGGGGGGGCGCTACACCTATCGCGTTCAGGCGTTCCTCGGACAGGAAGTCTCCCCGCCGGCCTACTCCTCCGCGGTCGGCCTGGCTCCCGATCCGCCGACCCTTCCTGCTGCGCAGGCGCTCGGGACGGACAGGATTCGCTGCTCCTGGGCCGCGCCGGCGGCCGGGTACGCCGACTCGGTCTGGATCGAGCGGCAGGCTCCGGAGGGAGCGCCGCTCATCGTCGGCCGGGTCCCAGAGACGATCCGCCAGTACGTGGACCAGGGCCTCGAACCCCGCACGATCTACACCTACCGCTACTACTCCCGGATCCACTCGCTCCCCTCGCTTCCGACAGCGCCGGTCGAGGCGCGGACATGGCCGCCAGCCCCGGCGGGTCTCGAGGCGCAGACTCTCTCCGAGTCGTCGATTCGCCTCTCCTGGAACTACCCGAGCCCTGATCCCGACTCGTTCCGCGTGATGAGGCGTCGCGCGGAGGAGCCCATCTGGGTCAGAATCGCGACCCTGGCCGGATCGGCGCGCGGACACGATGACGCGGGACTCGATAGCAGGACGACCTACCACTACGAGCTATCGGCTCTCGATCATGGAGATCCGTCTCCTCCGAGCGAGCCCTATTCCGCGCGGACGCTGCCTCCGCCGCCAAGCGACCTTACAGCTCGCGTCTCCGGGCCCGCTTCCCTTGAGGTCGGGTGGAGCTACCCTGCGTCGAACCCGGACGGATTCGAGATCGAGATGCGTCGATACGGAGAGACGACCTGGGAAGAGGTGGCGTCAGTCCCGGGCTCCCTCAGGGCGGCCGCGGTCTCCGATCTCCTCCAGAGAACGACCTATCAGATCCGGATGCGCGCCTTCGAGGGGCAGCGACACTCGGACTACTCCGAGACGGCTGAGGGGGCGACTCCACCGCCTGCGCCCGCGTCCTTCGCCGGACTCTGGGACCCGATCGAGATCGGAGTCGAACTCGCGTGGATCTTCGACGGAGATCACCCCGAGAGTTTCGAGCTAGAGAGCCGTCTTGCCGAGACGACAGACTGGGCCTCCTACGCCGGCAATCCGATTTCGGGGAGCTCGAGGACCGCTCAGGCCCCCTCGGTCGAGGTCAATCGCGTCTATGAGTACCGGATCCGGGCCATCGATCGATTCGCCTCCGGGGCCGACACGGTCGCCTCCGGCTGGGCGACGGACACGGTCATGACGGATCTCTCGCCCCCGTCCGCCCCGTCAGGGCTGGAGGCGGGCGCGGGCGGCCTCGCGATCGAGCTCCAGTGGCGCGCATCGGAGGGGATCGTGGCCGGCTACGAGATCGAGCGAAGGCGTCAGCAAGATCCCTCGTACACCTATCTCGCCACAGTCTCCTCTGGCATCACCGAGCACACCGATGAGCCCCTCGCGCCGGCACGCCGCTACACGTACCGGGCGCGCGCCTACAATGCTGCCGGATACTCGGGATACTCGAACGAGACGGCGGGCTACACGAGCGGGTGGCGGCGGATCCAGGTCTCCGGAGTCGCGCCCGGCTACAGGCGAGGGCATGCCGGCGCCTGGGATTCCGACAACTCCAAGATCCTCATCTACGGAGGCGGCGCGAGTCCCGCGGAGCAGCAAGAGTTGTGGGAGTTCGATCCATCCGACTCTTCATGGGTTCACTTGGACTACGCGGGGCTCCATCAGCCCGGGGCGCGCTACCGGGCGGCGATGGCCTACTCCTCTAGAGACGGCGTCTTCTACCTGGACGGCGGGAGCCCCTGGAGCACCACGTACGGTAGTTGGTTCTTCAACCGCAATACCCTCTCCTGGGACTGGTCCTGCGCCGGGGACGGACCTCCAACCACCCGCAGTCACGAGGGGCCGGCGACCGCATGGGTGGATCTGCTGAGGAGCTTCTTCAGCTTCGGCGGAGGCCGCAACCTGCTCCGCGGCGTCGACTCCAAGACCGACGTCTACAAGATCGACTTCCGAAGCTACAGACCCGGCGACGACTATTGCGGCGAGCTGCCCGGCATCGTCGAGCCGCCCGAGAGGGCGGGCTGCGCCCTCTTCGCGACCGGGGGCAGCGAGCTGCTCCTCTTCGGCGGGCAGAACGAGTTCGGATACTTGAACGACCTCTGGAGCCTGGACGCGGCGAGTGTCGACCGTCCCTGGTCCGCGCGCTCCGCCGCGGGCATGCCCCCATCGCCCCGCGCCTACGCGGATGCCGCGATCAACTCCGCTTTGGGGAGGATCTACATCCTGGGGGGCTATCTGGGCCCTGAGACGCCCACGACCGACTTCTACCGGCTGGACACGGCGGGGATGACCTTGACCTGGTCTCGGATCCACCCGGCGCTCGAGCCCGGTGTCGAGTGCCCAAACGCGAGCGGGTCGATCCTGGTGGTCGATCCGCCCAGCGGCTTCCTCTACCACCTGGGCCCCGGCGCGACGGCGATCGAAGTCTGGCTCTACGTTCCTTGATGGAGGGCCAGGCGGGCATCACCTGACCGAAGCCCCACAGGCCCGCTGTGATTGGAGATCCTCGGACGGCCGTCGCGGCTCGAGAGCCCATGGCGGCCGCCCGGCCTCGGAGTTCGCTACATCCTCGGTCCCGCGGCGGGATCCGGAATCGACCGGCTCACCGGAGCGTCCAGGGCCGCCTTCGCGCGATCCCTCGTCTCGTCCAGATGAGCGCGGGTCATCGGATCGAGATCCGCGCGCCCGAGGGCGGTCGCGCATCGACTCATGATCGCCTTGAGATCCGCCCTCGCGAGAGTCGTCGCGTCCTCGGGCGTCCCCTCCTCCGGATCGACGGCGATCTCAATCAGCCGGTTCAAGTGCGCCCGTTGCAGGTTCCTGCGGATCGTCCCGACCGGCCTGCCGCCCGCGACCTCGCTCCAGATCGCTCCGCGCAGCGTCTCGAACATCTCGATCATGCGGAACTTCTCTTCGTCCGCGGCATAGCGGGCCTCGAGGTCCTGAAGACGGCTCAGGGTGATCGGATGATAGAGACGGTCGAGCGCCCGCGTCTGGACGCCGAGGATCCGCCCGTAGAAGGGAGGATCGATCCGCTGCGAGGAGTAGAGGTTTCCGCCGAAGGTCGGCATCCTGTCCGGAGCGATCTTGTTGAGAAGCTCCGGCGCGACCTTGAACGCCTTCTCCGAGAGGACGCGTTCCGTCAGGAGCTTCAGCGCATGCCTCTGCTTCGCCGCGGGGACCGGCTCGAAGGGCAGGCGCCCGCCCGGGTCCCCGACATGATCCCTGTAGTGGTGGATCCCCCCGATGTGCTTCGGAATGATGTTGGCGGCGTACCAGTACTCGGCGATCCCCTGAGAGAAGACGGTGCGATAGCGCCGGTACTCCTGCCCCGGCTTCGATAGGTATTCGTCCATCCGCGACCAGAGCTCGTCGGCGAGGTCCATGCGGCTCGCCGACCAGGCGAGCGGATCGTCCCCGAGGTCCCACATCGAACTCGCGGGGTCGATCCCGGTCGGGCCCAGGCCGCGCGCATCCTCATCGGTGCCGTAGGTGAGCAGAGGATCGGCGGCGCGCGAGGCGATCCTCTCGAGCTCGGGGACCTCGTCCTCCGGAGACTGCGCGTCGATCGGCTTGTAGGCGTACTCGATCGCCCAGTGATCGTAGACGCCCGGCTCCAGCTGCCAGTACTCCCCCTGCGTCTCGCCGATCCGAGCGAGATTGACCGGCGTGTAGTCCATGATCGATCCGGTGATCCCGACCGCCTTCGTCCTGGCCACATCCTGGAGCTGATCGAGGGTGTTGATCACGCTCGACCTGAAGTTGTGCCTGAGGCCGAGCGTGTGGCCGACTTCGTGGCAGACGAGACCGGCCATGTAGTCGTCCACGTACTTCTTCCCCTCCGGGCTCTCGGGGTCGAACAGGCCGCGGACGGCGGCGATCCCCATCCCGAAGGCGGCCTGGCGGGCCATCCCCTCGGCGAACTCCGGATCGCATCGATCATGCGGGCCGTATCCGGGGACGCCGCCTCTCGACGCGCCGGGATCGAGCCAGTCTCCCTCCGCGCCGTCGTCAGATGACGCTCGGCCGGGACGGGTCAGCGGACTGATCTGATCGGTCCACTCCCTGTAGACCGTCCTGACGAGATCCGCGGCGATCCGTATGTCGGCGTCGAAGATCTCGCCGGTCACGGGATCGGACCGGGAGGGTCCCACGGCATAGTCGGCCCCCGGCTGGAGCATCCATCGGATCACGCTGTAGCGGACATCCGCGGGATCCCACGTGGCCGTATCGGGCATCTGCTTCACGACGATCGCGTCGCGGAATCCGGCTGTCTCGAAGGCCTTGTTCCATGCGAGCACGCCCCGCTCGACCTCGTCCCGGTATTCGACCGGAACCGTGTTCTCGATCCAGTAGACGATCGGCTCCTTCGGAGGCGAGATGGGGGCCGTCGGATCCTGCTTCTCGAGCCGCCAGCGGTTGACGTACCGCACATACGGGCTTTCGCTGCGCGGGTTCGAGTAGTCCTGGTGCATCGTGAGGAAGTGCCCCACCCGATCGTCGGCGAGCCTGGGCCGGTAGCCGTTCGATGGGCGATCCACAAGGCTCCAGTGGTATCGATGCTGGAAGCTCCGCGCGTCGGGAAGGATCGGGACGGCGACCTTCGGGTTGTCGGTGCGGAATGTCAAGACGACTTGGATCTCGGTGTTCAGAGGGAAGTTCTTGATCACGTCGACGTAGCTGCCGTCACGGTCGAGCGAGTAGCCGGCCTGCGCCTCCCGCATCACGTATCCGACCCATCCATGGTCCTGAAGGAGGATGGAGGAAGGATCGATGAGAATCGACTTGCGCTCCGGATGCGGCTTGCTCGCGATCTCCGTGACCCCCAGGAGGCTTCGCGAGACCCCTCGTTCGACCGCCCGAGCGAACGCGGAGTCCCCGGTGGAGAAGAAGCTCATGTTCGGGAGGATCCAGTGGATCTTCTTCCCCTCGCGGTGGAAGGTGAGAATCGACTCGCCCATCAGCGCGCTGTTGTCGAAGAAGATCCCCTCGGCCGCTTCCCTCGTCAGGGCCCAGATGTAGGGACGGTCGAGGCGATCCGGAGCCAGCTCGATCCAGAGCTTTCCCAAGTCCCGGTTGCGATAGATGGGGAAGAGCCCTTCGACCCGCTCGCAGCCGGCGACGATCTCGTCGAACGGCTTCAGCCCGTCATCGGGCTCCGAAGCGCCCTTCTTCTCCTTCCCCTTCCCCTTGATGAACGAGTCGTCCCCGGCCGCGGGCGCCGATTGGGCGATCGCGCATGCCGCCGCGAGCAGAGCGACGAGGAGCCATCTCGAACACTTCCGTGGTCTCACGCGCCTTCCTCCCCGATGGCCATCCGCATCGATGCGCGACGGCCTCTACTTCAGCATCTGGCTCGCGACGACGAGCCTCTGGATCTCCGATGTCCCCTCGTAGATCTCCGTCACTCTCGCGTCCCGGTACAATCGCTCCACCGGGAAGTCCTTCGTGTACCCATAGCCGCCGTGGATCTGAACGGCGCGGTGCGTGGCGCGGTGCGCCATCTCGCTCGCGTAGAGCTTGGCCTGCGCCGCCTCGAGGGTGATGTTGTCTCCTTCGTCCTTCTTCGCGGCCGCGCGGTAGGTCAGGCAGCGCGCCGCGGCCACCTCCGTCGCCGTGTCGGCGATCATCCACTGGATCGCCTCGAGGTTCGAGATCGGCTTGCCGAAGGCGACGCGCTCCTTGGCGTACTTGACCGACTCGTCGAGCGCCGCCTGCCCGATTCCGACGGCCTGGGCGGCGATCCCGATCCGTCCCGCGTCGAGCGTAGCCATGGCGACCCGGAAGCCCTTGTTGACTTCCCCCAGGACACTCTCGCGCGGGAGCCGGACGTCGTCGAAGTCGAGTCGGCAGGCTCCCGAGCCCCGGATCCCCATCGTGTCCTCCTTCTTGCCGACGACGAAGCCGGGCGTGTCCCGCTCGATGAGGAAGGCCGTGATCCCCCGCACGCCCGCTGGCGGATCTGTCAGACCGAAGATGATGAACGTCTTGGCGACCGTCGCGTTGGTGATGAAGATCTTCGAGCCGTTCAGGACGAAGTGATCCCCGTCCGCGACAGCCACGGTCCGCTGGTTCGCGGCGTCCGAGCCCGCTTCGGGCTCCGTCAGCGCGAAGGATCCGATCGCCTCTCCCCTTGCCATCGGGGCCAGATACTTGCGCTTCTGCTCGTCCGTGCCGAAGCGAAGCACGGGGTAACAGACGAGACTGTTGTGCGCGCTCACGATCACGCCGGTCGCGGCGCAGGCGCGAGAGAGCTCTTCGATGACGAGAGCGTAAGAGACCTGGTCGAGACCGGAACCGCCGTGCTCGGGCGGCACGAAAATCCCCATGAAGCCGAGCTGCGCCAGCTTCTCGACCGTCTCGTACGGGTAGCGGGCCTCCGCGTCGAGAACCGCCGCCAGCGGCCGGACCTCACGGTCCGCGAAGTCGCGGGCCATGGTTCGCATCATCTTCTGCTCTTCGCTGAAGTTGAAATCCATGCTGATCCTCCGACTGGTTGCCTGCTCTTCCGTGTGCCCGACGGCGAGCGGCGGCCCACAACCACGGCGGTCCCAACTCGTAGGCGAAAGCGCACCTGCCCTTTGGAAGCCTGCTCACGAATCTCGCATTCTACCAGAGATGGCCCGGAGGGCGCCTGCCAGTTCTGGGTGGCGGAACTCGTATCCACTCTCGAGCGCGCGGCGGGGCACGGCGCGCGCGCTGGCCAGAAGGAGCGGCCCGGCCATCTCTCCCATAGCGAGCCGCAACGCCCATCCGGGCGCGACCAGGATCGCCGGGCGGCCGAGCGCCTGCGCGAGCGCCTTCGTGAACTGGCGGTTCGTCACGGGGTTCGGCGCGACGGCGTTGACCGCCACCACGCGCCCGGCTCGGGACTCGCCCGGCGCCGGGACGCCCGCGCGCGAGAGAAGGTGTCGGACGATGCCGACGAGATCATCCAGCGTTATCCAGCTCACGTATTGCCGCCCGCTCCCCTGGACCGCTCCCATGCCCACGCGGAAAATGGGTCGCAGACGCGCCAGAACTCCCCCTTCGGCTCCAAGGACCATCCCGATCCGGAGAGCGACGACATCGATCCCTTCGCGGCTCGCCGGCTCCGCGGCCGCCTCCCAGCTCCTGCAGACATCCGCCAGGAAGCCGTCGCCGGGACCGCTCTCCTCGTCAAGGACGACTTCGCCGCGATCGCCGTAGTAGCCGACCGCGGATGCGGAGATGAGAATGCGCGGCCGCCTCTCGAGCTTGACGAGGCTCGAGGCGAGCAGCCGCGTCCCATCGACGCGGCTTCTGAGGATGCGATCCTTCCTTTCCCTGGTCCAGCGACCCGCGCCGATGCTCTCTCCCGCGAGGTGGACGACCGCATCCAACCCCTCGAGCCGGTCGCGATCGATCTTCCCCGCCCGTGGATCCCACGTCACAGACCCGTCTGACGGTTCTCTGGAGCGCGTCAGGACGACGATCGAATGTCCCTCACCCGCCAGGGCCCTGCGCAGGGAGGAGCCGACGAAGCCGGTCGCTCCGGTTATCAGGATCTTCATGATTCCCCTCCTCTTCTCCTCAGGAAAGGATGTAGACTGGCAGGATCGGCGCGCCGCGATCGCACGCCGCCCGAACGGCCGGATTGTCCGCAAGCCTGAGGTCGTTCCGGAACCAGAGGATCGTGGGGCGCGGGCGCGCCCGAGGCGTCGTCGAGATCGGAGTCCTCCTCCCTGCCAACTGACCAGCGTACAGACGCTCCCGCGAGTTCGAAAGCCATGAACCGTGAGCGTCGGTCCCGGACACCGATGCTCTTGAAGCTCCCTCCCCCGTCGGTCATGATCCCGCCAGCCACAGCCACCCCGGCCGGGCAATCAGACATGTCGAGCGCGCGGACAGGAAGAGGAAGAGGACCCAAGGGACCCGCCCGCCCGGGACCCGCGCTCTCCCGCTGGGCGCTGGCCGTGTTCCTCCTCTCGGTCGCGGTCTATGCCAACACCATCGGGAACGACCTCGTCTCCGACGATCGGGAGATGCTGATCCAGAACGCGAACACCCACGACCCGCTTCGGATCAAAGCGATCTTCGCCGAACGGTACTGGGGCACGGTCATCCAGAACGACACGCTCTACCGGCCGCTGACGATCTGGACCTTCGCGCTCAACTACGGGACGAACCGGCTCATCGGGCGGAGCGGTCCGGATCCAGTCGGGTACCGGGCTCTCAATGTCGTCCTCCACGCGATCGTCGGCTGCCTTCTCCTGATCTTTCTGACGCGGCTCGGCATGCCCCCCGCCGCGTCGGCAGCATCCGCGCTCCTCTTCGCCTGCCACCCGATCCACACGGAGGCCGTCGCCTCGGTCGTCGGGAGGGGAGAGATCCTCGCTGCCCTCTTCGGCATCCTCTTTCTCATCTCGCACCGTGACCGGCGGAGTCCGTTCCTCTCGGGCTCATGCCTCCTCCTGGCCCTCTTCAGCAAGGAGTCGGCCGTCGCCTTCCTGCCGGTTGCCGCCTTGATGGACGCCGTGTCGCGCGCGCGGAAGCGATCCGGGCCATGGCTCTCGTACGTCGCGGGGGCAGCGGCAGTCGCGCTGTGGGGCTTGATGAGATCGGGCGCCGTGCGCGGGGCGCAGATGGTGATACTCCCGATCGACAACCCCCTGGTCGAGGCGGGACTCGGGGAGCGGCTCCTCACGGCCGCCGTCGTGCAGCTCAACTACCTCCGACTGCTGCTGCTGCCGATCCGGCTCTCCTCGGACTATTCCTATAACCAGATCCCGGTTGTCGGTTCGGTCGCCTCGGCGAGCGTGCTCCTCTACTTCCTCATCCTTCTCTGCGCCGCCGCGTTAGCGTGGGCGCTGCGAAGACGCCATCCTGTCGTGCCGCTCTTCGTGGGCGGGTACGCCATCCTCTTCCTTCCCGCCAGCAACGTCCTCTACCCCATCGGGACGATCATGGGCGAGCGACTCGCCTACTCGCCGTCGCTCTTCTTCTGCGCGGCCTTGGGGTACGGACACTGGCTCCTGAGAGGACGCCTTCAGCGAATCACCCCGGGACTTCTGGCCCTCTTGCTCATCGCCTATGCCCCCCTGACCGTTCTCCGCAACACGACATGGAGCACCATGGAGCGTTTCGCCCGCGCTCAACTCGCGAGCGCTCCGAACAGCGCCAAGGCCAACTACAACGCCGGCCTCGTCGAGCAGGAAGCCGGAAGGATCGGTTCCGCGGCCGATCGCTACCGGAGGGCGATCGAAATCCTCCCGGGGTATCCGGTAGCTCTCAACAACCTGGGGATCATCGCGAGGGAGAATGGCGATCTCGAAGCCGCGATCGGCTATTACGGCAGGGCGATCGCCGCTCGCCCGACGCATGTCTCGGCGCACTTCAACCTGGGGCAGGCTTATCAGATCCAGGGTCGCGTCGATCTGGCGGCCGGTTCCTACGAGACCGCGATCCGCCTCAGGCCGGACTATGTGCAGGCGCTCTCCAACCTCGCGGCGATTCGCCTTGCGCAGGGGCGCGCGGACGACGCGAAGATCTTGTGGGAGAGGGCTCTCGCGATCGACCCCCGCTACGAGACGGCCCGCACGAACCTGGAGAATCTCAGAAGGGGGCTCCTGAAGTAGGCGCGCTCCCGCCCGACTCGCCCCTCGGACCGGCACGGGAGAGTGCCACACACTCGCGCGGCGGCCCGAGTCAGTCGATCTCGCTTCTTCCTAGGGCGTCTTCAGAGCGAGGTCACGAACGGCGAGCTGACCCTTGCGGGCGATGTCGATCGCCTCCCCCAGGATCCGCGCGGCCTCCTGCGGCGCGTGAAAGCCCGTCGAGTTCTCCGCCTCGACGAAGTCTATGCGGAACTGCGCCTCTCGCTGCATCTGTCTGGCCGCCGACAGCTCCTCGTCGGACCGGCCCGACTCCTTCGCCTTCCCGAGATCCTCGATCAGGGCAACGAGGGCGTCCATGGCATGGTTGCGCAGCCCGTAGGTGCGATCCTGGATCTCTTCGACCCTCGACTTCAGCTCCTCCTCGGGCCACTTGTGGCACGGCTGGCAGGCCGCGCTGACATTCAGGAGCGGGCTGCGCACGTGGTGATCGCTGATCTTCATCGCCCCGATCCGCCTGTAGGGCATGTGGCAGTCGGCGCAGGCGACGCCAGAACGGGCGTGGATCCCCTGGCTCCAGAGCTCGAACTCCGGGTGCTGCGCCTTCAGCGCGGGGGCTCCCGAGGCGGCGTGGACCCAGTCCTTGTGACCCACCTCGTCGTAGTAGTCGAGGATCTCCTCAACCTTGAGCCCCTTGTGCCACGGATAGACGAGACGCTTCTCGGCTCCCTTGAAGTAGTACTCGACATGGCACTGAGCGCAGACGAAGGAGCGCATCTCCTGCCGCGTGGCCGACTTGTTGACGTCGTAGTCGGCAACCCCCTGCGATGCCTTGAGCGCCTGCATCCCCTCCATGAAACCGGGGCGCGTGATCCTGAGCTGCATCGTCTCCGGATCGTGGCAGTCGATGCAGGCGATGGGATGCTCGACGTGCGTCCGGGCCTCGCTGTACGGCATCTGGTTCATCTTCTCGAAGCCGGCCGTCAGATCTCCGCCGCCCAGCTTCTTGTATGGGACGTAGACCGAGGCATGGCAGTTCATGCAGCTCCCCGGCTGCTTGACGGCGAGCTGCCGCTCCGTGAAGCTCTGATCCTCCAGCATGAAGGCGTGGCCGCGCTCCTCCCGGAAATCCCTCGCGAAGGCGTAGCCCGCCCAGATCGCCTTCAGGCGGGGATCCTCCTCGAGCTTCGACTGCGCGACGACCGATCTGGGGTCGGCATCTGTCGGCGTCCTTGGAACTCCCTCGCTGCCGCCGTAGCGCGTGCGGACCTGATCCACCGTCCGGCTGTAGAGATCGTACTGCTGGGGGAAGTTCTTGCCCCATACGATGGGATCCTCGATCTCGTCCGTGATCTCCACGACCCGGAAGAAGGGGTTCTTGGCCTCCTGCTTGTGCTCGAAGATGTTGACCAGGAGTCCCGTCACCCCCGCCGCCAGAATCGCGGCCAGAATCGCCGCGCCCAGCACGAGCCTTCCGGATCGCGCGGAGCCTCCTCCCTTCGCCATGCTCATCGGCCTCCCTCTCCTCTCCTACCTCTCGCCCGGCTCCTGCCCGGCACCCGTCATCAACGCAGATGCCCGACAGAGCGATGGCACCTGATGCACGAGAGCTTCTCGTCTCCGTGCCGGCCCGTGTCGATCGCCTCGACGATCTCCTCATGGCAATGCCTGCACGCCTGCTCGGTGATCTCGCGCGCGTGCGGCGTGATCTCGATCGGCTCCGGGAACCTGCCGGATGTGAAGGCCAGCGAGTGCCGGAAGCCGTTCTCGGCCTTGGTCGCGTACTTCGGAACCGGAGCGTGGGGCGTGTGGCAATCGTTGCAGCCGGCGACGTTGCGGTGGCTCGACTTCATCCAGCCGTCGAACTGCTCGCGCATGACGTGGCAGTTCGTGCACGCCTCGGGATCGTTCGTCAAGTAGGAGCCGCCCTTCGCGTAGAGGAAGGTATATCCCCCGATCCCGGCCGTCGCTCCGACCAGAATCCCCAGAACGATGCCGAACGCTGATCCAGCTCTCATGCGACCCCTAGAATAGTGCCCGTCAAGGATGGGCGAAACCACCAAGGCGACTCTAAGCGGGCGGCCTCAATCTCCATATGACTTTTGTCACAAGGAGCATCTTGCGGCGGGCGGGGACTCCCATGGGCCGCCCCCCATGTGGATTCCCACCCGCGGACTCCCCCGGACCGACTCCACCGCGCGAACTCCCCTGCACGAACTCTCCCACCCGTTGCCGTGAACTGGCTCCCGGCGTACAATTTCCAACGCTGTGCGGCGGAGGGATGTCCCTTCCGCGCATGGCCGACGAGCTTGGAAGGCGGGGGTTCATGTCGTGACGCCGATAAGAGGCGCTGCCGGGGGCTCTGGACGGGGCTCGCTCCCGAAGGGTACATCCTCGCCCTACCGCGGACCGAGGGGGGACTGCTCCCCAGCCACGGCGAGTTCGGGCGCGACTTGGCATTCCTCGTCCAGAAGATCCAGGCGGCGTCGGGAATCGAGATCCCCGCCCTGCTCTTCCCGGGATCGCACGGTTGCGTGACTCCCCCGGCCCAGCACCAGATCCCCATGTACGAGGCGCTCGCCTCCGCCTGCAAGACGCATGTGACGATCACGGGGGCGAGCCACTGCCAGTTCGCCGACTACAACATCACCTGCTCCCTGGGGGAAGGCGGATGTCCGTCGCCGGCGATCACGCGCGCCCAGCAGCACGCGATGACACTGGAGTTCCTGCTCCCCTGGCTGGACTTCACTCTCAAAGGCGAGCCCGAGGGATGGACCGAGTTCCAGCAGCTCCTCGACGCGGCTTCGGGGATCGCGTTCGCTCAGGCCTGCGAGGCGCTTTCGGCCGATGAGGCCGTCCACGGCAGTCCCCGCAGGCTCGCGCTCGCCTGCAGTCCCAACCCCCTTCGCGGCGCGGCGGTCCTTTCGTTCACTCTTCTCGCGCCGGCCACGGTGGAGGTGTCGATCCGCGATCCGCTGGGGAGAACGGTCAGGGGACTGACGCGGGAGCAGCTCGGGATCGGCAGGCACAGCATCCCCTGGGATGGCAGGGACGACGCGGGGCGCGAGCTGCCCGCGGGAGTGTACTGGGGCTGCCTGAACGACCAAACGCGGAAGGCGGCAACCGGGCTCGTTCTCGTTCGCTGACTCGCCGCCGTCTCAGGGTTCGAACCTGTGGAGGCCGGCCTCCCGCGCGTGGCGGAAGGCCGCCTCGACCTCCCCGCGCTCCGCCGCCCGATCGATCTCCGCGTAGTCGCCTCTCCCCACGACCCCCGCCGGGTGGTACTGGTCCATGATGTTGACGTAGGTGTCCGGAGAGATCTCCCCGGCCAGGAAGCGCAGAATCTCGCGCGTCTCCTCCACGAGCCCCGGCATGACGAGATGCCGCACGAGAAGGCCGCGCCGCGCGATTCCCCTCTCGTCGAGCGTCAGATCGCCGACCTGCCTGTGCATCTCGCGGAGGGCCGCGCGCGCGGCCTCCGGATAGCGGCCGCACTTCAGGAACCGGGCGGCGTTCGCCTCCGTCCAGAGCTTGAAGTCGGGCATGTAGATGTCCACGATCCCGTCCAGGAACCGCAGGCTATCGAGGGAATCGAAGCCGCTCGTGTTGTAGACAACCGGCAGGCGCAGGCCGTCATCGATCGCGATCTGCAGCCCTTCGAGCGCTTGCGGAACGACATGCTCGGGCGTGACCAGGTTGATGTTGTGGCAGCCGGCGAGCTGGAGGTCGAGCATCATGCCCGCGAGATCCAAGGCGGAGGCCTCGAACCCGGCATCCCGCTGGCTGATGTCGTAGTTCTGGCAGAAGACGCACTGGAGGTTGCATCGGGCGAAGAAGATCGTTCCGCTCCCGCCCGTTCCCCGGAGGCATCGCTCTTCCCCATGATGCGGGAAGAAGCTGTTCACTCGGGCGCGGCGGCCCGTGCGGCAGATCCCCTCCGCGTCACGCGCGCGGTCGGTCCCGCACTCCCACGGGCAGGCCCGGCAGGAACGGAGGCCTTCCAGAGAAGCCCGGACGCGTCGCTCGATCTCTCCGGAACGATGGAGATCCACGTATTTGGGAGCCGCCGCCATCAGAGGAGCCAGGCGTAGCCGACCTTCCCGAAGAAGGTCCGCCCATCGAGATGAAGCCTGCGGCTCCCCGCCCCCACCCTCTCCTCCGAGTAGCCCAGATAGAAGACCGTCTGAGGGTTGACCTTGTACGAGAGGAGGAGTTGCGTGAAGAGCTCGGTCGACCGCGCGTCCACCGGATAGGCGTACTGCCGTGGATGCGTCGTGACGTCCGTGAAGTGCCAGATCGCCCTTGCCATCATCCGGATGTTCATCTGATATGCCAGGCGGGACTGGATGAGGTTCGCCTCATAGAGCTTCTCCCCGCGCACATCGAGGCGCTCGTAGGTGTGATCGGCGAAGAACTGCAGATGCCGGCCGATGTCGACCGCGAAGCCCGGCCCTCCATATAGAAGCTTCCCCGAGCTTCTGCGCGACGGCGTCGCGTTCTCGTAGTCGATCCCATCGCCGGCGGTCATCGCCCCCCAGAAGTTGAAGGCTCGGGCCGGACGGGCGCCAAGCCGGACGATCCCCTTCTTCAGGTCGTAGCTCGCCCCGGCATATCGTTCCATGATACGCAGGAAGTGCGGATTGATATAGCTCTGCCAGCGTCCGTCCGCGTGGACCGAGACTTCGATCTTCTCATCCGTCACCGTGCCGTCGTGATCCTCCACCATCTCGGCCTCGACGCCGAAGCTCGCGCGCGTGATCCAGTCCGTGTCTGCCGGCCACCATGTGCGATACAGCTCGACCTGCTTCTCCCGCGTGTCCACTCTCGGGACGAACCCGGCATCCGCGCGGAAGTCCTTGCCCATCTCCGACAGGGAGGCGGACCACGACCAGTCCCTTGTTTCGTGCGCGTAGCCGATCACGGCCGCCTGGTCCCGGAGCCGGCCCTGAGGCAGCCCCTCCTCCGCCGCCACGCCGCGCGGATACCGCGTCGAAGACTCGAGCGCCTGCAGAACGAGCGTCTCGCTACGCCCCAATCGCAGGTGCCCATCGAGACCGGCCACGTGATTGTGATACTCCCCCCCCTCGCGAATGGTCCCGATCATCCCCAGGGTCGAGCCGGCGCCCACATCGGCCCGGAGCCGCAGGACGCCCCCCGTGATCTCCTCGTCCAGAAGCAGCGGCGCGCTCCGGGAGGGGAGAATGAGCAGAGTCGACTCGTCGCGCGTCACGAATCCGCCCACGGCGTTCCCCGCTTCCTTCCCCGTGAGCTTGACGCCCCAGATCGGGTCGACGACCGTCCGCGTGTGGACCGTGGCGATCGCGGTCGCGAAGAAGTCGCCCCCCTCCTGGAAGAACGGCCTCTTCTCCGGGTAGAAGATCGCGTAGCGTTTGTTGACCGTGAGCTGCGCTGCGTCGGCCTCGACCTGCGAGAAGTCGGGGTTGAGAGTCCCGTTCAGGCTCCAGTTGGGCGTCACCGCCCAGCGCATGCTGAGGCTCGGCTCCCCCTTCGGCTTTCCATTCCCGAGCTCCGCGCGCGGGGGGTCGCCGGAGACCGTCTTGGTCTCGTCGATCCGCTCCATCGTGAAGGCGGGGTCGAGCTCCAAGCTGCGTCCGGGGGTCACGCCCTCGAAGCCCGCCAGCTTGTCGTACTGGCAGACGATGCAGTTGCGCCCGCGGTCGAAGGGGATCGAGCCGAGCTGATGGCGGACGGTCCGAGGGTAGTTCCGGTAGAGCTGGAATCCCCATGTCTGCGACCCTTCCGCGCGGGGGAACCGGAGGGACGTGAACGGGATCGCGATCTCCACCTGGTAGCCTTCGCTCGTCAGCCGGCCGGCCGAGCTCCAGATCGCGTCCCAGGACGGGTCCTCCTCTTGCTCCTCTTCGGTGCTCATGTCGTTGCGCGAGAAGTCGGTTTGCACGCCGAGCGGATTCGAGATGAAGGCGACTGCGCGCCGCTCATCGTTGAAGGGATCGAGCATGACGCCGACGGCGTCATCGAACGGCATCGGGTCGCGATCGGTGAGCCGCGCCCGAACATCCGAGGGGCGGTCGTCGTAGGCGCGAAACGCGACGTAGAGGGCATCGTTGTCGTAGGCGAGCCTGGCCTCCGTGCGGACCGGTGCCGCGACGTTCTCGCCTGGCGACACCTCGTAGCCGATCTCGACGGTCACCGCGTTCCGCCAGGCATCCTCGTCGAGCGCCCCGTCGACCCGGATCGCGGAGTGGGTTCGGCTGATCGAATAGACCCTGGCCTCGCGCGAAGAGCCCCCTTCGCTTGCGAGGGCCCGCTCGGATGCCCAGGGTGCGAGCGCGAGGAAGCAGATCCACATGAGCGCCGGAACTCGAGATCCGGTCAGAAGGTTGCGACCCACCGCCCCCGCCGCGACCTGGGCATCATCCGGCCCACCGTCTCTTCTCTCGCGCACGCGCGCCCTGTCGGACATCCCTATCCGCCTCCCTCCTATCCGTTCCCGCCGCGGCACCCATCGAAAGGCCTGCCGTGCGGGCGGGGCGCCGCCATTCACAACTGCTCCCGGCGCCTCGACATTCTACGAGTAGATCGCCTCGGTGTTGCGCGCATTGTCGCGCCCCGACCGGAGGGCTACGCTCCTCTCCAAACGGGTCCAGCGGCCGATGCAACTCTCCGGCCGGCGCGCCCGTAGAATAGCCTGAACCGCCGCCGGCCGGGAGACCCAGCAGAGGAGGTTCCCACGATGCGCCTTCGCGTCCGTCCCCTTGGAGCAGGCCTCAGCCGACAGATGCCCCCCGTAATCGGGATCGGTCTCCTGGTTGCGCTTTGCCCGCCTGACGCGCAGGCATCGCCGGCGACTCGCGCGATCCTCCCTCTCACCATCCGCGACTGCGGGCTCTCCATCGGGAACGCGCCGCGAGTGAACGGGATTCGGATCAATCTCTCCGATAGCGGCGTCGAGCAGGTGAACGGACTGAACCTGACCCTCTGGAAGCCTGTTCAGAACGACTCGGCCGTCGTCAACGGCATCGCGCTGGGGTTGGTTGCCCCCGATGCGGGCGCGATCCATGGGATCGCCCTCGGAATCGGCGCGGTGCGGACCAACGAGAGATTCGCGGGCGTTCAGGCCGCGGGGCTGGGCCTGGCAGCCCAGGGCGGGACTTACGGCTTCAGCGCGGCGGGCCTGGGGATCTCCGTCGAGGGACCCGCCTGGGGAGTCAACATCGCGGGGCTCGGGATCGCCGCGGAGGGGCCGATCACGGGAGTCGGTCTCGCCGGCCTCGGCCTATCGGGCGAGAAAGACATGACGGGCATCACCTTCGGCGGCCTGGGCTTGAGCTGCGAGGGCAGGGCGACCGGTCTCGCCGTGGGAGGACTGGGCATAGCTTGCGAGGGGGGCGCTCGCGGCATCCTCCTCGGCGGCCTCGGCGTCGCATGCGAGCGCGAAGCGGAAGGACTTCTCTTCGGCGGGCTGGGCGTCGCATGCGAACGCGACGCCAGAGGCATCCTCCTCGGAGGCCTCGGCGTCGCCTGCGAGGGAAGAGCGACCGGGCTCATCCTCGGAGGGCTCGGGGGCGTGGCGGAGGGTGGAGTCGATGGCCTGGCCATCGGCGGAGCCGGCATCGTCACGGAAGAGGATGTGAATGGCTGCGCGGTCGCGGGATTGGCAGTCGCCGCGCGCGAGATCAACGGCCTCTCGGTCGCCGGCTACAACCGCATCCTCGGGACTCATCGCGGACTCGCCATCGGGATCTACAACCGTGCGAGAGAGCTTCGCGGCGTCCAGCTCGGGTTGTTGAACCGCGCCGACAACAACCCGCCGCCGTTCCGTTACCTGCCGGCGCTCAACCTGCATCTGAACTGACGGGGATGACGAGGAGTCCCAGACTCTCGGCGCTCCGTTCGGCAGGGTCAGCCCGTCACATCGTCAGCTCGCCCTTTCGAAAGAAGAATCGGTCTCCCTGATCCGTGGCGGCGCCGACGCGGACCTTGATCTTGGCCTTGTCGGTTCAAGACGATTCCGGGGCGCCTGGATAGAGACGCCGCGCGATCAAGCCCGTCCGGTCCGAAGAGATCGTCGCACAGAAACCCCGGTGCGCGCGCTCGGCCCCGCCTCGCTCATCTGAAACTCATCTGAAAGGGTTGACAAACGGCCTCCAGGAAATACGATTAGGCGGATAATCTCCATCGTGAGTACTTGTCATTATGAGTAAATGAGCGGGAGGTTTCTCATGAACGGACGTGTCGCAATCATCGGGATTGGAACCGAAGGCTTTTCCCCGGTCACCCCGCACCTGTCCTTCAAGGAGCTCACCTACTGTGCTGCGGTGAAGGCATACAGGCAGGCAGGACTGCACCCCAAGGAGATCGACTCCTTCATAACGGCGTCCGAGGACTTCATGGAGGGATACAGCATCTTCGACGAGTACGTGCCGGACCAGATGGGCGCGGTGATGAGGCCCGTGCATACCGTCACGGCGGAGTTCCTCCAGGCCCTGGGCGTGGGCGTGATGATGATCAACACTGCTCGATTCAAGACCATCGCCGTGGAGGCGCACAGCAAGGCCTCGAACATCAAGACCCTGCACGACGTCAAGGCCTTTGCCCTCGATCCCGTCTACCTGCGCCCTCTCGAGGAGGACGCGGAGTTCCTGGCTGGCCTCGAGATGCGCCGCTTCCTCCGCGATTCGGGCAACACCGAGGAGCAGTGCGCGCAGGTGGTGGTGAAGAACAGGGGCAATGCCCTGCTGAATCCGCTTGCCGGGCACGGCGCGAAGCTGCGCGTCGACGACGTCATGGCATCGGGGGCGGTCTCCACGCCCCTGAAGCGCCTCGATGCGGCCGCGGCGGCGGACGGCGCGGTCATGGTCGTGCTGGCCGCCGAGGACGTCGCGAGATCCCTGTGCGCGAATCCCGTCTGGGTAGACGGGGTGTCGTGGTTCTCCGCCGAGGGGAACCCCTGGAGCAGGGACCTTGGCGTCGCGAACTACGCGAAGCTCGCCGCCCGGAAGGCATTCGCCATGGCCGGCAAAACGGTTCGCGATGTCGATTTCGCCGAGGTGTGCGACGAGTACTCCTACAAGGAGCTCCAGCACCTCGAGTCGCTGGGCCTAGCGCGACCCGGCGAGGCCGGATACCTGACGGAGAACGGGTTCACCTCGCTGAACGGCGATCTTCCGGTGAATGCATCGGGAGGGTCTCTGGGCGTGGGGCACGCCTTCGAGGCGAGCGGCGGCATGAAGGTGGTGGAGGCGGTCCTGCAGCTCCGGGGAGAGGCGGGTGCTCACCAGGTGAAGAACGCGCGGACCGGGCTGGTGCAGTCATGGCGGGGCGTGCCCACCGCGACGGGCGCGGTTGCGATCCTTTCGAACGAGTAGGAGGTTCATCATGGGATATCGAAGAGTTGCCATTGTCGGCGCAGGGTTGACCAAGTTCGTGCGGAGGGCTCAGGAGACCGGTCCTGAACTCTCGTGGCAGGCATCCAAGATGGCCCTCGACTCGTGCTCCCTGCGGCTCAAGGACGTGGAGATGATCACCCTGGGCAGCGCGCCCGACGGCTTCGACGGAGTCCACATGAAGGGGGAATACCTCCTGAGCGGCGCGGGCGGGAGCAACAAGTCGTACATCCGCAACTTCGTGGGCGGCGGCACCGGGGTGTTCGCGCCGATCCACGGCTGGATGCACGTGGCCTCGGGCGCCTGCGACGTCTGCCTGGTTGTGGCCGAGGAGAAGATGTCGTCCTGTCATCCCACGCCTCAGGGGGCTTTCATCACCATCTTCGACCACACAACGGAGCAACCGCTCAAGCCCACCCTGATCTGGATCTTCGCTCTGGAGATGAGGCGTTACATGGAGCGCTACGGCCTGACCCGCGCGGACATCGCGCGGGTGGCCGTGAAGAACAAGAAGAACGCCATGGACCACCCCTCGGCTCAGGTGGCGGGCGAGTACACCGTGGACGACATCCTGAACTCCGAGGTCCTGGCCGAACCGGTGCACCGGCTCGACATCAGCCCGGCCGGCGACGGCGCCGCCGCGGTGGTCCTCGCCAGCGAGGACGTGGCCAAGCGGCTCACGGATCGTCCGGTCTGGCTCGACGGCGTGGGCTGGAACCTCGACACCTCCTACTGGGCCACCAAGGACCTCTACTACCCGCGCTACGTGGAGAAGGCGGCCCGCATGGCGTACGACATGGCCGGCATCAAGGAGCCTCACAAGGAGATTCAGGTGGCCGAGCCCTACGACCCCTTCGACTACAAGGAGCTCCACCACATGGAGGGCCTCTTGCTGTGCCCGCGCGGCGAGGCCGCGCGCCTCACGGCGGAGGGGTACACCGCGCGCACCGGCAATCTCCCGACCTGCCCGTCCGGAGGCGCCCTGGGCGTGGGGAATCCCATCGCGGCCACGGGCCTCATGAAGGTCATCGAGCTGTTCCTGCAGCTCAGGGGCGAGGCCGGCAAGCGCCAGATCCCCGGCAAGCCGAGGGTCGGCGTGGCGCAGGCATGGGGCGACCTCATGCAGGTCGGCACCGTTGTCGTGTGCAGAAGCTAGGAGGAGAGGATCATGGAGATAAAGAAGGTTCCCTGCAAAGGTCTCTCGACGGAAGAGTACGACAAGGCCCTCAAAGTGGACTGGCAGCCGGAGCTCGCATACGCATGGGACAACGGCATCGGCATCGGCGCATACCTGGCGGCGCTCAAGGAGGGCAAGATCCTCGCCGCCAAGTGCGACGGCTGCGGCCGGATCATGCTCCCGGCCCGCGCCTTCTGCGAGCTGTGCTTCAGGCCCACGGACGGGTATGTGGCGGTCCATGACACCGGCGTGGTGAACACCTTCGCCGTGAGCCATGTGAACTGGGACGCCTCCCGGCTCAAGGAAAAGGACCCCCGGCATCTTCCCGCGGTCATCGAGATCGACGGCGCGTCCAAGGGCCAGGGCATCCTGCACATCCTGGGCAACGTGAAGCCGGGCGACGTGAAGATCGGTATGAAGGTCAGGGCGGTCTGGAAGCCGGCCGGCGAGCGCACAGGCTCCATCACCGACATCCTCTTCTTCGAGCCTGTGAAATAGGGAGGTGGACGATGTCCTTTCAAGAGCAGATAAAGAAGACCACGTCGCTCGGTTTCTTCGAGGGCCAGGTCCCCTTGAACTACAAGTACACCATGGGTGTGGCCGGGGAGCGTTTCTTCCAGACCCTCAGGGATAAGGGCGATTTCATCGCGTCGAAGTGCCCCGAGTGCGGGACTATGGCCATCTACCCCCTCATCTACTGCGAAGAGTGCTTTGCCGAGATCAAGGACTATGTCTCCGTCGGCCTGACGGGCGAGCTTTATTCCTGGACCGAGTGCAGCAGCGACTTCAAGGGCGCTCGCCACGAGAAGCCTCACCTGCTGGGCATGGTGAGGTTCCAAGGCGTTCAAGGCGGCATCATCCACCGGCTCGACGTTCCGCTATCCGAGATCGCCATCGGCATGAAGGTGATCGCGGTGCTCCGGCCCTCGAGTCAGCGGAAGGGATCCCTGGACGACATCCAGTGCTTCAAGAAGGCATGAGCAAGGCGCGCTCCCGTGATGAGGGAGGTCTACAGCCTGACTGAGGAGTAGAGGATCCTCGGGTGGCTCGGGGACCCCGGCGGGTTCCCGAATCCCCGCGCCGCGCGTTCAGGTCCGCAGCTCGGGCCGATCCCGGAAGTGCTCGAGCGCTTCCGCGTTGGCCAGGGCCCCGGTGTTCTCGACCGGCCTTCCGTGAATGGCCTGCCGCACGGCGATCTCGGTGATCTTGCCGCTGCGGGTGCGCGGGATGTCGGGCACCTGGACAATGATCGCGGGCACGTGGCGAGCGGTGGCGTTCTCGCGGATCCGCCGGCGGATGCGATCCCGCAGGGCGTCGTCCAGCGTCAGGCCCTCGCGCAGTTTCACAAAGAGGATCACGCGCTGATCGCTCTGCCAGTCCTGTCCCACCGCGATCGACTCCTCCACCTCGGGCACCTGCTCCACCTGCCGGTAGATCTCCGCCGTGCCGATGCGCACGCCGCCCGGATTCAAGGTGGCGTCGCTCCGGCCGTGGATGACCACTCCGCCCCGCGAGTTGATCTCCGCCAGGTCGCCGTGGTGCCAGACCCCGGGGAAGCGTTCGAAGTAGGCGGCCCGATAGCGCGACCCGTCGGCATCCCCCCAGAAGCCCAGGGGCATCGAGGGGGCCGGGGCGGTGCAGACGAGCTCCCCCCGCTTCCCGACGACCGAGCGTCCCTCCTCGTCGAAGATCTCCACCCGCATGCCGAGGCCGACGGTCTGGATCTCCCCGCGATGGACGGGCAGCACGGGGCTGCCCAGGACGAAGCAGGAGCAGATGTCGGTCCCGCCGGAGATGGACGCCACCTGGAGATCCGCTTTCACATTCGCACAGAGGTAGTCGAAGCTCTCGGGGGCCAGGGGCGAGCCGGTCGAACAGAGAGTGCGCAGGGTGGAGAGGTCGTGACTCGCGCCGGGCCTGAGTCCCGCCTTCTTGCAGGCGTCCACATACTTGGCGCTGGTCCCGAAGACGGTGATCTTCTCCCTCTCGGCCATGTCCCAGAGGACATCCGGGCCGGGATGGAAGGGGCTGCCGTCGTAGAGCAGGATGGTCGAGCCGCCGGCCAGGGCGCTCACCAGCCAGTTCCACATCATCCATCCGGTGGTCGTGTAGTAGAACAGGCGATCCTCGGGCCCGAGGTCCATGTGAAGCTGATGCTCCTTGAGATGCTGCAGCAGGATCCCGCCGCTCCCGTGGGTGATGCACTTGGGTTTGCCGGTCGTCCCCGAGGAGTAGAGGATGTAGAGCGGCTGATCGAAGGGAAAGCGCGGGAACTCCGGCGCCTGTGCGGGAACCGCATCGCGAAAGGCCGCGAAGTCCTCGGCGCGGCCGACTGCTCCCGGGACAGCCTCCTCCTGCGTGTAGCGGACGACAAGAGCCTTCTCCACAGTGGGCAGCCCAGCCAGGACGCCGCGGAGCCGGTCCGCGGAGCTGTACACGGTGCCCTTGAAACGGTACCCGTCGGCGATGAGGAGAAAGCGCGGCTCGATCTGGCCGAAGCGATCCACAACCGCCTGCGTGCCGAAGTCGGGGGATGCCGAGGACCAGATCCCCCCCAGGCTCGAGACCGCCAGCATGCAGGTCACGGCCTCGGGGATGTTGGGAAGGAAGGCGGCCACACGCTCGCCCGGACGCAAGCCCGCGCGGCGGAACGCCGCCTGCAGACGTCCGACCTCCTCGTAGAGTCCCCGGAAGCTGATCTCGCGGCGCAGTCCGTCCTCGCGCCAGAGGATGACGGCCGGCGCCTCGTCGCGGCGGCGCAGCAGATTCTCCGCGAAGCTCAATCGCGCTTCCGGGAACCAGCGGGCGCCGGGCAGGCGGTCGCCGTTCTGCAGAACGGGACCGCCGGGCTCTCCGATCACCCCCGTGAAGCCCCAGACCGCGCGCCAGAACGCCGCCGGCTCGGCCAGCGACCAGGCGTGCAATGAGGCGTAGTCGGGCCGGCCGACCTCCCGCATGAATCGGGTCACGTGGGCCTGGGCCGCGCGCTCGGGGCTGGGGATCCAGAGGGGCTCTGTCATGCTGTTCCTCCCGCGCGGGCGCGTCGAAGCCTTCATCGCTCCCCCTGGGGGCCGTGGACACATCCCGCGCGCCGATAGTATAGTCTCGAACGTAACTGCTCAGCCAGCGAGGGCGTATCGCGGACCGGCCGGGCCTCCGGCCCGAGGGGAGGGGGAGGAGATGGAGCTGCTGCAGTCGGGGCATGGGGAACTCATCCAGCCGTTCGATCTGGACGAGTTCCGCCAGTGGAATCGCGAAAAGAAGCTCCGCCGATTGACCGACAAGGTCATGACCGAGCAGGAGGCGGTCCGTCAGTTCGTGACGGACGGCTGCTACATCGGTACGGAACTCTACGGCACGGTGCGCTGCCCGATGTCCCTGGCGCGCGAGGTCGTCCGGCAGGGCAAGAAGGACCTGCGCGTCTGCGGGCAGGGCGTTCTGGAGCTCGACCTCTGGATGGCGGCCGGCCTGGTCAAGAAGCTCGACATCACCTACATCGGCCTCGAGGTCTATGGGACCAGCGCCACCCTCAGGCGCGCGGTGGAGTCGGGCCAGGTCGAGAAATGCGTCGAGTGGTCGAACGCGGCCATCACCTGGCGGATGAAGGCCGCCGCCATGGGCGTTCCCTTCCTCCCCGCCCGCTCGATGCTCGGAACCGACATGCTGGAGCACAGCGCCGCCAAGGTGGTGCAGGATCCGTTCACCGGGATCAAGGTCGCCCTCCTCCCCGCCCTCATCCTCGACGTGGCTCTCATCCACGTGCACCGGGCGGACAAGCACGGAAACTGCCAGATCGAGGGGATCAGCGGATTCGCGGGCGAGATGGCGCGGGCTTGCCGCCGGCTGATCGTGAGCGCGGAGGAGATCGTCCCGGTCGAGGAGATCCGCAAGCACCCCGACCGCACGATTGTCCCGTACTACCTTGTCGACGCGGTCGTCCACGCGCCCTACGGCTCGCATCCGGGAGAGAACGCCTACCTCTACGGGCGCGACGAGCCGGGCATCCGCGAGTGGGTCGAGATGAGCAAGACGGCCGAGGGCGCCCAGGCCTATCTGCAGAAGTATGTCTACGGCGTGAAGGACCACGCCGCGTACCTCGAGCTGATCGGGGAGAAGCGCCTGCGGGAGTGCGTGGAGCTGCGCGAGAGGAGGATGGCGTGACCGAGCAGACTTATTCCAAGACCGAGTTGATGATCTGCGTGGCCGCGCGCCTATTCGAGGACGGGACCACTTGCTTCATCGGGACGGGCCTCCCGATGCTGGCCGGCATGCTGGCCGCCAAGACGACCGCCCCCAACATCGTGCTCGTCTTCGAATTCGGGGGGATGGGCGCGATCCTGGAGGAGCTGCCCCGGGCCGTGGGGGAGGCGCGCACCTATCACAAGGGGCTCTCCGCCCTGGGGATCTGCGACATCATGGAGACCGCCCAGCGCGGCTTCATCGACTACGGCTTCCTGGGCGGGGCGCAGATCGACCCCTTCGGCAACTTGAACAGCGTGACGATCGGGGACCACGACCATCCCAAGGCGCGCCTCCCCGGCTCCGGCGGCGGGAACGACGTCGGGAGCCTCTGCTGGCGCACGATCGCGATCATGCAGCACGACGCTCGCCGCTTCATCCCCAAGGTGGACTTCGTGACCACCCCCGGCTATCTCACGGGCCCCGGCGCCAGGGAAAAGGCGGGCTTGCCTCCCGGCACCGGCCCCGCCTACGTGGTCTCGACCCTCGGACTCATGGACTTCGACCCCGCGACCTGCCGGATGCGCCTCAAAGCGGTCCATCCGGGGGTGACCGCGGAGGAAGTGATCAAGAACACGGGCTTCGACCTGGTCATACCCGGGACCGTCGATAACAACGCTCCCCCCAGCGCGGAGGAGCTGCGCCTGCTGCGGGAGGAGATCGATCCGGAGAAGCTCTACGTCTAGCAGAAGCGAATGAGCTTCGTGGGTGAGGAACGGAGTCACCCGAGGCACTATCGGTTCGACGCGAGGACTTGCGCTCGCCTGACCTGCGCTACGACGCGGGCCGCTCGTGCTTCCCTATGATCCGATCGACCGGCCGGCTGAAGAGGAACATGGCCACCCCCGCCCCGAGCCCGAGGAGAGTCAGCATCAGGAAGAAGGCGTCTCGCGGCATCTTCTCCCAGAAGGTCCCCAAGAAGCCCGACAGGTAGTTGCCGAAGAAGCTCGAGAGGAACCAGACGCCCATCATCATCGACACCATCCGGGCGGGCGCCACCTTGGTGACCAGCGACAAACCGATCGGAGACAGGTAGAGCTCTCCGATCGTCAACACGAAAGTCGTTCCCACGAGCCACATCACGTTGCGCCTTTGATCGGGCGCCACGCCCTGCGCGGCGAGGATCATGATGACGTAGGAGGCCCCGAGGAGGAAGCAGCCGATCGCCATCTTGATGACGCTCGTCGGTTCCTTCTTCCTCCGGGATTGCCACGCCCAGACCACATTCAGGAGCGGTGCGAAGATGAAGATCATGAGGGGATTGAACGACTGATACCAGGTAGACGGGATCTGGAATCCAAGCAGGTTCCAGTTCGTGTTCCTGTCGGCCCAGAGCTGCATGGTGTTCCCCTGCTGCTCATAGACGCCCCAGAAGACGATGTTGAGCGCGCAGAGCAGAGCGAGCGCGCCGATTCCTTTCCACTCGTCTCGCGTGAGGCGTGTCTTCTCCGCCTTCTTGCCGCGCGTCTTCATCACGTTGTCGGCCGCGAGGTGCTTCTGGCCCCACAGGTAGAGACAGAGACCCAGGATCATCCCCACACCCGCCGCGCCGAAGCCGTAGTGCCAGCCGAGCCGCTGGCCCAGCGTCCCGCAGATCAGGGGAGAAAAGAAGGCGCCGAGGTTGATGCCCATGTAGAAGATCGTGAAGGCCCGATCGCGCCTGGGATCGCCCGCGGGGTAGAGTCCGCCGACCTGAGTCGAGATGTTCGGCTTGAAGGCGCCGTTGCCCAGGATGAGGAACATGAGGGCGACGAAGAACGCGGTCTCGATCGCCATCAGGAAGTGGCCGATCGCCATCAGGATCGCCCCGAGGATGACTGTCTTTCTCTGGCCGAGGACGCGGTCTGCCAGCATCCCCCCGAAGAAGGGGGTAAGGTAGACGAAGGCCGTATAGAGTCCGTAGATCTGCGAGGAGAGAGGCTGAATCGCCAGCGGGCCGAAGATCGACTCGAGCGCGCCCTTGATCGCCGCGAAGCCGAGGACGTTCTGCCCGACGTCCGGCCGCAGGAACAGGTGGTCCACCATGTAGAGGACGAGGAGCGAGCGCATCCCGTAGAAGGAGAACCGCTCCCACATCTCGGTGAAGAAGAGGATGAAGAGGCCGGGCGGGTGACCGAGGATCGTTCGGGTTCCGGGCGAGCTCATCTGACCTCCATCGGGTGACGGCGTCAATCGGTGCAGATGATCCCGTATCGGAGCCGGGCCGGTCCAGAGAAAAGGGTCACGGGACGCGGATGAGGTACGTCACCCGCCCGAGCCGCTGCGCGCCCCGATACTGCTCCGCGCGGATCTCGTATTGCCCGGGCCGGGTGTCGCCCGCCAACTCGACAGCGAGCGTGAGTTCGATCGAGTCCGTCGGGTCAAGGATGACCCCCTCGAGCGTCAGAGACCTGTCCTTGCTGGCGAGCGCCTCCCGCGGCGATGGCCGCTCGATCGGATGGCCGATGAGGTCGTCCGGCATGCGCTGCCGTAGGAGCTCCCGCGCGGTCTCCAGGATGAGAAGCGATCCCGGCGGAAGATCGGTTTCGATGACGAAGCGAAACGCCTCCCGCCTCTCCGGGACACCCCTCAGCCGAAGGTAGTACGGAGACAGGCGCCGCCCGGCGATGCCCTCCACGACCTTGACATTCCTGAAGCAGATGTTGTTGTGATCCCGCACGAACCCCATGAAGTCGGATGTCTGCGTGAAGAACCCCGGCATGCTGAGCGGGTCGCGCGGAGACCGAAGCGTCGCGATCAGGCAGTAGCTGCCCGCCGGAGGCACATCGGAGGCCGCCCAGAGGATCGGCGCCTCCGCGACGCGATACTCGCCCGGGCCGATGTTCGGCACCGTGATCGATCCGATCGCGTGCCATGCGCTCGGATGCAGGAACATCCCCGCGTGGGTCCAGTATAGAGACACTTCGACATCGTCGACGGTTGTCCCGCGGTTGTGCATCCGAACGTAGATGCAGTTGTCGCGGCCGTGCGCCGCGTCCTGCCCCAGGAACTCGTCGCCCCAGTGCGCCGCCCCGAATGCCTGCTGGGCCGCCAAAGCCCCCGCCAGGAGGTTGTTCCGAACAATGATGTCCGGACTTCGGAAGTGGCGTGGGGGCGAGGGGACCGCGCCCGTGTCGAGGAGATGATCGCGCATGTAGACATCGGGAAAGAGCCCCTGGCTGCGGAGGAGTCCGCTCAGGTCCGGAAGGGGGCCGATCCGGTACGCCTGCGGTTCGGTCCCCGCCACGATCTGGCCGGTCGCCGCGGACAGGTCGGGCTGCTGCGGGCTCCCCAGCGCGGGATTCCTCAGAAGGGCGCGCAGCGCCTGCGGCGCGAGGGTGGACGGAGAGGCGCCCTGCGCGGAGGCTCTGGCCCTGAGGGCGCCGTGGAAGCTCGCGGCGGCGCCCGCGACGATGGCCGTGGCGCTCGAAGTCCCGCTGAAGTAGCCGTAGTAGCGGTCGGAATTCGTCTCAGTCGGAACGAGATCCTTCGAGAGGAGCGTCGTCGTCGCGACCATGTCCCCCCACCCCTGGCAGTCGACCCGCTCGCCGTAGTTGCTCTCGGGGATCCTCGATCGCGGGACGTGGCCCGAGAGCGGACTCCAGCCGGCCCCGACGATGATGGCGAGGGAATCGTCGTAGTAGGCGGAAGATTCGTCCCAGAGACTCCCGGACTCGCTGTCCGTGTACATCACGAGATCGGTCGCCTCGCCCGCCCTCCCGTTGCCCGCCGGCTCGACGACGGTGATCCCCTGGCCCGCGGCCAGCGCCATGGCGAGTCGCACGTCGGCGTCGCGTTCCACGGGAAGGCAGAGGTTGGCCATGGCCGGGTCTGGATGATCGGCCTGGGCCTCGATGACCAGCACATCGCCGGCCTCGAGGCCCGAGGCCACGGCCTGATCGAAGACCGCGGCGAACGAAGCGACCGAGGAGTCCCAGTACGAACCGAAGCTGAGCTCGGCGCCGTGACAGATTCCGGTCACACCGAAGTCAACCGCCGGGTTCTTGAGGGCGGCCAGGATCCCCATCGATTGGGTCCCGTGGTCTTCGAGCATCGTCGTGCCCTCTCTCCAGCGCTGGTCGGCGTTGACGATCGCGATGCCGGCCGGCAGGTCCTTGTGAGTCTCACGAAACCCCTCGTCGATCAAGAGGACGCGAACCTTCTGTTGCGCCCCCCCTCCGGAAAGCGGCGGCAGCGACCCCGTGCCCCCGGGGATCCGCCAGGCGTATCTGGCGTCGATCCCTTTCGGCGCCGCGTCGAGGTAGCCCTGGAACTGTTCGAGCGCCGGCGTCGGCGCCGTGTTCTGCGGCGGGGAGACGCGGCTCGCGATCGTCACGAAGGCGACTTCCGGATCCTGCGCGATTTGCCCGCGCCATCGTTCGATATCGACCGCGCCTTCAGGAATCGTGACCCTCGCGAACAGATCGAGCCGCTGCCTCGTCCCTCCATGCCGCCTGACCTTCTCCGGAGAGTCGATCCGCCCCCTCGGCAGAGGGAACGAGACCGCATCGTCGCCGCGGACCTTGAGCCTCCTGCTGAAGAGCGGGAAGCTCATGCGCGCGACGACAGGCAGTCCGGCCTCCCTGGAAAGGGACTCCACGGTCCGGGTGAAGGCGGCCAGGTCGATCCGCCCCGGCACGAGCCTCCCGTCGATCTCGTCGAGAAACCGCCCCGGACCCTCCTTGAACTTGACGATCAGCTCGCGACTCGGGACCCGGGAGACCGGGCCCGATCGCGGATCGCGCTCCCGCGCCGGATCGACATTCCCCTGCATGACCCGCCTCCCGACTAGGGACCGCGCCAGGGCGGATCCTGCTTCGTGCCGAGCTCAGGCCCCTTTTCGCCGAGGATCTTGATCGACTTCACGCCCTCGTGCCGGCCGAGGAGGACCATGCTCCATCCACTGTCGCTCTTCGTCGCCTTGTAGATCTCGACAATGAAGTCATCCTTGAACCGGAATCGGTGCTCATTGTAGGGTTTGGCCTTGGGCGTCTCCGCGCTGTCGACCGACCAGCCCTTCGCCCCCTGCCAGTAGGTGATGATCGCCTCCGGCAGGAACTTTTGGTGGATCTTCTCCTCGGGGCTCATCGGGTCCCCCTCCGGATAGAGGAGAAACGCCTTGTCCGGAGAGATCGGCTCCGGGCATCCGCTCCCGGCGTCGACACTCTTCGACGAGACGATGTTGATCCACGCGAAGTCGCCCACATGAAGTGTCACGACCTCCCCGCTCTCCTTTTTCACCTCGACCTTGCGGAACTCCATCGAGGCGCCCTCGTACTTCCCCAGCTGGAAGAGGAGGCCGTTCCAGAAGGGCCGCTCGCACGACTCCGGCTCGAGGAGGATCTTGTTCTCGAGCGTGATCCATGTGGCGATCGTCTCGTCCTCGATGATGAGGTTCGGCTCTGGCTTCGGGAAACGGCACTTGATCAGGCAGGCGATCAAGCCGGCGATACAGACGATCCCGATGACAACGACGATCGTGATCGCTGCCTTGAGGGACTTCCCTGCTTCGTCCATTTCAAT
>Ga0194112_10001722_pt1 | contig 31875 bp, 16 predicted proteins | sample TA2MahC400mmetaG_FD_146191 | JGI IMG/M metagenome (GOLD analysis project Ga0194112, IMG submission 146191) | Freshwater microbial communities from Lake Tanganyika, Tanzania - TA2015016 Mahale Deep Cast 400m | ecosystem: Environmental > Aquatic > Freshwater > Lake | place: Tanzania: Lake... | reverse complement strand
GCCGAGTTCGAGAAGATCGGCTGGCGGGGAGCCGAGCGCACACGGATAGAGGCGTCAAGAGAGAAGAAGTAAGGTAAAATGATTACGGGTAAAATGATAAGAAGAAGATCGGAACTTGGGAACGAACCCAAAGAGAGCGCGCAGGCTGCTTCCCGGGCTCGTGTGATCTCTAGATCGATTCCGTTCTTCTCTTATCATTTTACCCGTGATCATTTTACCTTCTCTCTTTTTTCCTCCCTCGCCATCGGCGTGTACCTCTCGTCGCTCGCCCTGGCCGGCGGGCTGGACGAGTTCAGGGTCAAGCGCGAGGCGGTCTTCGAGTTCGCCGAGAGGCCGACCCTCACGCGAAATGGCGATCAGGTGACGATCGCCTTCGCCTCGAAGGGCTTCTGCGACGTGACCGTGGCCGTCGAGGACGCGGGCGGGCGCATCGTGCGCCACCTGGCGAGCGGCGTCCTCGGCCCAAAGGCCCCGCCCCCGCTTCAGAGGGATTCGCTGAAGCAGACGCTCGTGTGGGATGGCAAGGACGACCAGGAGCGGTACATAGACGACAAGGGGAGCCTGGCGGTCCGCGTGTCGCTCGGCCTCAAGCCGGCCTTCGAGCGGACGCTGCTGTGGGAGCCGAAGCGGCGGATAAGCGTCGGCCCGGGCATGCGGCCGGGCAACGACACGGAGTCCATCGCGGTGCCCACGCCCCTCATCCGGGCCGCGCCCGAGGGCGTATACGTCTTCGAGGGGCACGGTGTTGACCACGTGCGGCTCTTCGACCACGAGGGGAACTACGTCCGCACCGTCTATCCCTTCCCTGCGGACAAGGTGGACAAGGTGGTCGGCCTGCGGCGCCAGGTGTTCCCCCAGGATGGCAAGAGCCTGCCCGTGAAGACCGGCTTCCTGGACTCCACGATGCTGACGAGTGGGCTGACGGGGACCGACTACAGCTACTACGGGCCGATGTTCGGCAGCGCGGCCACGGCGATGGCCGTGCGGGGCAGCCGCCTGGCCCTCTTCCACAAGCGCCTCAACCGCCTCGGCACGGATGGCACGAGCAGCGGCCTGCCCATCGAGGGGCCGGCGGCCGACTACTCCGTGCGACTCACGGGGACCAACATCGGCAGGAAGGACTACCGCCCCAGCCCGGTGAGCGCGGCCTTCAGCCCCGACGCGAAGTGGCTTTATCTCGCCGGCTTCCAGTGGCGCCACGGCAGGTCCGGCATTGACATCGCCAAGGGCTGCCTCCACGGCGTCGTCCGCCTGGCCTACGAGCGCGACGACCCGCCCCAGCCCTTCGTCGGGAGCATGAAGCAGGACGAAAGCGGCACGGACAACGCCCACTTCGTCAATGCGACCTCCGTGGATGTTGACGCCAAGGGGCGGGTCTATGTGTCCGACTACGGGAACGACCGCATCCAGGTCTTCGCGGAGGATGGCAAGTTCCTCAAGTCCATTCCCTCCTTCAAGCCGGCGCGGGTGGTGGTTCATCAGCGCACGGGCGAGGTCTATGTCTTCTCCTGGTGCCTGGACAGCCTGGAACTGGCCCACGCGCACAAGCGGTCGCCGATCCACGTCGAGCCAACCCTCACCCGCTACGGCCCGCTGGAGAGCCCCGCGAAGCTCGCCACCTACCCGCTCCCTCTCCTGGGACACGAGGGCAAGCCAGATTACCTCTGGGAGGTCTGGGGCGGGCAGGAGTACTACGCGGAGCTTGACTCCTGGACCGATCCGCCCACCATCTGGCTCGTCCCCGCCTCGCCGGGAGGCAAGCTGAAGTGGGCGGACGTCGGCATCCGGCTCCTGGCCATCGAGGGGGGGAAGCTCGTGGAGAAACGCGACTTCGGCAAGGAGGCCGTGGCCTCGCTCGTGCGAGTCCACCCGCCCATGTTCTGGCGCCAGCGGCTCTACGTGAACCCGAAGACCGGGATGCTCTACGTCGGCGAGGGCCAGACCGCCTGGTGCAAGGCGTTTTACGAAGTGCTCCAGATTGACCCCGAGACCGGGGCGGTCCGCCGGGTCAAGCTGCCCTTCGACGCCGAGGACATGGCTTTCGACCAGGACGGCCTGGTCTACCTGAGGACCTACACCTTCCTCGCCCGCTACGATCCGACGAGTTGGCGGGAGGTGCCATTCGACTACGGAGAGAAGCGGGAGAATGTCGGGACTGGCGCCAGCACGCCCGTGGACTACGAGCGGGCCAGGGTCACGTCGGGCATCCCGCTCTACGGGATGTGGCACCTGGGCGGGATGTACGTCTCGGCGAAGGGACACATCGCCCTCCAGTGCATGACCACGAAGGGCGACAGCCCGCCTCCGCCCGCCTCGCGCACCGACGAGAAGCGGCTCGGCGCCGTGCCCTGGCGCTCCGATGGCATCGCCTTCCAGCCACGGCTCTACCCCGGCAGGCTCTGGGTCGGCGAGGTCCACGTCTTCAACCGCCACGGCGAGCTGGCCTACCTCGACGCCCTCCCCGGCCTGGTGCCCCTCATCCTGGGGATCGGCCTGGACAAGGACGACAATCTCTACCTCGTGGGCTCGCGGGCGCGGGTGATCGAGGGGAAGCCCTACTTCAACCTCGCCACGGGCACCCTGATGAAGGTCAAGCCCAACCAGGCCAAGCTCCTCACCGTCCCAACCCCCTTCACCCCCATCCCGCTTTCGGATGACCGGCGGCCGAAACGTGAGCCCGACGTCACGAACGGCTGGGGCGACGCCTGGGCCGAGGGCGCCGAGTGGCTCTACGGCGGGGTGGGCTGGAACGGCAAGCTCAACGGGCGAGCCAGCGGCGGCTGCGCCTGCTGGAACGCGCGCTTCGCCCTCGACTACTTCGCCCGCTCCTTCGCCCCGGAGACCATCGCCTACAAGGTCGCCGTCCTCGACTCCAGCGGCAACCTCATCCTGCGCATCGGCCAGTATGGCAACGTGGATGACGGGACACCCCTGGTGCCCAAAGGCGGGCCGACGCCTGTGGGCGGGGCCTCCGCGCCCCGCGTCCGCTCCATCGGCGGCGACGAGGTGGCGCTCTTCCATCCCTGCTACCTTGCCACCCAGACCGACCGGCGGCTCTTCATCGCCGACCCGGGCAACTCGCGAATCCTCAGCGTGGCGCTCGGCTATCACGCGACCCAGAGGGTCAGCCTCAAGGATGCTACGGAGGCGGGAAGAGAAAAGGTAAAATGATTACGGGTAAAATGATAAGAAGAAGAACGGGACTTGAACAGAAACCCAAAGAGGACCAACCGACTGCTTCCCGGGTTCCTGCACACCCAAGCTCGAATCTTCTCTTCTCCCATCATTTTACCCCTAATCATTTTACCTTCTCTCTTTCTTCCTGCCTTGCCATCGCCACATGCCTTTCGTCGCCGGCGCTGGCTGCCGACCGGGCCGAGTTCGCCGAGAAGCCGCGGCTAAGCCGCAACGGCGACCTGGTGGCTATCGCCTTCGCCTCGAAGGGCTTCTGCGACGCCACGGTGGCGATCGAGGACTCGGCCGGCCGCATCGTGCGCTTCCTGGCAAGCGGCGCGCTCGGCCCCAATGCGCCCGCGCCGTTCCAGAAGAACGCGCTCAGGCAGTCGCTTGTCTGGGACAGCAAGGACGAGGGGGGGCGCTACGTGGACGACAAGGACGCCCTGAGCGTCCGCGTGTCGCTCGGGCTCAAGGCAAGGTTCGAGCGGACGCTCTACTGGTCGCCCAAGCGGCGCACGCGCGACCCGTGCTACCTGGACAACAATCTGGTGTTCGCCGCGGCGCCCGAGGGGGTCTACGTCTACGACGGCGGCAACGGCGACCACCTCCGCCTCTTCGACCACCAGGGCAACTACGTCCGAACCGTCTACCCGCCGCCCGCGGGCAGGCTCAAGGACTTCGACGGCCTGCTCTGGCGGGAGTTCCCCCAGGACGGCGCCCGGCTGCCCCTCAAGTGGGGCCTCAACCAGAGCACGTTCCTGACAGCGGGCAACCTGGAGGCCGGCGGCAGCACCTGGCCGGTCGGCGGCGGAAGCGAGGTGCGGACGATGGCCGCGCGCGACGGCCAACTCCTCCTTGCTTGCCAGCGCATCAACCGCCTGGCGAGCGACGGCGGCACCGGCGGCCGCCCGCTCGCCGGGCCGAACGTCTTCATCCCAGTCCACGTCCCAGGCGTCCACGAGTGGCGGGGCGGCATCGTCAATGTCCCGCCGACCGATGCGGCCTTCAGCCCCGACGGCAAGTGGCTCTACCTGGCGGGCTACGTCTGGACCCGCTCATGGCGGAACGGGGGGCTCTGCGGCGTGGCGCGCATGCCCGCCGATGGCAGCGGGAAGCTCGAGTGCTTCGTCGGCACCCTCGAGCCCTACAAGAAGGGCACGGAGAACGGGCAGTTCCGCATCGCGGCCGGACTGGACGTTGACCCGCAGGGCCGCGTCTACGTGGCCGACCACGGCAACAGCCGCGTCCAGGTCTTCGACCCTGCCGGCAAGCACCTCAAGAACATCCCCGTCGAGCACCCCGCACTGGTCAGGGTCAGCCCCAAGAACGGCGAGGTCTACGTGTTCGGCTGGGACGTGCCGCACGGCGACCTCTACCAGACGGCGTGGGACGGCCGCGAGGGGGCCAACCGCAAGTTCCCGAAGTTCAGCCGCTTCGGGCCGGTGGAGAACCCTGAGCTTAAGGCCACCTACCCGCTGGACGTTGCGAACTGGGGCATCAACGACGCCCCAGCCTGCCGCGCAACCGTGGACTTCTGGGCCGAGCCGCCGACAATCTGGCTCTGCGACACCGGCCGGGCCAGCTACGGTTGGGAGCAGCACAGGCTCGAGAGAAGCTGCGCCAGGCTCCTGGTGGAGAAGGATGGGAAGCTGGCCGTCGTGCGGGACTTCGGCGCCGATGCCAAGCAGGATGTCACTTGGCTCCGCGGCGCCAGGCACATGAAGCAGCGGCTCTACTTCAACCCCAAGAGCCGCAAGCTCTACGTCGGCGAGCTCCATGGCCCCTGGCCCTTCCACGTCACCTCCATCCACGACCTGCCGGTCATTGACCCCGACACGGGGAAAGTGCAGGTCACGAAGCTGCCCTTCGACGCCGAGGACATGGCCTTCGACGCAGACGGGCTGGCCTACCTGCGGACCGCCGACGCGGTGGTCCGATACGATTCAGCGACCTGGCGGGAGGTCCCGTTCGACTACGGCGAGGAGAGCCGCGCGGTCACGGCCCTCGGCCTCCCGCACGCCACGGCCCGCGTGGCTTCGGCGGCCACATTCGCGGGCGTCCTCGGCATCGCCTCGGGCCAGATGGGCGGCATCGGAGTCTCCCCCAAGGGCCACGTGGTCGTCTCCGTCTGCAATCCCGAGGCGACGGCCGACCGCAAGAATGAAAAGAGCGCCTTCCGCGACCTGGTGCGCCCCTACGTCCCCCAGGTCTACCCAGGCCGCTGCCGGCCCTGGGAGGTCCACGTCTTCGACAGGCACGGCAAGCTCCTCCACCAGGACGCCGTTCCCGGAATCGGGCGCATGGTCGGCATCAACATGGACCGGGACGACAACATCTATGTGATGCTGGCGGGCATTGGCAGCGTGGCCGGCAAGCCATACTTCAACCCGCTCTCCTGCTCGATGCTCAAGCTCAGGCCGGGCACCAAGTTCATCTCCACCAACGCCGTGCTCCCGCTGCCCGACGGCGCGCGGCCCAAGCGCCCGCCCGACCTCACAGACGTGGACACCTGCGGCACGGTCTGGGTGGACCGCCCCTGCTGGATTCGCGGCGGGGTTGCCTTCGACGGCAAGCGCGTCAAGTGCCACTGCGGCTCCCAGAGCCGGCCGGCCCTCGACTTCTTCGCCCGCTCCTTCCTGCCCGAGGTGGACCACTACAGCGTCCTGGTGCTCGACTCCGCGGGCAACGAACTCCTGCGCATCGGCCGCTACGGGAACGTGGATGACGGGACGCCGCTGGTGCCGGAGGGCGGGCCGTCGCTTGTGGGCGGGGCCTCCGCGCCCCGCCTCCGCTCCATCGGCGGCGACGAGGTCGCCCTCATGCACCCCCAGATGCTCGCCGTGGACTCCGACCGCCGCCTCTTCATCAGCGACCTCGGCAACGCGCGAATCGTCAGCGTGAAGCTCGGCTACCATGCCACCGAGAGGGTGCCCTTGAAAGAAGCCCCACACAAAGCTGACGACGCCAGGCCCCACACTGGACCACCCCCGCGCCCCTGACACTTGGCCCACTGCGGCTGTTTTGGCCATCCGGACGCATCCGGGGCCGTTTCTCCCATAGTGGGCCAACTGCGCCACTGGTGTTTGGCCCACTATGGCCGTTCCGCCCATGCTTGGGTGTCACGGGAACCGGGCCAAATGACAGATGAAGATGTGACCCCAAGGACCACGTCTGAATCGCAGCTCTGCAAGCAGTGGGGTTGACTTGCCAGAGGCGTCAAGGTAGTATGGCTTTCGCGTGGCCCGGCGGCCGGAAGGTCCGAGAGTTGAAGCCCAATGAGAATCCTCCCCTGCCTCGGCTTGTCGCTGGCCCTCCTTGCATCAGGGACACGCCAGGCCGAACGGCTCGGCGCGGCTGAGCTTGATGAGTTCAAGGTCAAGCGCCAGGAGGTCTTCGAGTTCGCCGAGAAGCCGACCCTCACGCGCAACGGCGACCAGGTGGCTATCGCTTTCGCCTCGAAGGGCTACTGCGACGCGACCGTGGCCATCGAGAATGCGGAGGGCAAGATCGTGCGCCACCTGGCCAGCGGCGTCCTCGGCCCCAATGCCCCGCCGCCGTTCCAGAAGGACTCTCTCAAGCAGTCGCTCGTGTGGGACGGCAAGGACGACCAGGAGCGTTACATTGACGACAAGGAGGGGCTGAGGGTCCGCGTGTCGCTCGGGCTGAAGCCGGCGTTCGAGCGCACGCTCTTCTGGAGCCCGAAGAAGCGGATTGGCGACCGCCCGCCGCTCCTGTGCGCGGTGGAGGAAGGCGTCGTGGTCTTCGATGGCCTGGGCGTGGACCACGTGCGCCTCTTCGACCACGACGGGAACTACGTCCGCACCATCTATCCCTTCCCCGCGGGCAAGCTGGACCAGGTGCCCGGCCTCCGATGGCACACGTTCCCACAGGACGGCGCGCGGCTGCCGCTGAAGGACGGGTTTGTGCAGGCGTCGCTCCTCACGTCGGGCACGAGCGGGCTGAGCGACGCCGAGAAGCACCGGGGCGGCGTGGGCGCCACCGCTATGGCGGCACACAATGACCGCATCGCGCTGGCCTACCTTCGCCTCAACCGCCTGGCGAGCGACGGCTCGACGGGCGGCCTGCCACTGGCAGGCCCGAAGGTCTCGTTCGAAGGCCGCATCAGCAGGGACCACAAGGAGACGCTCGAGGTCGGCCCCACCAGTGCCGCCTTCTCGCCCGACGGCAGGTGGCTCTACCTCACAGGCTACGTCTGGATATGGCTCGTCGGCGGCTGGAACCCGCAGAGCGGCTGGTTCAACGCGGTCCTGAGGCTCGACTACGCGAAGGACGCCCCGCCCGAGGTCTTCCTCGGCTCCGCGACGCAGTGGGAGACGGGCAAGGGCGGCGGGCAGGACTTCCGCATGCCCACCGCCGTGGCCTGCGACGCCGCGGGAAGGGTCTACGTGGCCGACTACCATAACGACCGCATCCAGGTCTTCTCCCCCGACGGGAAGCACGTGGCCACGGTGCCCACGAGCCGCCCCGCAAAGGTGCTCGTCCACCGGGTCACGCAGGAGGTCTACGCCTTCTCGTGGCCGATGCCGGGCGACAAGAAGTTTCCCCCCAGTTGCACGCGGTTCGGCCCGCTGCCGGGCCTCCAGAAGCTCGCCTCCGGGCCGCTCCCCCTTCCGCCCGCCGAGCGCTCCCTATCTTCCTTTGGCCAGGACTACGAGGTGGCGCTCGACACTTGGGCGAAGCCGGCCACCCTCTGGGTGGTCGCCCGCAAGCCCGCCTGGTCGCGGGCCGACATCTCCTATTGGGGCACGGGCACGGTCACGCGGGCCGCCGAAGACGCCTGGACCGGCGGCAGCATCGCCCTGCTCGTCGAGAAGGACGGCCAGTGGGTGACAAGGCGGAGCTTCGCCGAGGATGTCAAGAAAGAGGTCGTCCGCGTGCGGCCGCCCGACTTCGGCCGCCAACGGCTCTTCTTCAACCCGAAGGATGAATGCCTCTACGTGGCCGAGGACCGCGGCTTCGGCAAGAGCTTTTGCGAGCTGGTGAAGATTCGGCCCGACACCGGCGAGATAAGCCTCGTCCAGCTCCCCTTCGACGGCGAGGATATGGCCTTCGACCTCGACGGCCTCATCTACATGCGCACGGACACGCTGGTCGCCCGCTACGACCCTCAGACCTGGCGCGAGATTCCGTGGGACTATGGGGAGGAGCGCCGCGACGTCTTCTTTGATACGATGACGGGCGGGAAGCGCACACCGAAGGTGGTCTCGGGGCTTGCCACGCCCGGCAGCCGCCCCGTCTGCTGGCACCAGGGGGGAATGTGGGTGTCGCCGAAGGGACACCTGGCGATGGCCTGCTGTAGCCGCGCCACCCCGCCCAGCATGGAGGAGTGGAAGGAGCGAATCAAGGCCACCGTCGGCCTGCCCTACACCCCTCAGCTCTACCCAGGCCGCGTGCGCTGGAACGAAATCCACGTTTGGGACCGCCACGGCAAGATGCTCTTCGAGGACGCCTTCCCCGGCATGACCCAGATCAACGGCCTGTTCCTTGATCAGCACGACGCCCTCTACGCGATGGCCTCGCCCGCGCGGTTCCTGAACGGCGAGAAGCTGCTCAACGAGATGTCGGGCACCCTCGTGAAGGTGCGTCCGAAGCGTGCGAAGGTCATCGGCACGGGCCGCCACGCCCCTCTGCCGCTGCCCGACTCCGCGCGGCCCGCCCGGCCGCCCGATGTCTACAACGGCCACCTCGGCACCGCCTGGATCGAGGGCGCGGAGTGGCTCTACGGCGGCGTAGGCTACTGCGGCTTCAACACCTCCCGCGCCGGCGGCGGGTGCGACTGCTGGCACTCGCGCTTCGCCGCCGACTACTTCAACCGCTCCTTCGCCCCCGAAATCGAGCGCTACGCCGTGGCCGTCCTCGATTCCAACGGCAACCTCATCCTCCGCATCGGCCGCCACGGCAACGTGGAGGACGGGAAGCCCCTCAAGCTGGCGGGCGGCCCCGCTGCGCCCAGGCCGGTCGGAGGCGACGAGGTGGCCCTCTTCCACGCCGCTTATGTTGGCACGCACAGCGACCGCCGCCTCTTCATCGCCGATGCCGGCAACGCCCGAATCTTGAGCGTGAAGCTCGACTACCACGCGACCGAGAGGGTTGGGCTCAAGGACGCGCCAGACAAGGCAAGAGAAAGGTAAAATGATTACGGGTAAAATGATAAGAGAAAGAGGAGAACTGGGGAACAAGCCGAGACAGGGTCGGCCGGTTGCTTCCCGCTTCCTTCTGGTCCCCAGATCGATTCTGTTCTTCTCTTATCATTTTACCCGTAATCATTTTACCTTCTCTCTTTCTTCCTGCCTCGCCATCGTCACCTTCCTCGTTTCCATCACCGCCTCCGGGGCGGAGCCAGCCCCCGCCCAGGGGCTCGCCGGCGCTTACTACGCGGGGCGGAACTTCGATACACTGCGCGGCACACGCACCGACCCGGCCATTGACTTCGCGAGCACGGAGAAGCTGGCCGCCGAGTTCGGCGGGGCCGAGGGCCTCTCGGTTCGCTGGACAGGCCAGGTGAAGGCCGACGCGGACGAGGTCTACACCTTCCAGGTCGCATCCCGGGCCGATGTCCGGCTTTGGGTTGATGGTACGCTGCTGATAGACAACTGGCGGCGGCGAAGCCGGGAGAAGGACTCCGCGGAGGCCGCTCTCAAGGGCGGCAGGTGGTACGACCTCCAGCTCGACTTCAGCCAGGGGAAGGGGAGCACGCTCCTCCAGCTCTTCCACGGCTCCGCGAGCACGCCCAAGCGAATCATCCCGCCCACCCACCTGCGCCCCACGGCGGACCGCGGCGAGACCTACGCCGAGCCCTACGTGGCGCCCCCCGACTTCCTCGATGCCGCCCACTCGGATATGGAACGCGCCCTCCGCGAGGCGAAGGACAAGGTGGACGAGACAATGAAGCTGTCGTTCGAGCCCACCTTCTTCACGCTGACCGATCTTTGCGGCTACTCGAAGCCCGAGCCGCGCTCGACCGCGCTCGTCCGCGCCGCCATCGAGAAGGAGCAGCAGGGCGAATACCGCGAGGCCATCGAAATCTACCAGAAGACCCTCGACGAGCACCCCGACGACCTCTATCGCGTCTCCAAGTACGGAATCTACGTGCCCGTGAGCCAGTACTGCCAGCGCCGCCTCCTCCGCTTTCCCCGCAAGGACCTGCTCTTCTACCGTGCGAAGCACGACGCCCGCGCCCGCGAGGCATTCGAGCAGGCGCGCCGCAAGCACTCGCTCGAGGGCCTGGCCGAGGTGGCCGACTCCATGCTCGCCACCTCCTACGGCGGGAAGGCCCTCCTGAGCCTCGGCGACGCCGCGTTCGACCGCGGCCACTACCTCGAAGCACTCGGCCACTACTCAACCGTTCAGAGCATCTTCCCCGACAAGGAGCTGCACACGCCCGAGCTCGAGCTCAAGATCGCCTGCTGCCGAAAGATGCTGGGCGAGCCGTCTGGGGCCAGATCCGAAATCCGAAATCCGAAATCCGAAATCGCAAACCTCCTGGAGTCGATGCGCCCGGAGGTGGTGCCCTTCCACACCCAGGCGGCCAGCGCCCCGAACGTGGCCTGCGACGACTACACGCTCTTCCCGCCCACCGACGACCCGCTCGCCCTCAAGGAGCCGGTGTGGAAGCACGGGCTCGCGGGCAGCCGCCGCGACTTCTACGTCTTCACCCAGCCCGTCGTCACCGCCAACAGCGTCCTCTACCGCCACAAGAACATCATCTACTGCCGCTCGATCCTCACGGGCGAGCCGCGCTGGGTGAATGATATTGGCGGCCGCGTCACCTGGCAGAACCGCACCGAGCGCCAATACCCGCAGGAGGACCTGTTGGCCCAGGACGGGTTGGTCTTCACGCCCATACACAAGGTGGGGCCGACTCTCGCGGCCCTGGACGAGACGACGGGCGAGCTGAAGTGGGCCTACGGCCCGATGGTCGCCGCCACGCGGGAGGAGGCCCAGATGCGCTTCGAGGCCGCCCCCGCCGGCGGCCCGCGAACCGTCTACGCGGGCTACGTGCTCGACGACATCGAGGGCGACACCCACGTTGACACCGAGTACGGCGTCATCGCCTTCGAGAGCACCACGGGGCGGGTCCGCTGGTGCCGCCCCATCGCACGCCTGAGGCCGGGCGAGTTCTCCGCACAGGTGGCCGAACGGCGCCGCAACCGCATCCGCAGCTTCACATCCCCGCCCCTCTACCACCAGGGCACCGTCTACTACAACACCAACGCCGGCGCCGTGGCCGCCCTCGACGCCCTCTCCGGCCAGGTGCGGTGGGTCATGCGCTACCCCTACTACGCCCTCCCCTATAGCGTCCACGACGCCACGCGCGAGTTCGGCTCCGACCGCTTCCAGTACAACCCGCCGTGGCCCCACAGGCCCATGTTCTGGTACAACCAGCGCCCGCTCCTGGTCGGCGAGCGGCTCTACGTGCTGCCCGTGGACGCCCGCCACATGCTCTGCCTCGACCGCCGCACGGGCAAAGTCCAGTGGAGCAAGCCCAAGGGCACCCGCAGCGACTTCAGCCCCGAGAACCCGGTCTACGACGGCGAGCATTGGGAGGAGGGCGGGGCCACATACGTCCTCGGCCCCATCCGCACCGGCGAGCTGGCCATCGTCTACCGCAGCCGCCAGGCAGCCGTCCACCTCGTGGACCCCGCCACGGGGCGCACCGTGTGGGTCTCCCCCGACCTCTTGCTGCGCGACGACCAGCCCGTGATGAAGTACCAGACCGGGCTCTACACCTGGGCGGGCATCGTGACCAACCAGCGTCTCTTCTGCACCTCCGCCCGCCCGTTCCTCTCAAGCGACGGCCGCCTCATCGTCACCAGCCACGCCCTCATCAACACCGGCTCCTACGGCCTGACGTTCGGCTACGGCTACAACATCTGCGCCCTGGACCTCGAGGCGCGCAAGGTGCTCGACAAGCGCCGCTACTACACTGGCGAGGTCTTCGCCATCGCCGACCTCTACATCCACAAGGTGGTCCCCGAGGGCCTCAAGGGCCTCAAGGAGCTGCCCCACAAGGACGAACGCATCAAGAAGCAGATCGCCGAGCTGGAAGAGATCGCCGCCGACACCGTGCCCACCAACCAGCACGGCCCCTTCCTCCCCTTCTCACGCCTCACCTTCCAGCGCTATGGCGTCCCCTTCGAGCTTCGCACCGGCCCGCGCTCTATGGAGATGGTTTACGACCGGGCAGCGGTCGAGGCCGCCGTTGCGTCCCGCAACGACCCCGACGGCGTGTTCGCCCGGGCCGAGCTGGCCCTCGGCTCCAGCCGCCTTGCCGACGCCGCGGGGCTGATGAAGAAGTGCCTCGACTCCGTCTCCTCGGAGGACGTTGATTTCCGCGCCGCCGTGAACCAGCAGCTCTACAAGGTCCACAAGGGCCTCGCCCAGAGCGGCGTGCGCGCCGGCGTGCCCGCCCGCGAGCTCGAGCACGCCATCGGCATGCGCCGCACCGTGAGCACCCAGGCCGAGGAGATCGAAACCCTCTTCGCCCTCGCCGAGGCCTACGAGCGCAAGGGCGACCTCAAGACCGCCGCGGCGCAACTCCGCAGCATCGCCAACACCTACGGCCACTGCGAGTACCCCGTCCCCTCGCTCCTCGCCGGCGACCTCGCCCAGCTCCTGGCCGCCGCGAACGGGACCTTCGACCGTGGCGAGGCATTCGTCGGCAAGACCCTCTACGCCCCGCAGTTCCAGCGCAGCCTGGGCCTCATGCGCAAGGGCCTTCCCCTCTACTTCAGCACCCTCTCGCCGCTGGAGAAAGACCTCACGGTTCGCGCGGGCGAGCTCGCGGCCCAGCGCCTCGTGCGCCTCCTCAAGCTCTCGCCCGAGGCCGCCGCCGAGCACGAGGCGGCCGCGGGGAAGGCCCTCGAAGGCCGCCCGCGCGACGAACAGCTCTACCGCCTCTGGGAGTTCCCCGCCACCCGCGCCGCCCAGAAGGTCCTCGACTCCCTCTTCGATCTGAAATCCGAAATCCGAAATCCGAAATCCGAGATTGCCGCCGCTGCGCGCCGCCGCCTCTGGCGCCTCGCCGACGCCGCGCGCGTCTGTGGCCTCACGGTGCCCGAAGCGCACAGGCAGGGGGTTTCGGCCCCGCCCCTCGCCCCTCGGCCCTCGCCCCTCGCCCTGCCCCTGGCCGAGCGCGAGATTGACCTTGCCGACGAGCAGGGCACCGCCTGGCTCGTCCTCCAACGCCACGGCCAGAGCGAGGTCCGCCCCGAACTCCTCTTCCTCGGCGGACGCGTCCAGAAGAAGTTCGACAGCAAGTTCGTCCTCGCCTGCGTGGACATGTCGAGCGGCAAGCTCCTCTGGAAAGGCCGCGAGCGGCGGGGAGAGGGCTGGTCCGACGAACTCCGCCTCAAAGGAAAGGGCAACGAGCCCGGCTTCTTCGAGGCGTTTGTGCATGGCAACCTCGTCGTGGTCCACGGGCTGTACGATGTCCTCGCCTTCCACCTCGCCAGCGGCGAGCTGGCCTGGCGCTACGAAGTGCCCTTCGATTTCGAAATCCGCCACGCCGTGATGAGCGGCAACCTCCTCGTCCTGGCCGGCCAGGCCGAGACCCTGGCCCTCTACGTGCCGACCGACGACCCGCGCGGCGAAGTCGCCTGGCAGGAGAAGGAGGCGGGCGACCTCTACGCCGCGCCCTGGTTCCACGGCGAACGCCTCGTCAGCCTCCGAAAGCTCCCCTTCAACGTCACCGCACGCTTCCGAGCCACGGGCAAGCTCATCGGGCGCCTCGCCCTCCCCGACCTCTCGCTCCAGGACGCCCACCCGCTCCTCGAGGACGGGCCGAAGACGCTTCCTGCCGCCCACGACGGCCGGCTCCTCGTCGTCACCGACGGCTGGTACTACATCGCGGTTGACACCGACCGGATGAAGATCGCTTGGAAGCGCCTCATAGACCAGAGCGACCCGACCCGCGAGCCGGCCATGCGCCTCGCACTCAAGGGCGAATACCTCGCCGTCACAAAGGAGGACTTTGATAGAAAGGCCATCTACCTCCTCTCCAGCAGCACGGGCGAGGTCCTCTGGCGCACCGAGCCGAAGGAGGCCCGCTCCCCCCAGCCGCTTTACTCCGTGGCCATCGAGGGCGACGCCCTCTATGGGCTTGGAGTCCACCCCGGTCAGGGCTTCTACTTCACCGGCCTCTCGTGCCAGACTGGGCAGCCCCTCTGGCCCCGCCGCGAGGAGAAGGACTACCAGGGCAAGCCGAGCGTCGCCCTCCTCCCCCAGCTCCACGGCCCGCACGCCGTCGCCCTCGTCAAGGACCGCCAGGACTTCGAGCTCAAGGTCTTCGACGTTCGCGACGGCCGGCTCCTCCACCGCACCCGCATGGCTGGCGCAGGCGACTTCGGCACCCACGGCCGCGTCTCCGCCACCCTCCAGAACGGCGCCCTGGCCATCCTCAGCAAGGACAAGCTCAAGCTCGGCGCCAGGCAGTAGCGGGCCTTCAGCGGGTTGTAGCGCCAGAAGGGCCAACCACAACGCCTGCCCCGCGGGAGCGGTGTGGTGGGTTCCGGAGTTGTTCAACTCCGGAGCCCGCCGCCCGCGCCCCCCACACCGCGGGCGATGCCCTCCCGCGGAGTCGCAGGCCCGCCGGAGGGCCACCGAATTGTCAGAGAGCACGTGCAGGCCCCATTCGGTATGTTCCACCCCCGAAGGGTCAGCAGTGACTACAGGGGCTCTCGGAACAGCCATCCCTGCAAGAAGACAAGCCGGGGGATTGCCGGCGTCCCGACTTCTCCTCTCCACCCTACGATGGAGACGAGCGCAGAGGAGCTCTGAGACCGCCGATGGAACGCCCAGCCTCAGTGCGTAAGTGTCTGGCGCTGCGATGGATATGGCTCGGCAGGGCGCAGGAGGAAAAAAGCCCTGAGAAAGCTCTCAGGACGCTTTGTACATGCTCAGGGGCATTCTGGCGCGGGAAAGAGAGATGTTGCACTTCACCGCAGGTTGGCGGGTCCCGAATCTTGCCCAGCGCGGCAACTCAAGGGTAGGAGAGCGTATTGCCCAAACGCGCCCAGAGACGACGGAGGGGTTGGTAGTGCGGCCTTCAGGCCGTCCAGACACGGGCTGAAGCCCGCACCACAAACTCGCCTGCTCTCCGGTAAAGTAAGTGAATAGACTCGTCGGACTTGGAGCCATCCTATGGAGCTGCCGGCGGCCCGTCGTCTCGCCGAGCTTTTCAACCGACTTTCACAGCACGCCATCGGCAGGTGCCGGAGCCGCGGCAAGCATCCATGTGCGCCTCCCTCGCGTGAAGAGGGTTAGGACATGATTTCAGAGACTGTAGGATCGTTACAGGGTCCGCGCCGGATGATGCGCGCCCAAGCAAGGCTTGGGCGTGGCACCCACGGGGAACCTGGCGGAGAAAGGGGTGCCACGCTCGGCCGCGATGCCACGGCACGATGTCCAGGGGCCGCTGAAACCCGACATCGCAGCCCGACGGTTTGGACATTGGACACCGGAGGCCAAAACGGTTATGCTCATTGCCGATGAGCAAGCTGCGTCCCCTTCTCCTCTTCGGCACGCGGCCCGAGGCCATCAAGATGGCGCCGGTCATCCACGAGTGCCGCCGGCGGCCCGGGGCCATCGAGCCAATCGTGGCCGCCGCGGGCCAGCACCGCGAACTCCTTGAGCCTATGGTCGGGTACTTCGAGCTGCGCCCCGACCGCCGCCTGGACGTTATGCGCCCCGGCCAGCCGCTGGCCGAGCTGACCAGTGCGAGCCTTCTGGCAATTGACTCGCTGCTCGCAGAGCTGAAGCCCGATTGCCTCGTGGTGCAGGGCGACACGACGACCGTGATGGCGGCCTCGCTCGCCGCCTTCTACCGCTCCGTGCCGCTCGCCCACGTGGAGGCGGGCCTCCGCACCGGCAGCCTGAGCGCGCCCTGGCCAGAGGAGCTCAACCGCCGCACCGTGAGCCTTTCCGCCGCTCTCCACTTCGCGCCCACGAGGCGGGCCGCCGACGCCCTCCGCGCCGAGGGCGTGCCACCCGCCGCGGTCCACGTCACCGGCAACACCGTGGTGGACGCCCTGCTCTGGACCCTAGCCCGCGAGCGCGGCCGCGCCGAGCACTGGGAGCGCGAGTATGCCATGCTCGGCCCGCGCCGCCTCGTCCTCATCACGGGCCACCGCCGCGAGAACTTCGGGGCCGGCCTCCAGGCCATCTGCCACGCCATCGCCACCCTCGCCGAACGCTTCCCAGACGTCGAGTTCCTCTACCCCGTTCACCTGAACCCGAACATCCTTCAGCCGGTTCGTGCCGCCCTGTCGGGCCGGCGAAACGTCCACCTCACGGAGCCCGCGGCCTACCCGGAGTTCGTGTGGCTCATGAGCCGCTCCACGCTCATCATCACCGATTCGGGCGGGGTCCAGGAGGAGGCCCCCTCGCTGTGCAAGCCCGTCCTCGTCACCCGCGAAGCCACCGAGCGCCCCGAGGCGGTCGAGGCGGGGGCCGCCGTCCTCGTCGGTGCGTCCTCCGAGGCAATCGTGGGCCACGCCACCCGGCTCCTCACCGACGACGGCGAGTACGCCCGCCGCCAGGCCCCCGCCAACCCCTATGGCGACGGCCAGGCCGCGCGCCGGATAGTGGATGTGCTTCAGACGATGAGAGGATGAATGGATGGGTGGATGAATGGATGAATGAGAAGGAAGGAAGAGGGCGTTCGTTTCCTTCTTTCATCCAATCATCCATTCCTCCATTCATCCCCCCTGTGGAGAGAGAAACCCGACATGACTGACACGGCCTCTCCGCCTTGGCGCAGACCCCGCAGCAGGATCCTCGTCGTCCTCCCAGCCTACAACGAGGAGGCCAACCTCGGCACGCTCCTGGAACGCATTGACCAGGCGATGTTCGAGGACGGCGCCGACTACCAGGTGATCGTGGTGGACGACGGGAGCCGGGACGCGACGGCCCGCGTGGCCGAGGACCACGCCCGCCACATGCCCGTCGCCGTCCAGCGCCACGAGGCCAACCAGGGCCTCGGCGCGACCATCCGCGACGGATTGCTCGCCGCCGCCGCCCAGTGCGCCGACGACGACATCGTGGTGGCGATGGACGCCGACAACACCCACACCCCCGGCCTCATCCACGGCATCGTCCAGCGCATCAAGGAGGGGAACGACGTGGTCATCGCCTCGCGCTATCGCCCGGGCTCCTACGTCCGCGGCGTGCCGCTCCACCGCCGCGTGCTCAGCTTCGCCGCGAGCCTGCTCCTCCGCCTCGTCTTCCCCACCCACGGCGTGCGCGACTACACCTGCGGCTACCGCGGCTACCGCGGCCGCGTGCTGAAGGACGCCGTGGCCAGGATGGGCAAGGGCCTCGTGAGCGAGGACGGCTTCCAGTGCATGGTCGACATCCTCCTCAAGCTCCGCACGATGGGCGTCATCTTCGGCGAGGTGCCCCTCATCCTCCGCTACGACCTCAAGGGCGGCGCCAGCAAGCTCCGCATCGGTCGCACAATCCTCCGCACCCTGCGGCTGGCACTTCGCCGGAGGCTGGGACGATAGGAGGAACTGGAACCCAAGATGCGACCCCCAAGCTTCGACCGCCGAGCTTGACAACCTGCTGTAGTTTGCTAGAATGTGTTTGTGGGGTATGTGGTGATCCTTGGGCAAGCCTACGCTGAGTGGAAAGGAGGGCAGCCATGGGGTTGGGCGGATCACCCTTGGGGTACTTGGGGGATCAACTCCCCTCCAGTTCGGGCACGACGAGCCGGTCCGCACAGAAGCCGCCGGGGCCAACGGGCAGGGAACTCGCCAACTGCGCCGGCTCGCTTGTGCATCTCCACCCACTAGCGTCGCCCACCGCCAAGGAAATGCTCTCGAAGACCAAAGCCTCGAAGGCACTGCTCAAGGAGTACCTCGTTCTCGTCTACAAGCAAGACCCCGCGAAGTTCGAGGAACTCATGTGCATCGTACGGATACTCCTCGAGAACGACGAAGCGCACGAGAAGACGGGCATCTGGCTACGCGACAGTAACGCCGAAGTGGAGGATTCGGACGGAAAGACGGGTATTCGCAAGTTCTTCTTCGATCCCGGGGGCTCGACCCACAAATTCAACACGGCCCAGATCGACAAGGCCATCCACGCCAAGGAGAACCACATCCAAAATCCCGGCACGGCTGCCACAGAGTTGGTTGCTCGATGGAAGGAGGAGGTCGCCCGGATGAAGGCCGAGAAGAACAAGCCCAAGTGGAGAATGGGGTTCTGCGATGAGTGGGTTCCGGACCATGTTGAGACGCTCAGACCCGCTCCCCTGGGCTGGCAGTACTACAGGATTGAGGAAGGCAAGGCGCAAATGACGTGGCGGACAAGTGTGAAGGTGGTCCCGCTTGCCCCCAAAGACAGGCAACATGTGTTCGTGATCGTTGCGGACCGCAAGCCCCCCATTAACATACCAAAGCGCGCCCACGCTACCTTCAGGATAGTGTTCGACTCTTGGTGGAAGGGGGGCCCGGAGATCGACGAGCTGGACGCCTTTCTGGACCGGCGCAAGCTGGTGCAACCCGGCCAGAACCCGCGCCTTCCATAGTGACGGCCGGGAGATGGGGCGCCAAGCCTTCTCCTTTTCGACTGTTCCAGTCCTGCGTGATTGCACGGGAGGTGGACAATTCAAGAGAAATGTGACACCGACCGGTTCGTCATGGTCTCCTTCCCTTTCGACGCACACTATTACAGGTCCGCCTACCGCGACTACGCGCGGCAGAACCCGCCGCGGAAGCTGCGCTTCTATGCCCGGATGGTGGAGCGCCACCTGGCGCCCGGCCTCCCGCGGCGCATCCACGACCTCGGGTGCGGGTTCGGGGACTTCCTGGCTGCGCTGGACGAGTCGTGGGAGGTCTGCGGCTCGGACGTTAGCGAGTTCGCCATCGCCCAGGCCGCCGCACGCCACCCGCGCGGCGCCTTCAAGGCCGCCAGCGCCACCGACCCCGCCCCCTTCGCCGGCACCTTCGGCGTCGTCACCGCCTTCGACCTCCTGGAACACGTGCCCGACCTCGATGCCGCCGCGGCCGCCGTCACGGCCCAGCTCGCGCCCGGCGGCTCATTCATCTTCGTGGTGCCCGTCTACGACGGCCTCAGCGGCCCCCTCATCCGCGCCCTCGACCGCGACTCTACCCACCTCCACAAGTGGCCCCGCCGCAGTTGGCTCGACTGGGCCTCGACCCACTTCGAGGTCCTCGATTGGGTTGGAATGGTCCGTTACCTCTTCCCCGCGCTCGGCTACCTGCACATTGTCACCCGCCTCTTCCGCCGCCACACCCCCGCCATCCTCGTGGCCTGCCGCCGCGCATAATCGAGCGCCAGAACAGGGACAAGGGAATGGGGACAAGGGAATGAGGAGCAGAGGGCCACAGGGACGGAAGGACCGGCCGCAGCATAGCGGGCGAGGGGGATGCCGGGCTGACCCCTGAGTGCCGTGCCATGCTGCCCTGGCCCGTCTGACTCTCTTTGGTTCTGATTCCCTTGTCCCCATTCCCTTGTCCCTCTTCTGGCCCCGGGTGGGGCTTTCGCCCGATGCCGGGTTCCGTGGTTTGCCCGCTAGCTGAACAGGCGGACCGCCCGATGGCCCCGCCGCAGACCCTCTGGTCCAATAGGGGAACCGCTCGAACACCGCGGCCGCGGCCGCGGCCGCCACTGATTGTGTTGGCACTGGTTGCGCGCCGGCACCTCACCGGCTCAGGCCACGGACCACCCAGTCCGCGGCCTCCTGCCACATGGCCTCTGTGACCTCGTGGCCGGCGTCGGGGACCGGGAGGAAGCGCAGGCGGCCGCGGCCATCCCCATACAGCGGCTCGAGGTCCGCCACGAAGCGCCGCACCGACTCGATGTCGATGTGCTCGTCGCGGCCGCCGTTCGTCAGGAAGAGCGCCTTCGGGGGGATGCGGGCCAGGCGCGGGCGCGGGTCGAGCGAGCCGACGAGCTCGTGGAGGCGGGGGCCGTAGGTCGCCCTCTTCGCGTCCTGCGCGGGGCCGGGCGGCACCTTCGTCACGTCCCACCAGAAGTCCACCGAGCCGATGATGCTCGCGACGACGCCCACGCGCGGCTCGCGCCACGCGAGGACCATGGCCGTGGCGCCGCCCATCGAGACCCCCGCGGCGGCCACGCGGGAGGCATCAACGTCGGGGCGCCGCGCCAGCGCGTCGAGGACGGCCGGCACGTCCCTCGCCGTGTGGGCGATGGAGGTCTGGTGCACCCAGATGCTGTACTCGACGCCCAGCGAGGCGATCTTCTCGCCGTGGAAGACGCCGGCCACGGAGCGCTCGCCGTGGAGATGGCAGTCCACGGCCACGGCGAACACGCCGCGTGCCGCGAGGCCGCGGCACCAGGGCTCCAGGCTCTCCTTCGCGCCCCTGAAGCCGTGGAACGCGAGCGCCAGGGGGCACGGCCCGCCCGCCGCCGGGCGGAGTGCGATTGCCGGCACCGCCTCATCGGGATCGAACCCCGGCAGGCGCAGCCTCTCGCGCACCAGCCCGCCGGACAGCTCCCTCCGCTCCATCACCTCAGCCTCCTGCATGTCAGCCGCTCCTGGGTCAGTCTGTGCGAACCCGTGTCAAGCGATTCCTCGGAGGAGGAAGTGAGCATGTGTCGCCTGTCGGGATGGTTCGACCCTCACAAGGTCCACGGCTCGCGCATGGCGCGGGAGAGGCAGCGGTTCGCCTCGGCGTCGCCCGGGAAGACCTCCCGGGCGGGGTCCCAGCGGAGCTTGCGGCCGAGGCGGATGGCAATGTCGCTGAGGAGGCACACGCTGTTCGACCGATGCGCGACTTCGGCCGGGGCAACCGTCTCCGCCCGGCTGCGGACGCATTCGAGGAAGTTGGCCGAGTGGTTGTTCGAGACGGCGAGGCGAACGTCGTTTGGCTTCATCTGCACCTTGAGGAGCGACTTCGGCTCGGCGTCCTCGGACACGGCGTTGCCGTAGGCGAACGACCAGCCCTCGGTGCCCTCGAAGCGGGCGCCCACCTCGGGCGCCGCGCCCCCCTTGTCCGTGTCCTTGAACAGCACGCGGACGCCGTTGGCGTAGGTGCAGACGACGTTCCAGTGGATCGCCGTGTCATTGTAGCCGTCGGTGGGGAAGACGCCGGTGCCCTCGATTTCCACGGGGCCGGTGCGGTCGGTGCCGTTCCCCCACTGGGCGATGTCCATCGGGTGGACGCCGCAGCCGGAGATGAAGCCGGCGGAGTAGTCGCTCTTGTAGAACCACCCGCCGCCGCCCGTGGACTGGCCGACGTAGGGCGACCAGGGCGCGGGGCCCAGCCAGAGCTCGTAGTCCAGCTCGGGCGGGACCGGCTGGGGCCGGGCGATGCCGCTGGGCACGCTGCCACGCTCGCACGCGCGGATGGTGTGGACCTTGCCGAGGTAGCCGTTGAGGGCCAGCTCGCAGGCGTGGCGGAAGCCGGCGAAGGACCGCTGGTGGGTGCCGTGCTGGAAGACGCGGGCGTAGCGCCTCGCGGTATCGGCCAGCGCGCGGCCCTCCCGAATGGTCACAGAGAGCGGCTTCTCGCAGTAAACATCCTTGCCCGCCTTCATCGCGGCGACCGAGATGGGCACGTGCATGTGGTCGGGCGTCGCCACAACCACCGCGTCAACGTCCGAGCGGCCGACCACCTCGCGGAAGTCGCAATAGGCGTTCGGCCGTCCACCGAAGCGCTGGCGGGCCGCGTCGGCACGGTTGTACCACACGTCGCACACGGCGACCGGCTCTGAGCGCCCGGGCTGTATGAACGATGGCATCAGGCCCCCGCCGCGTCCCCCTAGGCCGATGAACCCCATCCCTATGCGCTCATTGGCCCCGAAGGCGGCAGCCCGAATGAACCACGGACCCGCCACGGCCGCGGCCGAGGCCGTAAGAAACCGCCGCCGAGAGAGCTGTGCGAGCTTCACGGGCCAACTCCTTTGGACAAGGCCAAGAGATTCTAACCGCGGATTACGCGGATGGCCGCGGATAGGAAGACCCGGCAGAGCGAGGCCAAGCGCTCAGGCTGCCGGTCTTTCCTTCCCATCCGCGCCCGTCCGCGTTATCCGCGGTCAAGTCTCTCCTCTTCTCTCCCCGGTTCACCTCAGGACGCCGACGTCTCCCGGACGATGCGTTTCCATTCCAGCTTCGCGCGCTTGAAGTTCAGGAGAAGCGCCACGTTCAGATTGGTGATCGCCAGGTAGCCGATCATCTGGGCCACGTGGTTCTCATTGAACCCCGCGACCACCTTCGGGTCCACCACCACCAGGCCGTCAACGATCATGTCGGGGATCAGGGTCCCCACGAGTTCGCCTCGATAGTATACCGGGAACTGCCTCTGTTGCTCCACCGTGTGCCTCCGGTAGCGCAACTCGACCGCCAGAGCGTTCTCGTAGGGCTTCTCATCGAGGCCGGGCTTCAGTTCGTTCAGAACCGCCATCCCCGACCCGATTATGTCCTCCGTCAGCTCCTCGTGCAACAGAGCCTTGTCCATGGCGTTCTCCTGGTCTTTCTTTCCCATTCGCGCCCATCCGCGTAATCCGCGGTTAAGGCTCTTCTCTGGTCTTGGCTCAGCGATGGGCGTGGTTGATGGCGTCGCGGAGGGCGCGGGAGTAGAGCTGCTCGAACTCGAAGGCGCTGCGGAGGAGGCCAGAAGGGGTGTCGTAGTCGAAAGGCTCCAAGAGGGCAAGGAGCTGGCCCGGTGGCACAGGCGTCCCGCCTGTGTGGCCCACAGGCAAGATGCCTGTGCCACCATCAACAAGCCCCTGCGGCCGGGGCGAGATGAGGAGGGTGGAGGGGAAGCGGCGGAGGCCGTGGGCTTTGAGGAAGGGGGCGTGGTCGGGACGGTCGGCGTCGAGGCGGACCTCGAGTGTTACGGACCTCGCGAGGTCCGTAATGGCCGGGACGGCGTTGAGCATGGCCTCGAAGCGGCGGCTGGCGAGGGACGAAGAAGCAAGGACGTGGCAGAGGACCATGCGGCCGGATTCCTTGGCCTGCTGGAAGGCGGACTTGATATCAGCGTTCTGCTCGCGCGCCCCTACCCCCTCTCCCTCTGGGAGAGGGCCGGGGTGAGGGTGTTTGCCTTCGGCAGCAGGGGAAGGCACCCTCACCCTAACCCTCTCCCCAGGGGAGAGGGGAACGCTGTCGAGGACGAGGACCAGGCGCGGGCGAAGGGCGGGGTCAACGGGGTAGTCGGAGGCGGTCATGCGCACGTCGTGCTTGCCCATCGTCCAGTCGTCGCCGGCGGGCTCGATGGCGATGCCGTGGTTGGGCCAGGAGCCGTCGAGCCACTTCTTCGCGGCGGTCGTGAGGTCGAGGGCGAGCCAGCCCGTCTTCTCGATGGCGATCAAGTCAATGGGCTCGGGCTGGCGGTCGCTCGGGCCGGCGTAGAGGGGCTGCTCCCAGTTCTCGGTGTCGCCGATGGGATAGAGCTTGCGTCCGCCGAGGGGTTTCACCTCGTTGGTGCCGTTGAGGCCGCCCATGACGCCGACGACGCCCTCGCTCCAGCGGCGCTTGAGGGCGATGACGCGGTAGTTGCGGTCGGCCTTGCGGTCGAGCTCCTCCACGTTGAGCATCAGGAGAGCCTTGGCGAGCTTGGCGTCACGGGGGAGCATCGAGAGGTCGAAGGCGATGAGGGTTCTTCGGCCCTCGCCGCCGAGGTGGAGCTGGTAGCGGAGGTCGTCGCCGTAGGAGAGGTCGGTGCCGCTGTTGGTGCATGAGCCGCCGAAGCTCTTCTCGCGGCGGCCATCGCCGAAGTAGACGTCCCGTGCGCCGTCGTAGGAGGCGATGCCGAGTTGGGGCAGGGGCGCGCCTTGCCATAGCTCGACCACGGTTGCCTGCGGGTGCGTCTTGCGAAGGTCGGCGGTCGCGGGCAGCTCGGGGACGGGCTTGCCGAAATCGGGGTTCTCGAAGGCGAACGGCATCCGTTTGACGAACGTGCCCAAGGAACCGGCGTCGAGCGAGAGGACGACGTGGGAGGGGCCTGGGCGATGGGACTTGGTGAGGAGCGAACTGCTCCTCTTGCAGCCGCCTCAGTAGTCACGGAAGACAACGGGCGTGATGTGAGGGATTGGATGGGTGGATGACTGGATGGGTGGATGGGTGTCAGAGGAAGAGCGGGCACGAATGTCCCCTTCGCCTGGCGTCTCGATCCAGCCGCGAAGGCCGCGGACGCCGCCCGAGACCCAGCACTGGCCCTGGGCGAAGACCACCGACGGCGAGGAGCCGGCGAAAAAGGGCACGGCGCCGTCAAGCTCGATGTGCGCGCCCGGCCGCAGCGTGGCCCCGACGCCGTTCCCGCAGGCCTTGCGGCCGCCCCTGTGGGTCACGAGAAAATCCTCGTTGCGGAGGGAGAGTTCCTCGCCGCCGACGCGGAAGACGGGTGCCTCGCTCTTGAGGGTGCCCCAGGGCACGGTGCCATCGGAACAGGAGAGCTTGACCCGCCACGAGCCATCCTTCGCCGCGGCCTTGAGCTCGAGGAACGAGGAGACGACGGCGAGGGAGTAGTTCAGCGTGGGGTCTGGCACGTCGAGCTTGCGCTCCTTCACCAGGTCCTTGCCCCAGGCGGTGACGGCGAAGGTCACGAGGGGCTGGCCTTTCACCTCCTTCATCGGGCAGGGCTTGTCGAGCAGGAAGCGCTCCTCCGGCTCCGTGATGTCGCGGTTCGCATTCAGGTCAACGTAGATGCGGTCCACCCCGGAGCCGAGCCCCTTCGACTCGTCGGCCACGAGCGCGACGATCGTCTTCCCCTCAGGGCCGAGAGCCACGAAGCGATAGGCCGGCTTGAGCGAGCCATAGGTCGGCTCCTTCAGAGTCCGGTCAATCCTCGCGTGGTCAAAGGTCGGCTGTGGCTCGCGGCAGGACAGCTCCACCGCTACGGCCAGCCGCGCGACCAGGAGCGCAAGAAGCGCCAGGGTTCCATTCACGGCCTTCTCCTACAGCGACCGAGCGAGAGGTTCAGCGCGACCATTTGAGTGACGGCGTGCGTCCGGACTCCACACAGTCGGCGAGGTAGAGATTGATGAGCTTCTGGTACGGGATGCCCGTCTGCCGGGCGAGCTCCTTGAAGTAGTTGACGATGGGAACGCCCATGCGGATGGTCACCTGCCGCGTGAGCCGCTTGGCAAAGCGGTTCGGCCTGCTCTTCATCTTGGAGAGATCGTATTCGCGTCTCATTCTTCACCTCCTGGGTAATGTGCGCGTTCTTGCTTTGTCGCCTTTCGGGCAGAGATGATTCGGATGACAGATCCTGGCTCTCGGTACGTGCAGCTAACCATGAGGATCCTCTCCCGCCAGCTCTGCCCGAGAATGAGGAAGCGTTCCTCAACGGCGGAATGCTCCTCATCGTAGAACTCAGCGGCTTTGGGGTCGAGGAAAACCGTGGAAGCTTCCTCAAAGGAGACTCCGTGCTTCCTCCGGTTAGTTCTGCCCTTCCAAGGATCCCACTCGAAGTTCACGTCATCCACCATGGGAGTATACCTACATTGTATCTACAAGTCAAGCCACCTTGCGGGGCGTCGGGAGCCGGTCCACGCGCGGCTACTCCTCGAAGATGTCCTCCACGGTCTCGGCGGACAGTACGATCGCCAGGACATTCCCGTCCCTGGATTTGCTCCGCCCCGGTGCGGCGTCGGCCGGGACGAATAACACACTGCCCCCGTTCGGTAGGGTGATCACGGCGTCGAGTCGTGGCAGCGGGGGTTCGGCGTCAGGCGAGCGATATACGCCCTCGACGATCGGGGTGATCTGCTTGCGATCAGGGCTCACGAAAGGTTGCACCCAGATGAAGATGCCCGGCGGCTCGTTGCCGACCTCGGGCTTCCCGTCCTCTGGGACTGTGCGAATGTAGCTGTACTTCGTGATCATCTGGATTACCGCGAGCTGTGCGTTGAAGCAGGTCAACCGCGGGGCGCTTATGATTGTCCCCTTGCGCCGTTTCACGATCGCATTCATCAGTTCAGCGATCTGCGCTTCCCGCACCGGGGCATATGAGCCAGAGCTCGCTTCGCCCTCGGAAGACCCTACTGGTTGAAGGGGGAGCTTGAGGGCCTCAAGCTCAGTTCGGCGGATGACGATGAACCGCGCGAACATGTTAACCTGGACCGTTCGCATCTTGCGCTGGCTATCGAGGAGCTTCTCGATGGCGTCGAGGACGGGCGGCGTATTGGTTGCCAGGAGCCGGCCATTGCGGTAATCGAGCGTCCCCTTCGGCTGCTCGCCCCACGTTTCCGGCGCGACGACATGGCGGATGTAACGGCACCAGCCCTCGCCGGTCTTCTCGAGGTCTTCGGGTATCGCCAGAGGCCCAGGCGGGAAGCGCGCAGGGGACGCCCTGAGAAGGGAAGAGATGTCGAAGAGGCGGGCAGAGAGAGTCTGCTGCACGACCAGGACGGCCTTGTCGCGGAAGACGAATCCGCAGCGTCCAAAGCAGACCCAGCGCAACGCTTTCTCGGCAGGGACCGTCATCTTCGGAAGACTCACGCGGCCTGCCTTCGCGTCCACCGCTGGGTCGAGGCGGATGGGCACTTCGGCGAGCCTGGAGACAGCGGCGATGGCGTCGTCAAGGCTCGCGTCGCGGAACTCGACGGTGATCGGCAGGCGCAGCTTGGCGCGCAGCTCCAACTCCCACGGCGCCATCGAGGGTTGGGCCTTCGCTGGCGCCTTGGCGGGCGGCTGCGGCGCGGCGGGTGGCGCGCAGCTCGACGCTGCGAGGAGCAGCCACAGTGCCGATGCCGCGATGGCAGTCTTCTTCATCTCGGGTCTCCTTGCCAGGGGTGCGGGCCGGGATTGTAGCTCCATTCCGCAGCCCCGAAGGGGCGCCATGGTAAAGCCCAGGGCAACGCCCTGGGTCCAGACGCACGCGTTGGCAAGCCCTGAAGGGGCGAGATAGAGCGCCGCTATGCCGCCCTTTCAGGGCTGAGTCTCGGGTGGCCGCGTTCCCAGGGCGTTGCCCTGGGCTTTACCATACGAGCCTTTCAGGCTCCAGAGAAGACCCGCCCAGCTACAATTCCGGCTCGCACCATGAGCGTGCCAGTGCCTCAAGGGACCTCGTAGACGTGGAGCGCGACGGGGCCGATGCCGTAGCCGTCGCGGCCGCCGTGGCGCTGGTAAAGGTCGGCGCCGCGGAAGTCGTCGGTGAAGAAGCCGTCGGAGGCCACGAGCTCGCGGTCCTCGAAGACAACGCGCACCTTTGTGCCGGGCTTGAGGCCGGGGACGCTTAGCTTGACCTTGGCGAGTTGCTCCGGCGGCAGGACGAGCGAATCGCCGATGAGCACCTGCTCCTGGCCGTCGGGCAGCGAGATGGCCGTCTGCCCCCACTGCACGCCCCCACCCTGGTTGGCACACGCCACCCCATCAAGTACTGCGCCGACAGGGGCGAGCGTTTCAAGCGGCACGTCGAGCTTCACCCAGTTGCCCGCGGCGGGGAGCGGCCCCATCGCGGCGGCCTGGTCGGGGATGTAGGGGAGTGCTTTGCCGAGGAGCTTTTCGTCCCAGCCGATGAAGCCGGCCCAGTTGCGGTAGAAGGCGTGGAGGAAGGCCGAGGCGAGCTTCGGGTCGCTGCGAAGCGGCGCGATGTCGAACTTGCCCCAGGCCGCCGCGCCGTTCCAGCGGCCCTGGGTCTTGACGAAGAGCACGAGATTGTCGGGCGGCGCCTTGGGGTCGAGCTTCACCAATTGGGTGAGCCTTGCGCCCGCGGGGAGCGCGATGGGATTGGGCATGTACTGGATGCCGTGCAGATGCGAGAACGGCCCGCCGCTGAGGGTGAGGGGATGGGTGGTGGCGGCGACGATGTAGGTCTTGCCGCCGTAGCGGCGCGACCAGTGCTCGAGCCAGGGCTCGACGCGGACAGCCGCCCCCTCTCCCTCCACTTCCGCTCCCTCTCCCTCGGGGAGAGGGCCGGGGTGAGGGTGCTTGCCTCCGTTTGCAGGAGAAGGCACCCTCACCCTAACCCTCTCCCCAGGGGAGAGGGGAATGCCGAAGTTGACCTCTACTCCCTCTCCCTTGGGGAGAGGGCCGGGGTGAGGGTGCTCGCCTTCGTTCGCAGGGGAAGGCACCCTCACCCTAACCCTCTCCCCAGGGGAGAGGGGAATGCCGAAGTTGACCTCTACTCCCTCTCCCTTGGGGAGAGGGCCGGGGTGAGGGTGCTCGCCTTCGTTCGCAGGAGAAGGCACCCTCACCCTAACCCTCTCCCCAGGGGAGAGGGGAATGCCGAAGTTGACCTCTACTCCCTCTCCCTCGGGGAGAGGGCCGGGGTGAGGGTGCTCGCCTTCGTTCGCAGGAGAAGGCACCCTCACCCTAACCCTCTCCCCAGGGGAGAGGGGAATGCCGGAGTAGATGATGGGCTTCATGAACTCCATCTCGGCGTGGAGGCCGCGGAAGAGAGACTGGTCGCCCGGGCCGTGGGCGGTCTGCCAGCCTGTGCAGCCGCGCATCAGCTCGACGTAGGTGTGGTAGCGCCAGCGCTCGTAGGGCACGCTCTCGTACATCTGGGGGCGGAGCCACACGGCCTTGTCCTTCCCGCGCACGATGGGGGCCAGGTCGACGTGGAGGGCGGCGGGATAGAGCGGCTCGGTCTCGGGGTCGTAGATGTCGTAGAAGGGGACTTTCTCGAACTCGAAGAGGTTCCAGGCGCCGCCGTGGCTGACCATGAGGGGCTTGCCTGTGGCCTTGCGGAGAAGCTCGACGGCTTCGGCCATGCCCTTGAGCTGTTCGGGCGAGGCGGCGTGGAAGAGGCCGAACGCCTCCTCGACGCCCAGGCAGAGCGATGCGACCATCGGGGCGGACTTTGCGAACGCGGCGAACTCGTCGAGCTTCTCCTTCCCGCCCGCCTTGGCGATGAGCTCCTCGACCGACCAGACGGGGTTCGGGACGATAAAGAACGAGGAGCAGTAGAGGTTGTCCTCCTTCCAGGGCTTTTCGAGCTTGGTAGGGAGCTGCGGGTCGGTGGCTTTGGAGTAGCCGGCCACGTAGCGGAGGCAGTTGAAGTCGTTGCGGAGCCGCGTGTAGGAGGCGGAGCCGAAGCGGTCGTAGTAGCTCCAGCCCGCCAGGTTGCGGAGGTCGCGGTACTTGCCGGACCCGGGGTCGGCCGGGCCGTCGTAGACGGGGATGTGGCCGTAGACGACGCCCCAGGGCATCCAGGGCTGGCCGTTTATGTAGAAGAGGCTGCCCTTGACGGCGGCGGAGGCGATGGGGGGCTGGGGCGGCTCGTGGTTCAGGCGGCAGAAGGGCTGCGAGACGACGGGTCCGAAGCCCTCAAGCGGCTTGCCATCGGCATCGAGAATCGTCGCGCGGATGAGCCAGTTACGCTGCGGGTCGCTGAACGGCTGGAGGGGCAGCGAGAAGATATCGAGGTCGGTGAGGAGCAGGTTCGTGAAGTCGTCGCGGAGGTCCACGGGAATCCTCTCGCGCTGTGCGGCGATGGCGGCGGGGGTGGCGGGGACGGTGAAGCTCTTGAGCACTTCGCCGGTGCCGCGGCGAAGGAGGTCGAGGCGGACGGCGCCGACCCGCGCCATCGAGGCGGCGGCGAGGCCGAGGTTCATCCGCACGAACTGCTTCTGGTCGGGCAGCAGGTAGAGCGCGCCGAGCTCGAGGTCAATCGGGGTCGTCCAGGTGCCAAGCCACAGCTCGGTGGAGGCGACGGCCCGTTCGCGGGCGTCGAGAAGCGAGAGCTTGCCGCGGTACTCCGTGTAGGCCGTGGGGCATGGCTCGGGGAGCGTGTAGCGGATGGCGTTCCAGGCGGTGGCTCGCCCCCGCTCGGTCGCGCCCTTGAAGAGGGACTTGGTGCCCGATGGGGAAATGAGTTCGAGTTGGGGCGTGAGGGTTCGGCTCCCGCGGCCGGCGATGGTGAAGCGCATCTGGTTCTCGCCGAGCAGTTGCTCGCCGAGCTCAAGGCAGGAGAGTTGCGGCCCGGCGCTCCCCTCGCGCTCGCTGGGCGGCCGCACGCCGCGCGCGCGAAGCTCCGCCGCACTGCTCTCAGGCTCGAAGACCCGAACGTCGTCCCACCAGAGTGTTCCGACGACGTTTGCCTGGGGCTGGGAGCCCGTGTCGTCGAGGGTGTAGCCGTTGACGCCGCGGGCCGCGAGGAGGAGGCGGAACGATTGCACGGGCTCGCGCGGGCGGAAGACCTGGCGGATGCGGCGCCAGTCGTCCGTGCCGAACGAGATGGGCGCCTTGTGGATGAAGTTGAAGCCGTCGAGCCGCCGCCCCTTCTCGTCCACCGCGTCAATCTGGAGGAAGTTCAGGTGGTCGGTCTTCACCCAGGCGCCCACCTCGATGAGCCGCGGCTCCGCCTGGTTCAGCACGATAGGCTGGGAGGCGACGGCCTTCTGGTCGCCGGCGGCGACGATCATCTTCATGCTGTGCGCCCCGCTGCGGGCGGCGAGGGAATCGGGGACGACTGGCCCGCGGTTCTCGAAGCTGTGGTTGTGCCAGGTGTTGAACATGTAGTAGCGGCCCGGCGGGAAGTAAGCGTAGGGCTCTGGCCGCCCCCAGCCGGCCGGCCAGACCGACCTGTCGAGCTCCTCGAAGCCGCCGTTGGCCAGCAGGTTGGGCGAGGCGGGGGGCGCGTCCGACAGCTCGACCCGCTGAAGCTCGATGTGGCCCGTGGGCGACTTGAACCGAATGGCCACGCTCACGGTGGCGGGCAACAGCACGCCCGACCTTTCCGCCTCCTCCTTCTCCTTCGGGTTCTTCAGGGCGGCCTCAAGCCATTGGCTCGCGGGCAGCCTGAGGGTGAGGATGGTCGAGCCCGACGACACAGCCTGGAGCGGTGCAGAGACGGAGACGGTCGGCGGGGCGTGCGTGCCGTAGGGGTCGCTCACGGACATGCCGGCCGGCGGGCAGAGCGCCAGCTCGGCCACGGCCGCGTTCTCCGGCACCTCGCCGCCGTAGGCCACGTAGAGGCTCAGGTCGCGCACCACCGCGAGCGGCCTGCGGCTCCGCACGGGCGCGACGTGCGGGAAGCCGCCGGCGTCGGGGAAGCCCTCCAGCCTCCGGTCGTCGTGAACCAGCACCCAGTTCACCCGCTGGGCGACCGATGCCTCCGGGCCGCGCAGGATGAGCTTGCGCCGCTTGGCGAGCTCGAAGCACTCGGGCGCGGCGTCGGCGTTCAGCCACTCCCAGCTCCCCTTCAGCCACCAGCCATCGGGATTGTAGTCGCGCCGATTCTGGTATTCCGACGAGTAGCTCCAGTGGTGGTTCTTCGTCTCCGGCAGGTGGGTGGCCCAGTCGTCCTGGAGGCTGCTGTTGCGCAGCAGGCTGCCGGGCACCTCCGCGCGAGCGGTGGACGGCAACAGTGGGAAGATGACCAGGCCGCACACGCACACAACGCGCCGCATCGAGTGCTCCTCAGGGTTCGTCAAGCCCTCCGCCGAGGTCAAGTGCCGAAGCGCGGATTCTACTACCTGAGTCAGCACTCTTCAACCCCTGAGTGAGCCGCGGGCGCAGTGGTGACCCCAACGGACTGCCCCGCAGGCTGCTCGCCTCTGTCGCGCCAACCCCCCGCGGCGAGGGCCGATGCCTCCGGAGATAATTGCAGAGTCATATGACTCTGCAATTATCTCACCACCGTACAACCGCAGATTCGGGGCAGGGATCCGGCCACCTAACACTACAACGCTAAAAAAGGCCTAAAGTTTTCGAGGATTTCCCCGATTAAGTACTCCGGGGGGACTGTTTTCAGGCCAGAGAGCCCCGGAGAGAACGACCATGGATGCACGGCGTCTGAA